>Ga0207678_10005148_pt1 | contig 11721 bp, 11 predicted proteins | sample KBSC63metaG_FD_184319 | JGI IMG/M metagenome (GOLD analysis project Ga0207678, IMG submission 184319) | Corn rhizosphere microbial communities from Kellogg Biological Station, Michigan, USA - KBS C6-3 metaG (SPAdes) (version 2) | ecosystem: Host-associated > Plants > Roots > Rhizosphere > Soil ... | reverse complement strand
CACGCCGCTCGCGGTCGACAAGGGCCATCCGTTCCCGTACATCTCGAACCTCTCGCTCTCGCTCGCGGTCGAACTCGAAGAGGTGACGCGCGACGGCGTGCAGTTGCATTTCGCGCGCGTGAAGATCCCGCCGACCCTGCCGCGCTTCGTGCCGGTCGAGTCCGCCCCGGCCGGCGCCCGTTGGTTCGTGCTGCTCGAAGACTTGATCGCGCATCATCTCGACGCGCTCTTCCCGGGCATGGAGGTGCGCGAGACGTACCTGTTCCGCGTCACGCGCGATGCCGACCTCGACCTGCAGGAAGACGAAGCCGACGATCTGCTCGAGGCGATCGAATCCGAGCTGCAGCGCCGTCGTTTCGGCGAGCCGGTGCGCATCGAGGTCGAACGCGGCATCCCCGAATACATGCGCGATCTGCTGCTCGAAGCGCTCGAGCTCTCGGAGACCGATTGCTACGAAGTCGACGGCTTCATGGCGCTGCGCGACCTCTGGAACATCATCGGCCTGCCCGACTACGAGAAGCTGCGCGACGCGCCGTTCACGCCCGCGATCCCCAAGCGCCTGATCGGCGTGACCGACATGTTCGCCGCGATCCGCGACGGCGATATCGTGCTGCACCATCCCTACGAGTCGTTCGATCCGGTCGTGCAGTTCGTCCAGCAGGCCTCGCAAGACGAGCGCGTGCTCGCGATCAAGATGACGCTCTACCGCACCTCGGGCAAGAACTCGCCGATCGTGCGCGCGCTGCTCGAGGCGGCCGAGAACGAGAAGCAAGTCGCGGTCATCATCGAGCTCAAGGCGCGCTTCGACGAAGAGAACAACATCGAGTGGGCCCGCCGGCTGGAACGCGCCGGCGTGCACGTGGTCTACGGCTTCGCGAACCTCAAGACGCACGCCAAGATCACCCAGGTGGTGCGCCAGGACGACGACGGCATCCGCCGCTACATGCACGTCGGCACCGGAAATTATAATGAGAAGAGCGCGCGGCTCTACACCGACCTGAGCCTGTTCACGTGCCGTCCCGAACTCGGCGCCGACGCCACCCAGCTCTTCAACGCGCTGACCGGCTTCTCGAAGGTGACCGACTACGAGGAACTGCTGGTCGCGCCGGTCACGTTGCGCCGCGAGTTGACCGCCCTGATCGACCGCGAGACCGAGAACGCCCGGGCCGGTCGCCGCTCCGGGATCCGGGCCAAGTTCAACGCGATCACCGATCCCGAACTGGTCCGGGCGCTCTACCGCGCCTCGCAGGCCGGGGTCCCGATCGACCTGGTGGTCCGCGGGATGTGCACCCTGCGGCCGGGCGTACCGGGGGTGAGCGAGACGATCCGGGTCCGGAGCATCGTCGGACGCTTCCTCGAGCACGCCCGGATGTTCGTCTTCGAGAACGGCGGAGACCGCGAGATCTTCATCGGCTCGGCCGACCTGATGGCCCGCAACCTGGATCGCCGGGTCGAGCTGATGGTCCCGGTCTCCGACCCGCTGGCGGCCGAAGCGCTCCAGAGCCAGATCCTGGCCGTCCAGCTGGCCGACAACCTGAAGAGCCGGGAACTCCAGTCCGACGGCAGCTATCGGCGCCTGGCCCCGGGCGCCAACGACCTGCCGGTCGACGCCCAAAAGATCTTCCTGACCCAAGCGCAGAGCCTGTAAGCACCTCCGGCCCTGTCACCCTGAAGAAGCCCCGCCGACGGGCTCCGGGAGCCTCTCGAAGGACGTTCCTCAGATTTTCTTGAGTCCAGGGGACCGAATAAAAGGCTTCGCAATAATCTTTTCTTAATGTTGCTCCGGTACACTACCGTAGTACACCGCCCCTCGAAGGACCCGGTGTTTTTTAATTTTAGGAGGACGTGTTGAAGACACTCGTACGCATCCTCGCCGCTGTCGCAATTGCAGCGCTTACCGTCGGACCCGTGAGTGCGGCGACGGTCTCAAGCGACGCTTTGACGACGGTGGCGCAGGCTGTCAGTACCGGATCGGTTTCCGGTACCTTGGCCGACTCCGGCGGATCGCCGGTCGCGGGCGCGACCGTCAAGCTTTCCGGCCCCGGCACCTACGTCACGACCACGGACGCGAAGGGCGCTTTCAGCGTCTCCGACGTCAAGCCGGGCATCTACGTCGTTAGCGCGACCAAGGCCGGCTACAATCCCGCCGAAGTCGACGACCTCGCGGTCGTCGCCGGCACGAACAGCATCGTCAACGCGACGATCGCCGCTCAGACGTTCAACTCGACGCTCCACGAGATCGCGCGCGTCTCGGCGCACCGCGGCACCGTGTTCAATACGTCGACGGCGTCGTCGGCGATCGTCAGCGCTCAGGACTTCCAAGACCAGGCTCAGACCCAGGTCGCGAAGGTCCTCGACGAAACGCCGGGTATCGTCATCGATCATCCCGGCACCAGCGCGACGTACGCCGCTCCCGGCGCGATCACGTTCCCGTCGATCCGCGGATCGCTCGGATTCGAGACCGCGTCGCTGATCGACGGCCACCCGCTCGCGGTCGGCCTGTTCGGCGACTACGTCACGAGCTTCCTCAACTCGTACTTCCTCCAGAGCGCGGAAGTCATCAAAGGCCCCGGCGCCGCGTCGCCCAACGTGAACTACGCGATCGGCGGACTCGTCAACTTCCGTACGAAGGATCCGACGGCCATCCCGACGTTCAACGCGCAGTTCAGCACGAACACCAACGGCGGCAAGACGATGAACTTGCTGTACACCGGTACGACCTCGAACGGCAAGATCGGTTGGGTGCTGGGCTACGGCGACTACGGGCAGAACGGCCCGCTCGACAACAGCGCGAACTACTGGGACATCCCGCGCTTCGCGCTGGTGAACGGCCAGAGCTTCAGCGGTTTCACGACCAACCCGATCTACAACTACAAGACGAACGGGAACTGGAACAATCCCTCGATCGATAACGCACAGGTCTTGGCCTGCTGCTTCCCGGTCAGCCAGACCTACTCGAACAAGACCGAAGTGGTGAAGCTCAAGCTGAACCTCTCGAGCGCGACCACCCTCACCGGTTCGTATCTCGGCAGCCAGACCTGGACCGATCAGAACGGCAACCACGTCATGGGCTACATGCAGCAGTTCACGCCGTGCGGTCCCGCCGCGACCGGCGGCAGCAATGCCTGCCCGGGATACACCGGTTCCCTGACACCGGGCCAGCGGTACATGACGTGGCAGAACGTCTTCACGCCGCCGGGCGAATGGGAAGTCAATAACGAGCCGATCTTCCAGGGCGAGCTACGCACGACGCTCGGCAAGGACACGATTCTCGCGCGCTACTACGGCGCGTCGATCAATCGTCTCCAGTCGACGGCGCAGACCAGCCCCTACGATTCGTTCTCGCTCCAGAACACCGCCTTCGGTGCGTACTGCACCGGCACCACCGGCACCGGCAACGGCTACGGCCCGTGCTCGGGCTCGGAGATCTACTACAACGGCGTGCCGGTGACGATCCGCTTCGACGCGAATGCCAACGCACAGTACTACTGCCGCACCAACGGCAACCAGCCGTTGAATTGGGCGACCAACCCGAACAAGACCAACGGCGGCGCCACGCCGACGTTGTGCAAGTACAACGCGGCCGGGGGCCTCGTCACCTCGGGTGCCTACGTCAGCAGCACGCCTGCGGCGTTCTACAACAGCTTCTTCTTCCGCTCGGCGGAAGAGGACAAGATCCACGGCACCTCGTTCCAGTACGAGCATCCGTTCAACATCGGCTCCAACGCCGACGACCTGACGGTCTCGTACGATCGCAACTCGTTCCGCACGCACGCGTACGGCTACGCGGGCGACCCGCACGCCGCCGACTCGGTGCCGGATGGTTCGGCCCAGACGATCGGCACGCTCCTGGCACGTGCCACATTCCAGCTCGGCGACAAGTGGAGCGCGATGCTCGCCGGCTATGTGAATAACTACGACACGACTTGGAGCGGCGATGGCGGCTTCACGTTCAGCGACACGAAGTTCAACCACAACGACGCTCGAGTCGGGCTCACGTTCCGCCCGACCACCAACACGATCTGGCGCTTCGCGGCCGGCTCGGCGATCGCACCGCCGTACCTCGGACTCTACGGCGTCGGTTCGAATCCGTCGTGCGTCGTCGGTAATAACTTCTGCACCAACAAACAGCAGAGCAACTCGATCCTGCCCGAGACGTCGTTCGGTTACGACATCGGCGGGAGCACCCGTTTCAGCAAGGACCTCGGAACCGAGTTCTCGTGGGACGCCTACTCGTCGACCCTTTGGAACCAGTTCTCCTCGCAAAGCTACGTCTCGTGCCAGAACTTCGACACCGTCACGCTGACCTGCCTCGGGGCGACCGGGCCGACCACGGTCCCGCTCATCACCTCGCAGAACATCAACTTGACGGACGTCCGCTACACCGGCATCGAGATGCAACTGCAGCGTCGTCCGGCGATCGGATTCGGCTACAAGGTACAGGGCGCGCTGCTCCGCGCGTATCCCTACAACTTGCCCCCGTGCTTCTACTCGACCAACCCCGTGGCTCCGCCTCCGGGTGGCTGTAACGCGTTGCAGACGAACCTCGCGGTTCTGCCCGATCAGAACTTCAACGGGAACGGCACGTCGGGATTTGGAGCCGGAACGGGCTCCTACAACGGCGTGAACAACCACAACATCCCTTACGCTCAGGGATACGGAGAACTGTCGTACCGCTTTGTCGGCGGCGCCTATGCGTCGTTCGGCGAGCAGCTCTACGGTCACCATAACTCGCTGAACCTGCCCGCGTTCTGGGTGGCCAATGCCACGCTTCGCGTGCCGGGCGGCAAGAACATGACGGTTCAGGGATCCGTCTCGAACATCTTCAACGTGTACTCGAACCTCTACGCCACCCAGGGCGCTGGAATCCCGATCCCGCTCGTGAACGGATTCCAGGGCCTGACGAACGCGAACTCCATCGGACCGCGTACGTTCACCCTGAGCCTGAACTTCCGCACCGGCGGAACCCCGTAACCCGCGTCTCGTAAGAACGCGAAAAGAAAGGCCCGCCGGAGACGGCGGGCCTTTCTCTATGTCTTCGAGAGATCCAGGACGATCTTCCACTCGTCGGGGGTCAGCGGCTGTACCGACAGTCGCTGGCCCCTTTTGAGCAGAGCCATGCCCACCAGGCGCGGATCGGCGCGCATCTCCGCGAGCGTCACTTCGCGCTCGAGCGGCTCGGCGTAGGCGACCGTCACGCACTACCAGAGGGGCTTGGCCGGCGTGCTGCGCGGATCGTAGTAGTCTCCGCCCTTCTCGAAGGCGGTCTCGTCAGCGTGGGCTTCCTTCACGACCTTGACGATACCGACCGCCGCCGGCACGGCGATCGACGAGTGGTAGAAGAAGCCGAGATCGCCGAGCTTCATCTCCATCATGTTGTTGCGCGCCGTGAAGTTCCGCACGCCGCTCCACTCGGTCGTCTTCTCCTTGGCCAGCCGCTGGAACGAATACCCGTCCGGCTCGGACTTGAACAGCCAGTATCTCATCAGTCCTCCGATGGCGTGAGCCGGTCGCGCAGCCATTGGGCGAACGCGTCTTCGGCCAGCTTACCTGCAGCGAGAAGCTCAACCGTGCGAACCGCATCCGCTTGATCGAAGGTCAGGCGATATCCGTTGTCGCCGAGGAACGTGCGCGTGACGACCCAGGCGGTTCGTTTGTTGCCGTCGGCAAAGCCGTGGTTCCGCGCGATCCCGAAACCATATGAGGCGGCGAGCGCGGCCGCGTCGGCCTCGCCGTAGGCCGCGAGGTTCTGCGGCCGAGCGAGAGCGGACGCGACGGCGCCCGCGTCGCGCGTGCCCTGGAGGCCGCCATGTTCCGCGATCTGGCGCTCGTGCACCGCAAGTGCGAACGGCATTTCGATCCAGTTCCAACTCATTTAGAGAGGGCGCGTAGGATGTCGCGATCCGTCCGCATGACCTCCTCGGCGATCTTCATCTGGCGCTCGAAATCCGGATTGTTGGCCGTCAGTCGCATCTCGCCGTCGGGAGCCTCGGTGACGTAGATGGCATCACCGACCTGAAGGTTGAGCTTTGTGAGAAGCTCCTTTGGAAGTAGCGTTCCGGCTGAGTTGCCGATCTTGATGACTTTCAGGGTGTCCATAATGTTATTACACCCGTTATTACGCCCTGCGTCAAGGGTCGATGCTTTCATCAGGCGGGCAAGTGCCCCGTATGCTATGCTAGCGGTCGATTATGGCAGGCAAGGTGATACCCGCGACCGAGCGGGGCTGGCAGGGCGTCGAGATCGAGGGTTATCGCCCAGGGTCGCCCGATGTGGGCGTGCAGCGGCACACGATCGTGGGCGGCCGCAAGGGCGCTCCGGGCGAGCCCGGCCCCGGTATGGAGCTGCGCTACTTCGAGCTGCAGCCCGGGGCGGCGTCGCGCTACGAGAAACACGAACACGAGCATTATGTGATCGTGAAGTGTGGCCTCGGTCATGCGGTCGTGGGCGAGCAGGTCACCGAGATCGGACCGAACGACGTGATCTACGTCGGCCCGCTCACCACCCACCAGTTCCTCAACCGCGGCGACGAGCCGTTCGGGTTCTACTGCTTCGTCGACGCCTGTCGCGATTTCTCGCAGCAGCCGACCGAAGAAGATCTGGCGCGCCTGGCCGCCTCGCCGGCCGCCGCGATCGCCAAACCGTTTGCCGTTCCTCCGCCCGCTAAGCGCTAGTCTCGGCCTCGCCCTGGCGCTCTGCGCGCCGGCGATGGCGGGCCAGCAGTGGCTGGTCGTGAGCGATCTGCATCTCGACCGCAGCGCCCATCGCGCGTCGCTCGGGCAACCGGGCTACGACTCCGATCCGGCCTTGATAGCAGCGGCGATCGCGGCGATGAAGGCCGCCGACCCGACCGCGCCGATCGTGGTGGTCGGGGGCGATTCGCTGGCGCATCATTTCCGCGGCGACGCGCTCGCGACGATGCGCGAGATCGCGAACGCGCTCGATCGCGCCTTCCCGCGCGCGAGGTTCCTGGTGACGCTCGGCAACAACGACGATCCGTGCGGCGACTATCGCATCGGCACCGACTCGCCGTATCTGCGGGACCTCGCGGCGATCTGGGCGCCGTTGGTCGATCGCGGCGACGCCGCGCCCGGGTTCGCCCGGGCGTTCGCGCACGGCGGGTATTACACGGCGCGTCTGCCGCAGACGCATCTGCGCGCGGTGGTGCTCGATAGCGTCCTGTGGTCCTGGCTCTACCGCGATTGCACCTCCCCGACGCGCTCGCCCGGCGCCGACGAGCTCGCGTGGCTCGATGCGACGCTCGCGAACGGCCCGCGCGACGCGCACGATCTCTTGGTCATGCACGTCCCGCCCGGGATCGACGGGCACGCGACGGAACTGACGCTCGGCGTCGCCGCAGTACCGTTCTACGCACCGTCCGCGAACCGGGCGTTCCTCGCGACGGTCGCGCGTCATCACGCGCGCATCGCCGGCATGATCGCAAGTCACCTGCATCGCAACGACTACCGCATCGTCGACGGCATACCGATGCTGATCGCGTCGTCGATCAGTCCGATCGCCGGGAACCCGCCGACGTTCTACACCCTCGACGTGCGCTCGAACGGGACGCTGGGCTCTGCCACGCCGCACGTGCTGATCGATGGGACCTGGACGGCGCAGGCCGCGACCGACATGGAAGGTCTCGCTGCGGCCCACGTGCGCGCCGAGTCGACGACATCGCGCTTTCTCTGGTGCGCGCAGACGCAATTGACCGATGCCTACGCCGCCTGCGCGGGCATCCCGCAACGCCGGGACGACGCGATCGCGCTCTTCGTCGCGGTCGTAGCCGTACTCGCGAGTCTGCCGTTGCTAGGGTTGTTGAGGCGTCGCCGACGGAGCCCGTGAAGAGCCGGCGCACCATTCGCTCCAGCCGCCCGGATACAATTTCGTATCCGAGTGGCCGGCGATCTTGTAGGCGAGCAGGTTGACGGCCGCCGAGACGCCGGAGCCGCAATAGTGCACGACCTGCTCGGGCGAGCCGTGTTCCGCGAGTTCGGCGCGAAGCCGTTCCGGCGATTTCCAGAAGCCGCGCTCGTCGAAGTTCTCCTTGAACCAGCGATTGCGCGCGCCCGGGATGTGGCCGGCGACCGGATCGATCGGCTCGACCTCGCCGCGGTAGCGTTCGCCGGCGCGTGCGTCGAGCAGAACGACGTCGCTCGCCGCGAGCGTCGCGGCATCGAGCGTGCCGTCGAGCGGCTCGCGCGCGACGATCGTGCCGGGCTCGCGTTGCGGAAGATCCGTCTTGACGGGATACGCAGCGGCCGTCCAGGCCGCATAGCCGCCATCGAGCACGGCCACCGCTTCGTGGCCGAGCCAACGCATCAGGAACCAGAAGCGAGCCGCGAACATGTCGGCGCCCGCATCGTAGGCGACCACTTGCGTGTCGTCGTTCACGCCGTTACGGCGTAAGAACGCGACGAATGCGTCGCGATCGGGCAGCGGATGGCGCCCGTTCTCGCCCGTCTTCTCGCCGGCGAGATCGGTCTCGGTGTCGGCGAAAAAAGCGCCGGGCAGATGCGCTTCGTCGTATGCGCGTCGCCCGGCGGTGAAGTCGGCCAGCCCGTGCCGGCAATCGACCAGGATCAGTCGCGGATCGGCACGCCGCTCGGCGACGTCGCGGATGCTGACGATCGTGTCGAACACTAGTGCCTCGGGTTTGGGGTTCGCGTGGTCGGTTCGCGAAGGATTTTCGTTCGAATCGAGGCGCGAAGAGGGAGCGACGCCGCCGCGTCGTGACCGATGAGCAACGATGAGTCGGGCGAAAAGACGAGTGAACAGGCCATGCGAACCCCAAACCCGAGGCACTAATGCAGGTTGATGGTCGTCTTGGGAGCTTCGCTGCCGAACGCGTTCTTGAGGATGGTCTGCAGTTCGCCCTTCTCGGCCATCGGGCCGAGCACGTCGGTGTCGCCGTAGAACGTGCCGTCGATGAAGACCTTGGGCAACGTCGGCCAGTCGGTCATCTGCGAGAGCGCTTCGCGCTTGGGCATATTCTCGAGCACGTCGACGACTTCGAACGGGTAGCCGAAGTTGTTGAAGAACTGGATGGTCTCGAGGGTGAAGCCGCAGCGCGGCGCGTCCTTCGTGCCTTTTCCGTAGACCAGGATCTTGTTGGCGCCGACCTCGGCCTCGATCTCTTGCTTGAGCTGTTCGGACATGGCGATTACTCCGCGACGGTGGTGGTGAGTTCGATGGCGTGGATGCGGCCGTCGCTGTGGGCGGCTTTGAGCGCGCGATAGACCATCTGGTGCTGCTGGATCAGCGTCTTGCCGGCGAAGGCCGCCGAGGTGACGCCGATGTTGTAGTGATCCATGGTGCCGGTGCGGTCGAAGACCGTGACCTCGGCGTCGGGCATCGTCTCGCGGATCAAAGCGACGATGGCATCGGTGGCGATCATTGTACGCTCTAGTATGCGGCAGCCTAGGAGGTCAGGCGAGGGCTTTCGTCGCCACGCAACGTCTTGGCCAGGTCGTTGGCCCCGCGCAGGGTCGCGGGCAGTTCGCCCGAGGCCTTGGAGAGGGCGACCGCAACGCCGCCTGCCAGCACGATGCCGGTCACCGCGACCAGGATGGCCGGGACGCCCTGGGCCTTGACCGGCCCGACCTCGATCCGGAACTCCCGGACCAAGCGGGCCATCCCCTTGAAGAATCCGTTCGCGCTCATCCCGTCCTAGTTCTGGACTAGTCGTCGAATCCCGCGTCGGTGCCGTCGGCGTAGTTGATCTCGGTCACCTGGGCGTCGAGCTTCTTGGGCTTGCCCTGGGAGGCCATCAGCGGGCCGGCGTCTTCGCTGAACCGGTAATAGCGCATCGGATAATCGTACGCGATGTGGCCGTGTCCGGGGATGTTGCGAGTGATGTGGACCTCGGCCATCGCGATCCTGGCGTTCGTCTTGGCGTCGTCGAACTCCAAGCCGAGCTCCATCTTCTTGATCTCTTTATCGGACAAATTCCGGAAGTCGAAATGGAGCACGATCTTGCGGGCGTCTTCCGAGACCAGCGTGATGGTCGGCGCGACCAGCTTCGCGATCTCGGCCTTGTGCAACATGTCGTCCGCGTGCGCCTGCGCCGCGAGGCGGAGCGCGACCTCGTAGGAGATCTGCAGGTTGATCACCTCGCGCACGGTCTTGTCGACGTACGCGTTGGTGTGTTCCGCGTGGTCGTCGATGAACGCCTGGAAGCGGTTCTTATCGAGCTGCGTCAGGCCGCTGGCCGCGACGTCGGTCCGCACCTTCGCAAGCGTCGGCAGCGTCACGACTTCCGCGTCGATGGCCGAAGCCGCCGCCGGCTCGCCGCTCGCCGCTTCCGCCGGTGCGACGCTCGGAGCGGGAGTGACGGCGCTCGACGCGGTCGCGTTCGAGGATGAAGAGCCGTTCGTATGGCCACCGCAACCAGCAAGGCTCGCCGCTAACGCGGCGAGCCCCATGAACGCTGTGACCTTGGAGTGGATGGTCAAGTGCAACTCGTCCCCGATATGAATTTGACGCTCAGAAGAGGATGGAGTTCGATGCCGTTCGGAGCGACCCCCGTCTGCCCGTGCAACGGGTCGAAGTAGGCGACGCCGGTGACGTCGACCGTGATGCCGGACGCGAAGTTGGTGAACGAACTCGGCGGGTTCCCGAAGCACGCGACCAGTTTCGCCCGGACGGACGTGTAGTAGTTCTGGAAGCCCGACGCGCAGGCCATGCTGCAGGTCGGATCCGGCGGCTCGATGATCATGGTCTTGGTCGGAGCGTTCGGATCGGCGATCACGATATGGAAGTCCTGATCGCTCTCTTTCTTCCAGCCCACCAACACGGCGCGTACGGTATACGAGTGCGTCTCGTACGGCGCGTAGCGCGTAGTGTCGTTGCTCGACGTGTATCCGGACGGCACGGGAGCGGCCGCCAGGCTCGAGACCGAGATGCTGGTCGGGGTCCAGTCGATGGTGTTCCAGTAGGCGTCGTCGAGGGTCTTGATGTGCCAGCGCTCGACACCGCAGCTGGTGCCGCACGATTGGCTGCCGTGGCCGGCCGGCGTGGCGATCGGGGTCGGGCCGCCCGACGGCGTGGGGGTCGCGGTCGGAGCGGGCGTCGGGCTGTGGGTCGGCGTCGCGGTCGGGCCGCCCGTCGGGGTGGGCGTCGGCGCCGGGGTCGAGGTGCCGCCGGTCGTCCAGGCCACGTCGTCGACGTACTGATAGACGTTGCCGGTGCTATAGCCGTCGCCATAGACGCTGAACTCGAGGTAGACCGTCTGGCCGGCGTAGGCGCTCACGTCGTAGGTGCGCTGCGTCCAGACCTGGGTGTTGCTGGCTTCCTTCATGTAGTTGTGAAGGACGGTGCCCGAACTGTTGACCAGGTCGAAGCGCTGGCCGGCATAGGTGGTGCCGGTCTCGTTCGTGCCTTCATAGGTCCAGAACGTGATCTTGCCGCCGGTCGGGACCTTGACGGCCTGACAGACGCCGGAGGTGCCATTGATCTCGGGAGCCGAGACCTGGCCGTTCAGGTCGCTATACGAGCCCGTGTGGGGCCGGTAGGTCGCGATCCGGGCGTTGACCGTGCCGCACTGCGTCCACGAGACGTAGCCGCCCGACTCGAAGCCGGGATCGACCAGGTTGCCGGTGGCGTCGGCGGTGGTCACGCCGCCGGGCTCCGAGACCGGAGCCACGATGGGCTTGACGTTGAAGTGGGGTTCCGCAGCAGCGGTTCTGCCGGCGTCTTGCCCGGCTCCGCCACCAGGTTTCG
>Ga0207678_10005146_pt1 | contig 11722 bp, 10 predicted proteins | sample KBSC63metaG_FD_184319 | JGI IMG/M metagenome (GOLD analysis project Ga0207678, IMG submission 184319) | Corn rhizosphere microbial communities from Kellogg Biological Station, Michigan, USA - KBS C6-3 metaG (SPAdes) (version 2) | ecosystem: Host-associated > Plants > Roots > Rhizosphere > Soil ... | reverse complement strand
CAGCCAGCTCGCGAGGCTGGAATCGCCTCGAAAGCTCTCCAGATGCGTGAAGGCGCGCACATAGGTTTCCTGCACGACGTCCTCGGCCTCGCCGTCATTACGCAGGATGCCGCGGGTGAGCCGGTACAGCCTGCGATTATTCGCCTGCATGATCGCGCGAACCGCAGCCTCGTCGCGGGCAAGCGCCCGCCGCACCAGTTCGGTGTCGCCGGTGCCGGGGAGAGCGATCTGCGGTACTTGGGCCTGGCGCATGATGGTTTCACCAATAACAGGGTACAGGGTATTGGGGTTGGATGCGCCAAGGCAAAAGAGGTTCCCGGAAATATTTGATCCGGAACATTGCCCCCGGGGACGCGGTCGTCCCCGGACGGCGCTTACGGAAATTGTTGGATCAATCGGCTGCCACCGCATCGCCGCCGCGATCATGGGCTTCCAGCGCATCGAGGAAACATCGTACCTTCGCAGGTACGAATTGCCGCGCCGGGAGTAACGCGTGCACGTTAAGCGGCTCGCAAACATGGTCCGGCAAGATACGCCGCAGCAATCCGGCTTCGACGGCCGCCTTTGTAAAGCTCGCCGTCACCCGCAACACGCCATACCCGGACAACGCCGCCTGCAATCTGATGTCCGCATTGGAACTGACCAGCCTCGCTTTCTGAAGAGCGAGATGCTCGGTAACGCCGGCTGGTGTGGTCAGCGCCCAGGGCGCGTCGTTGGGACCGGTTAGCATCGGAAGCCGGGCGAGGTCTTCCAGGGTGCGGGGTTCGCCGAACTTTTGTAACAACGCCGGGGCCGCATATAGCCCGCGTTCGAGCGAAGAAACCCGCTTGATGACAATCCCCGTCGAGGGCAACGGGGCTTCCAGCATCGCGAACACGATGTCGTAATTCTCGGCGACGGGATTGACGATCTCGTGCTCGACGTCGATCCGGATGACGAGATCCGGGTAGCGGCCCATCAATTCGCAAGCAACGGGACCGGCATGGTGCGCACCGAATTCGTAAGGCGACTTGATGCGCAGCGTGCCGGCAATGGCGCTGCTCATCGCCAACGCCTCGCCATGCGTATCATGCAGTGCAACAAACAACGGCTGGACGCGCTGATAGATGGTGTCTCCGGCATCCGTCAGACGCAAATGACGCGTGGTGCGTTCGATCAGCCTCAGCCCGAGATTGGTCTCCAGCCGCTGCACTGCAGCACTGAGGGTCGATTTGGGATGGCCGAGCACGCGGGCTGCGGCGCTAAAGCCGCCATGCTGCACCACCTCGCAAAACAGCTCCCAATCGCGCCAATCCATCCGGGCAATTGTCCATGGGCCGGTACAGTGTGTCCAGGAAATCCGGATACAAGCCAACCTCCCGATGACATAGAAGGGAGCATAAAAGAAGCGCGTTTGTCGCAACAGGGAGGGATGTCATGACGGATGACGGAATCTTTCTTCGCAATTCCTGGTACGTCGCGGCCTGGAATCACGAACTGATCGACGGCAAAAAGCTCGCCCGCACCATCCTGGAGCGGCCTGTCGTGATCTATCGCGGCGCGAGCGGAAGAATAGTCGCGCTGGACGACCGCTGCTGCCATCGCGCAGCACCGCTCTCGATGGGCCGGATCGAAGGCGACGATATCAGATGCATGTATCACGGCATGAAGTTCGAGCCGGGCGGCAAATGTATCCAGATCCCCGGTCAGGACATGATCCCGCCAAAACTCGGCGTGCGTAGCTATCCGATCGTCGAGCGCTACAATCTGGTCTGGATCTGGATGGGCGATATCGAAAAAGCCGATCCGAACCTGATCTTGGATTATCCGCCGCTCGCCGACGCCAAATGGCGCGGGCTCCCAGGCTATATGCACTACAAGGCGAACTGGCTCTTGATCGTCGACAATCTGAGCGACTTCGCCCATCTCGCTTTCGTCCATACCCATACGCTCGGCGGCTCCGAAGAATACGCCTACAAGACCAAGCCGGTCGCGATCGAGAAACTCGACGACGGCTTCCGCGTCGAGCGCTGGCATATGAGCGCCGATCCGCCGCCCTATCATTGCAAGGTGATTTCAAACAAGACCGACAAGATCGATCGCCGCAACATCGGCCGTATGATCGTTCCCGGCATCTTCCTGCTCGACACGATGTTTGCGCCGGCGGGGCAGGGCGCGGAGAGGGGCGTTCAGGTTCCGGGCACGCGGCAATATCGCAACGCGCAATTCATGACGCCGGAGACGCGCAGCTCCACGCATTTCTTCTGGAACTATTTGCACGATTTCGACATCGACAATCCGAATATCGCGCTGTCGCTGCGGCACAGCCTCGAAGAAGCCTTCAATGAGGATCTCGCGATCATCGAGGCTCAGCAAAAAGTGTTCGACGCCGATCCCAACTATCAGCTTCTCGCCATCGGCGCGGACGCGGCGCTGACCTATTTCCGCTGGGTGCTGGCGCGTCGGATCGAGGCGGAGCGGAACGCGGCGAAGGCCGCGTGAGCTTGTTTTCACCTCGCCCCGCTTGCGGGGAGAGGTCGGATTGCATCGAAGATGTAATCCGGTTGAGGGGGTACCGCTCTCACCACGTGTAAAATTCGTGGAGAGAGCCCCTCACCCCAACCCTCTCAGCGCGAGCAACGCTCGTCGCGACCCCGCGAAGAGCGGGGCGAGGGAGAATAGGGCGTCGGCGATTACTTCGCCGCGACCACCATGATCTCGACGTTGTACTGGGGCGCTGCGAGCTTGGCCTCGACGGTGGCACGCGCCGGCGTGTTGCCTGCCGATACCCAGCCGTCCCACACCGCGTTCATCTCGGGGAAGGTCTTCATATCGGTGATGTAAATCGTCGCCGTCAGCAGCTTCGATTTGTCGGTGCCGGCCTTGGCGAGATGGCCGTCGATGATCGAGAGTATATCCTGCGTCTGCTCGGTCACGCTTTTGCCTTTGGCGTTGTTGGCGACGACACCCGCGAGATAGACGGTGTTGCCATGGACGACGACCTGGCTCATGCGAGGTCCGACTTCGAAACGCTGGATGGTCATTTTCTTCTCCGAATATGTGAGGCCGGTTACTTAGCGCGCTGGCTGTTGCCGCGCCAGCCTTGAAGCGTGAATCTCAGGCGACGCCCTTCGCCGCCGCTCTTCCCGCATTTCTCCCTGAGAAAAGGCATCCGCCGAGGAACGTTCCCTCCAGCGAGCGATAGCCGTGCATGCCGCCGCCGCCGAAGCCGGCCGCTTCGCCCGCCGCGTACAGCCCCCTGATGATCTGGCCGTTAGTGCCGAACACGCGTGAATCCAGATCGGTCTCAAAACCGCCCAGCGTTTTGCGGGTCAGGATGTTGAGTTTGACTGCGATCAGCGGGCCATGTTCGACGTCGAGGATCCGGTGCGGTTTTGCGGTTCGGATCAGCCTGTCGCCGACATAACGCCGCGCATTGTGGATGTTCATCACCTGCGCGTCCTTGACGTAGGGATTCGACATCTCGCGGTCGCGCGCGTCGATCTGCGCCTTGATGTGGTCGAGCTCGAGTAGATTGTCGCCGCTAAGCGCGTTCATCGCGCTGACGAGATCGGCGAGATTGTCGCGCACGATGAAGTCGGCGCCTTTCTGCTTGAACGCTTCCACCGGCGCCGGCGCGCCCTTGTTGGTGGCGCGCTTGATGGTCATGCGCCAGCTTTTGCCGGTGAGGTCGGGGTTTTGTTCGGAGCCGGAGAGCGCAAACTCCTTCTTGATGATGCTTTGCGTGAGGGTGAACCAGGAATAATCGTGGCCGGTCGACATGATGTATTCCAACTGGCCGAGCGTATCGGAGCCGGGAAACAGCGGCGCGGGCAGCCGCTTGCCTGTCGCGTCGAACCACATCGATGACGGGCCGGGCAGAATGCGGATGCCGTGGCGCGGCCAGATCGGCGACCAGTTCCTGATGCCCTCGACGTAATGCCACATCCGGTCGCGGTTGATCAGCCGCGCCCCCGCGGCCTCCGTGATTCCGATCATCCTTCCGTCGACATGTTCGGGCACGCCGGAGATCATGTTCTTCGGCGGCTCGCCGAGGCGCTTCGGCCAGTTTTGCCGGACCAGATCGTGATTGCCGCCGATGCCGCCGGAAGCGACGATCACGGCCTGCGCGCGCAACGTGAAATCGCCGACGATCTTGCGCGACGAACTCTGGCCGCGCTCGACATTATCAGGTTCGAGGATCGAACCGCTGATGCCTTCGACGCTGCCATTGCCGATGATCAGCGCATCGACGCGATGACGAAACTTGAATATCAGCCGGCCGCTCTTATGCGCCTCGCGCGCGCGACGCTCGAAGGGTTCGACAATGCCGGGACCGGTGCCCCATGTGACATGAAAGCGTGGCACCGAATTGCCGTGGCCCATCGCGTCGTAGCCGCCGCGCTCGGCCCAGCCGACCACCGGAAAGATGCGATGGCCCATGGCGCGCAGCCAGTCGCGCTTTTCGCCGGCAGCGAATGCGACATAGGCTTCCGCCCAGCGCTTCGGCCAATGATCGTCATCGCGATCGAAACCCGCGGTGCCCAACCAGTCCTGGAGCGCAAGATCGTAATTGTCCTTGATGCCGAGGCGCCGCTGCTCCGGGCTATCGACCAGGAACAACCCGCCGAACGACCAGAACGCCTGGCCGCCCAGGCTTTGTTCGCCCTCCTGGTCGACGACAATGACGCGTTTGCCGGCATCGGCGATTTCGGTCGCGGCGACCAGCCCGGCCAACCCGCCGCCGACCACGATTACGTCTGCGTCCTCAGCCATCGCGTCCTCCCCCAAGCTTATGTTGATTCAAGACCACGTCCTTGAGCGCGGTCAACGGCAAATGGCTCTTGCCTGTGGCCGGTCGGCCACCTTGGGAACCCTAATTTGTTCCACTTTGGGACCATTTCGCGCACAGGGTGCAGCGCCCCTGCAACACTTAATTTGAATTTGTTTTGAGCGGCCTCAGCCGCCTAGACAAAATCCCGTTCTCGAATGACGCTAGCGAAGTCTTGCATCACTAAGACAATCAGATTCGGTTTCGACTGTTTTCGACTGGGGCTGGGATATGAAGCTGGTGACGGGGTTGCTTGCAGCGGTGTTGCTGCTGGCGGGGGTAGCATCGAGCCACGCGGTGGTTCGGATTGCCGATGATCGTGGCGGCCGGATCGGCACCTATGTCGACAAATATCAGGGTCTTCGCACCTCCGGCGAGACGGTGATCATCGACGGCCTCTGCGCCTCGGCCTGCACCATCGTTCTCGGCGCGGTGCCCCACGACAAGATCTGCGTGACCACGCACGCCAATCTGGGCTTCCATGCCGCGTGGGATTTTGGCGCCAATGGCCGCGCAGTCACCAATCCCGAAGCAACCCAGATGCTGTATTCGATGTATCCGTCGGCGGTGAAGCGCTGGATCGCGGCACGCGGCGGGCTGACCCCGCGCATGATCTTCCTGCGCGGCAAGCAACTGCAGGCCCTGTACAAGCCCTGCTACCTCGACGCACAGGCGTCCGCGATCAGGACGCCAGGTTCGCGCTAAAGCAGCCCAATCTACCGTAGATCATGGTTCGAGACGCGCGGCGTTGCCGCGCTCCTCACCATGAGGACCTTGAGCCGCCCTCATCCTGAGGAGCGGCGCTTCACCGCGTCTCGAAGGATGCAGCCACCGTTGTCGCCCTCCGCATGAGTTGATCGGCCGCGCCGCCATGGCGCTTGCCCGGGCCTCTGGCTGGCCTTATCTCAACGCCCATGGCTCAGCCGATTTCCACCCGACAGGGGATGACGGCGGCAACCCGGCCGCAGGGCAGGGTGGCCTCCGCGATCGTCTGGGGTGCCGCCAGCCTTGGTGCGCTTGTGACGCTCGGTGCTGCCGCATTGTGGCTCCATTACGGGACCGCAGTGTTCTTTGAAATGATCGCCGCCGGCATCGCGGCCTGCTTCTGATCCCGGATTTGAGGAATTTTTGATGGACCGGACCACTCGCCCGCTGGTCATTTTCGCAGCCTTTGCCGGTAGCCTGGTGGTCGGCCTTGTGATCATGCTGTGGGCGCTGGGCGGCCTGCGTACCGTCACCGCACCGGCCGCAATCGGCGGGCCGTTTCAGCTGACCGACCAGGCCGGCCAAAGCGTCACCGACCAGAATATGAAGGGTAAGCCGACGCTGATCTTCTTCGGCTTCACCCATTGTCCGGATGTTTGCCCGACCTCCTTGTTCGAGATTTCGGAGGTGCTGAAAGCAATGGGCAAGGACGCCGATCGCGTGAACGCCTATTTCGTTTCGGTCGATCCGGAGCGCGACACCGCGGCCGCGATGAAGGATTACCTCTCGAGCTTCGATCCGCATCTGAAGGGCCTGACCGGCGATCCCGCGGCGGTCGCCAAGGTGCTGTCGGAGTATCGGGTCTATTCCAAAAAGGTGCCGCTCAAGGATGGTGACTACACGATGGACCACACCGCACTGATCTACCTGATGGATCGCAACGGCCAGTTCGTCTCGCCGTTCAACCTGAAACGGACGCCCGAGGAGGCGGCTACCGATTTGAAGCGGTATCTTTGATCAGCTCCAGCCGTTAAATGCCGTAAAACGGCCTCCCATCGCGGGCCGGATGGTCTATAAGGCCCTCAAATTCCCTAGCAATTACCGGCATGCCATACCCGACTGCCCTGTTGTCCAACGTCAAGCGGCCTCGAACCATCCGCGCCTTGCTGGTCGGATTATCGATCGCGGCTGCGTTGGCGGTGGGTCTGCCCGGTGGCGCGGCCCACGCCCAAACCCAACCCAGGCCGGCCGTCGAGGCCGCCCCGCAGGCGGTGCCCGGCTTCTGGGACCCCAGGCGGCGTCCGGACCGGCCGGACTTGTCGCGCCTGAGCGTGATCCGGTTCCTGACCGAGACGGATTATCCGCCGTTCAACTTCACCGGCCCCGATGGCAACCCCGCCGGCTTCAATGTCGATCTGGCGCGTTCGCTGTGCGACGAGATCAAGGTCACCTGCACCATCCAGATGCGCAGGTTCGAGACGCTGATCGACGCCATTACCAGCAACCGCGGCGACGCCATCATCGCCTCGATGGCGGTGACGCCGCAATTGCGCGCCAGGGTCGATTTCACCGATCCCTATTATCGCGCGCCGGCGCGTTTCGTATCGCGGCGGGATGCGGTGTTGCCCGAAGTTCGCCCCGAATATCTCGAAGGCAAGAAAGTCGGCGTCATCGCCGGCACTTCGCATGAGGCCTATCTCAAGGCGATGTTCACCGACGCCGAAATCAAATCCTACGCCAATGACGATGCGCTCCGGCTGGCGCTTCGTCGCAGCGAGGTCGATTTCATCTTTGGCGACGCGATCGCGCTGGCGTTCTGGATCAACGGCACGGACTCCGCCGAATGCTGCGCGTTCTCTGGCGGCCCCTTTGTCGAGAGCCGCTATTTCGGTGAAGGCATCGGCATCGCCGTGCGCAAGGGCAATGATTTGCTGCGGCAGTCGCTCAACTGGGCGCTGTTCCGGCTCTGGGAAAAAGGCCGCTACACCGATCTGTGGCTGCGGTATTTTTCGGTCAGTCCGTTCTAGCACTCCGTCATTCCGGGGCGATGCAAAGCATCGAGCCCGGAATCTCGAGATTCCGGGTCTGGTGCTAACGCACCATCCCGGAATGACGGCCGTCACCGTTATTTTGCATTTTGACGCGGAAGCGCTAGTTTCCGCGGCCTTGGAGACCCCGTTAAATGTCCACGACCGACTTCGCCGCCAGCCCAAACGATTTGCGCTCGCTCGCCGAACAATCCAACGCCTGGCCGTTCGAGCAGGCCAAGGCGATTGTCGCGCGGCTGAAGAAAAGCCCGAAGGACGAGGTGCTGTTCGAGACCGGCTACGGTCCGTCGGGGCTGCCGCATATCGGCACCTTTGGCGAGGTCGCGCGCACCACCATGGTGCGCCACGCCTTTCGCGTGCTGACCGAGGACAAGATCAAGACGCGTCTGCTGGCGTTCTCCGACGACATGGACGGCCTGCGCAAGGTGCCGGACAACGTCCCGAACAAGGAGATGCTGGAGACCCATCTAGGCAAGCCATTGACGCGGGTGCCTGATCCGTTCGGAACGCATGCGAGTTTCGGCGCGCACAACAATGCACGGCTGCGCGCGTTCCTCGACACCTTTGGCTTCGACTACGAATTCGCGAGCTCGACGGATTACTACACCTCGGGCAAGTTCGACGCAGCACTGCTGCGCATGCTGGAGCGGCTCGACGCTGTCATGAAGATCATGCTGCCGTCCTTGCGCGAAGAACGTGCGTCGACGTACTCGCCGTTCCTGCCGATCTGCCCGCGCACCGGCATGGTGCTGTACGTGCCGATCGTCGAGCACGATGTGAAGGCAGGCACCGTCTCCTATGACGATCCCGAGACCAAGGAGCGGGTCACGCTTCCGGTGACCGGCGGGCACTGCAAGCTGCAGTGGAAGCCGGACTGGGCGATGCGCTGGTTCGCACTCGGCGTCGACTATGAAATGGCCGGCAAGGACCTGATCGATTCCGTAAAACTGTCCGGCAAGATATGCGCGGCGCTCGGCGGCACGCCGCCGGAGGGTTTCAATTACGAACTGTTCCTCGATGAACAGGGTCAGAAGATTTCGAAGTCGAAGGGCAATGGGCTGACCATCGACGAATGGCTGCGCTATGCGTCGCCGGAATCGTTGTCGCTGTTCATGTACCGCGAGCCGAAGGCGGCGAAGCGGCTGTATTTCGACGTGATCCCGCGCAATGTCGACGACTACCAGCAATTCCTCGAGGGATTCCCGCGGCAGGACGGCAGGCAGCAACTGGCCAATCCGGTCTGGCATGTCCATGCCTCGCATCCGCCGAAGGCCGACATGCCCGTCACCTTCCAGCTCTTGCTGACGCTGGTGTCGTCGTCGAACGCGGAGAATGCCGAGACGCTGTGGGGTTTCATCGGCCGCTATCGTCCGGGCGTGACGCCGCAAACGCATCCGAAACTGGATGCAATGGTCGGCTACGCCATCAACTATTATCGCGACTTCGTGGCGCCGACGAAAAAGTTCCGCGAGCCGACCGATGGCGAGCGCGCCGCATTGCAGGATTTGCGCGATGCGCTGTCGAACATGCCGCCGGCGTCGACGGCGGAGGACATCCAGAACGTGGTCTACGAAATCGGCCGCCGCGAGCCGTTCCTCGATCCCGTGAAGAAGGGCAAGGACGGACGGCCGGGCGTTTCGCTCGACTGGTTCAACATGCTCTACCAGGTGCTGCTCGGTCAGGAGAAAGGCCCGCGCTTCGGCTCGTTCGTGGCGGTGTACGGCGTGGCGAATGCGGTCGCGATGATCGACGGCGCGCTGGCAAGGTCGGCTTGAATCTTTCCTTCTCCCCTTGTGGGAGAATGAGGGGGCGGAAAAGCCAAATCGGCCAAAGTTTTCGCAGGCGAAGATGGCACTTGTTACTAACCTTCCGATTTTTCGATGATCGCGAGGCTTTCAAGCTGATTCGCCAGCGCTGCCCAGCTACGTGAAATATTCATCAGCAGCGAAGATCGGCGGGCTGAATTCCCCGGATGAGCGCTGAGCGTTTTGTGATGCGCAGCATACGCCTTGCACTGTTCGGCTGAAGGCATTTTGTCCCTTCCGGGCGGGCTCCAAATTGGCCCAGCCGTGTGAGGACGACGTGCTACACCACGTTTGGTTCCTACTGTTACTTTCCGCGCTCTGCTACCATCACCGCATGACGCCGCATGACCAGCAACGCTTCGGCCGGATCACACTGGTTGGGCTCATCATTGCAATCTTTGGGGTGGCCTTCATGTTTGGGGGACATCCCGTTATTTCGGCGTTGCTTCTGCTTTTGGCATGGGTACTGGTGGTGCTGGACGAAGACATAAGGTCTGGTTGAGCGACCGGCTCGAAAGCGAGACGGACCAGTACGCGCGCATGCGAGGGTTAGAAAGGAGCAATCCAGGCCAGCGACCCGATGATTGCCGTCGATACGGCGATGATCATCAGATCGTTCTTGAGCCACGGGGGTATGCGAGCAGGGTGTCGGGTCATAGCTTTGAGTCCTCCGCCAACGATATTCTCTGCCGGATAGACGTGGGCTGATGTGAGCCGGTTCACAGGCGACTGTTCTCATTTCCGTGTTCGAGTGTGCATAGAATGTGCAGACGTTCTCATACATTCCAAAACATCCGATGGCCAAGATCCTGCTCTCCCTACTCGCGCTCGCGACGATGACCGGCGCGGCCTCGGCGCAACAGCGCACGATCTACGACTCGCGCGGCAATGTCGTCGGCCGGTCCGCAACTTGCATCTTCTCCCCTTGTGGGAGAAGGTGCCTTCGCGCAGCGAAGGCGGATGAGGGGTCTCTACCCGCGGAGATAGACCCCTCACCCGTATCAGTCGCGCTTCACGCGATTGATCCACCCTCTCCCACAAGGGAAGAGGGGAAGTAAGAACCTCCCACTGCGACTCTGAGCCGCAAATCCGGATGGGAGGCCCGCTGCAATTTCAGCGGTGGTGGCTCCAAATTGCGCTAGAATGCCTGCCATAAAAACCGTGCCAGCCTCCGTCGCGAGGCAGGCCATATGGAGGATGCTCATGCAGTTCAGGGTTTCGCCGAAAGCGCTCGACAACAGCAGCGCCGAGGAATGGCAGGCGCGGGTCGATCTCGCGGCCGCGCATCGGCTCGCCTTCAACCAGGGTTTTAGTGAAGGCATCTTCAACCATCTGACCTTCGTGGTGCCTGGCCGCAGCGACCGTTACTACCAGATCCCGTTCGGGACGCATTGGTCCGAGGTCACTGCCTCATGCTTCATGGAAGTCGGCATCGACGATGGCGAGGTGAAGCGCGGCGAGGGTGAGGTCGAGCGCTCCTGCTATTGCATCCACGCCCCGATCCATAAGGCGCTGCCGCAGGCGAAGGCGGTGTTTCACACTCACATGCCTTATGCCAGCGCGCTGACGCGGCTCGAAGACCCGCGCATCAAGGAGATCGGCCAGACCGAAGTCGGTCTTTCCGGCGCCATTGCCTATGACGATGAATATACCGGACCGGCGCTCGATCCGGCCGAAGGCGCGCGGCTTGCAAGCGTCATCGGCGACAAGAGGGTGCTGTTCATGGCCAATCACGGCATATCGACAGTCGGCGCCTCCGTCGCCGACGCCTACGATATGCTCTATTACATCGAGCGCGCCGCGCAGGTGCAGATCTACGCGATGTGGACCGGGCAGAAGCTGAAGCAGCTTCCGTCGCCCGTGGTCGAAAAGACCCAGCGCGATTACCGGGATGATCATCTCTACAAGGGCCCGAGTCCGGCCCAGCGGCACTTCGATGCTCTGAAGCGCATGCTGGATCGCAAGGAGCCGGACTACGCGACGTAGTTCTGCCGCCAGCGCTTAGCGCAACTCGTCATGCGTGGGCAAAAGCGCGAAGCGCGTCTTCGCGCTGGATGACCTGCGCATCCATCTACTTCGCCTGAAGCTATTTTTGCTGGATGGATTGCCGGGTCAAGCCCGGCAATGACGGCTTGTGGTCACTGACTTGCCCACACGATTCGCGCGATCCACTCGATGTCGGCGGCGTCAAATGTGCGGTCGGCATGGGCCGGGTTGAGCGATTGCAGTTCCAGCGTCTTGGTGGTCCGGCGTTTCAATTCCTTGACCATGACTTCGCCGCCTGAGGTTTTCACCACCACGCGGTCGCCGCGGCGGATCGGCGTGCCCGGCGACACCACGATGATGTCGCCGTC
>Ga0207678_10005145_pt1 | contig 11722 bp, 10 predicted proteins | sample KBSC63metaG_FD_184319 | JGI IMG/M metagenome (GOLD analysis project Ga0207678, IMG submission 184319) | Corn rhizosphere microbial communities from Kellogg Biological Station, Michigan, USA - KBS C6-3 metaG (SPAdes) (version 2) | ecosystem: Host-associated > Plants > Roots > Rhizosphere > Soil ... | reverse complement strand
CGTCTTCTTCGGGTGCAAGTACGGCATCCCTGCCCTTCGCCGCGCTGGTGGCGGCGCGATCGTCAACACGGCCTCGTTCGTAGCCGTCGTTGGCGCTGCGACGCCGCAGGTGGCCTACACGGCGAGCAAGGGGGCTGTGTTAGCGATGACGCGCGAACTCGCCATCGTGCATGCCCGGGAGAACATCCGCATCAACGCGCTCTGTCCTGGGCCGCTCAAGACCGAGCTGCTGATGAAATTCCTGAATACGGATGAGAAGAAGCAACGCCGGCTCGTGCACATCCCCATCGGGCGCTTCGGCGAAGCCAGGGAAATCGCCCGCGCCGCACTGTTCCTGGTGTCAGACGACGCCTCGTATGTAACTGGCACGGAATTTCTGGTCGATGGTGGAATTACGGCTGCGTACGTGACGCCACTATGAGCCACGGAAACCGGATCCCGGATCCCGGACAACGGATCCCGGCTACGGCGAGACACCACGTGATCAGTCCGGTAGACGGCTCTGTCTACACGGAGTTCGATCTGCCCTCAGGCGCTGAGATCGAGGCGACCGTCGAGCGAGCCGTCCGTTCTCAAGAAACGTGGAAGCATGTACCGCTGGCGGAGCGCACGGCGATCTGCCGGCAAATGACCGACCTGATGGTCGAGCGTGCCGATGCGGTCGGCACCGAGCTGACGTGGCAGATCGGCCGTCCCGTTACGCAGAGTCCCTTCGAGATCCGCCGAGGTTTCCAGGAACGGGCGCGCTACATGGCCGACGTCGCGGCGGGCGCACTCGCGGACGACGTCATCGAGCCGAAGGACGGGTTTCAGCGCTTCATTCGCCGCGAGCCGCTCGGCGTCGTGCTGGTGATGGCGCCGTGGAACTATCCCTATCTGGCCTCGGTGAACACTGTGGTTCCCGCGATCGTCGCCGGCAACAGTGTGATTCTCAAGGTGTCCGATCAAACGCCCCGCGTCGCCGAGCGTTATGCCGGCGCCTTCAGGGACGCGGGGCTGCCCGAGGGTGTGTTTCAGTTTCTGCACGCGAGCCACGGGCAGCTCGCAGGGCTGATTGCCGATCGGCGTATTCGCTTCGTCTCGTTCACCGGGTCGGTCGCAGGCGGCGCGGCAGTGCAGCGTGCCGCCGGTGAGCAGTTCGTTGCGACCAACCTCGAACTCGGCGGCAAGGATCCGGCGTACGTGCGACCAGATGCGCCGCTCGAGTTCACGATTGAGAACCTCGTCGACGGCGGATATTTCAATGCCGGGCAGTCATGTTGTGCGGTCGAGCGAGTCTACGTGCACCAGGATATTTATCGACCGTTCGTCGACGGCTTCATCGACCTCACGCGCAAGTATCGTCTCGGCAACCCGCTCAATTCCGAGACGACGCTCGGACCGATGGTCCGTGCCGGCGCTCCGCCGAGCAGCAAGATGCGATCGGAGACCAGCAGCGCCTCGTCGATATCGTGGGTGATAAGAATCGCCGCGGTACGGAAGTCCTGCACCACCTTCAGCAACAGGTGCTGCATCTCGGTGCGCGTCACTTCGTCGAGTGCGCCGAACGGCTCATCGAGCAGGAGGACTTCGGGCTTGCGCGCCAAACATCGCGCCAGCGCCGTACGCTGCGCCATACCGCCGGATAGTTGGGCGGGAAACTGACGGCGGGCATGGGCAAGCCCAACCTCGCGGATCGCGACGTCAACGCGGGCCTTGCTCTCGATCGCAGACAGCCGCGGCTGATACTTGAAATTTAGACCGAAGGCGACATTCCGCTCCAGCGATAGCCAGGGCAGCAGGCTGGGATCCTGAAGGGCGATAGCTACCCGCGGCGGCACGCCCTGAAGAGGCACGCCGTTCATCGTCACGGCACCGTCGGTCGGCTTCTGTAGTCCGCCGAGCACGCGCAGAAGACTCGATTTGCCGACCCCGCTTGGCCCGAGGACACTGACGGTTTCGCCTGGAGCCAAGGCAAAGTCGAAGGCTTCGACGACCGGCCGCGACTGCCCGGGATAGCTCAGCATGATGCCGGCGGCTTCGAGAATTGCTCCCTTCCGGGCCACCGGCGAGTGGGCCGATTGTGTCATCAACGTCATGCTGTAGCGCCGATGGCAGCGGGCAATTCCTGCACACGGAGCGCCAGCTTCAATTGCACAAGGCTTGGCGTGACGATGGGAACGAAGGCCGCCTCGCGCAGCCGGCGCTGGAAACCCTCGCCCGGCCGAGAAAGGTAGGCACGGCCGCCGGCGGTAGAGAGTTCGAGTTGCACGGCCCGCACTGCGATCTCGGCGAGACGGATGCGCAGCCGAAACAGGCTCGCCGGCTGTTCGACGAAACGGGTCCCGCCCAAGCCTTCACATAACGCCGCTTCGGTGGCGGCGAGCTCGGCGGTGAGTGTGGTGACAGGCTCACTTAAGATGTCGCGATCGTTACGAAGCCTGCCAGCGGCTTCCGCAAGCGCGCGGCGTGCCAACCCGATCGATAGTGCACACTGCATCGACAGGAACGCCGGACGTACCCTCGGCAGCCATTCGGCGGCATTGAGATGAATGATGCGGTCATTGCCGATACGCACGCCGTCGATCTTGAGCGCCGCCGTATTCGATCCCCGCAGGGCCATCAGATCCAGATCGGATGAGCGTTCGAAGCCGACGTCTCCCGATGCCAGCGCCACGATGAAAGCGGGCCCGCCGTCGGCGCCCTTGACTGCCATCGCAGCATCGAATCCGGCCGCGGGCAGATTAGTGACCCAGGGCAGATGACCGTCAAGCTGCAGCGCGCCGTCGCTGCGGCTTGCCTGCACCGACAGCTCTTCGATCCCCGAGAGAAATTTCATTGCATTGGAAAGGCCAGTCGCGCCGCCGCGCCGGCCGACCAGGAGGTCCGGCAGGAGCGCCTCGCGCAGACGAACATTGGGGCTTTGCAGCAAATACTCGATGAATGTGCGGTGGCTCCAGAATACGAAGCCAGCGGTCAGCGAACGCGCTGACACCTCAGCAATGGCTGCGACGGCGTTAGTCACGTCGCCGCCATCGCCACCCCATTGCGCCGGAACACCAATGCGGAAGAGATCAGCCGCAGCCAGGTTCGGCAGGACTTCGGCGGCGAGATCAGCCGTGGTGTCGAGACCAAAGGCATTAAGATCGAGCCACCGATCGAGATCGGAATTAAGACGCGTCACGTTGACGACCTCGTTGATTACTCGGCGGCAACCGCCGCTGGATTGCGCCACGCGTAAGGCTCAAGCTCCGCATTCAAATTCGGTTGACCAAGATTATTTGCGAAGTTGCAGAGTGTCGCGAGGCTAACGCCGAGCACGACCTCGAGCGCGTTGGCATCGCTGAAGCCGGCGGCCTTGAATGCTGTCAACTCGGCGTCTTCGACGCGGCCCCGGGTCTGGATCACGGCACGAGTGAAGTCGGCTACGGCGTTGAGCCGTGCGTCCAAGCCGTGGCTGCCGTCGCGGAGGGCGTTTACGGCCGTCTCATTGAGGCCTGCCTTTTTGTAGGCGACCGCGGTATGGCCGGCGACGCAAAAGCCGCAGCCGTGCGTTGCGGCTGCGGTGATCTGAACCGCCTCGCGCTCCGCCAGCGTAAGACCGCCGCGCGCATTGATGCCCGACACCGTCTGATAGGCTTCTAGAGCGGCCGGCGCGTTGGCAAGCAGCCCGATCAGATTCGGGAGAAAACCGTTGGCTTTCAAAGCGCTTTCCACGCGAGCCCTGGCGGCCTCGGGAGCGTCTTCAAGAGTGCGAAGAGGAATACGTGGCATCAGTGGCTTCCTTCAATGACGGCACGTATTTCCTACCTGTATTGGCGCAAGGACGTGCGTTGCGTAGTACAGTAGAAACTTGGGTTGACTGCTGAAAGGTGCATCTCAAAAAGAAAAGATTTCCATCGCCCCATGTTCCCGCATTGGGAATAACTGCTTTTTCATAGTGCGGTATTGGAACGTTTTGTCGCCACCAACCCGCCTGATGACGGGTTTAATCCGGCGATGTGCGGTTAGGTCAGGATCAAGACGTACAAAACGTGTAGCGAACACCCAGATGGCGCCTCAACGGCTGGTCCCCTATCGAGCTATTTCTTATTCCAACATTGCACCATCGTTCCGGACTCTAACTGTTGTGAAATCAGAGTCGTTGGTCGATCTCCGCTCTCGGGCTGGATGCTGGCGCGCGACGTGACTGGGCGAGTCGCATTCGTCCACGCTCTTATCCAGCCTCCGCATGGCCCGAGCGCCAAACTTGCGGCTCCCCTCGCGCCGGCTTCAACCTAAATTCCAGGATATCTCAGCGTCGAGGCGATGCGCCGCGACCGCGTAGCGGATGCTGCGAGTGGCGGTTTGCTCTGGTGCAATTCGCCGGTCGAAACCGGGCGGCGGCCTAGGTGCCCCGCAGAAGCTTGGCGATGCCGCGGACTGTGCTCGCGACGACGGACGGCGACAGTTCGACGACGAGACGGAAGCCCAGGTTGGCCGGCGGAACGCCTTGGGAGCATCCGCCCGACTTCGGATCGCGGATGAAATCGGTCATGTACGTGCGATGCGCGCCTTCCACTACTCGAACCCCGCAGTTGACGTTGGTGACCGTCTCCTTCTTTTCGTCGAGCGAGGTGCGGACGAAGCAGCTATCCGTCCATTCCCACACGTTGCCCGCCAGGTCGTCCAATCCTTTGCTGTTCGTGCCGAACGTGCCGCCGGGCTGGGGAGTCGTAGTCGAAGGCCGCGCGCGGGAAGATTCGGCCTCATAGCGCGCGATCCAGGCCTGCGCTGGGTCAGCGGGATCGATGAGCGGCAGCGCCTCGTCACGTGCCTTCTCGGCCGCCACGAACGTCCACTCTTCGTCCGTCGGCAGCCGATACGTGACGCCGGTCTTGTGGGAGATCCAGGCGGCGTAAGCCGATGCATCGTGCCAGCTGACGCCGACGACGGGAGCGTCCAGGGCGCCGGAGGAGGCAGCGACGCGGGGGCAAACGCCCTCGTCGACGCACCGACCGTACTCCGCGACGGTGACCTGCCGCTTCATGACGAGAAGGTCCGCGGGCAGGCGGAGTTTGCGCAGCGGCCCTTCGACGGGTCTGCCGCCGCGCGAGAAGTCGCCGGCGGCGCGGTAGGTGAAGGTAACGGGAGTAAGACGGATAGCGCCGTCGGGACTATGCGCCGGCGGCGAGGGAGCCAGAGCGGCCGTGAGGACCGGCGCGGTCAGCGCACCGGCGAGCATCGCGGTCTTCACCTTCATCAGCCACAGCATGGCGTCCACTCCTCGGAGAAACGGCCCGCGGTCGAGACCGCGGGCCGTCCCGTTCAGCACGGTCTAGCGGGTGACGGCCACCGGGTCGGCAGCGCCGAGCTTCGCGGGCGGGATCGGGCCGGGAGGCGAAATCTGCTTCATCAGGTCATCGTTCCACTTGCCCTCGACCTTGATGTGCGCAGTCGCTCCGAGCTCCACCGCCTCGATCAGGTTGTGATCGACGTAGGCGTAGACGCCGGGCTCGCGGAAGGTGTAGAGCGCCGCTCCAGCCGAGCCGCCGCGGACGAACCAGGTCTCGAGATCGCGTTCCGGCGGGTTGTTGAACTTGCCGGTCTCCCAGACATAGTCGCCGTGGCCGCCGATGATGTGCGGACGCGTGTCGCGGTTGGCCTCCGAATGCACGAACAGGATTGTCTCCCCGACCTTGGCGGTGAGGGCGTTCTTGCCGGTCAGCGCGCCGACCTTGCCCTCGAACACTACGTGGCTCGGGATCAGCTTGCGCATCACGTCCATGGTGTCGCTGTAGGACTCGGCGACCGAATCGTAGGTCTTGTACTTGCCGTTCTCGTCCCTGGGTACGTAGAGATCGTTCTCGCCGATGTAGAAGACCTTGTCGTAGTGCAGCGGTTTGCCGTTTTCGTCCTTCAGGCCGTCGCGCGGCAGCACCATCAGGGTGCCGTGCATGCCGGAGACGACGTGCCAAGGGATCATGCCCTCCGGCGCGCAGTGGTAAATGAACACGCCGGGCCGCGTCGCCTTGAAGCGCAGCACCGTCTGCTCGCCCGGGTTGACATTGGTTAGTGCGCCACCACCCAGACCCCCGGTCGCCGCATGCAGGTCGATGTTGTGGGGCATGGTGTTGGTCTCGGGATTAACCAGCGTGAGCTCGACGTAGTCGCCTTCGTGGACGACCATCATCGGCCCAGGCATCGAGCCGTTGTAGGTCATGGCCCACATCTTGGTGCCGGCGTCGTCGATCACGACCTCCTTCTCCTGCACCGTCAGCTTGAACTCCACGATCTTCGGACCGGCCTTGGTGGCCTGCTCGTGCGGATGTACGAAGGGCGGGGCGACCAAGTCGACGTGCTCACGCGGCAGCTTGAGATCGTCTGCGGTTCCGGCCAGTGCCGGCGCGGTCGTCATCAGCGCCGCGAGCGCGGCACCCATCAAAGCAGTCCTTCTCGTGAGCATGATGCTCTCCATCGCTTCGTGCGTTCCAATTCGATGGGTCGGATCATGAGGGATGCCGGAGCAAGTCTCTTTGCGCTGCAACAAAGAAGATGACGGATTGCCAGCGAACGACATCGTTGGGAATTTGCGCGGGAGCAAAGAGAGATTGAGACCGGAAGGCCAAGATGGCCATATGCAAAGTAATGCAGTGCCCACCGCTGAAATGACGGTCGACGAGGTGATGCGTCGATGGCCGTCCACTATCCGAGTCTTCCTCGACTTCAGGATGCGATGCGTCGGGTGTCCGATCGCCGCCTTCCACTCGATCGTCGAGGCGTGCGAGGAGCACGGGGTCGATGTCGATGCGTTTTGGCCGAAGATCCTGGACGCTTCGAAGGCCGCGGCCTAGGGACTATGCTTGTGGTTCTGGAAAGCCTCTTCGCCTTCGGCAAGGCCGAAGAGTTTATGGGGGTCGCGCAGCACGATGCGTTGCCTTCCGCCCTCGACGATTCCTTCGCTTTCCCAGGCGCTGAGGATGCGGCTCACGGTGTGTAGTGTGGTCCCGGTCATCTCGGCGATGTCCTGGCGGCTGATCGGGAAGTCGATCTCGACGCCGGAATCCACCTTCCGTCCCGCCTGCTTGGCCAGGCGCAGCAACGCATGCGCCACGCGCTGTTCGACCTGCTCGTTGGATATTTCTATCACGCGGGCCTGGGTGTCCTGCAGGCGGCTGCCGACAGTCTGCAGCGCGCTCGAGATGAGGCTGGGGTACTTCGCCGTCAGGCGATGCCAGGAGGCCGACGGCCAGGCGAGGGCGATGCTGTCGACGGCGGCGACCGCAGTCGCCGGATAATGCGTCAGGTCCAGGGCCTGCGCGACCCCGAAAAGCTCACCGGCCGAGACGTAGCGGACCACCGATTGTTGTCCCTGCGGCGTAGTCTTCTCGACCCGAAGATGCCCGTGAAGCAGGAGGAAGAAGCGATCGGCTTCCGCGCCCTGGTCGAAGACGGCGGTTCCCTTCGGATAGCGCGTCGAGCGCGACTCGCCCAGAAGCTCGTCCTGCTCGGTGGGGCAGAGCCCGACGAACATCGGCAGATTCGCGACAAGCGACCGGTCTACTGCGGCCATGGGTATCCTCGTTTGAATCGCGGCATAGACTACCCGGACCCCGCGCAAGCCTCAACGGGCCGGATCCTTAGACCAAGGAAACCCGCTCCCGGATTGCGCTGGCGCAACCCGAGAGGCCCGCGGACCCGGCTCAGACGCCTTTGGTTCGGCCGAACATAGTTTTCAATTCGCTCGGCTATAGTGCCTCGATTGCCCACGATGCCGGCGCCGTTCCTGCTGTCTTCCCCATGACTCGGCAGCCAGCACCCCGCCCAGGAAGATCGCGATTCCGCCCGTTAAAAGCGGAGCTATGCGGGCGACTGGGCCGCCGGTCGTAACGGCGCGACTGTCCGCTTCGCGGCCAAACCTGCCGCGAGTGCGGTGGAGCGAAGTAACCGGTGCCATCAAATTGTCCTGACGTTCAGGGGAAACCGGCTGACGCGTTTTCTGCCCGTTGAAGGCAGCATGCGCCAGATAACGGTCCAGGAACGCGGGCAGGACCATGTTGCCGAGAATCACTTTCAGGGTGCTCAGTCCGATCCAGACTTCGCGGCGCGGCGTATGGATAAGGTCGAAAACAGCCGAGCCAATCACCTCGGGTTCAACGACGGGAGCGACGGGCCGTGGTTGACTGGGCAGATGGGTGCGCGCCCACTCGAATTGGGGCGTGTTGACGGCGGGCAATTCGGCCATCGTGATGTCGATGCGGCTATCTTCGTGGATTAATTCGGTGCGCAAGGAATTCGTGAATCCGCGGATTGCATGCTTGGCTCCGCAATAGGCAGATTGCAATGGAATGCCGCGATAGGCGAGCGCCGAGCCAATCTGAATGATTTTCCCGCGGTTCATCGGCCGCATCTTTCTCAGCGCAGCCATAGTGCCGTGCACAACACCGAGATACGTCACCTCGGTGACGCGCCGAAACTCTTGCGGCGTGGTCTGCCACACCGGCGCGAACACGGTGACCATAGCGTCATTGATCCAGACATCAATGGGTCCGAGCGAACGTTCGGCGTTGTCGGCCGCGGCGAAGACGGCCTCCGCGTCGGAGACGTCCGCTGGGACCACGATCGCCTTACCCCCCAACTCTTCGACCTCGCAACGAACCTGCTCAAGCGCTTCGGCGTCCCGCGCAATCAACGCGATCCGCCAACCGGCGCGGGCGAATTGATGCACGATCGCGCGTCCTACGCCCGCCGAGGCGCCGGTGACTACGACAACCCCGGGAATAGCTGATGTCTTCATTCGAACAGCTCGTTATCATCCAATCTGCCAGCGCCGCTGAGCAGAGGGCTTTTTTGGAAAAGTGCGAGCGCGCGTTTCAGTTCCAAGGCTTCTGACAGGGCGGTCAAAGCGCTCCATTTGATGCCGCCGCAAAGCGAGTAAAGCGTGTAGGGCCGCCCCATCCCGCCACGAAAGCCGAAAAATCCGACGCACAATTAGCGTAGCGGCCAAATCGTTCAGTAGGACTTTAGTCGACGGGCCAGGGAAGCCGACGAGGCCGAGCAGTAGCCACGTCTCTCGAACGGCGGACGATCCTGTTCGGCGGCAACAATAGGAACATTGATCTCGCGACAGCGTTGGGGCGGCGAGGGCTGGTTGAGGTGGTGAGACCGGCGGATGCCGCAGTTATTCCGACCTTATGCGGACACGATTGCGCGTTGCGTTCTCGTCTCAATCGCTGTTGTGCCAATTCTGCTGATCGGACTTGGTTATTGGGTGACGGCCTCCGAATATACGACCGACCAATCGATAACGGTCGATCAGCCTGTCCCGTTCAGCCACGCCCATCATGTAGGAGGCCTCGGTCTTGATTGCCGTTACTGTCACACGGGTGTCGAAACTTCGCCGGTCGCGGGCGTCCCGCCGAGCCACACCTGCATGACCTGCCATTCCCAGCTTTATACGCAAACGGCGATGCTGGCGCCCATTCGTGAAAGTCTTGCCGACAACAAGCCCGTTCATTGGAATAAGGTCAATCGTCTGCCAGGCTACGTCTATTTCGATCACTCGATCCATATCGCCAAGGGCGTCGGCTGCACGACGTGCCACGGCCCTGTCGGGAGCATGCCTCTGATGCGGCAGGCCGCGCCGCTCACGATGGGTTGGTGTCTTGATTGTCACCGCAATCCTGCCCCGAACCTGCGACCGGCTTCCGAGGTCTTCAATCCCGATTGGAAATTTCCGGATGACCAGGCGCAGCGCGGAATCGCCCTGGCTCATCAGTATCTCGACAACAAGCATCTAACCGACTGCTCGGTCTGTCACCGATGAGCACGCAACGCAAGTTTCCTCATCGCGCGGACCATCGTGGGCAATGGCTTGACCCCGCGCTCGATCGCCGATCGGCACTGAAGCTGTTCATGGCGGGAGTGGCTACCACGCTTGCATCCTGCGGTCGGCCACCAGAACAGATCGTTCCTTACGTAGAGATGCCGGAGCGCGAGGTACCGGGACTGCCACTGGAGTTTGCCAGCGCGCTACCATTGGGCGGTTATGGCCGCGGGGTCATCATCACATCGATCGAGGGGAGGCCGATTAAGATCAACGGCAATCCTCGCCATCCGGCGAGCCTGGGCTCCACTGATGTCTACGGCGAAGCGGTTGTGCTGTCACTTTACGATCCCGACCGTTCCAAAGCACCGTACAGTGACAACCGAATCCAGTCATGGAGTGCATTCGAGGCCGCCTTACGTCCGCGGCTTGAGCGGTATCACCAGCAGCGGGGCAAGGGCCTTGCGATACTGACGGGGCGTTTGACGTCACCGACCATGATCGCCCAGTTGAGTGCGCTGAGCCGATCGATGCCGGAAATGACGTGGTACCGGTACGAGCCGATTGATGATGACGCCGTCCGCGAGGGGGCTGTGCTGGCATTTGGGCAGCCCGCGACGGCAATTCCGCGGTTTCGGGACGCGCAGGTCTTGCTCGCCCTCGATGCCGATCCCGTTGGATTCGGTCCAGAGCAAATCCGTTACGCGCGCGAGATCGCCGATGCGCGCCGCTCAACTTCACCCGGCAAGTCTTTGCGCATCTATTCGGCCGAGCCGGATTGGAGCCTCACCGGTGCGCTCGCCGACCACCGCGTGGCCTTGCAGCCGGCACTGATCCGCAATGTCGCGATTGAGATCGCGCGAGTGCTCGGCGCGCCGCTCGCACAGGCATCGCTACCGGACGAGGTCAGGCCGTTCGTTCAAGCTTGCGCGGCGGATCTGGCGGCGCGGCGCGGTGCGGCACTGGTCGCCGCGGGACCGCGGCAGCCGGCCGAAGTGCATGCGCTCTGCCACTGGATCAACGAGCAATTGCAGGCTCCAGTGGACTTCATCGGCCCCGTCGATCCCATCACGATTGGGCACGCCGAATCTCTGCGCAAGCTTGTGTCCGAGGCCGGCGCGGGCCGCGTCGATACCCTGATTATCATTGGAGCCAATCCGGTCTATGACGCCCCAGCTGACTTGGTTTTTGATAATCTTGTCGCCACGGTGCCCTTTACCGTGCATTGCGGCTCCTATCGCGATGAAACCGCCGAACGCTGCACGTGGCATCTTCCGCTGACGCATGTGCTGGAAGGCTGGTCCGACATCAGGGCGTTCGACGGGACTGCCAGCATCATCCAGCCGCTCATCCGTCCGCTCTATGATAGCCGCGACGGCCACCAGGTCCTGGCCATGCTGCAGCAGGGAGCCAGCCCCGGGACGCAGGATATCATTCGCAATCAGTGGCGGCATGCCGCGGCTGAGGGGCAGTGGGACGATTGGTGGCGGCAAACGTTGCAAGACGGGATCGTCCCGAACTCTTCATCGGCGAAGCTGTCGCTGCCGCCCGCGAAGCTGTCGTCTATCACGCCGGCTATTGAAGCAGACAACTTCACGCTCGTGCTGTCACCCGATCCCTCCGTCTTTGACGGCAGCCTAGCCAACAACGCGTGGCTGCAGGAATGCCCCAAGCCATTCACCAGTCAGGTCTGGGGAAACGCGCTGCACGTGGCCGAGGCCGACGCACGCGAACTCAAGCTCGACGATGGCGATGTGGTTCAACTCAAGCAGGGCGACATTACGCTTGAAGCGGCCATCCTGGTTCGCCCGGGACAGGCGGCACACGTATTGTCTGCAACGCTGGGCTATGGCCGCAACAGTGCCGGCAGCATAGGGACCGGTGTCGGCTTCAACGCCTACCGGCTGCGCACGGCAGAAGCACCGTGGCTCGGCGAGA
>Ga0207678_10005144_pt1 | contig 11723 bp, 16 predicted proteins | sample KBSC63metaG_FD_184319 | JGI IMG/M metagenome (GOLD analysis project Ga0207678, IMG submission 184319) | Corn rhizosphere microbial communities from Kellogg Biological Station, Michigan, USA - KBS C6-3 metaG (SPAdes) (version 2) | ecosystem: Host-associated > Plants > Roots > Rhizosphere > Soil ... | reverse complement strand
GCGCGATCCCTAAATGGACCACGAAAGTAGTCCGCACTCCGGCTTCACGCTCCTTGCCGAAGAGCAAGGACGCGAAGCCATATGGGCGGTGACGAGAAGAGTTTAGCCCGCAGAGCGGTGTTGCCAAATTTAGCCCGCGCTTTCGGTCAACGCCAAATCTACGGCGCTGGCGTAGACGACGGCGTCGGCTGCGTCGGGCTTGCGCTAGGTAATGGTGGTTTGGCTACGGGCGCAGTTATCGTCGGAGCGCTTGTGTTGGTGTTGTCCACCGTCGTAATCATGCTTCCATAAAAATACCAAGACCCGAATATGAGTGCGATTAACAGCAAAACTATCAGCACGTTGAGCGCGCCATCAGTTGAACGCATCGCGTCATCAAGCGTTATGCGGCCCTTGCGGCGGGTGTCATTGAAAATGGCCATAGGCCTTTCCTCCTAAAATAGTTCTTAGGAGATAAACCACCAGTTTTTGGCGATGGTTCCCACTGCGCCACGAAGGACTTCGAGGGGCTGCCATATCGAAGTACCCAGCAATTTGCTGGTGGTGACGTGAACGATCTCAGGTCTCGCGCGTATACGAGGTGCCTAGCCTGCCGAGTACGCGGTGTGCCCCAGCTATGGCGAATAGGAACGTCTCGATCTTCCCCGTGACCGAGGTATTCGGCTTCTGACAAAAAATCGTCACAGCAGCGTTTGCGGGCAATTTGAATTTGTAAGGCAATTTTGAATCGCGATCGACACCGGCACTTGTTATATGTTGCGAACGGGTCAGGGACACTTGGGGGAGGAATTGCCCATAACCAAGGAGTTCAAGATAATGAAAATTCTTATTGCGACCGCCTTTTCGGCACTCCTACTCGGCACCGCTCTGACGCCGGCAATTGCTGATGATCAACCCTCAACAGGTCCGGCCCAACACAGAATGGGCGATGAAGGAAAGCTCCCAGCAACAAATAATGTGACCACCCAAGTCCCCGAGCAGGGCGCGGGCACTGGAGAAAGCAGTGGCACCTCCGGCTCACACAGGATGGGCGATGAGGGGAAACTTCCTGCGACCGGTAATATGAGCACTCGAGTTCCCGAGCAGGGCGCCGGTACTCAAAATCCCAAATAACATGCGTCGACATAATGTCGATGTCATTAGTCGGAATGTGCAATCGGCGATCTCTTATCGCCGATTGCACGTCACCAGATTGGGGACCGGCATAAGCAGTTAGGTTTCTTGTCGTCGCTAACGCGATGAGACCGGATGTTCGCTAGCTCAACCTGACGACGAATTTTCCGCTTTTGGTTCAAAAGCGCAAGATTCGCGATTTACTGTTGTCCTTTAGAGAAAAAATAAAAGGTGCAGTATGTCCTATCCATCTAACGCCGACCTTCCGCTTTCGGTCCGGAACAACCTTCCTTCTCATGCGCAAGACATTTATCGGACAGCCTTCAACAACGCCTACGAAAATCCAGCTCATGATCCGATCGAAGAATTGGACGCGCACAATATCGCTTGGGCTGCGGTCAAGCGCTGTTACGTGAAGGAAGGCGGAGAATGGGTTCTGCGAGGCGTCCCAGGCTGATCTAGCAAAATCCCCTTCTCTCTCTGTCAAGGGCTTGAGCTGCGGGGCAGTTCGAAGGCCCCGGCCGGCGATCCCGCCTGCCGACGAACGACCGCGGTTCCACGGTTTCAACCACTGGGTCTAACGAAGTCTTTCATTCGGGTGCGCAGTCGACATCACTAGCCGATCTAGAGACCGGCTAGGATGCACGAATAAGACAAGCGTCGGGCGCGACGCCGAGCTGCGCGTAAGGAAATGGAAACCATCCGCGCTTAGGCTCTTTTAGCCCTTCGGGGCCACACGGCTGAGTCGGGCGGGAAAACGACTTCAACCACAATTTGGATTTGAAACCTGGGACCGGCAATCACTTGCCGATCCCAGAGGTGGTGCTGGCTTTGCTACCCGCTGCGTGCCAGCACTGCGCGGCGAGGCGCGCGAATGCGCCTCGCTTGCCTTATCAAGAGAAACACCAAACCCTTTCGAATCCGTTGGAATCGCCATCGACACGGTCGGCGGCAACAGCAATGGCGTGCCGGCGATTCCCGATACGGTTATGGGACTTCGGCAGCGTCTGCTTTGGGTCAGAAGCGAACGCCGACGTGACGTCATGGGAACGTCTGCTGTTTTCGTCTAAGTGGACATAAGTCGCCCGTCGTCTTCAAATCGGCATGCCCGAGGGTCTGTGAGACCGAATTCGGCACGGGTGCCGCAAAAGCTGTGGGCGCAGGTGACGGAACTGTGGATGACCCGCCCCCTTGCCGCGAGCCGAGAGTGACAAGGCCAATGATTCAGCGATACTGCGAACTCCTCCCCGATCAAGTGGAGCCAGATTCAACATGCCCGAATGCAAATCATTCGCGTCATTTGAGGAATTTTGGCCAAACTATTTGCGCGAGCATAGCCGACCGGAAACGCGAGCCTTGCATATCGCTGGCACTTCAATCGCCGGCGCAAGCTTAGCAGCTTGGCTCGCGACGCACAGGGGCACGTATCTGGCAGTTGCCGTGATCGGCGGGTACGGACTGGCTTGGCTCGGCCACTTAATATTCGAACACAATAAACCGGCCACCTTCGGCAACCCGATATGGTCGCTTCGAGCCGATCTGTTGATGTATCGACTGTGGCTCAGCGGTAAGCTCGATGATGAAGTAAAGCGCGTCTTCGCAGGTCGATCCGCGTAGACGGCGCGTGGCTAGGCCGGCTTATCGCGCGCCGGGCGCGGCGGCGGCCCGGCATGATCGAGCGCCATCCCGAAATCACGCATGTCTATCCAAGCACCGCAGCCGGGGCACTGCATAAAGTGATCGACCTCGCTCCTCTCGAGCGTCCAGCCGTTCGGCTGGTCAATGTTCTCGCCCCGGCGGATCGACTCCTTTCCCGCTTACCGACCGTCTCTTTGCTGATGCTAGTGATCGGAATCAGCACGATGATTAATGCGTCGCCACCGGCGAGGTGCAGTTCGACCCGGACGGCTCCTAGTGGGATTGAGAACTTACCTTAGCCGGCGCTCTTCGAGCTTGCGGTTTGCGCCTTCCCACATCAGGTCGACCAACCCTCCCTGCTTTGGCTTGGTCTTTACGCCCTTGATCTGCTCGTCTGTCGCAAGAGCGAAGCCTTTGATGATTGCTTTCAGCTCCTTCTCTGAGAACCCTATGAAACTCTCGCGGAAGCTGGCGTAGTCACCACGCGCAGCGGCGACGATAGGGTCAGCGACCTTTGCAGCATCTGAACCCGAAAAGACAACCGTAACTCCGGCAGCATGGAGCATCCGATGGGCAAATTTTGGGTTGCTTGCTGCTTCCTCACGAATGACTTCAAAAATTCGTTCCAGCGCCTCACCCGGCGTTATTGGATTTGTCACGTCGCCCTCAACTGTTTGATGTGATCCTCTGAGCCACCGCTTTTGTTAACGCAATAACGTCGGGCAGTGCATAGCCGTACTTTTCTCGCGCCGAGCGAAACGACCCCAGACCAGGGTGAGTAGCGGCGTTTTGCAGGGCCGTGGAGTACGGAACAGGTCGAGGTATAGCATTCAGGTGGTAGAGCCCTTGCTTGATGTGATCAAGCATTTCACGCTGTGTTGTGTTCGATGCGTGATACTGCGTAATTAGCGGATGAACCTTCACGTGGGATGCTAGATCGAGGTCATCGGCGAGGATGAACTCTAAGAAATCGGTAAGTGTCGAATAAGCATTTGTTTCGAGACTCGTGGGCGCAAGAATGTGCTGTGCCAGTCTCAGAGCTGCAAGTCCTAAAACGCCGGGACCCGCCGGGCAGTCAATCAGTATGACATCGTAGTTCGTTTCTATCTTTCGCAACTCGGTTCGCAAAGTGTTGGACAAGGAGACATCCAGCCGATCTTTGCGTTTTTTCCGCCGCGCTGAATGTTCCAGGTCAGCCATATCGCCTAACAGTTCGTGGTTCGATGGCAAAATATCGATCAAACCTGGTTGCCGACCTCGCAGCTCAACGAGGTCGCCGGCGGCTACTCTGTGGGACGGCAAGCGGATATCGTCGCCCTTAGAGAACGCTCGTAGAATTGCACCGAGGCCAACCTGACTGCGACGCAATTCTTGCTCGGCTCCAATGCCGAGGAGTGACTTGGTCACTCCGGCCTGAGGGTCTGCGTCAATGACCAGAACGCGCGCGCCGTATGACAGCGCCAAGCCATCGGCGAGCATCATGGTCGTTAATGACTTGCCCACACCGCCCTTTGGGTTGGCTATCGCCACACAAATGCTCATCGACGCAATTCCGCAATCCATGTCGCCAATTTCGTACGGTCTGACGACGAAAGCCTTGTTTCGACAAATTCGTCGAAAGCGTCCGGTGAAGGTTCATGACGACGTCCGGGCAAGCGAAGTATGTAGGATCTGAGATCGTCGGCGATCGCAAATGTGATCAAACCCACCCCATAGTGAGAACATCGGGCGACGATTGTTGAGACCTCGTCCTCTCCCTCATCCCAGCGCTCATTTTGCCAAACGAGGTAAGTGAAATTGACCAGGGACGTATGATTGAGGGCTTCGTGCACCGATTGAACATTGCAGCAACCGGCCGGCTTTACCTCGAACCCGTGTAGCTCGATATTCCACGTTAGGCTGTATTTTCGCCGCGACAAGCTGATCAGGCAAAGATCGGGTTTGGACCAGAGACCCGTCGCGTTGCCACCGGTGTTCGCAGTAATCGCCGTTATATGACGAAGATCACCTCGGGGCGGCTTCAGTCGATCTCTGAAACGGACTTCGAGATAGTTGTATACAGGCTCGTAGAGATCTCGTTCGAGCATACGAAAACGCCCCACCATATTCCGCCCTGACACTAAGTGCGCCCCGGATGAAATACTAGCGGGCTAGAAAATTTCGAAACCTGGAAGTCGTTTCGACCGTCTGTTGTCGCCAGCTGTAGGCTTCTACGTTACCTCGCGTCCTAATTTAGCGGGCGCCGGTGCAAAGTTCTAAGGGCGACGGCGCCAAGTTTTGGCGCACCTGCTCCTTGGGTCGGGAGGGGCACTCGCCGACAGAACGAAAAGGGCGGACTGACTAAAGCGCAAGCCTTTGACGACATCACGCAACGGCTAGCGGATGGACGGACTATTGATATCCAAGACGCACTCGCCTCGGCGTGGAATTCTTATGTTCAGGGACTTAGGAGATAGTTTGGCAGATGCTTCCACCGCCACCGGCGCTAATTACGCCCGGTAGGACGATCATGGGGGAGGCCCTCCCCTGGATCGGTTGCGGGCGTCTTCCCGTTGCAGCATCTGAAACGCTGCGTGCCCTCACGTGCGCTAACGCATTATTGGCTTCAACAGAATGTCTGTTGGCCGCACCACGGCCATTTCAAAGCGCCACACAGATCAACGACGCGAAACGGTCTGTTTCGCGTCGTTGGCTGGTGATTAGCGGCCGTCGTGCCACGTCCTGTCTTTGCCCCACCAGCAGGCGCTCGCGGGCGTCACAGCCGCTACGAACGACGCAAAGGTAAAGATGACGGCCATGATTGGCATCAATGATCGCTTCATTTTCAAAACCTCCGCTAGGTTTAGAGGCGGCCGAGGCGACCACCTCTTGAGCACTAACGAAGGCGTGGCGGCGTGGTTCCACTCCTCCTGCGAAGCATATAGGGCGGCGGGATCTTCAATGCCAAAAACGATATTGAACTGACGTGGTTAATGGCAATATCTGCCGCGCCTGGATACCCAAGGAGCTCTTTGATTATTCACATCCAGCTATTTGCGATGCGCGGGACGCGATGAAGAAAGGTGCGCTTGGCGCCGAAAATATTCCGGAGGGCAGATAATGACCATCGTTTGCCACACCCGTAAATTCATCTTTCTTAAAACCAGGAAAACGGCCGGAAGCTCGATCGAGATCTGGTTGGCGCCGCACCTCGATCCTGACGTCGATTTTATCAGATTGGGGGATGACAGCGAAAAGCAGCATCCAGATCTCTGGAAGCGCTTCAACGGACTTTCGTCGAGAATTCGACTGGCCGCGAAACGTGTCGGGACACTAAGCCCGATCTTTCGCCCGCACATGCCGGCGGCGGACGTTCGCCGCTTTGTCGGTGATCGCAGATGGCGTGATTATCGCAAGATAACGATCGTGCGAAATCCCTGGGATCGAATGATCTCCGCCTGGCGTTGGTCCGAACACATGACCGGCGTTTCAAAATCACTCAGCGACTACGTCAGGGATATGGAGCGAGACGAAAAGTTGGCAAGGGCAATCGGCTCGCCTCGTATAAGGCTCAGACGAACAGGAAAAGTTGATAATTGGCCGTACTATACGATTGGTGACGAAATCGTAGCGGACGATATCATCAGGTACGAGTCACTCGAAGCCGACGCGACGTCATTCTTTGCGCGGTTCGGCATAACCGGCGGAGATTTGCCTCGTGCGAAATCTGGCATCCGCAAACCATCGGATGGCGTGCAATTGCTGACACCTGATATCGTCGAGAGAATAGCGGTACTGCAAAAGCGAGAGATTGAAGCTTTCGGGTATACGCCGCCGAATTGAATCGGCCTATCGGAGAGGCACGATGAAATGGATGTTGATTGAGCGCAGGCCGGACGTCATTTATTCCAGCTCCGGACAAACTTATCTCGGAGCAAACGACGCCGGGACGGCGAGTTCCGCTTCAGCCGTCACCTTCGCGACAAGAGAAGCTGCCGAAGCCCATCGGCGGACGTTGAAGCATCCCTACAATTGGGTCGCGATAACCGCTGCGGACTGATCTATCGCGTCCGGTTTTGATCAAATGAAAAGGCCCCGGCGCGTTACCAGGGCCTTTCATCGCCGGCCTACTTCGATGTGTCTGTGTCACCCGGCTTTTTATCCGATGGGCCATTGGTGCTGTCGGGCGCGCCCTTCACACCCGTTGCGTCCTGCGACGGTTCCATGCCCTGCTCGCCAGTGCTGCTGCCGCTGCTGCTCGACGTTCCTGTCGAGGACTCCGGCTTCGTCGCGGGGCCGTTCGTGCTGCCCGCATCGCCCTTGACGCCCGGACCCGAACTCTCCGACGACGGCGGCATGTTTGTGGAGTCTTCTGCTGCAAATGCGGGGACGGCTGCAAAGAGAGCCGCAAACGCGGTTGCTGCAATAATCTTCTTCATGGCGTTTCCATCCTCAAATTTTTCCTTGACGGAGAATCAACGCCGAGGCTGCCTCCGCGTTCCCCGATGTGCAACGCACCGGCGAAGAGACGCACTGCAAAGCGATAGCATCTGAAGAGAAAACTGAGGCGTCGTGGAATTCAGTTCAACGTTGGTTGCCCAACATTCTGTTATTCGAACCGATGTTACGGGACCGCATTGAATTGCGAGGCGCGCGCATGGAACGCCCCACTGATCGTCCCGGGCTGTTCGGGCGCCGTATCCCGATACCCGGTCCGAAGCTCTCGCCTGCGCGGCTGATGTTGGCGCTTGGCGAGTTAATGGGCGGCGTCGTTGGATAAATCGTTGCACCGGTCGTCTGTGCGGAGGCTGGGGTCGTTGCTGCCAGGCCCGCGAATACGGCCATAATGAGGATCTTTTTCATTGGCGTATTGCCTTTCGCGATCCCCCTAAAACGGCAAACTCGCGCAACTCGCGCGGAGTTCCCTACATAGACGATTTGAGGAGTGTGCAAAACGGAAGAATTTGCGGGGACGTACGGAATCCGTCCGGAAATTGCCGCTCGGTTAATGCCCGGCGCCGAACAACCGCCGTATCATTCGCCAAGACCACCAAACGGCGAAAAACGGTGAGGCAAGGGTCAGCACAACAATGTCGGAAGCCAATCCGAAGCTGCGCCAAAGAATCCAGGCGGGGCTCATGTGACGCGAAGACTGAAATTCGCCAGATGCGAAGGCAGAATTTAACTGCCGGCTCGCAACATGTGATGCCGATGGCGATGCCGAACGCGGTTTCCAAGCGTATCTGCGGATGGGGGTCGCATGACGGCGACGGTCACGAAGCTGCGCAAATTTGAAATTCGTTCGAACCATCGTGACGCCCGTTACTTCTCTACCTGACAAAAACGCAACGGAGGAGCGGAGCGTTCCAGTATGCGGCAAGAGCGCATATCGGCGCTGTTCGGCAGCGCTCTCCTCTGCTTGCAATTCTGTTTGCAATCGACGTCGTGACGCGTTGATCGTGCACGCAGTGAACGTCTAACGTGAGACTCCTGCCATGCGCACTTGTCGCAAGAAAGACGTTCTCGTGGCATTTCTGCGCTGCGTGCTGGATACGCGTCGCGTCTGGCTCCTCGACTTTACGTTGAATGAGCCGCGCAATATCAAGATGATGCGCTAATGGGTGATCATGGCATTTGAACTATCGCTCACTGGGTTGTGTTCAGTGCCGAGCCCGGAGTTATGTCGCCGCGGCGGTTTGAAGCCGGTCGAACGAAGACATTCGAGCAAGGGAGTAATCCGCGATATTTAACGCGACCGCCCGGTAAACTTGCTCGTGAGGTGTTGCGATTGGCGCTTTAGCCGTCGTCGCACAATCCTGCGGAAATCGCTGCCCGCTGAGATGTTCGTTGCCTCGTGCTCCAATCCAATTTGCGTACAGTCTATTTTCGTGCGATTTGGCACACACTCCTCTTTGCGCGTGAATCCCGCTGGATCGCCCGCCGAGGCGAAAAGAGACGTTTGCGGCGGGTCGTGGTAACAGCGACGGGCATAGAGAAGTTATCGAAACGTGCGAATTGCCATAGCTTACGACAAGGGATGTCTGCGCCGGTGGCACGTCTGGCTTGCCGACGCATTGCGCCAGAATCACGACGTTGTTCTGACGGGTATCAACCGCGCCACACCATATCCTGCAGGCATTACCCTGTTGCAGTCGCTTGAGCGGACGCTCTATCGGAGAAGCGGCGAGTGCGCGAGCGACATCTGCAATGATGACCGGTTCACCGGTACGGCAATCGACGAAAAAATTGCAAGCGATCAATTCGATCTGGCGATCGACCTCTCCTCCGGCATGTCGGCTGCGCCGCAGGGATTGCGCGTCATTGCTCCACTTTATAACGGGATTGCCGATGAAGTCGCCGCAACCGATGCGTTGCTCAGTCGCGATCTCGTCGATCTTGCCATTCATGACAGTGCGCGCGGCTCTTATATCTGGCATGGCCGATCGGCGGCCGAGGACCGCAACGTTTTTTCAAAGTCTCTGGACAACGTCTTTTGCCGTGCCGGATCGCTGCTCTCGCGCGCCGTCGATCAGCCGCCTGTCGTCTCCTCCGATGCCAAGCGATATAAAGACACGGTCAAGCAATTCGCGAAAAGCGGCAGCGAACTATCCTTTCTCGTGACCAGCGTGTCGATGAAGGCCTACAGGCTACTCAACAAGCTTTGCCGCGGTGGCCACGAGTGGAGCGTCGCCTGGCGCAAGACACATGGGCACGCGATAGCAGACCAGCCGGCGGGTACCGGCCTGACGTTTCAGAGGCATCCGAACAATCCGGGGAGCTACTTTGCCGACCCCTTCGTGTTTGCCCGCGATGGCCGGCAGTATCTGTTCGTCGAAGAGTATTTGTATGCCAGCAACAGAGGTGTCATCTCCGTCATCACCATAGGAGAGGACGGGAAGCTCAGCCCTTCGCGGATGGTTTTGGAGCGACCGTATCACTTATCTTACCCATTCGTGTTCGAGCACGACGGCGAGATTTGCATGATCCCGGAGACCGGCGATGCACGTCGCGTCGAACTCTATCGGGCAGAGCGCTTTCCCGACCGGTGGTCGCTTCATTCAATCCTGATCGACAACATCGCCGCCTATGATGTCACACTCTGCGAACACGACGGCCGTCTTTGGCTCTTCATGACGACGGGACAATGGCAAAGCTCGAGTTGGGATACGCTCGAGATTTTTCACGCCGCGAAACTCGAGGGACCTTGGACCCCGATGAGCCAAAATCCGGTGCTTATCGATCCGTCCGGCACTCGACCGGCGGGGTGCATGTTTCAACACTCCGGCGCACTCTGGCGGCCGGCTCAAGATAGCTCCGTCATCTATGGCGGAAGTCTGTCGCTGTGCCGGATCGATGAGCTATCTCCGGATCGATTTCGCCAGTCGACGATCTCGCATCTTGTGCCGGCTCCGGCGTCGTCGATATCGGGTGTTCACACGCTCAATTCCGCGCAAGGATTTGAGGTCGTCGACGTTTTTGGGACCCCGTCATTGAAACCGGCCGACTTAAGAATACAAAGCGCGGTGACGACTTAGCGGAAGCATTGCGTATGGCGCTTGGCGAAATCACCTCGGCATGGTTATCCCGAGGCAGCGCGAGCACCGTTAACGTTGATAAAAATATTGCAATTTTAAACGCCGAACCGGCGGTCGGCCAATTCGATCCATGCTATCGTCGATCGATAGTCTCTCTCGTAATTTCTGCTTTTATTCGAAATTCTAATAAAGCGCACTCACAAATCTAAAAGCGCTACCCGTATTTCCGACGTTTAGCGAACGAGCATAAACATGCGCATCGCCTTCATTCACGAATGGCTGATTACGTATGCCGGCGCCGAAAAAGTTCTCGAGGCAATGCTTTCCGAATATCCGAAGGCAGACCTCTTTTGTGTCGTCGACTTTCTGCCGGCGGAATATCGCAAAACGCTGTGTGCCCGGCGTCTGAAGACAACATTTCTTCAGAAAATTCCATTTGCGCGGCGCAAATACAAGAGCCTACTCCCGATCATGCCTTTCGCCGTCGAGCAGTTCGATTTGTCCGGCTATGACATAATCATTTCGAACAGCCACGCCGTTGCGAAAGGCGTCATTACCGGGCCGGACCAGCTTCACATCTGCTATTGCTATACGCCCATGCGTTACGCATGGGATCTTCAACATCAATATTTGCAAGAAGCCGGAATTTCGCGCGGGATACGCGGGGCCGCCGCCCGTTGGTTTCTCCACCGCATGCGAATGTGGGATATTCGAACGGCGTCAGGTGTCGATCATTTCATCGCCTGCTCAAACTACATCGCGAGACGCATAAACAAGGCTTACCGGCGGGACGCGACGGTTATTTATCCGAACGTCGCCGTCGAGGATTTCACGCCGGGAACCACAAAGGGCGATTTCTACGTCACGGCCTCGCGTATGGTCCCCTACAAGAAGATGCGCGTGATCATCGAGGCATTTGCGAAAATGCCTGACCGCAAGCTTGTGGTCATTGGTACGGGACCTCAGTTCCAGGAGGCGAAAGCCATTGCGACGAGTAATGTGACTCTTCTTGGATATCAACCTTTCGAAGTTTTGCGGAGGTATCTTCAGGAAGCGAAAGCCTTCATCTTCGCGGCTGAAGAAGACTTCGGCATCGCTCCTCTTGAGGCTCAGGCCTGCGGTACGCCGGTTATTGCGTTTGGTAAAGGCGGCGCGTGTGAGACTGTTCTGGATGGCGTGACGGGGCTGCTTTTTCACGAACAGTCGCCGGAAGCCATTTGTGATGCTGTCGTACGATTCGAGAAAGAGGCACGAAACTTCGATCCCATTCGTCTGCGTGCGCACGCCGAGAAATTTTCCACCGCGGCTTTCCGCAGACGATTTCGAGACTTCGTCGAGAACAGGTGGTCAGAACATCAGCAGCAGTTGGTGGAGCGTCCGTCGCACGAAGTGGTGCGGACGGAGGTGGTCGCATGAAAACGGCGTTGGTCACCGGTATTACGGGTCAGGACGGGGCCT
>Ga0207678_10005143_pt1 | contig 11724 bp, 7 predicted proteins | sample KBSC63metaG_FD_184319 | JGI IMG/M metagenome (GOLD analysis project Ga0207678, IMG submission 184319) | Corn rhizosphere microbial communities from Kellogg Biological Station, Michigan, USA - KBS C6-3 metaG (SPAdes) (version 2) | ecosystem: Host-associated > Plants > Roots > Rhizosphere > Soil ... | reverse complement strand
CGCTGCGTGCTCGCCGATGTTGGCGCCCGGCGCGAGACCAAGCCCGCCGACGAGACCCGCGCAGAGGTCGGAAAGAATGTCGCCGAACAGATTCGTCGTCACGATCACGTCGAACTGCCACGGATTCATCACCAACTGCATGCAGGTGTTGTCGACGATCATCTCGTTGTGCTCGATCTCGGGATACTGCGCCGATACTTCGCGCGCGACCTTGAGGAACAGGCCCGAGGTCGACTTGAGGATGTTCGCCTTGTGCACGATCGTGACTTTCTTGCGCCCGGCGCTGCGCGCGAGATCGAACGCGTAGCGCACGATGCGCTCGGAACCCTTGCGCGTGATCTTCTGCGTCAGCGTCGCCGTATCGCCGTCGGCCGACACCTGCTGACCTTCACCGATGTAGGCGCCTTCGGTGTTCTCGCGCACGGTAAGGATGTCGATGTTCTCGTAGCGCGACTTGGTGCCTGGGAACGAGATCGCCGGACGCACGTTCGCGTACAGGTCGAACTTTTTGCGCAGGGTGACATTGATCGAGGTGAAGCCCTCGCCGACCGGCGTGGTCAGCGGGCTTTTCAGCGCGACCTTGTGCTTGGCGATCGCATCGAGCGTTGCCTGCGGCAGCAATTCGCCGAACTTGTCCTGCGCGGCGAGCCCCGCTTCGACAACGTCGTATTTGAGATCGAGGCCAAGCGCATCGATCACGCGCAACGTGGCCTGCATGATCTCCGGGCCGATACCGTCGCCGGGGATCACTGCAATCGTGGTGGTCATGGAGTTACTCGGAGCGTGGAGGAACCGCGGATTATAAACGCTGACTTGATTCAGGCCGAGGGCCGGAACGGTGCGCTGGATTGAAAAGCGAAGATAAAACGAATGCCGGCTATGCCGGCATGGCTTCCTGTTGATCCAGAAAATCCACCGCGCGACGCAAGTGCGGAATGACGATCGATCCGCCGACCACGAGGCCGACGCTGAACGCCTCGAAGAACTCGTCGCGGTTCACGCCGGCGTCGCGGCATTGCGCGATGTGGTAGCTGATGCAGTCGTCGCAGCGCAGGACCAGCGACGCGACGAGGCCGAGCAGTTCCTTGGTCTTCAGGTTCAGCGCGCCGTCCTTGTAGGTCTGCGTGTCGAGCGCGAAGAAACGCCGCACGACCTGGTTATCGTGTTCGAGGATGCGCTCGTTCATGCGCTTGCGGAATTCGGTGAACTCCTTGACCCGGTCCGCCGCTTTCGCGTCCGCCTTCGCCGGCGCGCGCTTCGTCGCTTTCTTCGGCGCGGCCGCAGCCTTTGCCGACGGCTTGCGCACGCTCATGCGGCCGCTCCAATCAGCTGTGCAAGCTTGCCGCTGCGCTCGGCCGCGGCGAGGTCTTCGAAACCGCCGACGTGCTCGCCGTTGATGAAGATCTGCGGCACGGTGCGCCGGCTCGCCGAACGCTGCAGCATCTCCTGGAGGCGCACCGGATCCTGATCGATGCGGAACTCCTCGTAGTCGAGCCCCTTGGCTTTGAGCAGGTTTTTTGCCGCAACACAGTAGGCGCAGTTTGCGCCGGTGAAAATTTCGACTTTGGTGCCCATTTTTCGATTTCCTTCATGCGCAGTGCGCTTAGTCGAAGTGTGGGGGCTGCGCTGGCGGATTTCCAGCGTTGCGCGGGCTTGAACGCCGTCTGAGCGCAAGGAGCCCGTCAGGCCGCAAACAGTGGATGCGGAACCTTGGCAGGAGTAAGGTAAACCCCTGGTTTCCCCGCAGTCGCGTCACCCCCATGTTCACCAAGCATTTGCTGCCCACACTTCTTGTCGCCGCTCTCGCGACGCTGACCAGCCACGGCTACGCCGCCGACACGCGCCTGCCCAATCTGGGCAGCTCGGCGGGCAACATCGCCTCGCCCGAGGAACAGCGCCAGTACGGCTTCTACGTACTGCACGAGTTGCGCAACCAGAATGCGGTACTCGACGACGCGCTGCTTGCGGACTATCTCAACACGCTCGGCTACAAGCTCGTTTCCTACAGCCCGCAGCCCGATCAGCCGTTCACGTTCTTCATCGTGCGCGACAACGAAATCAACGCGTTCGCGCTGCCCGGCGGCTTCGTCGGCGTCAATGCCGGCCTGATCACGACCAGCGATACGGAAGGCGAGCTCGCTGCCGTGCTCGCTCACGAGGTCTCGCACGTCACCCAGAACCATCTGATCCGAGCGGTCGAAGCCGAGCAGAAGATGACGCCGCTGATGCTCGCCGGCATGCTCCTCGCCGTCGTCGCGGCATCGAAATCGAGTCCGTACAGCACGAGCAATTCGGATATCGGCGCAATCGCCGCCGTGCAGGGCCTCGCTGAACAGATGCGCATCAATTTCACCCGCGCCGACGAGGCCGAGGCGGATCGCGTAGGCATCGCCACGCTGGCCAAAGCAGGCTTTGATCCCGACGCGATGGCCGGATTCTTCGAACGCATGCAGCGCGCACTGCGCCCGGGCTTCGACGAGAACGACATCCCCGCGCTGCTGATGGACCATCCGGTCACGACCACGCGCATCAGCGAGGCGAAAGCGCGCGCCGAGCAGATCAAGAAGGAATACCGCCCCGTGGTTACCGTTGGCGATGTGCAGGCCGCGCCGAAGGAACTTGCCGGCAAGGCCGACGTCCAGGCCGCGGTCGATGGCAGCGCGAAAAACGGGTCCGCTGCCGCATCCGCAGGAGAGGCGACGGGCAAGCCGGCGCCAATATCGACCGGCTCGCTGCTTGCCTCGATCGGCCCTGCGGCGCGGCCGAATCCCGGCGTGCTGCGTCCAGTCCAGCCGACCGCCGAGCAGCGCGCGCGCGCGCAGGCCTACTACGAACTGATGCGCGAACGCGTGCGCGTGCTGGCCAGCGCGCGCCCGGGCGAATTGATCACGTATTACGCCGACAATCTGCGCAACCACAAGGAATTCGACACGCCGGCCAACCGCTACGGCCATGCGCTCGCGATGATCCAGGGCGGTAAGGCCAAGCAGGCGATCGAGCCGTTGCAGAAGCTCGCCGTGGCCGAGCCGGAGAACCTCGTCTTCCAGATCGCCCTCGGCACGGCCGAGCTGCAAACGGGCGCGCGCGACGCGGCCTTGCAACGCTATGCGCGCATGCAGAAATCGTTCCCGAACAATCGCGCGCTCGCCCTCGCCCACGCCGACGCTCTGCTCCAGTACGGCGACAAGGCCGCCGGTAAGCAGGCGCAGGAAATGTTGCGTTCGCAGATCGCCAAGGACGACGAAGATCCGGCGCTGCAGACCACGTTCGCGCGCGCCTGCGAACTCGCCGGCGATCCGGTGCGCGCCGGCGAAGCGCACGCGACCGCCGCCTATCTCAACGGCCGCGCCGAGGACGCGCTCAACCAGTTGAAGGACATTGCCAAGCGCAGCGACCTCGACTACTACCAGCGCACGCGCGTCGAAGCGCTGATCGCAGCGATGACCCCGCTCGTGCTCGACTATCGCCGCCACAAGATCCGCCCCGAGGACCAAGGCAAGCTCATGGCGGACAGCAACTGCCTCAAACCGAAAACCGGATTGAGCTTCAGCGTGCACACCGACGCGACTGCCACGCAGAAGGATGCGTTCGCGCGCGCGGACGAAACACCGAATGCGTTCGACTCGCGTTTTGGCGCGCCACTCGCCAATTCGCGCGCATCGAAACTGTCCTCCGACCCGGCACAGGACAAGGATTCCAAGGCGAATTGCGGCGCACCGTCATTCAATCGTAACAATTGACGTTTGAAATACCGCAATCTGTCATAAAGCGCGCGCCCCGCGTCGCTACGGATTGACCTCGTGCAAAAAAACATCCTCATCGTCGAAGACGAACCCGCGATCCGCGACATGGTCGCCTTCGCCCTGCGCAAAGCCGGCATGGAACCCAGCCATGCCGCCGACGCGCGCGCGGCACAGACGATGATCGTCGAACGCGTGCCCGACCTGATCCTGCTCGACTGGATGTTGCCCGGCATGAGCGGCCTCGACCTCGCCCGCCGCCTGCGCAAGGAAGAACTCACGCGCGACGTGCCGATCATCATGCTCACCGCACGTGGCGAGGAGACCGACCGCGTCGGCGGCCTCGAGGCAGGCGTCGACGACTACGTGGTGAAGCCGTTTTCGCCGCGCGAGCTCATCGCGCGCATCAACGCGGTCATGCGCCGCACCCACGGCGTCGATACCGACGGCGTGATCGAAGTCGGTGCGCTCAAGATCGACAGCGCCGCGCACCGCGTCTACGCCGGCGAGGACAGCGTGCCGATCGGCCCGACCGAATACCGCCTGCTGCATTTCTTCATGACTCACCCCGAGCGCGTGTATTCGCGCAGCCAGCTGCTCGACTATGTCTGGGGCGGCAGCGTCTATGTCGAGGAGCGCACGGTCGACGTGCACATCCGCCGGCTGCGCAAGACGCTGGAGCCGCACCGCTGCGACGACCTCGTGCAGACCGTGCGCGGCGCCGGCTACCGGTTCTCGACGACGCCGGTGGCGTGAATTTCTTCCCTTCTCCCGACGGGAGGAGGTGGCGCGAAGCGCCGGATGAGGGAAGCGCATTCGGAATTCAGCGAGTACGCACCCAGAATGTGAGATTCGCTCATCCGCCTTCGGGCACCTTCCGCCGGGTGGAGCAGGGAAGCGGAGTATAATTGTGCACATCCGCATTTCTGTTCATCTAGCCAATGCAGCTGCAATTCCTGCAAAGCCACGCATGGCAAGTCTCGCTGGGACGCTTCGTCGTCCTGCTGACGGTCGCGCTCGCGCTCGGCTGGTGGCTCGGCGCGGTCGAGTACGCGGTCATCGCCGCGCTGCTCGGTTATTCGCTGCGTTCGCTGGTCAGCCTGTACCGGCTGCAAACTTGGCTGCGCTCGCGCCAGCGCACGCCGCCGCCGGAAGACCGCGGCGTGTGGTCGGACATCTCTACGTACATGCACATGAAACTGCACGCTGAACGTTCGCGCAAGCGCCGCCTCGTAAACCTGCTGCGCGCGTTCCGCGAGGGTGCTGCCGCGCTGCCCGACGGCGTCGTCGTGCTCGATCGCGGGCGTAGCGTGATCTGGTTCAACGAGGCAGCCGAACGCCTGCTCGGCATGGCCGCGCCGCGCGACCGCGGCGCGCACATCGACGATTTCCTGCCGCTGCCGGCCAAGGCTTGGTTCAACGAAGATCCGACGCGCGAACCGTTGCGCGACGCAGCTTCGAACGTCAACGAGAGCGTGCGCCTGTCGTTCCGCCTGATCCCCTATTCCTACGATCACAGCCTGCTCGTCGTGCGCGACATGACGCCGCTGGCGCGGCTGGAACAGGTCCGTCGCGATTTCGTCGCCAACGTGTCACACGAGTTGCGTACACCGTTGACCGTGCTGCACGGATACCTCGAGATGCTCGAACCCGAAGTCATGCCGCAACTGGCCCCCGTGCTCGCCGACCTGCGCGGGCAGTCGCGGCGCATGACCCAGATCGTCGAGGACCTGCTCACGCTGTCGCGCCTGGAGGCACAGCAGCACATCAACGACAACGAACGCGTGTCGATGCGCGCGCTGCTCTCGACCCTGAAGCGCGAAGCCGACGGCCTGTCTCAGGGCCGCCATCACATCGATGTCGTACTCGCCTGCGAATCCGACCTGCGCGGCTCGACCGACTACCTGCACAGCGCGTTCTCGAATCTCGTATCGAATGCCGTACGCTACACGCCCGAAGGCGGGCGCATCGAAATTTCCTGGCAGTCGACCGCGAACGCTGGCGCGCGCTTCGCCGTCGCCGATACCGGCTACGGCATTCCAGCCGAGCACCTGCCGCGCATCACCGAACGTTTCTATCGCGTCTCGACCAGTCGCTCGCGCGAATCGGGCGGCACGGGCCTTGGCCTGTCGATCGTCAAGCACGTACTGCAGTTGCATCAGGCGCGGCTCGAAATCGAGAGCGAGCTCGGCGTTGGCAGCACGTTTTCCTGCGTCTTCGCGCGCGAGCGCCTGCTCGCATTCGAACCATTGTCCGAGGAAGCGCAATGAGCGCCGAAGAATCCACCGTTTCCGCCAAGACCACACCGCGTGCCAACGGCAAGACCCACGCCGTTGCCGCCGCGACGGACGCCCCGGCGAAGTCCGTGGATGGGCTGGCCGAAGCCATCAACCTGCGCGATCCCTCGCTCTATCTCAACCGCGAACTCGCCCAGCTTGAATTCAATTTCCGCGTGCTCGCGCAGGCGCAGGACCCGTCGGTACCGCTGCTCGAGCGCATGCGCTTCCTGTGCATCTCCAACTCCAACCTCGACGAATTCTTCGAGGTCCAGGTCGCGATCCTGCGCCATCACGTCGCTTTCGGCGACGCCAAGGCCGGCCCGGATGGAACTTCTCCTGCGGAACTGCTCGCACGCATCCGTGCGCGCGTGCTCGAGCTGGTCAACGCGCAGTACACGTTCTGGAACGAGACGCTGCTGCCCGAGCTCGATCGCGAAGGCATTCGCTTCATCGCGCGCGACAAATGGACGTCCAAACAAGCGCGCTGGCTGCAGGGCTATTTCCAGAACGAGGTGCTGCCGGTGCTCTCGCCGCTCGGCCTCGATCCGGCACATCCATTCCCGCGCATCCTCAACAAGAGCCTGAATCTCGCGGTATCGCTCGAAGGCAAGGACGCGTTCGGCCGCGAGGGCCACATGGCGCTGCTGCGTGCGCCGCGCTCGTTGCCGCGCATCGTGCGCCTGCCCGAGGAAGTCGCCGACAAGCCTTACGACTTCGTCTTCCTGTCGAGCATCCTGCACCAGTTCGTCGACGAGCTGTTCCCGGGCATGAAGGTCACCGGCGCGTACCAGTTCCGCGTTACCCGCAACAGCGAGTTGTTCGTCGACGAGGACGATGTCGAGAACCTCGCCCTCGCACTGCGCGACGAGCTGCGCGGGCGTGGCTTCGCGCGTGCTTCGCGAATCGAGATCGCCGACACCTGCCCGAAGCCGGTCGCCGACTACCTGATGCACAACTTCGAGCTCGGCGAGTCGGACGTGTACCGCCTGCCCGGCCCGGTCAACGTCCACCGCATCACCGCGATCTACGACCAGGTCGAACGACCCGATCTCAAGTTTCCGAAGTTCACCTCGCGCCTGATCGCGCCGATCGTCACCGAACGCAGCCTGTTCGAGGCGATTTCCGAACGTGACATCCTGCTGCATCATCCCTACGAATCGTTCGGCGCGGTCACCGAGCTGCTCAAGGAAGCCGCCGCCGATCCCGCCGTGCTGGCGATCAAGCAGACGCTGTATCGCGCCGGCAACGATTCGCCGCTGGTCAATTCGCTGATCGATGCCGCACGCGCGGGCAAGGACGTCACCGTCGTCGTTGAACTGCGCGCGCGCTTCGACGAGGAGGCGAACATCGGCCTCGCCAATCGCCTGCAGGAAGCCGGCGTGCAGGTCGTCTATGGCGTGGTCGGCTACAAGACGCACGCCAAGGTGCTGCTGATCGTGCGCCGCGAGAAATCCGGCCTGCGCCGCTACGTGCACCTGTCGACCGGCAACTACCACACGGTCACCTCGCGCTTCTACACCGACTTCGGCCTGATGACCGCGGACAAGGACATCGGCGAGGACGCGCACAAGCTGTTCCAGCAGCTCTCTGGCCTTGGCCCCGTGATCAAGCTCAAGCGCCTGCTGCAATCACCGTTCACGCTGCACAAGGGCGTGATGGAAAAAATCGAGCGCGAGACCGAGCACGCCAAGGCCGGCAAACCCGCGCGCATCATCGCCAAGATGAATGCGCTCAACGAACCGAGCGTGATCGAACTGCTCTACAAGGCCTCGATCGCGGGCGTGCAGATCGATCTGATCGTACGCGGCGCGTGCACGCTCAAACCTGGCCTGCCCGGCATTTCGGAAAACATCCGCGTACGCTCGATCGTCGGCCGCTTCCTCGAGCACAGCCGCGTCTACTGGTTCGGCAACGACGGCGAACCCGAGCTGTATTGTTCGAGCGCCGACTGGATGGAACGCAACCTACTGCGCCGCATCGAGACCGGATTCCCAATCCTCGACACCGACCTCGCCAAACGGGTCTACGACGAAGCACTCGCCAACTATCTCGCCGACAATACCCAGGCTTGGGTGCTCAAGGCCGACGGCCACTACGAGCGACTTGCCCCTGCCGCGGGCGAGAAACCGCATTCGGCGCAGCAGACGCTGCTGGCGCGCATCTGTTGAGTGCGCGCCGTATCGCTCGCCCGGCGAGCGGATGCGGCAGATGGCCTGGAACCAAAACCGCCCCGGGACTCGGCTACACTTCCGTGCACAGGACAGCGGGGCGCACGTGAACGCGGTCGACATCACCGAATTGGTACACGCGGCCGGCAACGGCGAGGCGGCGGCGCTGCGGTCGCTGTTCGCCGCGCTCTACAGCGAGCTCAAACGCTTGGCGCACCATCAGCTCGGAGCCGGCGCAAATCCGACGATCAACACAACCGGCCTCGTGCACGAGGCCTATCTCAAGTTGGTCCGGCCCGAGGCGTTGCGCCTCAACGATCGCGGCCACTTCTTCGCCACCGCAGCATTGGCGATGCGCCAGATCGTGGTCGACCATGCGCGCCGTCGCCACGCGGACAAGCGCGGCGGTGCCGATGTACACGTCACCGCGCTGACCGACGGCGCCGAAGCCGATGCCGGCGCGCTCGATCCAGAAAGCCTGATCCATCTTGATGCGGCGCTGAACCGCCTGCGCGACATGGATGCGCCGCTGGCCGAACTCGTCGAGTTGCGCTTCTTCGCCGGCCTCTCGGTCGAGCAGGTCGCCGAGCTGCGCGGCACGTCGACGCGCACGGTGATCCGCAACTGGCGCCGCGCGCGCGCGTTTCTGTTCGATTCGATCCAGTCCTCGTCGTGAGCCCACATGTCACCTCGGCCCACCGCGTTGCGTGATCGTAGTAGACCAACTTCGCGTCGACCCTGAAAACTGTTGCGGTGCGCCCCATGGATTCCCAACGCTGGCTGCATCTGTCCCGACTGTTCGACACTGCGCTCGACCTGCCCGCGACACAACGCGAGCGCCATATCGAGGAACACTGCGCAGACGACGCGGCGCTTGCCGACGAGCTGCGACGCATGCTCGCGGCCGATGAGCAAGCAGCATCGCAGGAGTTTCTCGACGCGCCGATCGTGGTCGCCGATGCGCAACTCTTGCTCGACGCAGAGTCCCACGACTACCCGGCCGGATCGCGCCGCTTCGGCCCCTACCGCCTGCTGCGCCTCATCGGCCGCGGGGGCATGGGCGAAGTGCATCTGGCCGAGCGCGACGACGGGCAGTTCGAGCAGCGCGTCGCGCTGAAATTGCTGCCGCATCCGACGCCGGGCTTGATCCAGCGTTTCCGTCGCGAACGCCAGATCGTCGCGCGCCTCGAACATCCGCACATCGCGCGCCTGCTCGACGGCGGTGTGGGCGATGCGAACATCCCCTACTTCGCGATGGAATTTGTCGACGGCCTGCCAATCACGCGCTTCGTCACCGAGAACCGGCTCGACCTGCCGGCAACGCTGCGACTTTTCCTCGGCGTCTGCGACGCCGTGGCCTATGCGCACCGCAACCTCGTCGTGCATCGCGACATCAAGCCGTCGAACATCCTCGTCGGCGCCGACGGCACGCCGAAGCTGCTCGACTTCGGCATCGCCAAGGTGCTGCAGACGACCGATTCGGATGCGCCGACGAAGACGTTGGCGCGCGCGTTCACGCCCGACTACGCCGCGCCCGAGCAGATTCGCGGCGAAACGATGACGACCGCGGTCGACATCTACGCGCTCGGCGTCGTGCTGTACGAACTGCTGACCGGCGCGCGCCCGTACAAGCTCAAGCGCGACCAGGCGCTCGAACAGGCGATCCTGTCGATCGAGCCTGCGGCGCCGAGCCAAGCACTCGAACGCAACGGCGAGGCGAGCACGGGCGAGCGCAGGCGCGCACTGCGTGGCGATCTCGACCGCATCGTGCTGCATGCGCTCGCGAAGGAGCCCGGCCGACGCTACGCCACGATCGAGGCCTTCGCCGACGACATCCGGCGCTGGCTTGATGGGCGCCCCGTCCTCGTGCGCGGCGACAACGCCTGGTACCGCGCGCGCAAGTTCGTCGGTCGCCATGCTTTTGCCAGCGCACTCGGCGCGGCGGCGGCGCTGCTGCTCATCGTTGCCACCACCTTCAGCCTGCGCCAGGCGCGCATCGCCAACGCGGAGGCCGCGCGTGCCGAGCAGAAATCGAAAACCGCGGAAGCGGTCAAGGACTACCTGCTGTCCGTCTTCGCCAGCGCCAATCCGTACAACACCGACGGCAAGGTCGTCACCGCGCGCGACCTGCTCGAGGGCGGCCTCGACCAGGTCGACAAGAAGCTCGCAGGGCAGACGCAGGTACAGGCAGAGATTTATGCAGATTTTGCCGAAACATTCAAAACGCTCGACCAGATGGATCTCGGCAAGCGCGCTGGTGAGCGTGCGCTTGCGGCATACGCGCAATACCTGCCTGCCGATGCGATCGAGGTGCTGCGCGTGCAGAGTACTTTGGCGGAAATCGATTTCGAACAGGCCCGTTTCGACGGCCTGATTGCGCGTTTCGACGACCTCCTCGCGCGCATCGGCGACCGTAGCGGAGCCTATGCCGAGGTGCACAGCGACGTACTCATGCTCAAGCAGGAAACCTTGTACCGCATGGGCGATCTCGACGCTTCGCTGATTGCCGGCGAATACGCGTTGGCCGAGGTTGCCCGCGCGCGCGGCGAGACAAGCTATGACGCCAGCATTGCGCTCTACAATCTCGCCCTGATCCGCATCGCGCAGGGCCGCGTCGCGGATGCAGCCGCGCTGATCGATCGTTTCGTCGCGATCGATCGCAACCGGGTCGGGCCGCAGCATCCGGGGCTGATGACTGACGTGTCGGTGATCGCGCGCGTGCTGTACTCCGCAGGCCGGCTGCGCGAGGCGCGCGAGTTGTGGGCCGGCGCCCTCGCCGCGCGCCGTCGCAACTTCGCCGAAAACCACGGCTGGGTGGTGCGCATGCGCGGTAATCTTGCCGACGCGGATCGCGAGCTGGGCGATGCGGCCGCCGGCGAGGCCGTCGATGCCGAACTGGTCGGACTCGTTGGCGCGTCGTCCAACTTTCCGGCCTACGACCTCGCCGTGATTTTGATCGACCACGCGCACGCCCTCATCGCCCTCGGGCGCCTCGCCGAGGCGCGCAGCGCGCTCGACAAAGCTGACGAACGCGCGCGCCTGACCGCCGCGGACGGCACGCTCATACCACTCATGATCGGCGCGATGCGCGCCGACATCGAGCGCCGCGAGGGCCGCCCCGCCGATGCGCTTGCCAAGCTCGCGAACATCATTCAGCGCCAGCGCAAACACGACGACCGCGAGCTGCCGGCAAGCCTGCTCGCGCAGGCGCGCGCCAGCGTCGCTGGGGGTCAGCCTGTCGATGCGGCCAAGGCATTGACCGAGGCGCGCGATGCGCTGGCCCGGCAAGGACGCCCGTTCAGTACGGTCGCGCGCGAAGTGGAGGAGGCGTGGGCGGCTCTGCCCGCTTCGATCCTGCCGCGACCGGCGAGCGCGGAACACTGGCAGCGCGCGGCGCAAATCGGTTGCGTCAACTTCGGCTGCGAGGATGGGCGGGTGAAGCAATGGGAGCGTCTCGCCGCGCAAAACGGTGCGCCCGCAGGAGCCGGCAACGACAAACCCTTCGAAGCGCAGTACGCGCTCGCCGTCGATATCCTC
>Ga0207678_10005140_pt1 | contig 11727 bp, 11 predicted proteins | sample KBSC63metaG_FD_184319 | JGI IMG/M metagenome (GOLD analysis project Ga0207678, IMG submission 184319) | Corn rhizosphere microbial communities from Kellogg Biological Station, Michigan, USA - KBS C6-3 metaG (SPAdes) (version 2) | ecosystem: Host-associated > Plants > Roots > Rhizosphere > Soil ... | reverse complement strand
CGCAGCGCCGCGCCGTGTCCCACCGCGATCGCCAGCTGGCCCTCGTCGAGGGTGTCGGCGATGCGGGTGAGCGCCCCGGCGACCCGCTCGGCGATGACCGGGTTCGGCTCGCCGTTCGGAGGGTTCCAGGTGGCGCGCTCGGTTGGATAGCGCTCGCGGATCACCGCATCCGACAGGCCCTCCCAGTCCCCGCCGTAGCGTTCCCGCAGGTCCTTGTCCAGGGTCACGGGCAGGCCGGTCAGCTTGGCCAGCGGGGCGGCGGTCTGCTGGGCGCGGGCCAGGTCCGAAGAGAACAGCGCGTCGGGGCGCAGGGTGGCGAGGCGCCGGGCGGCCTGCTCGGCCTGAGCCACGCCGGCGTCGTCGAGCGGGATGTCCGTCTGGCCCTGGTACCTGTGTTCGACGTTCCAGGTCGTCTGACCGTGCCGCCACAGCACGAGCCGCTTGGCTGCGCTCAGCGTGCGTCTCCGCTCGCCGTGCCCCCCGCTGGGTTGCCGATGGTGGCCGCCTCGGGCAGCGGGATGACCGGGCAGTCCTTCCAGATCCGCTCCAGTGCGTAGAAGGAGCGCTCGTCGGAGTTCTGGACGTGGACCACGACGTCGTTGTAGTCGAGCAGCACCCAGCGCCCCTCGTTCTCGCCTTCACGGCGGACCAGAGTGGCGCCTGCCTGCTTGAGCTTGAGCTCTACCTCGTCGATGATCGAGCGGACCTGCCTGTCGTTGGTGCCGGAGCAGAGCAGGAACACATCGGTTATCGCAAGCTGGTCGCTGACGTCGTAGGCGACGATGTCGTTGGCCAGCTTCTCAGCCGCGGCGAGCGCGGCGATCTCGGTGAGCTCAATGGCCCGGTTAGTAGCAGTCACGTGGCTGGCTCGGCCTCCTTGGTAGGCGATGCTTACCGTCTATTTTCGCATGCTCACGCAAGCGGAATCGGCCGCTGCGCTGCGTCCCCGTGAGCGATGCCCTCATCGCCGTGTATTTACAGGCCCTGCCAGGTCGGCTTCGCCGCGTACACCTCGGTGTAGTAGTCAAGGCGGTCGAGGCGAGATGCCGCGGCCTGGTCCAGCAGTACCGTGACGTGCGGGTGCAACTGCAGCACCGATGCCGGGCAGGACGCTGACACCGGCCCCTCCACCGCCGCCGCGGCCGCGGCGGCCTTGCCGTCGCCGGTGGCGATTAGCAGCAGGTGCCGCGCCTCGAGGACGGTCCCGAGCCCCTGGGTCAGCACATGGGTCGGCACCTCGTCGGGGGAGTCGAAGAAGCGGGCGTTGTCCTTGCGTGTCTGCGCGGTGAGGGTCTTGATCCGGGTGCGGCTGGCCAGCGATGACCCGGGCTCGTTGAAGGCCAGGTGGCCGTCGGAGCCGATGCCAAGCAACTGCACGTCGACCCCGCCCGCCGCCTTGATGAGCGCCTCGTACCGCTCCCCCGCCGTCGGCAGCTCAGCCGGGCTCGGGTCGGGGCCGTTGACCTGGGCCGGCGAGATGCCGAGGCCATCGGTCAGCTCACGGGCGATGGTCGCCCGGTAGCTCTGCTCGTGGCCCGCGGGCAGGCCGACGTACTCGTCGAGGTTGAAGCAGGTCACGCCGTCGTAGGCGGGTCCCGCGGCGGCGTTGTGACGGCGGATCAGCTCCTGGTAGACCGGCAGCGGCGTCGACCCGGTGGCCAGCCCGAGGACCGCCGCGCGCTTGCGGCGGACGACCGCCTCGATGACGTCCGCCGCCAGCACGGCGATCTCGCTGGCCGACCCGAGCGGCACGACTTCCATTAGCAGCTTCCCTCCTGGCCGCGGCCGCCGGGCAGGGCACCTGCGGCGGCCGCGCGCGTGATCCGCACGGTTGTCATCGAGCGCTCGGCACCTGTGTTCATCGGGCGTTCCCGATCAGGGCGGCGCCGATCGCGCCGACCGGTGCCCGGCCCGGCAGCAGCGTGGTCCTGCTGGCCAGGTCAAGGGCGGTGAGGAACGGCGAGGTGGCGGCCTGGGCGCGCAATGCCGCGGTGACCGCCGCCAGCAGCGGCTCACCGACGTGGGCGACGCCGCCGCCGATGATGATCGCGGCCGGGTCGACCGCCAGGCCGAGCATCCGCACCGCGTCTGCTACCCCGGCGGCGAAGCGGTCACGGGCCGCGATCGCTTCGGGATTGCCGTTCGCGGCGGCGGCGAACAGGGCCGCCGCGGGAGGCAGGTTCCCGGTGGCGGGCCAGGCGGCCGACAGCGCCGATCCGGAGGCGAGCAGTTCCAGGCAGCCGCGCTGCCCGCACGAGCAAAGCCCGCCGGCCGGGTCCACCGGCACGTGACCGATCTCCCCCGCCGCGCCGTGAACACCCCGCCGCAGCGTGCCCGACAGGACCAGGCCAGCCGCCAGGCCGGTGCCAAGGGCGAGGTAGGCCAGGTCGTCGGCGCCGCTGAGCACGTGGGCGCCCCAGGTGGCGGCGTTGAGGTCGTTCTCGACGATGACGGTGGCGCCGGCCCGGTCGGCCAGCCGGTCAGTCAGCCGGTCGGCCAGCGGGAACCAGTCGCCGCCGAGCCCGAGGTTGACCGCGTGGCTCACGGCGCCGCGCTGGCGGTCGACGATTCCGGGAATGCCGATGCCGATGTGCGGCGGCAGGGCCCCGTCGAGGGCGGCGGCCAGCAGGTCGAGCACCGCCGTCACCGATTCCAGCACCCCGTCCGGGCCGGGCAAGGTGTCTTGCCGGGCCTGGGCGATGACGGCACCGCCGTCGCCGATGACCGCGCCAAGAACCTTGGTCGCCCCGATGTCGAGGCCGACCCGCATCTCACTATTCACGAAACACCCAGTTCACCCGAGAGCACTAGCACCGCCGCGCCGACCAGCACGACGTCGTCGCCGAGCGGCGACATCCGCACCACCAGGTCGGCCGCCGAATCCGCCATCACCCGCTCGCGGATGCATCCGTCGAGGGCCTCCCGGAGCGCGCCGTCGAGGAGTTCCGGCGGCCCCGCGAGGACGACCTCGTGCAAGTTAAGGGCGGCGATGACCGGAGCGAGCACCCCGCCGAGGACAGTCCCGACAGATGCCAGCGAGCGGTCGCCGCGCCGCAGTTGTGAGGCGGCGAGGATGGTCTCCAGGCAGCCGACCCGCCCGCAGGCGCAGCGCACGCCGGCCGGGTCGACCACGACGTGACCGATCTCGCCCGCGGCCCAGGCGTGCCCCTGGACCAGCGATCCGCCGACCACAAGGCCGGCGCCTACCCCAGTCTCAATGCGCAGCAGCATCAGGTCGGCCGCCGTGGTGCCGCCGAAGGTGTACTCGGCCAGGACGGCGGTGTTGGCGTCGTTGGCGACGTAAACCGGCAGGTCGAGGCGGCGGCGGAGGATGCCGGTCAAATCGACCCCGGCCCAGTGCAGGTTGTGGGCGTCGAGGACTACGCCGTGCCCGTCGACCACGCCGGGCGTGCCGACGCCGACGCCGAGCACCGGCCGGTCAATGCTGCTGTGCAGCCGCTCGGCCAGCCCGACGGCGATGCCGACCGCTTCCTCGCCGCGGGCGCCCTCTAGAGGGACCTCGGCCCGCGACATGACCTGCCCGGACAGGTTAACCACAGCCCCCGCCATCCGGTCGGCGGGCGAGAGGTCGAGGGCGACGATGTGGGCGGAGTCAGGCAGCAGGCCGACCAGCGTCGGCGGCTTGCCGACCCTGTTCTCGGCCGGCGCGCCCAGTTCGCCGAGCAGGCCGTCGGAGATGAGCGCGCCCACCAGGTCGGAGACGGTCACCCGGGTGAGGCCGGTGGCCCGGGCCAGGTCGGCCCGGGAGGCGGGACCCTCGGCGAACAGGTGCTGCAGGATCAGTGAACGATGGTGGCGCCTGGTGTCCTCGGCGAGCAGCTTGCCCATGGGGCGCAGCGGGCGGGGACGCACTCCGCCAGTGTTCACTTAACCGCCCCCGCTGTCAGCCCGCTCACGACACGGCGCTCGATGAAAGCGAACAAGATGATGACCGGCACAGTGGCGACCAGGCCAGCCGCGAAAAGGTGCCCCCAATCGACAGAATACTCCCCGATGTAGGAGTTGATCGCCACCGTCAGCGGCTGCTGGGACGTGGACTCCCCGAGGCTGAGCGTGAGGGCGACCAGGAACTCGTTCCACGCCGAGATGAAGGTGAAGATCAGGGCGGTCACGATGCCCGGGGCGGCCAGCGGCAGCGTGACCCGCAGCAGGGCGCCGACCCGCCCGAGGCCGTCGACCATGGACGCTTCCTCGAGTTCGACGGGAATCGAGGAGAAGAAGGCGTTGAGGATCCACACGGCGAAGGCGAGGTTGAAGCCGGCGTTGATGATGATGAGCGACAGCGTCGGCGGCACGCCGAAGTTGGTGAACTCCCGCTGGATGCCGACCAGCATGGCCGCTGGCTGGAACATCTGGGTGGCTAGCACGAGCAGCAGGAACGCGGTGCGGCCGCGGAACCGGCGACGCGCGGTGCAGTAGGCGGCCGGCAGGGCGACGAGCAGCACGATCACGGTGGCGCCAGCGGCGATCTGCAGGCTCGTGCCGATGCTGCCGCCCAGGCCGCCGGCCGCCCAGAGCGTCGTGAAGTTCGAGAAGGTGAAGTGGCTGGGGAAGATAGTCGCGTCGCCGAGTTCGTTGTTGGGCCGCCCGGCTATGACGAACATCTCGAGATACGGCAGCAGGAAGATGATCGCGATGAGGTAGGCGGCGCTGGCGACGAGCCAGGTGCGGAGCGGCCGACGCGCTCTTCGCGCGGGCCCGGGCCGGGCGGCGAGCCGGGGGGCCGGCTTGGTCGTGGTGATCACTGGTCGACCTGCTCCTTCCAGCGGGTGGTGGACAGGTAGACGAGGACGATGACGATGACGAGCAGGAAGTTGATGACCGACATGGATGCCGACTGGCCGACGTCGCCCTGCTTGAGGTCAACCATGTAGATGGTGGAAGTGGCTGTCTGGTAGCCGGGGCCGCCGCGGGTCATCTCCCAGATGATGGGGAAGGAGTTGAAGACGTTGATGACGTTGATCAGCGTCGCCACCAAGATCGCGGGCTTCAGCAGCGGCAAGGTCACCCGGAGGTAGGACTTCCACGAGGTCGCGCCGTCAAGGGAGGCGGCTTCGTACACGTCGCCGGGGATCCCCTGCAGGCCGGACAGGATGGCGTAGGTGGTGAACGGCAGCGAGACGAAGATCGCGACGGCCATCATCCAGATCAGCGCGCTGGTCGGGTTGCCAAGCCAGTCCGCCTGGTTTGAGCCGAGCTTACCGACCACGCCGATGTGGTGCAGGATCACATTGATGACGCCGACGTTCGGGTCGAGCGCCCACTTGAAGATCAACGCGGTCATCATCACCGAGGCGGCCCACGGGATGATGAGCGCCCACCGGGTCACCCGGCGGCCCGGGAACCTCTGGTGGAAGAGCTGCGCCAGGCCGAGCGAGATCAGCATGGTCACGCCCACGACGACGATGACCCAGACCACGGTGCGCAGCAGGACGGAGACGAAGTCGGGCTCGTCGAAAAGGTGGGCGTAGTTCGTGGTGCCGTTGTAGCCGGCGACGAAGCCTTCGCCGCCGATCTGCTGAAACGACGACTGCACCATGACCACGACCGGCCAGAGCACGACCACGCCGATGAGCGCGATGGCGGGGCCGAGCCATAGGAACGGCGCCAGGCGGCGGAAGGCGGGCGTCACGGGGTCATCCTCAATCTGGCTTCCTCTTTGCGAACCACCGTCCGCCGAAGGCGGACATCGGGGGTACGGGGGGGCGTCCCCCGGGACATATCGCCGGGCTGCGCGCCCGATATGGTGGCGGTTTTGCCATCGAGCGCGCAGCCCGGCTTCGGTCAGCCGAACTATCTCAGCTAGCCGCTGTGGTGGCGACCTGCTGCAGCTGCGAAAGCTCGCTGGACGGGTCGCCGGTGACCGCGGTACCGATCGTCTGCTGGATCTTGGTCTTCACGTTCGCCCAGGCGGTGTCGCTCGGGTACTGCACTGAGTTGGGCAGCGCGGTGAGGAACGGTCCGAAGACTGAATCGGAAGACAGTGCCTTCGCCGCGGAGGTCGTCGCGGGGAGCAGGTCGTACTCCTTGTCAAAGGCGATCTGGTACTTGTCCTGGTAGGCGAAGTCGAGGAATTCCTTGATCTGCGCCTGGTGGCCGTTGGGCTTGAACGCCGCGACGTTATCGCAGACGCCCAGGGTGGTGGTCAGCGGGCCGGTCTTGCCCGCGATCGGCACCGAGGTCCAGTCCGAGCTCTGCAGCACGCCGGCCGCCTGGATGATCGGGATGAGCGCCGGCGAGCCGTTGATCATGCCGACCTTGCCCTGGGCGAATTCCTTCCACAGGTCGGTGCGGTTGACCGTGCCGGGGTTGGGCTCGGTGTCGCCCGCCGAGACCAGCCCCTTGAGGAAGGTGAAGGCCGCGACGTTGGGGGCGCTGTTGATGGTGTACTTGCCGGCGGTCTGGTAGCCGCCGCCGTCGCCGAGCATCCACAGCAGCGACTCTGCCTGGGCTTCCTCGGCACCGAGCGGGAGGCCGAAGCCGATGTCGCCCTGCGCCTTGATCTTGGCGGCGTCCGCCTTGACGTCAGCCCAGGTCTGCGGCGCGGAGGAGATGCCCGCCTGCGTGAACAGCTTCTTGTTGTAGAACAGCGTACGGCTCGAGGTGGTGAACGGCATGCCGTACTGCGTGCCGCTGTAGGTCCCCTGCGCCTTGAACGCCGGCAGCAGGTTGCCCGGGTCCGACAGCACGTCCGAGGCGGAGTAGAGCAGGCCGTCCTGGGCGTAGTTGGAGAAGTAGTCGCCCTCGGTGATGTCCGGGTACTGCTTGTTCTGGATCATCGTCTGGACCTGCTGGTCGAAGTTGGTCCAGGCGATCGACGTGACGTTGACCTTGATGTCCGGGTGGGCCTTCTCGAAGGCGGAGACGATCCCGTCCCAGTACTTGGCACTCGCGTTGCTCGGGCCGGTGCCGTAGTCGGCGACCACGAGCTTGAGGGTGGTGGAACCGCTACCGCTGCCGCCACCGGACGAGCCGCCGCTGCTGCACGCGGCCAGGGCCAGGGCGGCAGTTGCCGCGAGCGCGGCGCCTGAGATGCGCCTCGCGAACTTTTTGTCCATCGGGGTCTCTTCTCTTTGCAATCAGCTAGGCCGTCTGACAGTGGTCGCCTAGGTTTTTGTTAGTTGACCGTACTTACATATTCCCGTCAAGGGGGTGCGGCGAGTTTTACAAGAACGTGACGCGGCCGGAACTCCGTGCAGTCGACCGTCAACGACTTCCGTTACCTGCTGACGCTGATGGTCGGGTGGCAGCCCGCCTCACGGGCAGTCACGGCCGCGAGCAGCCGCCGTGCGCGCTGGGCCTTATGCCAGGCATATCCCGAAGATTCAGTAAATGACCCTTTCTTCCAAGGAAAGGTAATCCAAGGCAACGCCGCGACATGATTTCGGTGATGTCGATGAGGGTATTGTTACTGGAGTGGCATTGATTCCCGTGCGAGAGGGGCTTTCCCTTTGGAAGGGGATCCTTAAGCGCCTGGAATCCGCTTATCTTGGCGGACCTGCTTGCGATTCCTCCGGCACACGGCGCATAATCTGCGGCATTAGGGGTTAGCGCGTCCCTCCGCGCTGACTGGGGAACAGGGAGCCGGCAGGCCTGGAACAGTTACCGAACCCCGCTACCTCACGCCGAATGGCGGCGGTCACCTAACTGGCAATCCGCCATCCCAGTGACCATGTCAATCATGTGCCTGCAGGTAACGACGGAGGATTAAGTGACTCAAGCGGCGGCGGCCTGCTCCAACTGCGGTTCTCTCTTTGACAGCAACGATCACCTTTTCTGTGAGGCATGTGGGGCGCGGCGGGGCGTGCCAGCGGAAAGCGTAATGTCGGCCACGGTGCCCCCGGTCCCCCGGGCGCCGCTGACGTCCCTGCCAGACACTCCCCCGCCCCCGGCTGCCAGCACGCAGCGGCGGCTCGGCGCTCCGTACTTCACGCACGCGGCAGCCGTACCGCCGGAGCCGATGAGCAATGCCACCCGCTACCTGTGCGCGGCGGCCTACCTGAACCCGTCGTTCAGCAACGGGGTCATCCGCGAGCTTGTCGCCTCGCACCGGGCGGTGATCCCGTCCCGTGGCATTGACCTGGTGCCGATCCTCCGGCACTGCCTGAAAGCGCGCAGGATGCAGCTCATCCGGGACGTCCTGCTGTGCGTCCTGCTGCTCCTCGGCGTGGCGCTGGTCCGGGCGCCCCTGGTACTGATCCTGATCATCACGTTCCTGCTCGGGATGCTGCCCGGGGCACACTGGGAGCGCAAGTCGCTCGGCGGCAAGGCGCTCGCCGGCGCCGGCGCCGTGGTGGTCATCGTCGTCCTCGCGGTCATCTTCCTGCTCCTCCTGGCGCTGGCCAGCGTAAACAGCAGCGCAGGCGGCGGGTTGCCGTTCGGCTTGTCGCTGAACGCGGGGACCGCCTTCCTCGGGCTGGTCTACGCCGCGGTGATCGCGGCCACCCTCGGCTACTACTGCTACGTCCGGAACCGGACCCTCGGCGAGTGGCTGAGCCCTGGCGCCCAGGCACCGCCGTTCGAGCGGTCAACGCCGCGGGTGGAAAACCGCCTCGCGGAAATCAACGCGGCACAGCACGGCAACCTCACGCTGTACAGCGGCGAGGACCCGTTCCTCGGCAGCGGGCACACGCCGTTCAGATGGCGCAAGGCCGACGAGCGGATCGGGGCGAACGCGCGCGCGTGGTCCGTCTGCATCGAGTTGAACCGCGAAGGCGCGCCGCCGCGCAACGTCTTCGACCCGGAGCCGGCCGGCCGGGTGCGCATCGACCCGGTGGAGCTGCACAGCGTGCTGCGCAAGCGGCTCCTTGAGCTCAACGACCCGGCCCTGCCGCCGAACGAGCGGATCGGCGCGCTCGCGGTCGACGACAACGTGGTCGGGGAGGGCCGCTTCCGTTGGGATAGCCCGCTCGTCGACGCCAAGAAGCTGATCCCGTACTCGCAGGTGCGGCCCGAGGCCATCCCGGCGCTCATCAGGAACCCTCAGGCCCGGCTCCGGTACTACCAGCGGGTCACGATCAGCGACCAGGGACAGACGGTGCTGGCCGAGGACCAGCCGGTCATCGGGTCGGTTGACCAGGAGGTCGTGGTCTCGGCGTTCATTCACGTCGCGGTCGAGGGCCACATGTTCTACCTGCAGTTCGTGCCTACGTCCCTCGCCCCCATCGGGGACGCCTACCACGTGATCGACCACATGCCGAAGATCACGTCGGGCAAGTTCCTGTTCAAGACCGTGCTCGACGCGGCGGGGACCTCGTTCCGTGACTTCCTTGGCTCTCCCTTGAGCCTGCTCCAGACGCTGCGGCTGATGTACAAGGAACACAAGGCCTTCAACGAGGAGCTCGACCATTCGAAGGACTACGTGTACGCGGACATCGGCGCCAACATCAGCGTCCGGCAGTTCGGCTCACGGCTGACGCCGCGCACGTACATCCAGGAGCTCGACGTATCCAAGTACACGCAGATCGTCGAGCGACTCGTCCTCGACACAGTGCTGGACTACCTCGTCACCAAGGGAGTCGACGTGACCGCCTACCGGGCGGCCGCCCAGGCCATCTACAACAGCGGCATCATCGTGGGCGGCAGCGTCCGCAACAGCGACCTGAACGTCCAGCAGCACATATAAGGGGAGAACGTCGTGGCCGAGTTGCGCAACATCACCAACAGCGGGGTCGTCGTCGGCGGCAACGTCACCAGGTCCAGGATCTCGGTGAGCCGCACCGGCGCTGCGGGCGGGGTCGACGAGGCCGAGGTGCTTCGTGAACTCGACGAGCTCTTCACCGAACTCCTGAGCGGCGTCCTGCAACTGCCTCCGGACCAGGTGGCAACGGCGGCCGGCCAGACCGCGCAACTGAAGGCGGAGGTGCATGCCGCCGAGCGCGACCCGGGACGGATCCGGGCCACGTTGCGCGGCCTCATGGCCGCGGTGGCCACGGCCGCGCCGCTTGTCGACGTCGTCAAGGACATCGCGGAGCTCGTAGGCAAGCTGGTGCACTGACGGCTGACGGCGTGCCCGGGCCGCGCCCCGGCAGACGATCAGCAGCGACGGCAGGTACAGCGTGACCATGCCGGGCCGGCCGGCTGAGGCAAGAGGTTGGAGGTGAGGCGCGGAGCAAGAATCCGTTCTGTATGGTCTTTGTTTCGATCTCTTTGAGGAGCGTCAGCCCGCGGTTCGGGCGTAGAGGTCGCGCTTGGCTATGTACTGGACGACGCCATCGGGGACCAGGTACCAGACGGGTTCGCCGGCGGCGACGCGGTTGCGGCACTCGCTGCTGGAGATCGCCAGGGCGGGAATCTCGACCAGGGAGACCTTGCCGTCGGGCAGGCCCTGGCCGGTGAGGCGGTGGCCTGGGCGCGTGCAGCCGACGAAGTGCGCCAGGTTGAACAGGGAGTTGACGTCGTGCCAGGTCAGGATGTTCGCCAGGGCGTCGGCGCCGGTGATGAAGTACAGGTCGGTGTCGGGGCCGTTGTCCTCTTTGAGTTCTTTGAGGGTGTCGATGGTGTACGTCGGGCCGGGACGGTCGATGTCAACCCGGCTGACGGAGAACCTCGGGTTGGACGCGGTGGCGATGACCGTCATCAGGTAGCGGTCCTCGGGGCTTGAGACCTTCCTGTCGCCCTTCTGGTACGGCTGGCCGGTGGGCACGAAGATGACCTCGTCGAGGGCGAAGATGTGCGCCACCTCGCTGCCTGCCACCAGGTGACCGTGGTGAATGGGGTCGAAGGTACCGCCCATCACTCCGACCCGCCTGCGCCCGTTAATCAACGCCTGTCTCCCTTACTGCGTGGTCTTGAGATGCTATAGGGATCTGGCGCGCGAAATTGTTCCTGGCTGGTGAGGTCAGCTCCTCGTAAGGGACGCCGCAGGTGGCCTGCGGGGCCTAGGCCTACCCGTCGGCGGGGCCTAGGCCTACACTTAGACGGATACGCCTGCAGGATGATGCGGCAGTGTCACGGTGCGGCTACCATTCGAGATATGACTTCAGTGCCTGATCGTGCCAGAGTCCGGCTCACCGGCATCTCGTCGCGTGCCTACGAGCACCCAGCCGACCGCTCCGCGCTCGTCGCGCTGCGCAAGCTGAGCGGTTTCGACGTGCTGCTGGCCAAGCTCTTCGGCCTCATCAACGAACGTGCCTTGCGGCTGACCTTCCTGGCCGGCGCGGTCAAGGTCTCCGAGCGCCAGTTCCCGCACATTCACGCGCTCGTGCGGGACGGCTCCTACATCCTGGACCTGCCTGACGTGCCCGAGTGCTACGTCATGCAGTCGCCAATCGTCAACGCCATGGCCATCGGGCGTGACCGGCCGTTCCTCGTGGTGACGACCGGCCTGGTGAACCTGCACGACGAAGAGGAGCTCCGCTTCGTCATCGGGCACGAGCTCGGGCACGTCCTGTCCGGGCACGCGGTCTACCGGACGATGATGCTCATCCTCATCCAGCTCGCCCAGCGGATCGCCTGGATGCCAATCGGGTACCTCGGGCTGCGGGCGATCATCTGGGGCCTCGAGGAGTGGTTCCGCAAGTCCGAGCTGTCCTGCGACCGGGCCGGGCTGCTCGCCGGGCAGGACGTGGACGCGGCACGGCGGTCGCTGATGAAGCTCGCCGGCGGGCCGCAGCTGTCCGAGCTCAACCCGGACGCCTTCCGGGAGCAGGCGCACGAGTACGACGCGGTGCCTGACCTGCGCGACTCGATCCTGAAGGTCCTGCA
>Ga0207678_10005139_pt1 | contig 11727 bp, 10 predicted proteins | sample KBSC63metaG_FD_184319 | JGI IMG/M metagenome (GOLD analysis project Ga0207678, IMG submission 184319) | Corn rhizosphere microbial communities from Kellogg Biological Station, Michigan, USA - KBS C6-3 metaG (SPAdes) (version 2) | ecosystem: Host-associated > Plants > Roots > Rhizosphere > Soil ... | reverse complement strand
GTGGCACATGAATGTCGGACACAAAAAAAGCGCGGATCGCTCCGCGCTTTTTTCGAATGCAAGTTGCAGCGCGAGGTTACTGCTTCGCAGCGGCGGGTTTATCCACCGGCTGCGGCGTCTTGTCACCCGCGGCTGCCGGCGGTTCGATGCTGAGCAGCGTGACTTCGAACACCAGCGTCGCATTCGGACCGATCGGACCCGGGCCGTTCTCGCCGTAAGCAAGCTTGGACGGCACGTAGAACTTGTACTTCGACCCGGTCGACATCAGCTGCACGCCTTCGGTCCAGCCCGGGATCACGCCGTTGAGCGGGAACGTCGCCGGACCACCGTGGTCGGCCGACGCGTCGAACTTGGTGCCGTCGATCTTGGTGCCGAGGTACTCGACCTTGACCGTATCGGTGGCCTTCGGCTTCGCACCGGTGCCTTCCTTGATCACTTCGTACTGCAGGCCCGAGGCGGTGGTCTTCACGCCCGCCTTGGCTTTGTTCTTGGCAAGGAACGCATCGCCATCGGCCTGGTTTTTCTTCGCTTCCTCGGCACGCTTGGCCATGGCCGCGGCCTGGTGCTTCTGCATGAACTCCTGGTTGACCTGGTTGAGCTCCTCCGGAGTCAGCTTCGGCTTGACGCCCTTGAGGCTTTCCTGCAGCGCTGCGACGAGCGCGGCTTGGTCGACTTCGTCCTTGATCTGCGAAAGATTCTCACCGACTTTGGTGCCTACGAGATAGCCGAATTTTTCCTTCTCGCTCTTGAACTTGGCGTCGATCGCCTTGTTGGCGACCGGAGCCGCCGGTGCTGCGGCCGGGGCCTGCGCAAACGAAGCGCTGGCGACGGACATCGCGGCAGCCACGGCCGTGGCGGTCAGGGTCTTGCGCAAAAACTGGGTCATGTATGCTCCTGGTAACTCGAAAGAACGTTCGGTAGGCGATCCGCACGCGGATCCGAAATGCCATGCGCTCATCGCGCCGGCGCGAAAAGGCTGCGTATTGTGCGGCTCCCATCCCGCGAAGGCAAATCAACCGCACTGTTCGACTCGGGTGTCCGGCAGTGGTTCCGCAGTGGCGAAGTTCCGTTCAGGTTCGAGTCGCCTGCGCTCTTCGCAAGGCCTGCACAAGCCCACCCCCAAGCTTGGCAGACCGCGCCGAGTTCAACGTAAGGTCGACTCGGCCACGATGAATCAAGCACTTGCATGCTCGATGCACGCTGGGCCATCCATGGCCCGCGAAAACTCTGCATCCGCGCAGAGTTTCCTTCGGGTAAAATGCGCACATGCTGCGTTTCGACGACCTCGCGCTGCGGCGCGGCCCCCTGCTTTTGTTCCAATTCATGACCCTGCAACTGCACGCCGGCTGGCGTGTGGGTATCAGCGGGCGCAACGGTGCGGGCAAATCGAGCCTGCTGGCGCTTGTCGCCGGCGACCTGCAACCCGACGCCGGCCATTTCGAGCGGCCGAAGAACTGGACCCTGGCCTGGGTCAAGCAGGAAGTCGAAGCACTGGACGTCAGCGCGCTCGACTACGTACTCGACGGCGACACCGAGTTCCGTCAGATCGAACGCGACCTCGTCGTCGCGGAGGCCGAGCACGACGGCATGCGCCTGGCACACCTGCACGAACGCCTGCTTGCGATCGACGGCTATTCTGCACATGCGCGCGCGGGCGCACTGCTGCACGGCCTCGGCTTTGCCGCCGGTGCCGAGACGCGCAATGTGCGCGATTTCTCCGGCGGCTGGCGCATGCGCCTCAACCTCGCCCAGGCACTGATGTGCCGTTCGGACCTGCTCCTGCTCGACGAGCCGACCAACCACCTCGATCTCGACGCGGTGATCTGGCTCGAAGGCTGGTTGAAAAAGTATACCGGCACTCTGCTCGTGATCTCGCACGACCGCGAATTCCTCGATGCCGTCGCCACACACATGCTCAGCATCGCCGAGCAGCGCGTGGAACTGTTCGCCGGCAATCTGACCGGCTACGAGCGCAAGCGCAGCGAGCGTTTGGCCCAGCAGCAGTCGATGTACGAGAAGCAGCAGCGCGAGCGCGCTCACCTGCAGAAGTTCGTCGACCGTTTCCGTGCGCAGGCGACCAAGGCGCGCCAGGCGCAATCGCGCATCAAGGCGCTCGAACGCATGGTCGACATCGCGCCGATCCGCGCGGCGTCGACGATACGCTTCGAGTTTCGCCAGCCCGCAGCGATGCCCGACCCGCTGCTGCGTCTCGACGAGGCCGCGGCAGGCTACGGCGAGCGCCGCGTGCTCGAGCGGATCAAATTCAACCTCGTGCCCGGCGATCGCGTCGCCCTGCTCGGCGCAAACGGCGCAGGCAAATCGACCTTGATCAAGCTGCTCGCCGGGCAACTCGCCCCAATGGGCGGCGAAATGATCGCCGCGCGCGATCTCAAGATCGGCTACTTCGCCCAGCACCAGCTCGAACAGCTTCATGCGACGTCGACCGCGGTCGAGCATCTGCTCGAACTCGACCCCGCGCTCGGCGAACGCGGCGCGCGCGATTTCCTCGGCGGCTTCGGCTTCCAGGGCGACCGCGCGCTCGAACCGGTCGCGCCGTTCTCGGGTGGCGAGAAGGCACGGCTATGCCTAGCGCTGACCGTCTACCAGAAACCGAACCTGCTGCTGCTCGACGAGCCGACCAACCATCTCGACCTCGACATGCGTGAAGCGCTGACCGAGGCGCTCAATGACTACGAAGGTGCGCTCGTGCTCGTCTCCCACGACCGCGCGCTGATCCGTACCTGCTGCACCACCTTGCTGCACGTCGGCGGCGGCCGTGTCGCCGACTACGACGGCGATCTAGACGACTATGCGCGCATCGTAATGCGAGCGAATGCGGAAGATGCCGTCGGTGCCGAGGCTCCCGCCGCGTCGGGCAAGAGCAAGAAAGAGCAACGCCGCGAACGCGCCGACGCGCGGACGAAAGCCGCGCCCGCAGTGGATTCCGCCGTCGAGGGCCGTGAGCGCGTCGCGCTGCAGCGATCGCTGCGCAAGAAGCTCGCCGACCTCGAAAAGCGCATGGCCGCACTCGAAGCGGACAAACGCGCGCTCGACGCCAAGCTGGCCGATCCCGCGTTCTATGCTAAAGCGTCGACTACGCAGATGCTCGAACTGAGCCAGCAATCGAATGCCCTGGCGAGCGAGATCGGCGCGACGGAAGAAGCTTGGTTGGCTGCTCAGCACGAGCTTGAGCAAGCCGAAACGGCCTGAGCCGCGCGCAAATTCGCCCTGAAGTTGCTGCCAGCCGGCCCTGCGGTAGCGCTCTTTCGCGCCAGCGAATTATTTTTCTCCAATAAAATCAATAAGTAATTCGCCTTCTCGTTTCGCGCCGAAGTTTTTTATCAATGTTTATTGACATCTCGTGGTTTAGTGTTATAGTTACATACAACACCACTTCATCGACTCACAGAGTCACCACGGAGATGATCATGAACACGTCCACCCCAATTATCCGGCTCGGCTTGCTCGCGCTTACGGGCGCGGTCATCCTCGGTGCGGCAACCCTGCATTCGAGTCCTGCTCCGGTCGCTGCCCACGCCACTACCATGTTGCCCGTCGTCAGCCTCGGCACGGTGACGGTGCGTCCCGATGCCGCCGACCTGGCCGTTGCTTCCGCCGTAGCGGTGCTTCCCGTCCTGCCCACCGTCCATGTGACCGCCAGCGAAGAGGAAATTCTTGCCGCGCGCATCGACCCCAGCGATCGCATCCAGATCCTGTCGACGATCGTCGTGCAGCCGGGAGCCGAAGAAGTTGCCGCAGCGATGCGCACCACTGCCGTCGCCCAAGTCGGCGACGACGAAGAACGCAGTTTCCTCGTGCGCGCGGTCGCCGAGCCCCACCGCCTACGCCTGGACATGCCCTACTATTCCTTCGGCAAGGTTTTGACCCGCAACGGCAAGTGAGAACACGGCCATCGCCATGAGCGTAACCTGGAACGACAATGCCCCGATCTATCGCCAACTGCGCGATCGCGTCGTGGCAATGATCCTAGACGGCGTACTCAAGCACGGCGACGCGTTGCCGTCGGTGCGTCAGGTCGCGGCGGATTTTCAGCTCAACCCGATCACCGTGTCCAAGGCATATCAGGAGCTGGTCGACGACAATCTCGTCGAAAAGCGCCGCGGCCTCGGCATGTACGTCGCCGAAGGCGCGCGCGAAGCCCTGCTGCGCAGCGAACGCGAACGCTTCCTGCGCGAGGAATGGCCAATGCTGCGCGATCGCCTGAACCGCCTCGGCCTGGACCTTTCCACTCTGCTCGACACCGCGAAGAACACGAACGGCACCTCGCATGAATGACGTCAGCGCCACCACGACCAATATCGTCCGCGCGCGCGGCTTGGCCAAGCGCTACGGCAGCACCGTCGCACTCGACCACGTCGATTTCGACATCGCCGCAGGGCGAATAGTAGGCCTGATCGGCCCGAACGGCGCGGGCAAGACGACCGCACTGAAGGCGATCCTCGGCCTCGCCGAATTCGAGGGCGAGCTCTCGGTGCTCGGCCTCGACCCGCGCACCCAGCGCACGCAACTGATGCAACAGGTCTGCTTCATCGCCGATGTCGCCGTGCTGCCGCGCTGGCTGCGCGTGTCCGAAGCGGTCGACTTCGTCGCCGGCGTGCACCCGCGCTTCTCACGCGAGAAATGCCTGGCCTTCCTCGCCCGCACCAAACTGCAACCGACGCAGCGCGTGCGTGAGTTGTCCAAGGGCATGATTGTGCAGTTGCATCTGGCTCTGGTCATGGCGATCGACGCCAAGCTGCTTGTGCTCGACGAGCCCACCCTGGGCCTCGACATCCTCTACCGCAAGGAGTTTTACCAGAACCTGCTCAACGATTACTTCGACGAGCAGAAAACGATCCTGGTGACGACCCACCAAGTCGAAGAAATCGAGCATATCCTCACCGACTTGATCTTCATCAAGGATGGCCGGCTCATCGTCAACGCGAGCATGGACCAGATCGGCGAGCGCTATGCCGAGGTCATGGTCGGGCCGGACAAGGTTGAAGCGGCACGCGCGCTCAAGCCGCTCAACGAACGCAGCATCTTCGGCAAGACCGTGTTCCTGTTCGACGGCGTATCGCAGGCGCAGCTCGCCCAGCTCGGCGAACTGCACAAGCCGAGCGTCGCCGACCTGTTCGTGGCGACGATGAAGGGGACCTACGCATGAACGCGCCGTCTGAAATCAGGCAAGCCGCAATGACCAAATCGAATCCGATGCAAACCTTCCTCTGGCTGCTCAAGCGCGAATACTGGGAACACCGCGGCGGATTCTTCTGGGCGCCGCTGATCGCCGGCGGCGTGGTGATCGCCATCGCCCTGCTCAGCCTGGTCGTCGCCGAAGCCACGGCCGCGCGGCACGGCATCAACCTGGGCGGCATGAACCTCGACACGATCGCGCACAACATGACCGCCGACCAGATCGCGCAGTTCAACGCAGGCCTGACCGTGGGCCTGATGGCCCTGTCGATCCCGATCATGATCACGCTGTCCTTCGTCGTATTTTTCTACCTGCTCGGCGCGCTCTACGATGACCGCCGCGACCGTAGCGTGCTGTTCTGGAAGTCGCTGCCAGTTTCAGATCTCGACACGGTACTGTCCAAGGTCGTCGCCGCCGTGCTCGTTGCACCGGCGCTCGCGATCGCTGCGACGATAGTTCTGCATCTCGCTTTTCTGATTCTGGTCAGCGCCTATGCCGGGCTGCACAGCGTCAATCCGCTGCCACTGTTGTGGAACCCGGCGCCGCTGCTGGCGATGTGGACCAAGCTGATTCTGCTGATTCCGCTCAACGCACTGTGGGCTCTGCCGACGGTCGGCTGGCTGCTGCTCTGCTCGGCATTCGCGCGGTCCAAGCCGTTCCTGTGGGCGGTGGCCGTACCGGTCGCGTTCGGCGCGGTCATGGGTTTCACCCACCTGCTCCAGCAACTCTCGATTCCGAGTGCGTGGTACTGGAAGAACATCGTCGGCCGTATCCTGTTCGGCGTCGTTCCCGGCGGCTGGTTCGATATCGGCGGCAACGGTGGGATCAGGGCGCTGTCCACCGGCGACAATGTCAACATCGCCCTCGACCGCTTCGATTTGGTGAACTCGCTGCTGAGCTGGAACCGCATCCTGGGCGCACTGGCCTCGCCCGAACTGTGGATCGGTGTCGCGGCCGGCGTCGCCCTGATCGTCGCGGCGATAGCTTTCCGCCGCCACCGCGTCGAAACCTCGGTCTGACGCGAACAGTCGCGAAACGCGGCGCATCGCGCGCCGCGTCGTTCGATTCAAATCGCCGGACTCAGAGTTTCTCGCTGACGATCCGGTAAGCGTCGCCGCTCTTGATCAAGCCCGACTGGTTCAAGTCGATCTCGCCCTCGAGCCAATAGCGATCAAAACCGAGGTCGGTGCGGCGGAACACGACCGCATGACTGCGGTAGATGTAGAACAGATCGCCGTAGCGCAGATCGCCCGGCCCAATGCTCGCCGCGATGACCTTCGCATCGTTGAAATGCCGCTCCATGTCGCTGCGTACCTTCGCTGCCGGCACATGCGCGGTGAACATCTTCGGCTCGCTGTGCATCGCGCGCAGACTGGGATTGGACACCTCGCGTATTGCCTCGTCGACGCGATAGCGGTCGGCGGAGGTCTTCGACAGTTCGGCGCGATCGAGGTTGAGCTCGCCCTCGACCCAGAACAACTCGACGCGATTGCGGTCGCGCCGCACGACCGCGCGCACCGGACCGCGGATGAAGATTTCATCACCTTTACGCAACTGCACCGGACCGATCGCCCCAACCGCCGGGCGGCCAAGATTGAACTGGTTTTCGAACGCGTGCTTGATCGCCGCCGTATCGGCGACGGGCGCCGTGTGTCCGACCTGCGCTGCCTTCGCCGAAGGCGCGGGCGAAACCGTGGCGACCGTGGTCATCGGAGCGGGCGCTGCAGGCGCCGACGACACAGGCTTCTCGGCGGCGGGAGGGCTGGGCAACGGCGCGGCTGAAGCCGGCGCGGGCGCAGGCTTTGCAAGTGCCACCTGGGGCGGCTCCGCGCTCTTCACGGGTGTCGACTCCCGCGCCGGCGGCGATTCGGCTGCGGCGGGTTCCGCGGCAACAGCAGCAGGACGAGTCTCAGCACGCGGCGCCGTCTTTGCAGGCGCTGCTGGCGCAGCCGGCTCGACCACAGGGGCCGCCGGCTTCGCAGCCACAGCCGCTTCGGGCTTTGCCGCCTTGTCGACGTCGACGATGCGCACCAGCACGTTCTCGAAAAACGCGTCGCTGGTCTTCACCTGCACGCCCGGGGCTGCCGCTCGAATCTTGCCGGCCGCCTTCGCCTGCCAGTATGGCGGCGTCGTCACGACGATGGTCTTGCCGCTTGCCGCGGCCTGGCGCGCGATCTCCGCCAGTTTGGCGTCAGCTGCACCCGACTCGAAATCCTTGCCGTCGATAGCCAAGTCCTGCGCATGCAGTGACGCCGACGCGAGCACGCACATCACTCCGAAAACGAAAAACTGCTTGGACCACAACATCTTCTCTGCCCCTGTGTAAAAGAAATACGGCAGCGAAAAGCTGCCGCGTCGCTGGCCGCTTGATACGTTCGTGTCCCCGCCAGCGCAAGGGCCCGACGCGAAATCTGTGACGCAGCGAACAAACTACGTCACATTTTAGCCGCCGGACGAGCCGCCGTGCACGCCGCCACGCGTCAAAGCGGCCGGATCGAGCAGTTTTTCCAGTTCCGCCTTCGACAAGCCGGTGGTCTCGAGCGCGACATCGAGAATCGGTCGGCCCTCCTTGTAGGCACGCTTAGCCGCGGCAGCGCCTGCCTCGTAGCCGATCACCGGATTCAATGCGGTGACAAGGATGGGATTGCGTGCGAGTGCCTCGCCGACGCGGTCGCGGCGCACCTTGAACCCCGCAATCGCACGATCGGCGAGCAGGCGTGATGCGTTGGCAAGAATTTCTATACTTTGCAACAAATTGTACGCGATCACCGGCAGCATCACGTTGAGCTGGAAGTTGCCGCTCGCGCCGGCGACAGCGATCGTAGCGTCGTTGCCGATCACCTGCGCCGCGACCATCGCCGTAGCTTCGGGGATCACCGGGTTGACCTTGCCCGGCATGATCGAGGAACCCGGCTGCAGCGCCGGCAACTCGATCTCGCCGATTCCCGCGAGCGGCCCCGAGTTCATCCAGCGCAGGTCGTTCGCGATTTTGGTCAGCGATACGGCCAGCGTCTTGAGCTGGCCGGACAGTTCGACCGCGGCATCCTGCGAAGACATGCCCTCGAAGAAATTCTTCGTCGAAACGAAACGTACGCCAGTCATGCGGCTGAGTTCCTTGCAGATGCTCGGCCCGAGCCTGGCGTCGGCATTGACGCCGGTGCCGACCGCCGTGCCGCCCTGCGCCAGCGCGCGCACGCGCTCGAGCGCGCTTTCTATACGCGCGATGTTCGAGACAATCTGTGCCGACCAACCCGACAACTCCTGGCCGAAAGTCACCGGCATGGCGTCCATCAGATGCGTGCGGCCGGTCTTGACGACCTTGTTCAATTCCTTCGCGCGACGATCTATCGTCTTGCGTAGATGCTTGAGCGCTGGCAGCAGCTTATCGCTCACCGACAATGCCGCGCTGACGTGAATCGCGGTCGGAATCACGTCGTTCGACGACTGGCCCATGTTGACGTCGTCATTCGGATGGATCTTCAGGCTCGCGGACGAAGCCAGATGCGCGATGACCTCGTTCGCATTCATGTTCGACGAGGTCGCCGAGCCGGTCTGGAACACGTCGATTGGGAACTGTGCGTCGAACTCGCCCATGGCGACTCGTTCGGCCGCCTTGGCGATCGCCTTCGCCTTGGCTTTCGACAGATGGCCAAGACCGCCGTTGACCCGCGCCGCCGCCGCCTTGATCAGGCCGAGTGCGCGGATGAACTCGCGCGGCATGCGCAGGCCGGAGATCGGAAAATTGTCGACCGCACGCTGCGTCTGCGCGCCGTACAAGGCCTCGGCAGGCACCTTGAGCTCGCCCATGCTGTCGTGTTCGATGCGGAAGTCGGCCATGTCGTTCTTCACTGACTGCGATAAACCTCGGAGTTTGCGCCCGCGTGGAACGAAATCAAGATAAATGCAGTCATTTCGGCTTTTTGCCGAAATGACGGGTTGGCTGTTGGTATCATTTGCGCCCCCAAAAGCACCGCCCGCCCATGACCCATTCGACCCTCACCGCCCTGTCGCCGCTCGACGGCCGCTATGCCGCCAAGGTCGAGGCCCTGCGCCCGATTTTCAGTGAGTACGGCTTGATGCAGCGCCGCGTCCTCGTCGAGGTGCGCTGGCTCGAGGCATTGGCCGACGCGGAAGCGATCGTCGAAGTCGCGCCGTTCTCCGCGGCGGCGCGGGCGAAATTGCGCGCGATTGCCGACGCGTTTGCCACCATCGACGGCGACAAGGTCAAGGAAATCGAACGCACGACCAACCACGACGTCAAGGCGATCGAATACTTCATCAAGCAGCGCATCGGCGACGATGCGGAACTGGCGAAAGCCAAGGAGTTCGTCCATTTCGCCTGTACCAGCGAGGACATCAACAACCTCGCCTACGCGCTGATGCTGCGCGACGCACGCGATTGCGTGCTGCTGCCCGCGCTCGACGGCGCAATCGCCAGGCTGCGCGAACTCGCACACGCGAATGCCGCGCTGCCGATGCTGTCGCGTACGCACGGCCAGACCGCTACGCCGACCACGCTCGGCAAGGAACTCGCCAATGTCATCGCGCGGCTCGAACGCCAGCGCAAGCAGATCGCGAACGTGGAAATCCTCGGCAAGATCAATGGCGCGGTCGGCAATTACAACGCGCATGCGATCAGCTATCCCGAGGTCGACTGGCCGGCGCTGGCGCAACGCTTCGTCGAATCGCTCGGCCTCGTGTTCAATCCCTACACGACGCAGATCGAGCCGCACGATTTCGTTGCCGAGTTGAGCGACGCTGTGCGCCGTGCGAACGTGATCCTCATCGACCTGTGCCGGGACGTCTGGGCCTACATCTCGCTCGGCTATTTCAAGCAGGCGCTCAAGGCCGGCGAAGTCGGCTCGTCGACAATGCCGCACAAGGTCAATCCGATCGACTTCGAGAACGCCGAAGGCAACTTCGGCGTCGCCAACGCGCTGTTCGGCCATTTCGCCGAGAAGTTGCCGATCTCGCGCTGGCAGCGCGACCTGACCGATTCGACCGTGCTGCGCACGCTCGGCACCGCCTTCGGCCACACCCAGATCGCACTCGACTCGCTGATGCGCGGCTTGGGCAAACTCAATGTCGATCCTGCGCGCCTCGCCGCCGATCTCGACGCGAACTGGGAAGTACTGGCCGAAGCCGTGCAGACCGTGATGCGCCGCCACGGCCTGCCTGAGCCGTATGAGCAACTCAAAGCACTCACGCGCGGCCAGGGCATCACGCGCGAATCGATGCGCGCATTCATCGCCGGTCTCGCCCTGCCCGATGCGGACAAACAGCGCCTGCTGGCGCTGACACCGGCGGGCTACATCGGCGCGGCCGAGTCACTCGCCAAAAATATTTGATCAGTAAGGAAACGTGGCCGGACGATGGTGATCGTCCGGCCAGCGGACATCAGGCTGCTGCCTGGTGCTTGATCAGACCTTCCTCGGCCATCGCCGCCTGCACGGCCGGACGTTCATGGACGCGTTTCTGGAACGCCTGCAGCGCAGGGAACTCGGACAGATCGAATTTGATCGCCGCGGCCCATCTCGTGACTACGAAAAGATACGCGTCGGCCGCACTGAACTTGTCGCCGAGCAACCAATTCTGTTTGGCGAGAATGTTCTCGACGAATTGGTAGCGCTTGCGCAGGTAAGCTTCGCGTTCGGCAAGCGTTTCCTTCGGCGTGTCCGGCTTGAAGAACGGGCTATAGGTCTTGTGGATCTCGGAATTGATATAACCGAGCATTTCCTGCAGCCGTGAACGCGCCAGCGTGCCGTTCGGCGGTGCGATGCCGCTCTCCGGCTTTTGATCGGCGAGATACTGCACGATCGCCGGCCCTTCGGTGAGCACTTCACCGCTGTCGAGCTCGAGCGCCGGCACATAGCCCTTCGGATTGATCGCGAGATAGTCGCGGCCGGTTTCGGTTTGCTTCGCCTTGGTATCGACTTTCTCGATCTTCAGCGGCAGGCCGATTTCATGTGCGACGATGTGCGGCGCCAGCGAGCAAACGCCGGGGGAATAATAGAGTTTCATGATGACTTTCTCCTTCATGGGAAACGATTCGCACCCAAGCCGCGCGGCCGTCGCGGCGGGGAGGCAGTATCGTACCCATACCAAGTTACTGTTGGATACCATCTAACCCGGTGTAACTGATAAAATGTGGTATCCCGCGAGTAACCTGCGAACCTTCGAGTAACCATCCATGGGCCTGCCGCTGCGCAAAAGCAAAGTCGATCCGCCGCCGAGTTGTCCGCTGACAAGAAGCCTGCTGCTGCTGCGCGGCGCCTGGGCACCGAATGTGATCTGGGCACTCTCAGGCGAGCCGCGCCGCTTCGGCGAATTGCGCCATGACATTCCGATGATTTCCGCGCGCGTGCTCTCCGCGCGCCTGCGCGAACTCGAGACGCGCGGCCTGGTCTCGCGCCACCTGCTCGACACTTCGCCACCGTCGGCCGAGTACACCCTGACGGAACTGGGCCGCGAAGTCATGCCCGCGATCAAGGCGTTGATCGCGGTTGGCCACAAGCTGCCCGAAGTCGACG
>Ga0207678_10005134_pt1 | contig 11735 bp, 7 predicted proteins | sample KBSC63metaG_FD_184319 | JGI IMG/M metagenome (GOLD analysis project Ga0207678, IMG submission 184319) | Corn rhizosphere microbial communities from Kellogg Biological Station, Michigan, USA - KBS C6-3 metaG (SPAdes) (version 2) | ecosystem: Host-associated > Plants > Roots > Rhizosphere > Soil ... | reverse complement strand
AGCGGCTGCTCTGGACGATCACCGCGTTCACCGTCGCCCACAGTCTCACGCTCGCGGCGGCCACGCTCGGCTGGATCCACGTACCGATTCCGCCGGTCGAGGCGAGCATCGCACTCAGCATCGTGTTCCTCGCCGCCGAAATCGCGCGCACACGCACCGGTCATTCGAGCCTGACGTATCGCAAGCCGTGGATCGTCGCATTCCTGTTCGGCCTTCTGCACGGCCTCGGATTCGCGAGCGCACTCAGCGAAGTCGGCCTGCCCGCGAATGCGATCCCGCTCGCGCTGCTGTTTTTCAACGTCGGGGTCGAAACCGGGCAGGTCGTGTTCATCGGGTGCGTGCTCGCCATCGTCGCCGGTGCCCGGCGCCTTTCGCTGCCGCCGAGCGTCTGGAACTGGCGCGTGCCGGTCTATGCAATTGGCGCGGTGGCTGCTTGCTGGACGTTCCAGCGCATTGGGGCTTTCTAGCAAACGCGGGCGGCTGCCAACTCGACCACCTGGAAGGGGCATCCGAAATGCTCGCGCATGGATATGGCCGAGCCTCCCGATGGCCGAAGCCAGCCACTTCGGCCTCTCATGTCTCAACGAGGAACCAAACGGCGTTCTGAGTCCATGAACCGCCCCTCCGACCTCGGGTGAGACATGGCCAATCGTTCCAGCTTGCTCCTTCGCGCGCGTCTCAGACCTCTCGCTTTCAGCCTCGCGCTCGCGTTCGGTGGCGCCGCCGCGAGCGCTCACGACGATGCGCTTCCGGGCAGCGAGCTCGATTCGGTCATTCCGAGCAGGCTGTCTCCGGTCGACAGGCATTTCTTCGAGAAACAACTGGAGCGATTCGCGTCGCGCACGGCGCCGCGCGTTCCAATCAATGCGATTCCCGTCAGCAACTGCAACGACGACGGCGCGGGCAGCTTGCGCGACGCGGTCGACAGCGCGGTCGACGGCGACACGATCGACCTGACCCTGCTCGATTGCAGCACGATTACGCTGACGAGCGGCGCAATCGCGATCGGCGTCGACAACCTCACGATCCAGGGGCCGAGCGCGCTACTGCTTACGATCGACGGCGGCTACGAGGATCGCGTGTTCTGGCATCTCGGCTTCGGCACGCTGACGATCTCCGACGTCTCGGTCGCGCGCGGGCGCAAGTATCTCCTCGACGGCGACACCGGCAACGCGGCGGGCGGTTGCGTGTTTTCGACCGGTGCGGTCTCGTTCGAGAATTCGTGGGCGAAGTACTGCAAAGTCGGCTCGAACGACGCGAGCGCGTCGATTCGCGGCGGCGCGATCTATGCGCAGGAAAATGTCTTCGTCGACAGCAGCGTCGTCAGCGACAGCCAAGCGTATTCGGTAACGACGACCGCGGGCCGTGGCGGCGGCATCTATACGCCCGGCAGCCTCATCGTCATCGACAGCACGATTTCCGGCAACTTCGCGACCACGACCGGCGGCGGCATTCAGGTCGGTTCCAGCCACGGAACCGCCGGCGGATACGGACGCATCAAATACAGCACGGTCAACGACAACATTCAAAGTCCGACGGGGTACGTTCTCGGCGGCGGCGGCGTGTATCTGACGGGCGACGCGTACATCGCGCACTCGACGATTTCCGGAAACGCGGGTTGTCGAGGCGGCGGCGTCTATTTTATCAACGCGGGCAACGCGACCGGCCCCGCCGGCATCTACAGCAGCACGATCAGCGGCAACACGGGCGAGTGGTGCGGCGTCGATAGAGCGGCCGGCGGCGTGCAGTCGTTCAACTCGAACATGGTCATCCGCGACTCGACGATCGCGTTCAACAAGTTCCGATACCAGCGCACGGACACGAAGTACGGCGCAGGCATTCGCATGGCCAACGCGAATACGCTCGTGCTCGACAATACGATCATCGCCGGCAACACGGTGCAGCTGATCAGCAATCCCGACTTCGTGGCCGACGACATCGGCGGCGCAGCCGGCGCGAGCGTCAGCGGGGCGAACAACCTCGTCTATTTCACCGACATCGTGCTGCCGGGCGGCACGATCCTGCTAACCGACCCGATGCTGAGAGCGCTCGATTCGAACGGAGGGTCGACCGCGACGCACATGCCGAACTTCGGCAGCCCGGTCATCGACGTCGGCAATAACGAATCCGGCGCGACCGTGGATCAGCGGGGGCCGGGATTTCCGCGCATTCTCGGGCCGGCGCCCGACATCGGCGCGGTCGAGTTCGATCTCGTCGACGAGATCTTCGCCGACGGATTCGATTGAAGACCGGACCGCACTGATCATGGCGATCGTGTTCTTCCTGTGGACCGCCATCCAGGGATTCGATGTCTTTCCGCTGCTGCTCTGAGCGACTCCGCGAAAACGCGTTCGAATCGCGAAGGGCAGGGAGCGTTCCGAAAGCGCGATCGCGAGCTAGTGTGCGGCCGCGGCTTTCTCGCGCGACGCGAATGTCGCGGCAATCGCCATTGAGACCGCGAGCACGACGACTTCGAGCACGGCTTGCAGGATCAGGACAACGGCGACCATGGGAGCACCTCGCATCGAACGATGCCTCGACGATACACCTTTCCCGCCGCGAACTCGCGCCACAAAAAAACCCGCCGAACGGCGGGTTTTTTCGATGTGCGGATTTCGAGTGAACCCGCCGCGCATCACGCGCGACGGGCCACTCGAGTTCCCGGCGATTACGGAATCGTGATCGCCGCACCACTGCTGTCATAGGCCCAATCGAGCGCCTGGGCGGGGAAGCCTTCCGGGCTCGTCGTGGTCAGATGGATATAGCCGTAGTTGATTTGGCTCGTGACCTCGTTCCAGAACACGACGCCGACATAGCCGTCCGCCCCGCTCTGCCAGTTGGTCATCGGGATCGATCCCGCCGACACCGCCGAGGACGGACCCACCGTGTCGCCCGAGTGCAGCACCGCGAAGTCGATGCCGCCCGAGTCGAGCACGCCGCCGACGAGGCCGTCGGCTTCCGGCGGCACCTGATCGCCGTACCAGTAGACGTACATGCCGCCCGGGCTCAGGTAATAGAGGTTGATGTCGTCGGTCGTGATCGAGCCGTCGTACGGGTGATAGTCGCCCGTCGCGAAGTCGAACGCGCTGCCGTCACCGTCCTGGGTCACCGGCTGGTTGATCGTGCCGCTGACGATCGTGCCGGCCGATTCGGGATCGAAGCCGTTGCAGAAGAGCTCGTCGGCTCCGCCGCTGCACGCCGCCGGCGTGACCGCGGTGACCGTGAGGCTCACCGGGATCGCGATCAGCGTCTGGGTCGGATCGTTGGTCGTGATGCAGAGCTCACCCGAGTAGTCGCCGGCCGCGAGACCGCCCGCGGTCGGATCGGCCTTGACCGACACGTTCGCGTTCGAGCCGCCCGACACCGACCCCGAGGCCGGCGTCGCCGACAGCCAGTTCACGATCGGACCCGTGCACGGACCGCCCGAGCCACCCGAGCCCGTCGCCCGCACGAGCCAGTTGCCCGGGAAGCCGAAGCCGTTGGCCGAGCCGGTCAGGTCGTTGTTGGCGAGGTCATTGAGGTCGGTCAGGATGTCCGCCGCCGACTGGCCCGAGACATACGCCGCACCCGGCGAGCTCGAGTCATCGAGCGCGGCCGGCGAGACGATGCCTTCGAAGCCGCCCTCGACGAGCGCCCACTCATCGACGAAGCCGATGTAGACGTCGCCGGCGCCCGGCACGCTGAAGCTCGTCGTGTAGGTCTCGAACGCATCCGTGCCCGCGATCGTCACCAGCTGATCGGTGCCGAGGCGCGTCACCTGGGTGAGATCCCCCGTGCTGTTCGCGTCGTAGTAGACGACGAGGTTCGGCTGCATGCCGGCGACGATGCCGGTGCCGCTCGGCCACTCGATCGAGATCGAGTCGATCGTGAGCGGACCCGTCGCCGTGAAGCGGTTGACCCACACCGCGCCGAAGCTCTCGTTGCCGCCGCCGTTGCCGTTGTTGAGACCGATCGTGTTCTCGTAGCTGCCGTCGTCGACCGAGAACACGGTCGAGCCGTCGGGGCCGACCGGGGCCCAGGGCGCGGTCGCGTGGTGCTGCGCGGGCGTACGCGCCAGCATCGGCGCGATGCGATGGCGGATCGCTTCCTGCTGGATCAGCTTGCCGGGATCAGCGCGACGCGTGTGGCCCTTCGTCGCCTTCGAGAGGGCGGTGTGCGGGAGCAGCTTCGCCTGCTTCGTGCCCCGCGCTTCGATCGAGTAGGTCAAAGGATCGCTGCCGGGCGCGTTCGCGATGTTGAGCGTCTGCGTCGCGGTCGCGTTCGACGCCACCGTGAAGTCGAGCGAGGTCGGCGTCACCGTCGCGGCCGGATCGTTGCCGGGGGTCCCGCCCGTGATCGTGATCGCGTTGCCGTCGCCGTCGAAGCCGGTGTCGGCGACGAAGGCCGGGAAGCCCGTGCCGGACGTCGTCGTGATGTGGATGAAGCCGTAGCAGACGTTGCCCGGCACCGGGTTGGTCAGGCGGCCGTCGCAGTCGAAGCGCACACCCGCGTAGCCATCCGTGCCTTCGCTCCACTCGGGCGCCGACGGCACATTGCCCGTGCCCGCGTTGGTCGAGAACGTCGAGGCAGGACCGACCACGTCACCGACGTGCATCACCACCACATCGCCGTTGCCGTCGACCACGTACTGCGTGTCGTATGTCTCGATCGTGTAGAACGAGAAGCCCGAGATGTCGTAGAAGTTGAAGTCCCAGTCGCCGTCGGTCGGGCCGGTGTCGTCGAATGCGCTCGTCACGATGTTGAGCGTCGAGCCGAACAGGTTGTCGGCGAGCGAATGGTTCAGCGGGCCGGACAGGATGATGCCGTTGCCGCCTCCGCCGCCCGTGACCGTGAGCGAGACCGGCACCGAGACGACCGGATTCGCCGCATCGTTCGTCGCGAAGCAGACGTTCGCCGAGTAGCTGCCCGCCGAGAGACCGCTCGCATTCGCGGTGACGCTCGTGTTCTGCGAAGTGCCGCCCGAAACCGAGCCGCTCGTCGGCGATTCGCTGAGCCACGTGACGTCGGCCGGAGTCGCGCAGTCTTCGCTGTCGGTCGCGGTCCACGTCAGCGAACCGCCGCCGACGTTCGCGATCGTGACCGGATTCGACGCATTCGCGCCCGCCGCGAGACTGAAGCTCAGCGACGTCGGCGTGACCGAAGCGGTCGGATCGGTGCCGCCCGTCGTCACGACGACGGAAACCGGAATGTCGATGAGCGCGTGCTGCGTGTCGTTCGACGCGACGCAGATATGCGCCGTGTACGCGCCTGCCGCGAGCGAGCCCGCGTCGAGCGTGATCGTCGTGTCCTGGCTGTCGCCGCCATCGACCGCGCCGGACGTCGGCGATTCGCTGAGCCACGACGCATCCGACGGCGCGCTGCATGCGCTCGTCGAGTCGGTCACGGTCCAGTTGAGCGTGCCCGATCCCGTGTTGCCGATCGAGAGCGTGTCGGTCGTCGTGTCGCCCGCATCGACGCTGAAGCTCAGCGACGTCGGATCGACCGAAGCGACCGGCGTTCCGCCGGAGCCGCACTGCGCGACTGCTGCATCGACTGCGGCGAGCGCATTGATCTCACCCCAGCCGGTCGCCTGATTCGGCACGTTCCCCGGACCATCGGACGGACTGCCGGTCGCGACCGGAATCGCGGTCGCGGTGCTCATGAGGATCGTGCCCGTCGCGGACCAGTCGCCGCGAATGCACGGTGCCGCGCTCCACATCAGCGCGACGAGACCGGCCGTGTGCGGCGCGGCCATCGACGTGCCCGAATCGAGGAAGTACGAATCGTCGCCCGCGCTGCTCGCCGAGAACACGTTCGTGCCCGGCGCAGAGACGTTCGGTTTCAGATCCGGAAAACCGCGCGGATCGGGATACGTCGGCAGGCCCGGATTGTCGTTGTCGGTCGGGCCCTTGTTCGAGAAGTTCGCGTACACGCCGGTCGCGTTGCTGAGCGCACCGACGCCGAACACCTTGCCCGAGCGTCCGGGATTGCCGACCGTGTTGAGCGGCGGATTGTTCGGATAGCCGCAGTTCGGCGCATTGCCGTTCGAGAAGATCGGCGCGATGCCGGCCGCGATCCAGCCGTCGATGACGTCCTCGTACCGCTCGTCGTAGCTGCGACCGCAGTCGCCCCACGAGTTGTTGACGACGTCCGCGTGCTTCGTCGGATCGGGCGTGCCCGTGCCGTTGGTCGGGTAGGGCGCGATCGTCCACTGGCCGCATTCGAGAAGGCCCGCGTCCGTCGCGCTCGAGCCCTGGAAGCCGAAGCCGATGCAGGCCATCCACTGCCCGTCGGGCGCGACGCCGATCTGGTTCGTGCCGCCGTCGTCGCCGATCATCGTGCCCATCGTGTGCGAGCCGTGCGGATCGGAATTGCGCGGCGTCGCCGTGTGGTTGTACGGGTCGTACCAGTTGAAGTTGTGATTGAACGTGCCGCCGCCCGCGTTGCCGCGGTACTGGTTCACGAGCGCGTGATGCGTGTAGCGCACGCCCGTGTCGATGTTCGCGACGACGAGGCCGGCGCCGGTATAGCCTTCGGCCCACACTTCCGGAACGTGGATGTGCACGAGGCTCGCCGTCGCGTCCATCGGCGTCCACGGCGCATCGAGCGGCTCGTCCTTCTGCAGCGGAATCACGCGCTGCTCGCGGATCGAGGCGACGTTCGGATCGCTCTGCAGCGAGCCGAGCAGCGCGGGCGTCATGTGCTGAATCGCGATGCTGTTGTTGACCCAGAGCACGGTGAAGTCGTGCGCGCTCGCGTCGAGCTGATACTGCGCCGAGAGCATCGAGCGGCTCTGCGACTGCGCCTGGTCGGCGGTGTGGCGCAGCGCTTCGTACACGTACGTCGCGCGCGCGTTGCGATCGGCGATGGCGAATGCAGCGGAAAGATTCGCCTTGCCGCGATACTGCACGAGCACGGCCGGCGATTCGCCGTTGTTCAGCGCTGCGATCAGCGCAGGATCGACGACGGCCTGCGCGGCGACACCCGCAGCAGCCGACGCATCGATGGGCGCGCCGGTGACGGCGCCGATGAGGGCCGTCATTCCGGCCAGCAGTCCTCCGAGGCCGAGCGAAGAGGGCTTCTTCGCGCGAGCACGGTGCTTTCTTGCATTCAACATTCCGATTTCCTTCTGGGTCATTGATTGACCGCCGACGCGAGAACAGCGACCCCACGTCCGGCGCGCAACGCGGAACGATCGAAAACGCGATGAGTGACGACACGATTCCCGATCGGAGTCGTCTCCTCGTGTTTAGCCGATTCGCATTGCAGCAATCAATGAAGGAAGAGCCATCGCGCAAAACGCGCACCATCGAATTCATGCGCTTCGCATCAATGCGCTGGACGCTCGATGATTTTTTTCCAGCGCGACGAGTCGAGCGGCGTTTGCAGTTGCGTGTCGTCGAGCACGTGCGCGCGTTCGTTGTCATCATCGCGAACATCAATCGCAGTGCGGATTTCAGTACGCGCAACGAACGATGCGCGACTCCGTCGCACGAACGAGTGCGGTGCGTATCCGACAACGCGAGCCTGAACGATAACGAACGTTGCACAACGAAAATCGCGGATCGTGGGGAACGTTCACTGGCGTTGCGTAGTCTCAACACTGCACAAGCCGAGCGTTCTCTCCCCGGAACGCGTTGGGCAACAGCAAAGGACGCGTGAGCGTCCGCTCGAAGGATCGACCGCAGCCACGGACGGCCGCAGGTTTCACGCATGCGTCGAGACGAGCATGCGAAGAGGAGGGCCCGGCGGCGTCGAACACGTCGTCGGGCCTTCCTTCATGCGCGCTCGTCGAAGCGAGCGCTTCGTGTCGCAGCGATTTCGCGCTCTGATCGTTACGGTTTGGCGGGGCCGTTCGCGCACTGGCGAATCAGCGCGAGCTGGCCGTCGTAGCGCGGCGTGCAGGTGATACGGTCCATGATGTGACCGCCCTGCGACGCCGAGCGGTTGCAGCTCATGTGCGTCGCACGAAGGCTGTACGCGTCGACGTACTTGTGCGCTTCGGCCTCGGCGAGCGGAAGCTGTTTCCTGTCGATCGCGTGCTCGATCTGATCGACGGCTTTTCGATACTCGGCCTGATTGAATTCGGCCGCGACCTTGAGCCAGGAATAGCCCGCGAGATCGTCACGCTCGACGCCCTGACCGAGCAGATACATGTGGCCGAGCATCCACTGGCTTTCCTTGTCGCCCGCGCAAGCCGCCTTCTTCATGAGCGGCGCGGCTTCGTCGTACCTTGCGGCGTTGTATGCGGTCTTCGAGTTGAACAGCAGATCCGTGTAGACGCTCGGAAACACGCGCTCGAAGTCCGCATCGTCGGCATGAACCGGGAGGGCGAAGGCCGACGCAAAGAGGAGGATTCCGAGCCACGTGCGTTTCATGCGTTCCTCGCTGCCCAAGGGGTGGGGTCGCGCACGATCTCCGATCGTTCGCGCGGTGTCACCCTGTAATTTTTTGCAGGTGTGCGCACCGGACGCGGCGGACCGAACGAAGGACGCGAGCATGGCTTTTCACGCGATCTTGATAGCCGCAGACGGGGTCCGATCTGAACGAAGCAGAAAGCCCCGGTGATGATCGTCGGGACCTGTGATCCTGTCGATGAAACTCCCGGTCGCGTATCACTATTCTGCGACGCAGATGAGTCTTCCGTTCGTCATCGAAGCCCTGCTGGTCGCGCGACGCGCACGACGCGACGGTGCGTTCGAGCGCGTGCGCCAGTGCCGCGTCGAAGTGCGCGATGCGGAAAGCGCGCGCGACCGCATCGCGTCGAGCCTGAATCGCACCGCGATGCTGCGCGGCGAATGCATCGCGCGATTGACGGCGACCTCCGGAGACGATGCTGCGTCGTCGGTCGACTACGCTCGCGCCGAGGATCACATTGCGATGCTCGGCGCGCGAGCGGACGACATTCGCATCGAGCTCTCGCACGCGGAGCGCGCGGTCGCGATGGCACGCACGCGGCTCGAGCACGCGATCGCCGAGTTCATGCGCACGCACAAGCAGCTCGAAGCGGCGCTCGAGCAAAAGGCCGAGTGGGAGAACGCGATCGAGAACGGCGAGCCGCGCGTGCAGGAAAACATCGCGCGGGGCAGGCTCGTCAACCGCACCGCGAACCGCCGATGACGGCGAACCTCCGCGACGACGCGAGATGAAAAAGCCGGCGAGAGCCGGCTTTTTCGTTTGCGCGATCACGCGTCGGGAACGATCGCGAGCAGCGCCATGAACACGAGTGCGCACGAAAGGATGATTCCCGCCGCGTGCACGGGGGACAGCCCGTAGTTCCGTGTGTTGCGTGAGCCCACGATCATGCGCACCTCCGTTCGCGCTGCGTCCTGAATCGCACGAGGGCTTCCTCGAGCGCGGCCGCGCGATTGCGCAGCAACTGCAGCTTCGCGCGCGCGCGGATCACCTTGTCGATCATATCCGCGCGTTGTTGCAGCTCCAGGAGCGTCATCGGATCGCTCAGCGGATTGAGTCGCTGCGAGATGTCGCTCGCGTGCTGCATGACGCTGACGGCGGCGAGCACGTCGGCGGCGGCATTCCTGACGGTCATTTCCTTTCTCCCGTTCGGTGGATGACCGCTTCGCGTGGCCGCCGAAAAACAGGGTTCGGCGATGCGTTGCGGTCGATCACACCTTGCCGGGATGCGGCGGCGGGGACTGCGGCGAGGTCGCGGGGTCGAATGTGATGCGGTTCGCAGTGCGACCGCGGAATCGAGCGAAAGGATTCGCGGGACCGCGCCAACCGGCGTTCGCGGTCAGCGCGCGGCTTCGGCGATCGCGTCGGCGAGCTCGCGCTGCGTGAACGGCTTCGCGAGCCGATGCAGCGGCGCCTCGGTTCCCGCGGGAAGCTCGGCGAAACCCGTCGCGAGCACGCACGGCAGGTGCGGGCGGCGCGTGCGGATCGCCTTGAAAAGCTGCGCGCCGGTCATGCCGGGCATCGCCTGATCGGAGATCACGAGATCGATGCTCGCTCCCGCATCGAGAATCTCGAGCGCACCGGCGCCCGAGCCCGTGGCGATGACCGTGTGACCGAGATCTTCGAGCATCGCGGTCATGTTCATGAGCACGAGGTTGTCGTCGTCGACCGCGAGCACCGCCAGCGCGCTCGTGCTCGGCAGCGCGCTCGCGTGGATCGCCGTGTTTTCGGATTCAGCGTGCAGACCCGCTTCGGCGACCGGCAGCCAGAGCTCGACGTTCGTGCCGACGCCCAGCGTCGAATGCACGACGAGCTTGCCGCCCGACTGCGCCGCGAGCCCGTCGACCATCGAGAGACCGAGACCCGTGCCCTTGCCGACGCCTTTCGTCGTGAAGAACGGCTGCGTCGCGCGCGCGAGCGTCGCTTCGTCCATGCCTTCGCCCGCGTCGGCGACGGAAATGCAGACGTAGCCGCCCGGCAAAAGGCCGTTCGCGTGCGGCACGGTCAGCTGCTCTTCGTGCGCCGAGATGCGGATGCGTCCGCCGCGCGGCATGGCGTCGCGTGCGTTGAGCGCGAGGTTCTGCAGCGCGGTTTCGAGCTGGTTCGCATCGGTGCTGACCGACGACAGGCTTCGCGGCACCGCGACCTCGACGTCGATCGCGGGCCCCATCGAGTGCGCGAGAAATTCCTTCACGCCGTTGGTGAGCCGATGCACGTTGACGGCTTCGCGCTTGAGCTCCTGACGGCGCGCGAACGCGAGCATGCGCTGCGTGAGCGTCGCACCGCGCTGCGCGCCCTTCATCGCGATATCGAGCAGCGTGTTGACGCCGGCGCTGTCCGGAACGCGCTTTCGCAACAGCTCGAGGCTGCCGATGATCGCCATCAGCAGGTTGTTGAAGTCGTGCGCGGCACCGCCCGTGAACTGGCCGACCGCTTCCATCTTCTGCGCTTCGCGAAGGCGCGCTTCGGTCGCCTTGCGCTCGGTGATGTCGCGCGTGATCTTCGCGAAGCCGACGAGCTCGCCGCGGTCGCGGATCGCGTCGATGATCACGTTCGCCCAGAACCGGCTGCCGTCCTTGCGCACGCGCCAGCCTTCGGTTTCGAAGCGGCCTTCGCGCGCGGCGGTTTCGAGTCCGCGCGCGGGCACGCCGAGCTCGCGGTCCTCGGGCGTGTAGAACATCGAGAAGTGGCAGCCGACGGCTTCGCTCGACGCGTAGCCCTTGATGCGCTGCGCGCCCGAATTCCAGCTCACGATGCGACCGTCGGTGTTGAGCATGAAAAGCGCGTAGTCGGTGACGCTGTCGACGAGCAGCGCGAAGCTGCGCTCGGTTTCGCCGAGCCGTTCGAGTGCGCGCTCGAGCTCGACCGTGCGCTCGTCGAGCACGCGATGCAACGCGGCTTCGCTGTCGCGACGCATGCCGATGTCGCGCGTGACCGCGAGCTGCCCGATCGTGCCGTCGTCGAGCTCGATCGGCGCCGCGTGCGTTTCCATGTGACGCCGCTCGCCTTTGAGCCCGACGATGTCGAACTCCCACGCGAGGCTTTCGCCGCGGCAGACCCGCTCGTGATGCGCGCGCCAGTCGAGCCGGCATTCGGGGGCGATGAGATCGAACGTGCTCGCTCGCGCGACGCGGTCCCAGCTGTCGGCGCCGACCATTTCGAGGCCGGCCGCATTCATGTCGAGCAGCCGCCCATCGGCGGCGACGATCTTGATGCACTCGGGCGTGAGGCCGGCGACGGCTTCGAGCAGGCTGCGCTTCGCCGCGACGCCCGCGCTGAGCGACCGCGTGCCGGGCATCGCGTCGGCCTTCACGGGGTCGGTCAATTTGGACATGTTAGAG
>Ga0207678_10005132_pt1 | contig 11742 bp, 12 predicted proteins | sample KBSC63metaG_FD_184319 | JGI IMG/M metagenome (GOLD analysis project Ga0207678, IMG submission 184319) | Corn rhizosphere microbial communities from Kellogg Biological Station, Michigan, USA - KBS C6-3 metaG (SPAdes) (version 2) | ecosystem: Host-associated > Plants > Roots > Rhizosphere > Soil ... | reverse complement strand
CGGCTGCTCGACATATGCAGTTGGCTCGTGCCCCCAGCGGCCGCGATCGCGGCGGTGGCGATGATGAATCTTGTTCCGAGCGAGTTGGAAGGCGCGCCGAAGCCTGCCGCCCATTCCTCCGCTGCTGCCGCCGCGAACTATGGTGACCGGATTCTCGTGGCAGATGCCGTGTTCGGGCAGCCACGCACCGCCGATTTTGCAAAACGGAAGATTAAAACCGTCCTGAACATCCGCAAGCCTCTCCGTTACGGTCAATTTGTCTGGGACGAGCATGGTGTCCCCTCCGGCGACATCTGGATCAGGATCGATCTTTCGACGCAGATCCTTTCGATATTCCGCGCCGGTCATGAGATCGGCACCGCGGTCATCATGTATGGCGCGGACAAAAAGCCCACTCCGATCGGTCAGCTGCATATCGTTTCGAAAAGCGTGAACCACCGCTCGAGCCTTTACGAGGCTGCAATGCCTTACACGCTGCGCCTGACGAACGAAGGCGTTGCCATCCATGGCGCGGACGTCCGCCCATCCGCCGCCACGCATGGGTGCGTCAGCATCCCCACGGCTTTTGCGCGGCGGCTATTTCAGCAGACAAAGGTCGGCGATCCGGTAACGATCCTTCCGGAAAAACGTCTCAATTTGAGCAACGCCGGTGATCGGCAGACACCGGTTCGCACCTGACGATCCGCCTCGGCAGCGGCTCATTTCGCGGGTCGATGAAAAAGGACGTCGCGCGACGGCACGAGGCCGCCGCGCCGCCTTTCCTCAATAGCGATAGTGATCCGGCTTGAACGGCCCTTGCGGCGTGACGCCGATATATTTGGCTTGCTTGTCAGTCAGGGTGGTGAGCTTGACCCCCAGCTTTTCGAGATGGAGGGCGGCGACCTTTTCGTCGAGATGCTTCGGCAGCACATAGACCTGGTTCTGATATTCGCCGGACTTGGTGAACAGCTCGATCTGCGCCAACACCTGATTGGTGAAGGAGGAGGACATTACGAAGCTCGGGTGCCCGGTGGCGCAGCCGAGGTTCACAAGCCGCCCTTTGGCAAGCACGATGATCTGCTTGCCGTCAGGGAACTCGACAAGATCCACCTGCGGCTTGATCTCGGTCCACTTCATGTTGTTGAGCGCAGCGATCTGAATCTCGCTGTCGAAGTGGCCGATGTTGCACACGATCGCCATCGGCTTCATCGCGCGCATATGCTCGAGGGTGATGACATCCTCATTGCCGGTGGCCGTGACGAAGATGTCGGCGCGGGTCACCGCTTCCTCCATCGTCACCACCTCATAGCCTTCCATCGCCGCCTGCAGCGCGCAGATCGGATCGATCTCGGTGACCAGCACGCGCGCGCCGCCATTGCGAAGCGACGCGGCCGAGCCCTTGCCGACATCGCCGAACCCGGCGACGCAGGCGACCTTCCCGGCCAGCATCACGTCGGTAGCACGCCGGATCGCATCGACCAGCGACTCCTTGCAGCCGTAGAGGTTGTCGAACTTCGACTTGGTCACGCTGTCATTGACGTTGATCGCCGGGAACGGAAGCTTGCCATTCTTGCTGAGTTCGTAGAGCCGGTGAACGCCAGTCGTCGTTTCCTCGGATACGCCCTGGGTGTTCTGCACCGTCTTGGTCAGGTAGCCGGGGCGCTCAGCCAGAAAGCGTTTCAGAACGGCGCAGAAGATCTCTTCTTCTTCATTCGAAGGCGTGAACAGCGGCTCGCCCGCCTCGACGCGCGCGCCCCACAGCGCGAACATGGTGGCATCGCCGCCATCATCCAAAATCATGTTGCAGGTCTCGTCGGTGCCCCAATCGAAGATGCGCACGACATAATCCCAATAATCCTGCAGGCTCTCGCCCTTGATCGCAAACACCGGGATACCGCGCGCTGCAATCGCCGCTGCCGCATGATCCTGGGTCGAGAAGATGTTGCACGTCGCCCAGCGCACATCCGCACCCAGATCCACCAGCGTCTCGATCAAAACCGCGGTCTGGATCGTCATGTGCAGCGATCCCGTGATCCGCGCACCGCGCAATGGCTTCGTGCCGCCGAACTCCGAGCGCAACGCCATCAGCCCCGGCATCTCGGTCTCGGCAATGTTGATCTCCGCACGACCAAAACCGGCTAACGACAGATCCTTGACTGCGTAGTCGGCAAACTCAGTTACAGGGGCAGTGGCCACGAACAATCTCCTCGATGAGCGGCCGCCCCTTAACGTGCGCGGATGCTCAAAGCAAATATAAAGATATCCTTATATGCTTGTTAAATGGGCGCATGACAACCTCGCGCCGGGTCGCGGCAGGTCCGTACAGTTGACGTTTACGTAAACGTCACCTAATCTTTCGGCATGTCGGTAGCCGCTCTCGTTCACACCCCCGATGCGCGAAATCGCGAACGATTTACCATCAGCGAGCTCACGCAGGAGTTCGGCGTCACGGCGCGGGCCTTGCGCTTCTACGAGGACAAAGGGCTGATCGCTCCCGAGCGGCACGGGCTCTCACGCATCTACTCACGGCAAGATCGCGCGCGGCTCGCCTGGCTGTTGCGTGCTAAGCGGGTCGGCTTCAGCCTCGACGAAGCACGTGAGATGATCGACCTTTATAACATCAACGACAGCCGTGCCACGCAGCGCCGCGTCACGCTCGAAAAATGCAGCGCAAAGATCGATCAGCTTCGCCGTCAGCAGGAAGATATCGAAGCCCAGATAAACGAACTTGAAGAGTTCCTTGATCTCCTCCGTGCCGCCACCGCTGCCAAGCCTTGAATAGGAGAATCCGATGCCACTCTATCATCCGCCTGTTCGTGACACCCGCTACGTGCTGGATAGCGTGTTGGGGCTGGATCGCTACGCCAATCTGCCCGGCTTCGGAACGGCGACGCCGGATCTGGTGGACGCAGTGCTATCCGAAGGCGGCCGGTTTTGCGAAGAGGTGCTGTTTCCGCTCAACGCGATCGGCGATCGGGAGGGCTGCACACGCAATCCTGACGGCAGCGTCACGACGCCGACCGGTTTCAAGGACGCCTATCAGCAGTTCGTCGCGGGCGGCTGGCCGACCTTGGCCGCACCGGAACAATATGGCGGCCAGGCCTTGCCGCACGTCATCGCCACGGCATTCGAGGAATATCTGATCTCCTCGAACATGGCGTTTTCCATGTACAACCTCCTGACCCAGGGCGCGATCTCGGCGCTGCTGGTCGAGGGCAGCGAGGAGCAAAAGGCGCTCTATCTGCCGAAAATGGTTTCCGGCGAATGGGCCGGCACGATGAACCTGACCGAGGCGCACGCCGGCACCGATCTCGGCATGATCCGCACGCGCGCCGAACCCAATGGCGACGGCACTTATGCCATCACGGGCAACAAGATCTTCATCTCCTCCGGCGAACATGACGTCGCATCCAACATCATCCACCTCGTGCTCGCCAAGGTTTCCGGCGCGCCGGATAATGTGAAGGGCATCTCGCTCTTTATCGTGCCCAAATTCATTCCCGATGCCGCAGGCAATCCGGGTGAGCGCAATAAGCTCCAGTGCGGCTCGATCGAAGAGAAGATGGGCATTCACGGCAATGCCACGTGCGTCATGAACTATGACGGCGCGAAAGGCTGGCTGGTAGGTGAGGAGAATAAGGGCCTCGCGGCCATGTTCATCATGATGAACGCCGCCCGTCTCGGCGTCGGCCTTCAAGGCCTTTCGCAGGGCGAGATCGCCTATCAGAACGCCGTCCAATATGCCAAGGATCGCCGCCAGGGCCGCGCGCTGACCGGCCCGGCCGAGCCGAACGAGAAAGCCGACACGCTCTTTGTTCATCCGGACGTTCGGCGGATGTTGATGGAATGCAAGGCCTATCTCGAAGGCGCGCGCGCGATCATCCTATGGGCCGCGCTGCAGGTCGATTTAACCCATTATGCCCAGGATGAGGCGGAGCGTCAGACGGCCGATGACCTCATCTCGCTGCTCACGCCCGTGATCAAGGGCTATGTCACCGATCTTGGCTATTATTGCGCGACCTTGGCGCAACAAGTCTATGGCGGCCACGGCTACATCCGCGAATGGGGAATGGAGCAGTTTGTCCGCGATGCGCGGATCGCGATGATTTACGAGGGCACCAACGGCGTTCAGGCAATGGATCTGGTCGGGCGCAAGCTGGCGAAGGATGGCGGCCGCGCCGTCCAGCTCTTCTTCAAGCTCGTCAATGAGGAGATCGAAGCAGCCTCCGCCGAACCCGCGGCAAAGGACTATGCCGCACAGCTTCAAAAGGCGCTCGGCCAACTGCAGGCCGCGACGATGTGGCTCGTCCAGAACGCAATGGCAGCCCCCAACAATGCCGGCGCCGCGGCTTACCCTTATATGCAGTGCATGGGCGTCGTCGCGCTTGGCTGGATGTGGCTCAAAATGCTGCGAGCCTCGTCGGCGGCGCTTGCGGCCGGCGAAGGCGACAAGGCTTTCCACGAGGCCAAGCAGATCACCGCCCGCTTTTACGCCGAGCGTATCCTACCTGAAGCCGGCGCCGCGCGCCGAAAGATCGAAGGCGGTGCGGAGAGCATCATGGCGATGCCGGTTGAAAGCTTCTGAAACCGGTCGACTCGGGTAAGGCAGCTACAGTCGCGTTGCTCAGGGTTCGGTGATCGCAATCCGGCACACGCCTTCCCTGCGCGTTACCGTGATGCTCTCGCCATTCTTGCCGCGGAAGCTGGCTGTCTTGTTGCTATCCTCTGCATGCGAAGCTGCGGCTGACGAGTTGAACGCGACGGCCGGATCGGAGTCGTTCTGCACCGCGGATTCACCCGCACGGCCTACGGCCGCCTTATAGCCCTTGCCATCGTCCGGCACGGTCTGCTCGCTGATCGTGCCGTCCTTATGATAGGTCGTCTGAACACAGACGGCGGGCACTCCGGCCTGCCCCGCCCCTTGCATCGAGATCATCGGAACAGCGGCGGCAAGCATGATCAATGAGGTCATCGAACAATTCCTCGAACAAAAACTCAGGCCGCGCCGCGCCTCACAGTTCCGCTTTGGACGGAACGAGAAAAGCCGCCACCGCATGTATCGCTGCTGAACCATGGACCCGAAGCCGTGCATGATCGTGTGAGACAGTTTCGGTTCCAATGCGGATTGGGCGTCGGCGGCAGCTTCATTGCTCCGATGCGGTCAGGCGTACCACTTGTCCCGCATAGGGACGCCATATGTCAAAATAATTATGGCGGGAGCGTAACATTAGCGACATGCTGAAGCCATGGGGGCAAAGACGTTCTTGCGCGATACGAGCGCTGCATCGGCAGTCGAATATGCGCTGCTGCTGGCGGTATTCGGCGGTGGCATCGCATTCGCCACGGTCTCGGTAGGCAACGCGCTCCACAATGAGTTGCAGCGGCAGGCCACGCTTATGGCCGATACTTCGTCGTCGAGCGGTTCAAGCAGCAGTTCGACGAGTGCGAGCAGCAGTTCCAACGGCAATGGCAACGGAAACGGTTCCAGCAGCTCGAACGGAAGCAGCTCAGGCAGCGGCACATCGTCGTCGTCGTCGAGCAGTACGACATCCTCCACCAGCAGCGGCTCAACTGGAACAAGCTCGACGTCGACCGGAGGCAGCACCAGCACGGGGTCTACTTCCAGTGGCGCAGGCAGCAGCACCAGCGGCTCAAGCGGCAACAACGGATCTAGCGGCAACGGCAACGGGTCCAGCGGCAACAACGGCTCAAGCGGGAACGGCAAAAACAAATAGTTGCCTATCCAATGAGCTGAAGCCAGGTCTCAAACGACCTCAGTTACAACGAGTGGGCACGATGTCCCACCCATTGCAGATCAGCTCCAAACCTACTTCGCTGGCGTTGTTGCGCTCGCCGGGGTCGCGGCAGGGATACCCATTGCAGAAGTCGACGTCGCGCTCGTTGAGGGCGGCGTTGCTTGAACAGCAGGCGCAGGAGCGTCCATGGATTGGCGAACGAAGATGGCCTGATCGATCTTTTCAAAAGCTTGCTGATAAGTTGAAGGATCGGTAATCGGTTCCTCATCCTGCGTACCGCTTGTGTAGATCGTACCCTTTACCTTTGCCATTACAAAATTAAGGCGAATCCTCGCGCCGTTCGATCCACGAGGCTCGATGTAGGCCGAAACGATAGGTGTCTTCTTATTTTTACCAAAGCCCCAAAAAATATTATACGAAAGCTTTGCGGTGGTGGAAGCGGTGCCTGTGATCAGTCCGGTTTCCTTATCAGCGCTACCGATTCGGTAGCCAGCATCCTGCAGCACTGACATAACCGCCGAAAATGCCACGTCCTTTGATGCTTCCACATCACGCGATTGGATTTGTTGAAGCTCGAGGCCAGTTGCCTCTGATGCCTTTTTGGCCAGCGTCGGCGACGCTGCGATCAAACAAACCGCCGATAGCGTATATTTTAAATACTTCATCTCGCCCCCCAACTAAAATGAGCTGCTCCGGCTCTTGAAATCGCTGACCTTTTTGTCCGGGCCAAACTTAATGATAAGTGTCATAGTGCGTTGAGAGGAAGTGGATTTGGCCTTTCCACTACCAAAACCGAGGCCTGCGCCACCTGCAACCCCGCCGCCGCCCCCGCCCAGCAACATGCCAATGCTGAAACTCGATGCGCTTGAAGCGGAGACCGTCGCCTGACGGTCATAAATCCAAACTTCCTGGCCAAGAGCATCGAGAGTCGTAATGTTTGGGGCGCCAAAAGCATCAATGACTTCCAGTTGGGTCGTCGTGCCAACGTGAAGCGTCATTTGCGCCATACCGTGTGTCAGCGTGTTTGCAGAGTCGACTTCCGTCTCAGATTTTTTTGCATTGCTCAACGATGGAATACTGAGCAGTCCAAGCGCCACACACAATAGGATTTGCCGCATATCCGCCCCCATATGTCAAACTTGCCCCAGTTGCCTCGGCTAATCGTATGGCTTTTATGCGTCAAGTTTGACGAGCGTAATTTATTACTATTTTTCAGGAGCATTTCGGACCAAATTTTACTGCCGCCCGCTTCTAGAATTAGCACGGTACAGTTCCCACTAAGTGCCGCCAAATAGGCTCGCACCGGAAGCCACTGCGGAACCAGTGACAGAGTGATCCGTTGCGTCGCTTGTTCCAAAACGGAACGGCGTGGAAAATCATGCTTAACGCGCTTGCTCCCGCACCCGGGCTGTCGTTCCCTATGGCAGTCTCCAAACGGAGGCCAGTGATTGCGTGAGGGAAAGATCATGAAGCCAGCGATATTGATCGCATCCGCAATTGTTTTCGGCTTTGCCGGGACGGCAATTGCGCGGCCGCGCATCCAGCCCGAGGCTCCGACTGTCAGCCGTGCGGCACCTCCTGCTTCCTATCCTTCGGACGTTCGCGATGCCCGCGATGCCGATGCCGCCGCAACATCCGACATAACTCCGATGGGCACGGTCTCCGAAAAGATGATCACTGAAACCGCGGTTCCACCATCGTTGACCGATGTCTCGCTTTCGGCAACCGTTCGCGATCAGGTCCTGAAACCGGGCACCTGAACCGATGCGGTCCAACGCCGGCGGACATGGACAAACTGTGCCGAAGAACATATCATGAACATATGGGTTCGCTTGATATCGCTGCAAAGCTGGCCATCCTGGCCGATGCTGCCAAATATGATGCTAGCTGTGCTTCGTCAGGGACTTCGAAACGCGACAGTTCGGGCCAACGCACGGGCGTCGGATCAACCGAGGGTATGGGCATTTGCCACAGCTATGCGCCTGACGGACGCTGCATTTCCCTGCTCAAAATCCTGCTGACCAATAGCTGCATCTTCGATTGCCATTATTGCATCAATCGCAAGAGTTCCAACGTGCGGCGTGCGCGGTTCACCGTTCCGGAAGTGGTTGAGCTCACGCTGAATTTTTATCGCCGCAATTATATCGAGGGTTTGTTTCTCTCCTCGGGCATCATCCGCAGCTCGGATTACACGATGGAGCAGATCGTTGCCGTGGCGCGCTCGCTGCGGATCGACCACCAGTTTCGCGGCTATATCCACTTGAAAACCATCCCGGACGCCGATCCTGCACTGATCCAGCAAGCCGGGCAATTTGCCGACCGCATCTCGATCAACGTGGAACTGCCGACCGAACCCGGCCTCGCCCGGCTCGCGCCTGAAAAATCTGCGCCGCGTATCGAAGCCGCCATGGGCGACATGCGCGACTGGTCCGAAGACCTGCGTGACGCGAAGCGCCGTTACAAATCCGCACCGAATTTCGCGCCCGCGGGCCAGTCCACGCAGATGATCATTGGCGCTGACCAAGCCGATGATCGCGCGATTATCGCAAAATCAAATCACCTCTATGAACGGTTCAAGTTGCGTCGCGTCTATTATTCGGCGTTCAGCCCCATTCCGGACGCCAGCGCCGTCCTCCCGCTCAAACGGCCACCGCTGATGCGCGAGCACAGGCTCTATCAATCGGACTGGCTGATGCGTTTTTACGGCTATGCCGCCAACGAGGTGGCACAGGCCACCGACGCGGCGGGCATGCTCCGGCTCGATATCGATCCGAAGCTGGCCTGGGCGCTCCGGTTCCGTGATCGCTTTCCAGTCGACGTCAACCGCGCATCCCGGGACGCGCTGCTTCGGGTGCCAGGACTCGGCGTTCGCGCGGTCGATGCGGTTCTCACGGCGCGTCGCTGGCGCAGGCTACGGCTCGAGGATGTCGCCCGTCTCACCAACTCGATCTTGAAAATCCGTCCTTTCATCATTGCGGAAGGCTGGCAACCGGCCGCTCTCGTCGATCGCGCCGATCTTGAACGACGGCTCGTTCCCAAAGCCAAACAGCTCGAGTTGTTCGCGGCATGATCTATCGGGTCACCCTTGCGGCTGCCGACGATTTTGAGGGCTGGCGCGATGCCGCGCGCGCCTGCTGCGCCGCCAATCTTTTTCCGGAGCAGATCGGATGGCAGGTGGGTGCCGAGCTGGGCGATCTTTTCGCCGAAGGCCCCCCTCCTCCCTCGCCCACTGCTCCCGCCTTCGCGGTGCCGCGAGCGTTCATAGACCTCGCTGAAACGGTGCTGTGCCATCGCGATCCCGAACGCTTCGCGCTGCTTTACACCCTGCTGCTGCGCCTCCGAACCAATTCACGAGCGATGGGCGATGAGGCCAATCCACTGATCCGTCGCCTCGTCCAACTGGCGCGTGCTGTCAGGCGCGACATTCATAAGATGCGGGCCTTCGTTCGATTTCGGGAAATTGGCGAAGGCGAGGCCGCGCGCTTCGTAGCATGGTTCGAACCGGAGCATTTCATCCTGCGGCGCAACGCGGGATTTTTCGCGCGACGGTTCACCAGCATGCGCTGGTCGATCCTGACGCCGATTGGTACGCTGCATTGGGACGCCGAAAGGCTGACGGAAGGGCCGCCTGCGCGCAAATGCGACGCGCCGCAGGGCGATCCGCTCGAAGAGACCTGGCGAACCTATTATAGCGCCATCTTCAATCCCGCGCGGCTGAAGATCGGCGCCATGTGCAAGGAAATGCCCAAGAAATATTGGCGTAACATGCCTGAAACCGCGCTTATTTCCGAATTGATTGCAGGGGCGCAAGGCCGCGAACAGGCCATGATCGCAGCGTCTCCTTTCGGGTGATCGTGGTATCGGCTTTACCCCTCGCCTAGGCTCAGCTAAAGCCGCCACCATGCCAACAGGGATGCCGCGCGCCTAACTTCGCTTATGACGCCATCCTTCCGGCTCCTCGCACGGCGGAATTTTCTGCCCCTGTTCGTCACGCAGTTCCTCAACGCCTTTAACGACAACCTCTACAAGACCGCGATGGTGATGCTCGTCACCTACGCGATCTACGCGGATCCGACCAAAGAGGCCGTCTTCAACGCCGTTGCAGCAGGCATTTTCATCCTGCCTTTCTTTCTCTTCTCCGCGCTGTCCGGACAACTTTCCGATTGGCGCGACAAGGCCGGGATCATCCGGATCGTCAAGACCGCCGAAATCCTGATCATGTGCATTGGCGGGCTCGGTCTCGTCATCCACTCGATCCCGCTGATGCTGGTTGCGCTGTTTGCGATGGGCGTCCACTCCACTTTCTTCGGGCCGATCAAATATGCGATCCTGCCGCAGCATCTGAAAGCGGACGAGGTGCTTCCCGGCACCGGGCTCGTCGAGGCCACCACCTATATTGCCATTCTGATCGGCACGATCGTCGGCGGCGCGATGCAAGGCATGATCAATGATGGTCATCTGCCGAGTTGGACGATGGCCTTGCTCGTGATTGCGATGGCGGTCCTCGGCCGTTTTACGGGTGGCATGGTCCCCCCCGCCCCGCCCGAAGTTCCCAACCAGTTGATCGACCTGCACGTAATCCGCTCCTCCATTCGGTTGATCTCGGCGACGATGCACATCCGCCGGCTGTACCTCGCGATCATCGCGATCAGCTTCTTCTGGGCGATCGGGGCCATTTTGGCGGCGCAGTTCCCGCCGCTGGTCAAGAATGTGCTGAGTGCGGATGAAGGTGTCGCGACTGCGATGCTGGCCGTATTTTCCGTAGGGGTCGCGCTGGGTTCGGTCGCGATCAACCGCATGCTGTGCGGCAAGGTATCAGCGCGCTTTTCACCCGCGGCCGCAATCATGATGGGCCTGTTCGTCCTGGACCTCTATTACTCAGTCAAATATTGGCCCGCGGCAGAAAGCGGGACCCTGCTTACCCTTTCCGAGTTCCTCAAAATCCATCGCGCCGATCGGCTGACCTTTGATCTGTTCGGCATTGCAGTGGCGGGCGGCATGTTCGTCGTGCCGCTTTATGCCTTTCTCACCACCACCGTGCCGAAATCGGAGACCGCACGTACGGTCGCCGCGAATAATATCGTCAATTCCGGCGCGATGACCTTGGCGGCGATCCTGCTCGCCATCCTGCTCCATTTCGGCGTATCGGTGGCGGATACGCTGCTCATGGTGGCGGTGGCTACTTCGGGCGCGGCGTGGCTCGCCTGGCGCCTGCATAAGGCCTGCGACTAGACGATGAAGCCGTAGAGAATGATGAAGGCCGCCGCATAGCTCAGCAGAAAAAAGCTGATCGCCTCGCGTTGCTGTTTTGACAGGCGTCGCTTCGTTCGTTGTCTCGGCACGAGGTCATTTCTAGCGCGGACATGCGCTGAATGCGAAGCCGCCGTCATGGTTAATGACGGTCAAAAGCGAAACAGTCACCCTCACGCGCGTTCGGAACAAGCCGATGCCATTGCCGTTCTGTCGTCATACCAACATAGGATGGAGTGTCGAAATGGCGGATCATGCCGAAATCGAAGCCCGCTTCTGGAAAGACCTCAAGGCCAGCCCCGTCATGATCCTGGGCGTGGCGGGCGAGCGCGATGGCCACGGCCAGCCGATGACCGCCCTTTTCGAGGGTCATCATGGCCCGCTCTGGTTCTTTACCACGACCGACAATGGGCTGGTGCAGAGCCTTGGCCAGTCGAATCGTGCGATGGCGCATTATGTCGCCAAGGGCCATGACCTGTTCGCCACGGTGCATGGCGCGCTGTCGATCGAGCGGAGCAACGAGGTGATCGACCGGCTTTGGAACAGCCACATCGCGGCTTGGTACGAAGGCGGGCGTCAAGATCCGAAGCTATGCCTGCTCCGCCTCGATACTGAAAATGCGACGATCTGGCTGAATGCTTCAAGCATGGCAGCGGGTATCAAGCGCTTGTTCGGATCAGATCCGAAAGCGGACTATAAGGACAAGATCGCCGAGGTTGCGCTTTAGCCCCACAGCTTCGGGTCGGGCGCATTCATG
>Ga0207678_10005130_pt1 | contig 11747 bp, 9 predicted proteins | sample KBSC63metaG_FD_184319 | JGI IMG/M metagenome (GOLD analysis project Ga0207678, IMG submission 184319) | Corn rhizosphere microbial communities from Kellogg Biological Station, Michigan, USA - KBS C6-3 metaG (SPAdes) (version 2) | ecosystem: Host-associated > Plants > Roots > Rhizosphere > Soil ... | reverse complement strand
CAGCGCGATCGGGTGCGCCTCGCCGTCGACGTACCCGGCGAGGTCCTCGGCCGGCCAGCCGACCTTCAGCAGCGCCTGCTTCAGCCGTCCGCGCTCGGACGGGTGCACGATGACGGTGTCCTCGTCGATCCGGGCACCCAGCATCGGGCTGATCTTCTTGTTCCGGGAGACCTCGGTCAGCACCGCCCGGTCGGTGGTCGACATGACGAGCCCGTGCGCCGGGTGGTTGGCGATCTGCAGCCGCCCGAACCGGCCCATCACGTCGACGACGTCGATCAGCAGCGGCTGCGGCACCGGGAAGCGCGAGTACGTCGTCAGGGCGTCGACGACCTGCTCGGCGTCGTGGCCCGCCGCGCGCGCGTTCCACAAAGCGAGCGGCGTGATCCGGTAGGTGTGCACGTGCTCCGGCGCCCGTTCGAGCTCGGCGAACGGCGCGATGGCCGTGCGTGCGTCATCGGCCTGGGGGTGGTCGACCTCCAGGAGCACGGTCTTGTCGGACTGGACGATCAGCGGGCCATCAGTCACAACTACTGTTATACGTGCCTCGCTCCGGTCCGCTTCGCTCGCGGGTCCGCCGGTGGGACGAGGTGCCGAGGGGATCACTGGAGGGCACGTTGACCACACCGCCGTTCGACGACAACCCGTTCCGGTCGCCGGGCTACGCGCCCGCGCCGATGCCGCCGGTACCGGGGCAGCAGGGGATTCCGCACTGGTTCACCACGAAGGTGAAGGTCACGCTGGTCGCGTGCGTCGTCGCCGCGCTGGGCCTGGGCGCGCTGGGGGCGCTGGGCTTCTCCGGGATCATCCGCAGCGGCCCGCCGTCGGACGGCGACTGCCTGTACCTGACGCGCGAGGGGGCGGGCAAGCTCGCTTACCACCGCGTCGGCTGCAACGCGCACAACGCGACGTACAAGGTCGAGGACGCCTATCGCGGGGCCATCGCTTGCGCGCCCGGCGACTACGTGCGGTTCCGGCTCGGCTCCGGCGCCGGCCAGGTGCTCTGCCTGGCCCTGAACGTCAAGACCGGCGACTGCCTGCGTGACGTCGAAGACGAGAGCACGATCAGCAAGGTCGCCTGCACCGATCCGACGGCGCAGGAACGCGTCGAACTCCTCTCCGGCTTCGACCGCGACGACGATTGCGAAGGCGCCGAGGACGTGCTCGCCTACGCCGGGCCGCCGGGCCGCACGGTGTGCCTGATCCAGACCGGCGAGAACATCTAGCCGAACCACCTGGTCAGCTCGGCCGGGTCGACGACGTACCCGTCCGGCCGCACGAGCAGCAGCCGGCCGCGGAACCCGGGGTCGCCGGTCGTCGCGCGGACGACGTCGACCTGGCCGCTGCAGCCGGGCGGCACCGAGTGGTCGCCGAGGTCGAGGAGCAGTCCGCGGCCGCCGTGCAGCAACGCCGAGAGCCGCGTCGGCCCGGACGCCGTCGTCAGGTCGAGGTCCGGGACCCGCCGTGCGCCCGGGTACTCCAGGCCGAGGCCGGACAGCAGCCCGCTGAAGTAGCGGTTGGCGTCCGGCAGCCGCATGAGGTCGACGACGATCTCGCGCAGCGCCTCGACGTTCTCGCTGCGCCCCGGGGCCGTGAAGACCCGCTGGGCCGCCGTGTGCCGCAGGACGCGCTCGGCGGCCGGGTGCCGTTCGGCGTGGTAGCTGTCCAGGAGACCGGACGGTGCCGTGCCCCGGACCGTCGCGGCCAGCTTCCAGCCGAGGTTCATCGCGTCCTGGACGCCCAGGTTGAGCCCCTGCCCGCCGAGCGGCGGGTGGATGTGGGCGGCGTCGCCGGCGAACAGCACCCGGCCGTGCCGGTACTGCTCCAGCTGCCGCGTCGCGTCGTTGAAGCGCGAAGCGCCGTACACCTCGCCCAGCTGCGTATCGGCGCCGTACAGCGCCGTCAGCGCTTCGGTGACTTCGGTGTCCGACACCGGCGCGTCGCGGCCTGGCTGGCGTGTCGTGGAGCCGAACACGAACCGGTGGTCGCCGTCGCCGAGCGGCGTGAGCATCGACCAGTAGCCGTCCACCTGCCGGGTGACCTGGCTGAAGTGTGCGGCGCGGGCCGGGACCAGCGCGGACGCGGCAGCGAGCCGGATGTGCGCGAGCGTGGCGACGGAGGTTTCGGTGCGGCCGGGGAACGGCACCCCGAGCAGCCGCCGGACCGTGCTGTGGGCTCCGTCACAGGCCACCAGCCAGCGCGCCCGGCGGCCGTCGACCGTGACGCCGTCCGCGTCGACGTCGACCGCCGTGACCTCGTGGCCGTGCTCGATCACCGCACCGAGCGTCAGCGCGTGCGAGGCCAGCATCGCCTCGACGTCGTCCTGGGTCCGGTTGAGCACGCGCGGGTGGCGGGTCTGCCAGACGCTGTGGTCGAGCGCGACCGGCAGGCCGGCGAAGTGCCCGCTCGGCCCGTCGATCACCGCATCGGCCGGGCCGAGGCCGCGCATGTCCAGGAGCTCGGCGGTCCGCGGCTGGAGGCCGACCGGCCGCGGCAGCCCCGGCCCGGAACGGCGGTCGAGCACGGTCACGGACACCCCGGCCAGGGCGAGTTCCGCGGCGGTCAGCAGGCCCGTCGGGCCGGCGCCGGCGATCAGGACGTCGGTCATCATGCACTCCTCAAGTAGACTGAGTGCAAAAGTAGACCAAGTGCAGTTTTGGCGGTAGTCAATATCCGGTCTGGTCGGGCAGCAGGCCCTGGACGTCGAGGCGGTTCGCCAGCACGCCCGAGTTGTGCATCAGGTCGGCGACGCGCTGCAGCCGGATGCCGTTGAGCGACGCCGGGTACGAGCCGAGCGAGATCAGCGCGGCCGTGGTCGTGTCGATGTCGGAGAACTTCGGCAGCGCGTCGCGCACGATCGCCGGGTCCGTCGCGCTCTGCTGGGCCGCGCCCAGCGCGGTGCGGAACGCCCGGAGGGTACGGGGGTTGGCCTGCGCGAACGGCTTGGTGGCCGCGTAGCCGGAGAGCGGGAAGTCGAGGGTCGAGCCGCGGGCGCCGTCGGCCAGGATGTGCGCGCCGAGGTCCTTCTCGGCGCGGGTGATGTACGGCTCGATCATGAGCGCGGCGTCGGCGCCGCCCGCCTGCAGGGCCTGCGGCATCCGGTCGAACGGCACCGCCTGGAACTTGATCTTCGCCTCGTCGACGCCCGCGGTGCCCAGCACCGAACGCGCGACGAGCGCTCCGACGTCGTCGAGCATGTTCACCGCGATCTTGGGCGATCGCTTCGCCGTCGGCACGGTGTAGTCCGAGTCGGGCAGCGTGACCAGCGCCATCGTGTTCGGGCCGGACGTGTACGCCTCGCCCTGCAGCTGCAACGCCGTCCCGCCGGCCGCGGCCCGGAACATCGCGATGTCGGAGGCGAAGGTGACGTCGAGGTCGCCGGCGCCCAGCTTGGCGAGCCCGTCGTCCGCACCGAGTTCGACGAGCCGCACGTTCAGCCCGGCGGAGCCGAACTTCCCGGCCGCGACGGCGATCCGCAGCGGGGCGGTGTCGATGGCGTTGCCCACACCGACGCGCAGGGTGGTTCGCTCCAGCTGCGGCGGGGCCGCGGGGGCGCCGGAAGAGAACACGCTGCACCCCGCGGTCGCCAGGAGCGCCGCTACCAGCGGAATCGTCCGCGCACGTCTGATCATGAACCTTCACCTACCGCGAGAATCTGGTTCTCGTGCTGGATCGTATGGTCCGCGCCCCATACGATCGCGGGCAGGGCCGTATCGTGCCAGCGCGGCTTTCGGATCTTCATGGGGCGGGCTACCGTTCAGTAGGTTCGAGGTGTCGTTCGATCCGCGGGTTCCCGCCCGCGGCGGAAAAGGAAACCAGGTGACCCGTCGCGACAAGCGTCCCCGCAAGGGCGGCGACGCGGCGGATCCACGTCCGGCGGGCGGCCGCTGGCGGTTGCGGAACTGGCGTCTCGGCACGAAGCTGTTCGCCGTCCTCCTCATCCCGGCGCTGGCCGTCATCGCGCTCGTCGGCCTCCGGATCAGCTCGGACCTGCGCGACGCCCGGCAGCTCGCCGAGTTCGCCACGCGCGGCCGCGTCGACAGCACGGTCGCCGAAGCCTTGCACGAGCTGCAACGCGAGCGCGACCTCACCGTCCGGTTCGTCGCGCAGAACCGCCAGGGCGACACCACGGAACTCGGCAGCCAGCGCACCCGCGTCGACCAGGCCATCGGCACGTTCGAACGGACGCTCGCCGAAAGCAAACCGCGGCTCGACGCGAAGGCCGCGGAAAGCCTGCAGCAGACCGACGACCGGCTGCGCGTGCTCGGCGGCCTCCGGTTTTCCGCGGAGCATTCGGCGTTCCCCGCGGACGCCGTGCTGCGGTCCTACAGCGAGCTGATCTCCGGCCTGCTCGACATCAGCGACTCCGCCGCCGCCGACGTCGCCGACCCGGAACTCGCGCGGATGCGGCTGGCGGGCAACGCACTGGCCCGCATCAAGGACCAGATGTCGGTCAAGCGGGCGGTGATGGCCGAGGCGCTCGCGGCGGGCACCCTCAACCGCGACCGCACGCGCGCCCTGCTCGGCGCGGAAGCCGAACTGGCCGCCGCGCGCAGCGACTACCGCACCTTCGCCACCCCCGACCAGCAGCGGATGTTCGACGACACGGTGATCGGCCTGGTCGTGGACATCGGCAACGACATGGTCGAATCCGCGCTCACCCGCACCGAAAACAGCCAGAACCTCTCGGGACTCGACCCGAACCAGTGGGACACCTCGGCCACCCACACGGTGAACCTCGCCCACCAGGTGCAGCAGGCCCTGCTGGTCCAGTTGCAGGAACGCACCGACGCCCTTGCGGCGCAAGCCCGCACGGCGGCGCTGTGGGACGGCGGTGTGGTGCTCGGTGTCCTGCTCGTCGCGGGCGTGCTGTCGGTGGTCATCGCGCGGTCCCTGTTGCGCCCCTTGCGGATCCTGCGCCGGACGGCCCTCGAAGTGGCCGAGCACCGGCTGCCCGCGGCCGTGCAGAACCTGCTCACCGATCCCGAACCCGCGCCCGAGAACCTGCGGAAACGGCTCGCCGTCGCACCCGTGCCGGTGTTCACCCGCGAAGAACTCGGCCAGGTGGCGCGCGCGTTCGACGCCGTGCACGGCGAGGCCGTCCGGCTCGCCGGCGAACAGGCGATGCTGCGCGAGAACGTCAACGCGATGTTCGTCAACCTCTCGCAACGCAGCCAGGACCTCGTCGAACGGCAGCTTTCGGTGCTCGACCGGATGGAGGCCGACGAGCAGGACCCGGACACCCTCGCGGGGCTGTTCGAGCTCGACCACCTCGCGACGCGGATGCGGCGCAACAGCGAGAACCTGCTGGTCCTGTCCGGCAACGACTCGGCGCGGGAGGACGCCGGCCCGGTGTCGGCCGACGAGATCATCGGGGCCGCGCTCTCGGAGGTCGAGCACTACCAGCGGATCGAGCTCGGTCCGGCCCCGCAGGTCGCGGTCCGCGGGGAGGCCGTCAACGACCTCGTGCACGTCGTTTCGGAGCTGCTGGAGAACGCGACGCGGTATTCCGGCGAAGAGATGGTCACCGTGGCGAGTGCCGAAACGCACGACGGCGACTGGCAGATCGAGATCATCGACCACGGCGCCGGGATGCCGCAGGCGGAGATCGACCGCACCAACTCCCGGCTCGCGCACCCGCCGGACGTCGACGTCGAGGTGTCGCGCCGGATGGGCCTGTTCGTCGTGGCGACGCTGGCCACCCGGCACCGCATCGACGTCAGCCTCAGTGCGGGCGCGGACTCCGGGCTGGTCGCGACCGTGCTGGTGCCCGCGGCCCTGATCGCCGAGCTGCCGCCGATGCCGGCGCCGCCCCCGCCCGCCGAGCCGCCCGCCACCCCGGAGCCGGAGCTGCTGGCGCCGCTCGCCCCGCTCACACAGCCGGAGCCCGAGCCGGAGCCGGAGCCGGAAGAGCTGACGCCGCCGTCGATCGAGGCGGGCCCGCCTCGCCGGGCCCCGGTGGTGGCCCGCGACCACGCGCCGGAGTGGCCGACCGTGGACGACGAAGCCCACCTCGACCTCGATGCCCCGACCGAGCGGATGCCGGCCTACCGCGACGTTCTGTCCCGCTGGTTCGACGCCTCCGCCGCGCCCGAAGCGCCGCGGCGGCCGGCGGAACCCCGCCCGGTCGCCGCGGAACCCCGCCCGGCCCCAGCCGAGCCGCGGCACGCACTCGCCGCGCCACCCGGACGGGAAAGCGCTCCCGTCGAGCCGCCACCTTCACCGGATAGTGGCATCTTGCCGAATCTGCGGCCGGACGACGAAGACACCGAACCGCGGCTGACGCCCGTTGCGCCACCCGCCGCAATAGAGCCTGCGTACGAATGGCCTACCTCCGCCGAACTGGAACAGGAGGACGGCGCGGAAGACACCTGGCCGTTCCTCCAGCCCCTGGATTCCGCGGCCAGCCCGGGAGCGGTGCCGGAACAGCGGCCGATACTCTCTCTTTCCCCGGAAGCGGTACGCGAGCGGATGACGAGCCTTCAAGGCGGCTTCCGGCGAGGGCGGCACGCGAGGGGAGACGACACCCGGAACCAGTGAAACGGATGAGGCATGAGCTCGAAGACGCCCCTGCTGGAAGTGATCGCGCTGGACGCGGCGGACGCCGAAAGCGCGCAGGCGGGCGGGGCCGACCGCCTCGAACTGGTTGCGGACATGGCGCAGGACGGCCTGACGCCGTCGGTCGAAACGCTGCGTGAGGTGCTTTCGGCGACCGACCTCCCGGTGCGGGTCATGCTGCGGGACAACGGTTCCTTCGCCGTGGGCGACCTGGAAGGGTTGCGCGCGGACACCGCCCGGCTGATCGACGCCGGCGCGCGGGAGTTCGTCTTCGGTTTCCTGAACGTCGACAGCGAGATCGACCTCGACGCCTGTGAGGCGCTGATCAAGGAGGTCGACGGCCTGGCCTGGACGTTCCACCGCGCCATCGACCGCACCCGCGACCCGGTGCGCGCCTACGACCAGCTGGGCTCGCTCGGGTGCGACACCGTGCTCGCCGCCGGTCACCCGAACGGCGTGGCGAGCGGCCTTTCGGTGCTGCAGCGGCTCGCGCAGCGTGAGGGCGGGCCGGAACTGCTCGTCGGCGGCGGTCTGCGTGCCCAGCAGGTCCACCTCCTGCGCGCCGGCGGAGTGCGTGGTTTCCACGTCGGCAGCGCGGTGCGGCCCGGCGGCTGGCAGGCGCCGGTGGACGCCGCGACCGTGCAAACCTGGGTCGATCTCGTCAAATCCTGATCGACTCCGGAACCTCACCAGAAGATCGGCGGAATAGAACGATTTCTGCCGATGTTTCCCGCGCCGCCGATAATCATGAGCTGGCGCGGCGAAATTGCATCCGCGCTGTGCACTGTCGCGTCCAGGGCTGCGCGTGCGGCTGCACAGGCGGTTCGAGTTTAGACCTGGTTGGTGGCTGATTTCGAGGCGATCGGCTGGCTACGGTGGTCCCGCATTTCGCGATCCGGGCGATCTTCAGGAATCGATCTGCAGTGCGGGAGGCGGCGCCGTGTGCGCGCGTATTCAGTTCGAGAACTCGTTGCGTGGACAGCAGGAACTCAGGACACCGGCCACCAGGCGGATTTCCGTCGCCTGGGGGCGGCTGATTCCCCGCGGATATCGCCAGGGCGGGTCCGCGGCAAGCCGGAAGGCTGAATCGTGACCGGCGCGATACCGCGTCAACGCGGAACCGAAACCTCCGACGACGATTTCGCGAAACTGGGGCTCGGCGGCTCCCTCGTCCTCACCGGCCTGCTGGCCGCCGTCAAGATCGCGGAAACGGCCACGGGTGTGGTGCTGACCGCCACCGGGGTGCTCCCCGGTGCCAGTCCCTCGAAGGAGCGGGCTCCGGCCCGGCCCGGCGGGGAATGAGCGGAGCTGCCCGATCGGCAGCTCTCTACGGACGGAGGGCTGCCATGACCGGCAGTGACGGGCGCGAGGAACGGAGTGGGACGCGCATCGGTCTCGCCGACGTGCGGCAGCTCGAGGACAGCGTCGCCGAGCTGAGGGCCCTGGACTACCGCTACGGCGGCGGCGCGTGCCGGGCGGCCGTCGAGTCGAGGCTGCCCGCCGCCGTATCGTTGCTGGACGGCGTGACGAAGACCGTCGTCCTGGCGAGGCTGTACACCGCTGTCGCCGACTTGTACAACCTGGCGGGCTGGACGAACTTCGACCAGGACCGCCCGGCCGCCGCGCTGGAGGCGTTCGCGCGGGCGCTGGAACTGGCCGTGGAGGCGGGGAACGACGACCTGCAGGCCAACATCCGCTACCGCGTCGGGCGGCTGCACCTGCACTACGGCGCCGTCGACGCGGCACTGGAGGAGTTCACGCGCGGCCGGGAGGCGGCCGTGCTGGCCCACTCCAAGCTCGCGCAGGCGATCCTCTCGGCCAACCAGGCGTGGGCCCACGCCAAGAAGGCCGACGTCACCGGTGCGCTGACGTACCTGCGCCGCGCCCGGCAGGAATTCGCCGAAGCCGAGGGGCGCGAACCGTCACCGTGGGCCGCGTTCTTCGGGCCCACCGACATGGCGGCGATGGTCGGGACGGTGCACGGCGAACTGGCGCAGGTGGTCGACATCCGCCACGGCCGCGTCGGCGTTTCCGCGCTGACCGAGGCGATCGACGGCTACCCGCGGGGCATGGCGCGCAGCCGCTCGCTGACCCTGATCTGGCTGGCCACCGTGCACGCGCTGGACGGCGACCTCGACGTCGCCATCGCCGTCGGCGAGGAAGCCGTCGAACTGGCCGGCGCGCTGCGGTCGCCGCGGGTGCGGCAGCGGCTGTACTCGCTGTCGGCGGCCGCGCGCCGGTTCTCCGGCAACGCGGACGCGCGGGACATCATCGAACGCATCGAAATGGTCGGGCATTCCGGACAATAATCGGGTTGCCATGGAAAGGTAAACCAATCGGAAAATGAAAATGGGATCCGTCGAAGACCGGCCAAAAGTAGGTTCCTCGGCGTGATCGTGGTTTCTTATGCTTCTCGGCAACCTGCGGCGAGCATTCCGCGCAGGCCCGGTCCCCACCGCCGAGAGGAAATTCCCCATGCGCTTGCGCAAGCTCGTCGCGGCCGCTGTGCCGCTGCCTGCGTTGCTCGGCCTCGCCGTGGCCGTCCCGGCCGCCGCTGCGTCGGAACCCCTGGTCACGCTGGCCGACAACGCGGCGCCGCTGGTCAACAGCGCCCGCATCGGCGACGTCGCGGCCGACCGGCCGATCACCGCGGCGCTTTCCCTGAAACTGCACAACCAGCAGGCGTTCGAAAAGTTCCTCGCCGACGTGCAGAATCCCGCTTCGCCCCAGTATCACCGGTTCCTGACCCCGGCGCAGTTCAATGCCAGGTTCGGCCCGACGCAGGCGGACGTTGACAAGGCCGTCTCATTTCTCGGGAAAGCGGGTGCCACCGGGATCGAGGTTTCCGGCAACCGGCAGGTCGTCACGTTCACCGGCTCGGCGGCGCAGCTCGAGTCGGCCTTCCGGACTCGGATCGGGAACTACCACGACCAGGCGTCCGGGCGGGACTTCTTCGCCAACGACGCGGTGCCGGCCGTGCCCGCGAGCGTTTCGGACGTCGTGGGCAACGTCGTCGGCCTCGACAACCACGCGGTGCGGACGCACCAGTCGAAGCCGCTGGCGCAGCCGAACGTCGTCAAGTCCGTCACCCCGCCCGTGCTCAAGACCGCCTACGGCACCAGCAGCCTTTCGGCGACCGGCAGTGGCGTGAACGTCGGTTTCGTCGAGTTCGACGGCTACCAGAAGTCCAACATCACCAAGTACGACAGCACGTACGGCCTTTCCGCGGGTTCGGTGACCACCGTGCCGGTGAGCGGCGCGAACTACGACTCGTCGCCGGGTGGCGGCCAGATCGAGGTCGAACTCGACATCGAGGTCGTGCACGCGCTGGCCGCGGCGGCGAACGACTACGTCTACGAAGCACCGAACTCGAGCGCCGGCGAACTGGCGATGTACCAGAAGATCGCGTCGGACGCGAAGGTCGACGTCGTATCGATCTCCTGGGGCGCCTGCGAAGCCGCGGAGGGATCGAGCGCGGCGAAGAGCGTCAGCAGCGCGATCGCGACCGGCACCGCGGAGGGCATTTCGTACTTCGCGGCGGCGGGCGACGACGGCACGACCGACTGCTACCGCCAGACGGGCTCGGCGGCCAAGGGCGTCGACTTCCCGGCATCGAGCCCGAACGTGTCGGGCGTCGGCGGGACCAAGCTGAGCGTGACGTCGTCCAACGGCTACAGCAGCGAAGTGGTTTGGAACGACGGCAACAGCGGCGGCTCGACCGGCGGCGGCATCTCGACGGTGTTCACGGCGCCTTCGTGGCAGTCCTCGCAGAGCACGACGTACCGCAAGGTGCCGGACGTGTCGGCGGACGCTTCGCCGACGTCGGGTTACTACATCTACAGCGCGGGCTCGTGGGAGACGGTCGGCGGCACGTCGGGTGCGACGCCGCTGTGGGCGGCCTTCGCGGCGCTGCAGAACCAGGTCCACGGCGGGGCGCTGGGCAACTTGAACCCGAAGTTCTACTCGATCGGCAACGGGTCCTCGTACGGGACTGGCTTCCACGACGTGACGTCGGGCAACAACACCCTGCACGGGACGACGGGTTTCAGTGCCGGGACGGGGTATGACCAGGTCACGGGCTGGGGTTCGTTCAAGGCGAGCGGGCTGTCGGGCCTGATCGGCTGAGTGTGGGGAACCGGGGCTGTCGCAGGTTTGCGACAGCCCCGGTTTCCGGGTTTTGCCGGTGGTCGATGACACAATGTGTGCATGGCGACACTGGTAGCGACGCCGAGGTCCCGCGCGCTGGGCTTCGGCCTCCGGACGGCGAGAGAGGCGCGGAAGCTCGGCGTGCGCGAACTCGCGCGGATGGCGAAGGTGGCGGCGCAGAGTCTCTCGCACTGGGAGAGCGGAACGCGGGTGCCCAAGATCGAGCAGGTGGCGCTGCTGCTCGGGGCGCTGCGGGTGGATCCGGTGGAGCGGAAGCGGTTGCTGGAGCTGGCGAGCAACGCCCGCGAACCCAACTGGCTCGAGCACAGCATTCCCGGGATTTCGCCGAGGCTCTCCGCCTTCATCGAGTACGAGCGCACGGCCTCGGCGATCTTCGCCTGGGAGCCGCTGCTGGTTCCCGGGTTGCTGCAGACTCCCGAATACGCCTGGGCGATTCTCGCTACGGGTGGTCGGCGGCGGGCCGAGGAGGAGCTGCGGCTGAGGCTGAAGGTTCGCCTGCTGCGGCAGGAGGTGCTGACCGGTCGCGTTCCCTCTCCCTATACCGTTTTCCTCGCCGAGCCGGTCATCCGGCAGCGGCTCGGCGGCGGCGAGATCATGCTTCCGCAGTTGAGGCACCTCGCCGAGCTGGCTGAGCGGCGGAACATCACCCTGCGGGTGCTTCCGGAGAGCGAGGAGTTCCACCCCGGTCTCAACGGTTCCTTTGTCATCTTCGACTACATCGACCTGCCGCCGATCGTCTTCCTTGAGCAGTATCGGGGCAGTGCTTACCTCTACGATGAGCAGCAGGTGGCCGATTACCGGGCGGCCCAGCGGGCGATGGCGGCACTGGCCCTGAGCGAGCAGGATTCCTGCGCGCTCATCCGGGGGGTGATCGCCGACTTGGAGGCGTGATGTGGCGTAAGTCCAGCTACAGCGGAAGCGAAGAGAACTGCGTGGAGGTGCGGCTCGGGCGGGTGTCACAGATCCGCGACACCAAGGACCGCTCCGGCGGCACCCTCGCCGTCGGTTCGGCCGCTTGGGGGGCT
>Ga0207678_10005126_pt1 | contig 11753 bp, 9 predicted proteins | sample KBSC63metaG_FD_184319 | JGI IMG/M metagenome (GOLD analysis project Ga0207678, IMG submission 184319) | Corn rhizosphere microbial communities from Kellogg Biological Station, Michigan, USA - KBS C6-3 metaG (SPAdes) (version 2) | ecosystem: Host-associated > Plants > Roots > Rhizosphere > Soil ... | reverse complement strand
CGCCCAGTCGTAGCGGACGGGCAGCCCGAATTCGTCGGTCTCGCCGGTCGTCTCCCCGAAGAGTGCGAACGACCGAACCTTGCCTGACGCCCGCCCCTGCATCTCGGCCTTGAGCCCGGCGTGCGCGACGACGAGACGACCGTCATCGAGCACATAGTGGCTCACCAATTCATCGAGAAAGTCGCCGACGTGCGTGCGGAACTCCGGCGCTTCCCGCTCGAGCTGCTCGAGCGTCTCGGCGAGCCCGTGGCTCACCTGGACGTCGCGGCCGCGCAGTTTCCTCACGAGCTTGAGGTCGTGGTTGCCCGGCACGGCGAGCGCCGTCCCACCTCCAACCATCGCCATCGCTAACCGGAGCACGTCGGGAGCGCCCGGGCCACGATCGACGAGGTCCCCGAGAAACACCGCCTTCCGCCCGCTGGGATGCCGATACCCGGAGGACTCGTCAGGCAAGTAGCCGAGAGCCGCGAGCAGCGCGCGAAGCTCGCTGAAGCACCCGTGTACGTCGCCGATGATGTCGAACGGGCCGTGGTCGCTCCGGCGATCGTTCCACAGCGACTGCCGCTCAACCACCACGCGCGCCACATCGTCCGGAGTTCGGAGCACGTGGAGATGGCGGAACCCCTCACGCTCCAGCCCACGCATCGATCGGTGCAGCTGGCCGCGCTGCTGACGAATCACGTGGCCGCCAAAGTTGCGATCCGCACGCGTCCGGTTTCGGTCGGCGCACACGCGTTCGGGCATGTCGAGCACGATGGCCACGGGGAGCACGTGGTATCGCCGCGCGAGCTCGATGAGCGGCTTCCGCGCCTCGGGCTGAACGTTCGTTGCATCCACGACGGTCAGCAGCCCTGCCTCGAGCCGCTTCGCGGCGACATAGTGCAGCACGTCGAACGCAGCCGTGGTCGCCGACTGGTTGTTCTCGTCGTTCGACACGAGGCCGCGGCAGAAATCCGACGATAGCGTCTCGAAGGGCTTGAAGTGCGCGCGCGCGAATGTGGACTTCCCACACCCCGACGCACCGATCATCACCACGAGCGACATCTCGGGGATGACGATCGTGCGAGGCGGCAGCGAGGACTGCGCTGGGATAGTGGCTGTCTCAGACATCGGCGTCCTTCCGCGTGAACACCGCCATCTGTGACGGCGATCCAACGTCGGGGTGCGCGGGGCCAACCGGCGCGAAGCGAACCGCGTATCCAAAGCGATCGGCGATGCCCACGGCCCACGCCTCGAGCTGCGCGCGCGTCCACTCGAACCGGTGATCGCGATGCCGGAACTGCCCTGCCGGCAGCGTGGGCCAGACCACGTTGTACTCGGCGTTAGGCGTCGTGAGGGCAACGACGCGAGGGCGCGCAAACTCGAACGCGACACGCTCGAACGCGGCGAGACGAGGTGGATCGAGGTGCTCGATGACCTCGACGACCGCAGCGGCGTCGAATCCGCTCAGGCGATCGTCGCGGTAGACGAGCGAGCCGTGCAGCAACGCGATTCGCTCGCGCTGCGTGGGCGGCATTCGATCTAGCTTGAGGCGATCGGCCGCGATCTCGAGCGACCGATACGACACGTCCATCCCGACGATGCGCGTGAACTGGCGCTCCTCGAGCAATCGGCGCAGCAGACGGCCTTCACCACAGCCGAGATCGAGCACGCTCGTCGCGCCGCTCTCACGGAGCACGCCGCGTACGAGCTCGATGCGCTGCTCGTGCAGGCTCAAGGGCCGCTCGAGTGTTCTCTCCTCCGCGTCTCGCTCGGCGGCAGAATCGTCTTCCTCCTGCGTTTCCTCCTCGGATACCAGCCGCGCAATCGCATCGCGGACGAGCGAGTGTCGGTGCTTCAGGTACCGCCGCGCAATGAGGGCCCGATCGGGATGCGCGGCCAGCCAGCCCTCACCGTGGCGGAGCAGCTTGTCGACTTCGTCATCGCCCACCCAGTAGTGCTTTTCGTCGTCGAGGACGGGCACGAGCACGTACAGGTGCGCAAGCAGGTTGGCGAGCCGCTGCGTGCCGCTCAGCGTTAGGGTGAAGTAACGGCTGGCGCCCCACTCCGGCGACCGCGCGTCCAACGGGTGCGGCGTAATCGTCACCGCATAGCCGAGTGGCTCGAACAGACGGCGGAGGAGGATCTCGCCACCGCGGCAGGGCACGACCGAGAGCCGAGCCTCGAGGGGAATCGACGCCTCAGCCAATGCCGGTCGCTCCTTGCTGCGTCCCGCCATGGCGGATGCGAAGACGTTCGAGAGCGCGACGCTCAGGAACGACGAGGCGACATACGGCCGGTCGTTGACGTACTGCGTGAGCAGGCCACCTTCCCCCGCCGGCCCGCGCCGTCCGCGCACGAGACCCACAGGGTCGATGTCGAGAACGAGGGCGGCGGTGCACCGGTCTTCGCCGGCTTCCGGATACACGACGTGCGCGCGTCCGAACGAGAGATCGAAGCTCTGGGCGCGCGCCGGGTTCTTGTGGAGCAGGAAGCCGAGGTCCGTGGCCGGACGATGGGTGGTCGTGATCGTAAGCAGCATGGTGTGAAATGAAAAATCGCGCCGCCGACGATCTCCGAGCCATTCGGCTCGGGGCAGCCAGTCTCGCCTAACGGGCGACCGGACGGCTGGTTGATCATCGGGACGCGACTCCCGGCCCGCAGTCTACACGCCGGCCCAACCGGAAGTCAAGCGCGGGCGCGATGGCTGTCAAACACCAATAGAAATGTCCCCGCTTGCCCTGCTTCGCCCCTTCCTGTCGACACGCAATTCCGGCGGTGCGTTCCGTGTAATTGTTGCATGACCACCGAAGCCGGCACGCTGTCGGCGGCCTAACGACCCAGATGCCACTTGGCGATGTGACGACCGCCGTTGCTCGGTGGCCGCAGCGCACGTTTTCCGCATGATCGGAGGGAGCGAACGATGTCGTGGCCATCCGGGTTCGGATCGGGGCGAGGGGTATCGCGTTCGGCACGCACCCATGCGCTGTGGGTCGCCCTCCTCGCGGTCGCCATTGGCGACTGCGCGCGTGCCAGCGACGCTGCGCGCATAGACCTGTCGCGTACCGGTGCCGCGCTCATCGAAGTGCGCAACGACCAATTCGACGACTGTGTCATCTATCTCATTCGGGGCGGCACGCCTATCCCGCTTGGTATCGCGCCGGGATTGAGTCGCCGAACCTTCCGCGTCGATCCCGGACTGTTGGGTGAAGGCGGTGGCGTCGTACTCGGCGGCGGCAAAAGGGGGGGCGCGATCGAGCGGGTAACGTCGCCATTCGATCTGCCGCAGACCCGGATCGCGAGCTGGGTGGTTCGAGCCGGCAATCGCGTGGAACAGCCTGTTGTGCACTGAGCGCGGTTAGGCGAACCGTCGCTCACGACGGAGGTCACCGAGCTCTACGACTTCCTGACTTCGCCCGGAAGTCCAACTACAAGGACTGCGGCCGGACAGGTATGCTGTGCCACTCGGCCCGGACTCGCCGGCGAATGAATCCGCGTGACACAGCCAACGTGACTCGCCGAATGGGATGGATTCGATCGCGCGATCATCCCACTCGAGGCGTGGGTCGTTCGCCCGCCCGCAAAGCGAGCGTGGGTGTCAAGTACCTCGAGGAGTTCGCCAACCAGTCGACGTTTCAGGGTTACGCGGTGCACATCTTCGGCGCACTCGTCTTCTGACACGGCGTCACGCGACACGGCGGAAGCGGACACCACGAGTCCGCCTAACGCAATAGCAAACCGGCTAGTTAGGCGCCGGCGGAGCCGCGGGTGGTCCGGAGGCTTTCTTGATGAAGCTCCCCGCCCGGTCGAAGATCGCCGACTGGATGGAAAACAAGTCCAGGACGGTATCGTACACGTCGGGCTGACGATATTCGCGACGCCCCACGATCGAGATCGGCACTGACGATTTCACGATCAGCGGGATTTGCGCCTGCTCGGCGGGTAGGGCGAGCCCCGGCGGACCTCCGTGGAACACCACGCCCCCTTCCATCAGGGACTCGCCGTGATCGGACAGATAGATGAACACATAGGGCACGCCCGATCGGTCGAGCGTCTGGATGACCTGCCCGAGAACGTGATCGACATAGAGAATACTGTTGTCGTACGCGTTGTAGAGCTGCTCGAGCGAGCACTTGTTGATTACGTCCGCGTCCGCGCACATCGGCTCGAATTGCTGGAACTCGGGCGGGTAGCGGTCGCGGTACATTGGGCCGTGGCTGCCTCCACCGAGGTGCAGGACGATGAACCGGTATCCGGATTCGTACGTACCTACGTTGCTCTCGAGCAACGGGACGACGTCTTCGTCGTAGCACTTGCCGCCGTGACCGCAGTTGCTGACCGTCGTTTCACCCGGCAACTCGCAGTTATCGTAGAGCGTGTAGTTCACGTAGCAGGATGTCGGGATCCCCACACGGGACACGATCGTCGTGAGCTTGATGTCGTTCTTCTCCAGGATCTTGGGCAGCGCATACAAGGTCGAAGCGCGCGACGCGATCCCATTCAACAAATGCAGCCCTCCGGTCTTCTGCAGGACGGGGGTCGTATTTCGCCGCTCGTACCCGTAGACGCCAAAGTTCTTCTTTCGGGACGCCTCTCCGATCGCGAGCACCACAACCAGGTTGCCCGGTGTCGCCACGCGAGCGGATATGGCGATGTTTTGCTGCCGCTTCTTGAGATAGGGCTTGAGCGGCCTGGTGGCCGCGCTGAACGAGCCCGAAATGATGTTGATGGGCACGAGCGAATACACGATGTACTTGTTCGACACGTTGCCCGCCTGAAAAATGGCCGAGTACTCCGCATAGACGGACAGGAGCGCGACAGACAACGCGACTCCGATCACTTTCAGCGAGCGCAGGAAGTACCGCGACGCAAACGTGATGTGGGCCGACCCGATGAGCCACGTCGGGAGGGCGATCAGGATCACGCCGTAGGGGAGCATCTGCAGCGAGAGCAACTGCCCGACTTCCGTGCGGTCGGTATGCACGGCGTTCAGGATCATCGAGCTGTCGATGGCTACACCGTACTTGGCGATGAAATAGGTGGCGGTCGCGCTGAGAGTCGTCAGCAGGATCGCAACCGGCTTGACCGTTCGGCGGTGCGCCAAGAGCGTGAAGACCACGATGAAGAGGCAGAGCCCCGCAACCAGATATGCGGCCAGACCCAGGTAGTCCGGACGGTCACCATGGCGAAACCATTTGGCTAAGCGATCCAGGTTGACCGCATTGCAGATTGCATACAGCAGAACCGGGAAGACGATCGAGAATCGGTCGTGAGAAATCCGGAACCGGAGCTTTACGGGATTCGCCATCGACCGCGCTCAGGCCGAGATACGCCTATCCGAGCTCCTCACGAGGATCCGTGAACCGATCCACGCGAGCCAGATCCAGATCATCCAGGACAGCCGCTCACTCGGCGACATCATGACGAGCATGTTCCACGCGACATCGGGTAGCGTGCTCACGAGCGACACCGCCGACTCTCCGGGTCGGACCCGGCGTCGCTCTATCACGTGCACCGAACCATCACGCCGCGCGCGAAGATGTGCGCGGATCTGTGCGTCCAGCGCCTCCGGTGACAGCGCGCGCCATCCGGGAATCTCGATCGCCGTCCACGCAACCGCGGTGCGTCCCCAACCGTGAAGATTGGAGCCGGTAACGAGCGAGAGGCCGTATCGGGCCGCAACCGCCATGACCCGGTCGTCGTCGCGCGCGAGCTGATCGAGCGCGCGCGGCGCGCCGTCGACGACTTCGACGGATGATACGTCTGCACGCGCGAGGTCATCGAGTCGACCCGGCAGTGTCGCGATGACGACAGCCGATGAGCTCAGCGCGCTGGTCCAGCCGCTTCCGTCGAGCCAGTCGGGTTGATCACCATCGCACCATGCGCGCGCCTCTGTCGGACTGGCACCGAGCACGACGACGTGGATTCCACGACATTCGATCTCGAACGACGGTAGCAACAGCGTGCGACCGGAGCCCCGTACAGGAGGGATTGGAGCAGTCACGCTATCGGGCGGAAGGTGGTCGGTCACGTATGCGACGTCGAATCCAGCCGCCTCGTGCCACGCGCGGTTTCGCTCACCCGTAAACGAGCGACGCGCGTCCCACGACGCGTTCGTATGGCTATGGAAATCGACGATGACAGAGTCAGGGTTCGAGACTTCGAGCGCCGTCATCGGTCGATCGATGAGCGCCAGGACCAGGTAGGCGCCGACGACGGAAAGAACGATAGCCGTCGCGCCCATGAATTCGGTGAGTACGGTGGGACGCTCCGAGAGCCCGAATCGGCGGCGGCGCGTGCGCCACATGGCGTACAGCGCAAGCCCGGTCACCATCACGGCCATGTGCTGGCGAACCGAGAGCGTCGATAACGCGTCGAGCACGTCGCAGAGCGGCGCGAGCACGATGTAGCTCAGCGGCGCTCGGAGTCGGCCCTCGGCCGCGCCGGTCTGCGCATCACGAAGCGGTGCGACGGCGAATACGGCCGAGAGGGCGAGCAGTGCGCTCAGGAAGAGCGGGATGCGGATGATCGCGACCCATGCTGCGTCGCGAACCGTTGATTCCCGGTAGGCTGGCAGGATGCCTAACGGGGTTTCGAGCCGCCCATCGCCCGAAACTGGTGGGGTTGTGGATGTCATTCGATGAGCGGCACTGTGCAGCGACGCCAGGGCCCGACGGTAAGCGCGACGAAGCTAGCGGTGCGCGTGGCCGCGAACCGCGCGAACCGCATCATGGGGCATCCTCGATCTCTGGGTTGGAACGTGAGCTCCCGGCACCGGACAATCCCGGGCGGGTGTGGGGAGTCTAGCAACGCAAGCTCAACCGGACCTTAACGACAGGACTGGCTCGACACGCGGCTTGGCCAACCAACCTGCGGTGCGACGAACACGTTTACTTTGAATCCTCGCTTTCCTTACGTTCTTCCCATGCTCGCCCATACGACTCGCGCGCTGCAGCTCCTTTTCCAGACGATCGCGGAGGTCGACACGCTCGAAGAGCTGGCCCGCGTGGGAACCATCTCGGTGGAGTTGTACGAGGGCGACGATGCCGTGCTCCGAGAGCTCATGCAGGCGATCGAGGCGCGTGCCACAGCAATCCGCGAGCAGCTGCGCCTATTCCCCGTTGCGCCGGTCGAGTCGCCTCGGGCGGCGCAACTGGAGCCAGCACCGCAGGAGCTCCTTCAGGAATGGTGCGCTCAGGTTCGGACAATGGGGCCGGACGAGTTGGACGCCATCGAAGTGCTCACCCACAAGCATTGGGAACGCGCATCGCTGCGGGAGCTCCGCGGCGCGATCGAAAACCGACGCCGACAGCTCGGTGGGTAGCAGAGGATTCGCGACGGGCGGACCGCGTGCGTCCCTTCCAGGGAGTGGTGCCCTCTACCCGGACAATGCCGCCGAGGTGGTCTCGGCAATGTCCGCGAGATACTGCTGGACGAACGCGATCGCCATACTCCCGGCGCCGACACTCGAGGCCACGCGCTTGATCGAGCCGTGCCTAACGTCTCCGGCCGCGAAGATTCCCGGGACACTCGTCTCCAGAAGGAACGGATCGCGATCGAGCGGCCAGGCAGTCCCCTCGCGCTCGCCAAGCAGATCCTTCGCGTCGCGTCCCGTGCAGACGTACCCCCACCGATTGCGCATGATGTCCTCCGGCAGCCACGACGTCTCCGCCTGCGCGCCGATGAAGACGAACAACGCATCGCTGGCACGCCGTTCTCGCTTGCGCGACGGCCCAACCGCCAGCTCCAGGGCTTCGAGCCGGTCGGCGCCCTCGACCGCCATCACTTGGACCTGAGTTTCGACGGTCACATTGGCCTTCGTCGCCAGCTGGCTGATCACGTAGTGGGACATGCTGGCCGCGAGCGATGGACCACGTACGAGCATCGTCACCGACTCGGCGTAGTTGGAGAACAGCATCGCCGCCTGCCCGGCGGAGTTTCCGCCGCCGACGATGTGGACGCGGCGGCCACGCATCCCGAGCGCTTCGGTGCGTGCGGCGCCGTAGCAGACGCCTCGACCCGTTAGGCGGTCGATCCCGCGTGTCTCGAGCCGTCGCCACTGCACCCCCGTCGCGATGACGATCGCTTTGGTCGTCAGGCGCACGTCGCCGTCGAGGACGACGGTGTGTGGCACGCCATCGGCTTCGGTAGGATTGCCGAGCTCGATCGAAGCCACGGAGCGGGTGAGGAGCAGCTCCGCGCCGAAGCGCAGCGCCTGCTGCCGGGCTTTCACGCTGAGATCATCGCCAGACAACCCGGCCGGGAATCCGAGGTAGTTCTCGATGCGCGACGAGGTGCCGGCCTGACCACCGCAGGCAACGCGCTCGACGAGCAACGTGCCAAGCCCCTCGGACGCGCCATAGACTGCCGCCGCTAACCCAGCGGGTCCACCGCCGATGATCACGACGTCGTAGTCGGTGTGCTTCGGCTTCGTCTGGAGCCCGACAATGTCCGCCAGCTCGCGGAATGACGGTGCCTCGAGTCGACGACCACCTGGCAAGATCACGAGCGGCAGTGAGAGCCCGGAGAAGGCCGTCGCCGCCTCGCTGGCGTTACGAAGCAAACCATCGTGCACGAGCCGATCTATTCCTTCCTGATCATCGAGATCCCGGCACGCGAAGTTGACGTGATTTCGTGCGAGGAACTCGCGAAGCTGAAAGCAAGCCGGATCCTGTCGACGGCCGATGACCGTCGCGACGGGCGCGGACGACTCGACGACGACTTCCTGAATACGCCCAACACGCCGCGCCATCGTCTTCAGTATCTCACCATTCAACGCTCGGCAATGCATGATGAGATCGTGAAAGTCTGCAGCATCGAGCTGCATAACGCGGGAAGGCTCGAGCGCCCTGACGCTTGTCACCGCGGGCGATCCGAGGAGCAGCGGCACTTCCCCGAAGTAGTCGCCCTGCGCATAGAACAAGAGCTCGCGCTCCTGTCCGCCGACTGATTTCACCGCGGCCAGCTTTCCCTCGAGGAGCGCGTAGAACCCAACCGTCTGGCCCTCGGACAACAGCCACTCGTCCTGGCGGAGTCGGACGTCTGCTGCCCGTGCCGCGATCGAGGCGCGCTCATGCTCCGGGATGTTGGCGAACAGTGGGACACGGGCGAGCGATTCTGCCGTGATCATGCGGCCCATCCGAGACAAGGAGGGTGGATCGTGGAACGCCGGACATCACTGTGGCCGGCAGGTGCTCCTATCTCCTAGAGTCGACAAATGGGCACGAATCGGCTCACGCCGCGTGCACGAGGCAAATGGAGACCGTGGCTAGTTACCTCAACCGCGGCCCCTAATAACGAAAGCGCGGGAGCCATGGGCCCCGCGCGCTTTGTCGAGTCTCGTCCTGGGTCGATCGGTTCCGCAACGGGAGTCCGCTTCCTTCCATTCCGATCGCGACGACGCTACATCAAACACGACAGCTCAAACTCATTATCCGCACTGGAGGTGTCGTCCTATGCGTGTCGTCGCCCTGCTGTGCGCTGGCGTCGCCCTGCTCGCCGCTGCGTGTGCCCCGAAGTCTGAGACGCCAGTGAAGGACTCCGCCGCGACCGCCGCGCCGCCGGTCGTGGACGTCGCCGCCGTCCGGCAGGGAATCGAACAGGCGAACGCCAAATTCATCGACGCGATGATTCGCGGTGACAGCGCCGGAATGCTCGCGAACTATGCGGACGACGCGGTGCTAATGGACCCCGGAACGCCGCCACGGCGCGGGCGCGGCGAGATCGGCGCCAGCTTCGCCAAGAAAATTCAGTCGGCGAAGGTCAGCGACGAGAAGGCCACTACCGCGAGCGTCGACGTCGCGGGTGACTACGCGATCGAGACCGGCAGTTTCGAGGTGACCGTGACCCCGAAGGGCGGAAAGCTGACGCATGACAAGGGCAAGTATCTGACAGTCTGGAAGAAGCAGGCTGACGGCTCTTGGAAGATCTATCGGGACATCAACAACTCCGACGGAAAGTAGCGTTAGCGGAACTGGCGAGCTCCAAACCCCTGAACGCCGAACCGCCACGGCCCTTCCCGTGGCGGTTCGGCGAATCCGTGCCGCGGTCAAGTGCCGCGGGCGCTACTCTCAACTCGCGGGCTTCACGCCGGTCGTGACCCAGCCCACGAGGTCCTGGACGCTCTGTACGACCGCATTCCGGAACGCTGGGTTGGCGCAGTGGCCGAAGTCCAGGACTGTCCGCTGCAGGAGATTGTTCGTCGCACCCGTCGCCTGCACGGTCCCCTGGAAAACGCCCTCGTGGAAATACGGGACCAGGTAGTCCCAACGGTTGTGGACCGTGATCACCGGGAAGTTCAGATCGCCGGTCGGCACATAGTATTTCGCGAGCAGGTTCTGTGCGTCGATCGGTGAGGTGTAGCGCTTCACGCCTGCGTTGGAAGCCGCGATGGCATTGGCGAGCACTGGCGCCAACGGGGGGACGACCGCGGTGCCGAGTGTGTAGGTGACCTCGGTGTTGGCGTAGGGTGGGTGTCCGTGCGTCCGGCTCACCACGTCCTCCGTTCCGATCAACTGATAATAGAGCGCCACGACCAGCGACGTGACGAGCGTGGTCTGCGAAGCTCCTGGGACAGTGACGTTGCCGGGGACGAAGGCGAGCGGTGTCTGCGCCGTACTCGCGATGGCGAGCAATCCCAGCGGATTCGAAGCCACTGCCTGCTGCACGATAGCCGTGACCTGCGCCAGGCTCGGTTGGAAGCCCTCCGGCACGTTGTTCACGTCGCCCGGCAGCACGCCTGGATAGTAGAAGTCGAAGAGCGCTCGCACGTCGCCGATGTACTGGAACTGCATCGGTGTGCCGCCAAGCATGCCGCACGCCATGACCGCCCCATCGTATTGCGCGGCCTGCGTCTCGATCAGCTGCAGCGCCGACGCAGTTCCAAGGGAATAGCCGACGATAAAGCTCCGATTCGGCTGTCCGTTCAGCACCGACGCCACGAGCCCGCGGAGCTGATGCGTGCGTTGCGCGGCGTCCTTGAGCGCGAGGCCGTTCTCCGAAAAGCTCGAGTAGGCAACAGCGAAGCCCATGGCGCCGAACTGGTCGCGGATCAGGATGAAGCCATCCCAGTCCGTGGGATCGTCGGGGAGGGACACCGGCTCAGTGGGCGGTCGGATGCCGTGGACGAAATAGATCACGTCGCCGTTCCAGTTGTTCGGGACGTAAATCCCGTAGAGCGAGCCCGGTCCGGTGCTTCCCTCCACGATCTTGGCCCACGGACCGGTGGGTTCCACGGCCGTCTTCGTCGCCAGGGCTTTGGGCGACGACAGCGGCGCTACCGAGGTCGCGTCGGTGCAGGCGGCGACGGTGAGCAGGCAACACGCAGCGAGTGGCGCGATCAGTCCGCGCATGGAAACCTCCAGGAGGTCGGGGCGACCGTTACGGCGCAACAGGGCAAGGCTCACTCTTTTTGGGGGTGTGGGAATGTCAGCGACGAGCATTACCGGCGGCTAAGACTTTCTGGGCGCTGAACCCATGCCTGGCGGTATGCATCGGTCAGGCGGCGTGCACCCGCGTTAGGGCGTACTCTTCGACACCCAAACACGACGCATGAAGTCGCGTCGGAGCGATGCGGGCCTCGGCGCTGGGCTTCGCCGACCTGAAGTACATCGGCGGCTTCCAGCAATATAACTACCAGACGGGCGGGGACTACGACGGGACCAGCCGGACGGGCGCGATCACCGTGGGCGGCGTGCCGGGCGTGTTCGTGGACTACACGACCGATTTCAACGAGCACAAGAAGTACTACTCCAACGAGATCAACCTGACCTCGA
>Ga0207678_10005122_pt1 | contig 11756 bp, 13 predicted proteins | sample KBSC63metaG_FD_184319 | JGI IMG/M metagenome (GOLD analysis project Ga0207678, IMG submission 184319) | Corn rhizosphere microbial communities from Kellogg Biological Station, Michigan, USA - KBS C6-3 metaG (SPAdes) (version 2) | ecosystem: Host-associated > Plants > Roots > Rhizosphere > Soil ... | reverse complement strand
GACGATCGTCGCCAACATCCTGCGCGGCAAGCACAAGCCGAGCTTCACTCCGCACGTCGACTGCGGCGACCATGTCGTCATCGTCAACGCCGACAAGGTTCGCTTCACCGGCCGCAAGCTCGACCAGAAGATCTATTACAAGCACACCGGCTATGCCGGCGGGCTCAAGGAGACGACCGCCGGCAAGGTGCTGGAAGGTCGCTTCCCGGAGCGCGTGATCGAGAAGGCTGTCGAGCGCATGATCCCGCGCGGCCCGCTCGGCCGCGACCAGATGCGCGCACTGCACCTCTATAACGGCACCGAGCATCCGCACGGCGGCCAGAATCCTCAAGTCCTCGACGTCGCGTCGATGAACCGCAAGAACAAGGTGGGCGCATAATGGCCGACAAGAAGTCCCTTTCCGATCTCGCCGAGCTGACCAAGGAGCCGACCGCAGCGCCGGCGGCCGCGGAAGCCGAAACTCCGGCTGCTGGCGATGAGGCTCCGGCCGCTCCGCCGCCGCCGCCCGTCGAGGCCGCTCCGCTGCGCGAGCAGCAGCTCGACAAGTTCGGGCGCGCCTATGCGACCGGCCGCCGCAAGGACGCCATTGCGCGCGTGTGGCTGAAGCCGGGCTCGGGCCGGATCGAGATCAATGGCCGCGAGCAGGAGGTCTACTTCGCCCGTCCGACGCTGCGCCTGGTCATCAACCAGCCGTTCGACGTCGCCGATCGCCGCGGCGCTTATGACGTGGTCGCGACTGTCGTCGGCGGTGGCCTTTCGGGTCAGGCCGGAGCCGTCAAGCACGGCATCTCCCAGGCGCTAACCCGCTACGAGCCGGCGCTGCGCGGAGTGGTCAAGCAGGCCGGCTTCCTGACCCGCGACCCGCGTGCGGTCGAGCGCAAGAAGTACGGCCGCGCCAAGGCCCGCCGCAGCTTCCAGTTCTCGAAGCGCTAAGCAAGGGCACTACGCCAATCAAATGGGGCGGTTGGGACATTCCCAGCCGCCCTTTTTGTTGGCGACCTGGAATCACGCGGCGGGGACGGTCGCGGCCATTACCTCCTTGGGAAACGGCTTGAACGTGAGCGCGATCAGCACCGATCCGATCCCCATCGCGAAGGCGAACAGGAACAGCCAGCTGTAAGTCGCGTAGGCGTCGTAGATCATTCCGCCAACGACCGGCCCGGTGGCCATGCCGAGCCCGCCGGCCATCACCGTCCCGCCGATCACCGTGCCCATCATCTTGAGCGGAAAATTCTCGCGCACGATCACTGAATAGAGCGGCATGGTGCCGGCGTAGATGAAGCCGAACATGGCGGCGACGGCGTAGAATTCGCCGATCTGGCGCACGAACAAATAGCCGAGCGTGCCGACCGCCTGTGCCATCAATCCGAACACCAGCACGTTCTTTGCGCCGAGCTTGTCGCCGGCAATTCCGAACGCGATCCGCCCAAACAGACCGGCGAATCCTTCGACGCTATAGATGGTCACGGCGGCCATCAGCGGGATTCCGCAGCTGACCGCATAACTGACCGTGTGAAAAATCGGCCCCGAATGGGTCGCGCAGCAGAAGAAGTTGGTGAACACCAAGATAATGAACTGCGGCGAACGCAGCGCTTCGCCGATGGAGATTTCCGACTGCTGCGCGTCGGCTGTCGGTTCGCTCCGTTCGAGCACCGGCGGGCGGCGGATGAGGAAGGACAAGGGGATCATCACCCCGCCGGCAATCGCGGCGATGACCAGCATCGACGTGCGCCAGTCATAATGCGTGACGAGCCACGCGGCGAGCGGCGACATGGTCATCGGCGCCATGCCGATCCCGGCCGAAACAAGCGATACCGCGAGGCTGCGTTGGGTCTCGAACCAGCCGGTGACCGCCGCCATCAGCGGCGCAAAGATCGCCGCAACGCTCCCGCCGACGAGGAGGCCGAAGGTCAACTGAAAAGCGAGCAGCGATTGAGCCCGGCTAGCCAGAGCGACGCTGGCCGCGATCAGCACCGAGCCGATCAGCACGACTGCCCGCGGCCCGATGCGATCCGACAGACTGCCCCACGCGAAGCTCGCCAGCGCCATCGCGACGAAGGCGAGGGTCATCGCGGTCGAAACGCCGGTCATCGACCAACCGGTGGCTACTGCGACCGGGCGAAGGAACACCGGCAGCGCGAACATCGCGCCAATTGCGACGCAGCCGAGCAGCCCGCCGGCGCCGACGATCACCCAACGATAGCGCGACTGGGACATGTTTTTCGCGCGATAGCGTTCAAGGTCCTTCTCGAGCAAGCCGCCGAACCGCGGCCCAATGGCGCAGCTGAAATTTTCAGCTTAGGCTCGCCGCGGGAGGCTTCGAGAATGCGTCGTCTGATCCTGTTTCTGCTCAGCCTGCTCGCGGCAGCGCCGGCCGTTGCGCAGCCGATCCTCATTCGTCCGGAGCGCGTGTTCGACGGGGTCAGCCCTGCGCCGCACCAAGGTTGGGCGGTGCTGGTCGAGGGCGAGCGGATCGTCGCTGCCGGCCCGGACGTCGCGGCGCCGATCGGATCGGAGGTCATCTCGCTGCCGGGAACGACACTCCTGCCCGGCCTGATCGAGGGCCATTCGCACCTGTTCCTCCACCCCTACAACGAGACCCTGTGGGACGATCAGGTGCTGCACGAGCCGCTGGCGCTGCGCACCGCGCGGGCAGTCGTGCAGGCCGAGCGGACGCTGGACGCCGGCTTCACCACCGAGCGCGACCTCGGCACTGAAGGCGCCGGCTTCGCAGACGTCGGTCTGAAGCAGGCGATCAACCAGGGCATCGTCCCCGGCCCGCGCCTACTGGTCTCGACCAGGGCGATCGTCGCGCGCGGCGCCTACGGGCCGAAGGGCTTCGAGCCGGGAGTTGCGATTCCCCAGGGCGCCCAAGAAGTCGCAGGCGTGGACGAGATCGTGCGCGCGGTCCGCGACCAGGTTGCCGGCGGCGCCGACATCGTCAAATTCTACGCCGACTATCATTGGGGCAAGGGCGAGCCGAGCCGCCCCACCCTGTCCCAGGCCGAGCTCAACGCCGGGGTCGCCGCGGCGCATGACGCCGGACGCCTCGTCGCGGTTCACGCGACCACCGCCGAAGGCATGCGCCGCGCGGTCCTCGCCGGCGCCGACACCATCGAGCATGGCTACAGCGGCACGCCCGAGGTCTTCAAACTGATGCACGACCGCGGCACCGCCTTGTGCCCGACCATCGCCGCGTCCGAAGCCTATGCGCGCTATTTCGAGCATTGGACGGGCGAGGAGCCGGCGCCCGAGAGTGTCGAGCAGAACCGCCGCTCCTTCCGCCTCGCGATGAAGGCCGGAGTCGCGATCTGCATGGGCGGCGACGTCGGAGTGTTCACCCACGGCCACAATTGGCTCGAGATGGAGGCGATGCAGCGCGCCGGAATGCCCGCCGCACAGGTGCTGATCGCAGCGACATCCGGTAACGCGCGCATCCTCCACCTCGCCGACCGCGGCGCCATCAGGCCGGGGTTGCTCGCCGACCTCGTAGCGGTCGATGGCGACCCCACGCGCGACGTGGCCGCGGTCGAGCACGCCCGGCTGGTGATGAAGGGCGGGAAGCTGGTCCGCGGCCCCTAAAGGTTGACCGACGCCATCCCGGGCTCGGCGTAGCGCTGGCCGGCCACCGCATCGGCCGGGATGATCGCCGCGATCCGCTCCAGATCCTCGTTCGACAGCTGGACGTCGAGCGCGCCGATATTGTCGTCGAGGTGCCGCCTGCGCCGCGTACCCGGGATCGGGACGATGTCGTCGCCCTGCGCCAGCACCCAGGCGAGCGCCAGCTGCGCCGGCGTGCAGCCCTTCTCCTCGGCGAGCTTCTTCACCGCCTCGGCGAGCCTCAGATTGCGTTCGAAATTCTCGCCTTCGAACCGCGGGAAGCGGCCGTTGCGGCGCGAATCATCGGGGGCGAGCTCGTCCGGGTTCTGGATCTGCCCGGTGAGGAACCCGCGGCCGAGCGGCGAATAAGGCACGAAGCCGATGCCAAGTTCGCGGCAGGTCGGCAGGATGTCGGCTTCGATGTCGCGCGTGAACAGCGAATATTCGCTCTGCAGCGCCGTGATTGGCGACGTCGAATAGGCCGCGCGGATGGTCCGCACGCCGGCTTCCGACAGGCCGAGGAAGCGGACTTTTCCTTCATCCTTCAGCCGCGCCATCTCCCCCACCGTGTCCTCGATCGGCACGTTGGGATCGACCCGGTGCTGGTAATAAAGATCGATCGTGTCGACGCCGAGCCGCTTCAGGCTCGCCTCGCATGCGGAGCGCACATATTCGGGATCGCCGCGCACCCCGAAGAACTCGCCCTTCTCGCCCCGGACGTTGCCGAACTTGGTGGCGATGAACACCTGGTCGCGCCGCCCCTTGATCGCGCGGCCGATCAGCTCCTCGTTCTTGAACGGGCCGTACATGTCGGCGGTGTCGAGGAAGTTGATTCCCCGCTCGAGCGCGTAATGGAGCGTCGCGATCGATTCCTGCTCGTCCGACGGGCCGTAGAACTCGCTCATGCCCATGCACCCGAGGCCGATGGCCGAGACTTCGGGTCCGTTCCTACCGAGCTGCCGCTTGCCGATCTGATGCATTGGGGGTCTCCTTTTTTGATTAGCCGCCGAGCCGCCGGCGGGCTTCGTGCAAGTCAAATGGGATCGCGATGCGCTTGTGACGAGCCGTCGCGCCGGAAATGATCGACAGTTCCGAACGGCTGATCCCGAGCGCCTTGGCGAGGAGCTTCAGGACGGCGTCGTTGGCGACTCCGTCGGCCGGCGCCTCAGTCACGCGAACCTCGAGCTCCTCGCGCTCGTCTGCGCCGGTCCTCCAGCCGCCAACACCGGGCCGTGCCGAGCGCGGCGTCACGCGAACCGCCAGCTGGTGGCTCATTCCATCGCCACGTGCTGCTGGCCCCCGCCCGTCCCGACCTGCCGGCCGCGGCGCATGAACAACAGCAGCGGCAGGACCGCGAACGTCACCCACATCATCAATTTGAAATCGTCGAGATAGGCGATGAACAGCGCCTGTTTCGTCACCTCGGCGTTCATCATCGCCAGGACCAGCGGCCCGGCGGTCGGGATGGCCGTCTGGATCTGGGTCGAATTGATCATCGACAGGCTGTGCTGGGTGATGTTCTGCGCGAGGTCGGCGTGAGCGACCTGGGTCATGCGGACGAGCTGCGTGCTGACTACCGAAATGCCGACCGAGCCGCCGATGTTGCGCGACAGGTTGAGCAGCGCGGCGGCGGTCGTCCGCATCTGCGGCGCGAGGGTCTCGAACGCCAGGCTCTGCAACGGCACGAAGATGAGGCCGAGCCCGAGGCCCTGGACGACGCCGCTCATGATCACCGGCCGCGACGGCTGATCGATTGCGAAGCCGGTCATCATCCACAGCGACACGCCCATCAGCACGACCCCGATCCCGACGAGCAGGCGCGAATCGACCTTTCCGGTCAGGCGCCCGGCCATCAACATCGAGATCAGGGTCCCGACCCCGCGCGGCGCGGTGAGGAAGCCTGACTGCAGGACCGAATAGCCGTACATGTTCTGAAGCAGCGGCGGCAGCAGCGCGAGGCCGGCGAGCAGCAGCACGCCGGTCACCGCCATGAACAGCAGACCGGTCGCGAAATTGCGGTCGGTGAACATCGACCGATCGAACAACGGGTGCTTCGAGGTGACCATGTGGACCAGGAACATCCACCCGGCGCCGACCGCCAAGCCCGCCTCGACGATCGTCTCCCAGCTCGAGAACCAGTCGTTCTGCTCGCCGCGGTCGAGGCAGAATTGCAGCGCCCCAAGCGAGATCGCCAGGAGGGCGAACCCGAACATGTCGAAATTGCGCCTGTGGGTCGCGGTCTTGGGCATGAACCGCAGCATCAGCAGGGTGCAGAGGATGCCGACGGGGAGATTGACCAGGAATACCCATCGCCAGTTGTAATTGTCGGTCAGCCAGCCGCCGAGCACGGGCCCGAGGATCGGCCCGATCATCACGCCGCCGCCGAACAAAGCCATCGCCTGGCCGTGCTTTTCGCGTGGGTTAATGTCGAACAAAGTCGCCTGCGCGAGTGGCACGATGAACGCGCCGCTGACGCCCTGGAACGCGCGGAACACGACCATTTCGCTGAGCGAGGTGGCGGTCGCGCACAGCACCGACGCCACGGTGAACCCGACCACCGAGATCAGCAGCAGGCGCTTGCGCCCGACGCGGTCGGCGAGCCAGCCGCTGATCGGCAGTGCGATCGCCGAAGCGACGATATAGCTCGTCAGCACCCAGTTGATCTGGTCCTGGGTCGCGCTGAGGTCGGCCGCCATGTGCGGCAGCGCGACGTTGGCGATGGTCGTATCGAGCACCTGCAGGAGCACGGCCATCATCACCCCCACGGTGACGATCAGCCGCTCGCCGGTCGGCAGCGGATGCGTTGCGGCTTCGGCCATCGGCCGGTTACTTCTTCTTGCTGTCGTCGAAATAGACGGTCGCAACGACCGAGAGGCCGGCGATCATCGGCTTGTCCGGAGTGCCGTCGAAGGCGATCCGGACCGGCACGCGCTGCGTCACCTTGACCCAATTGCCGTTGGCGTTCTGGGCCGGGAGCAGCGAGAATTCGCCGCCGGTGCCGGCGCCGATGCTCTGGACGTGCGCCTCGAACTTGCGGCCCGGGTAAGCATCCACCTTCACCGTCGCGCGCTGACCGGGGACCATCTTGCCGACGTCCTTCTCCTTGAAGTTCGCCTCGACCCAGGCGGCGCGGCTGTGGACGATCGACAGCATGCCGACCCCGGTCACGGCCATCTGCCCGACCTGGAGGTTGTCGGCATTCTCGACTGTGCCGTCCATCGGTGCCCGCACCTCGGTGCGGGACAGGTCGAGCCTGGCCTTGTCGACGGCTGCACGAGCCTGCGCGATCTGCGGCTGCTCGCCGTGCGACTCGACTGCGGCGCTGGCGTTGGCGGCGCGGGCGCGGGCATCGGCGAGCTGGGTTTCGGCCGAGCGAACTTCGTTGAGCGCGTCCTCATAGTCGGCGCGCGTGGTGAAGCCCTTCTTGAGCAACGCCTGCTGGCGCCCGAGCGCGTTGCGCTTGATCGCGAGGTTCGCTTCGGCGCCGCTGATGTCGCCGCCCGTACCCGCGGCCTGCGTCTTGAGCACGGTCGTCTGGAGCTGGGCCGACGACAGCTGCGCCTCGGCCTGCTCGAGCGCGACGCGATAGGGCTCGGGATCGACGCGATAGAGGAGGTCGCCGCGATGGACCTGCGCGCCGTTGCGGACATAGACGCCAACGATCTGCCCGCCGACCTGCGGGCTGACCGAGACGATGTCCTGCTTCACCTGCGCGTCGTCGGTGCCGACGCTGCCGCCGCTCGACAGCCAGTAATAGGCGCCGCCGATCACGAGCAGTGCCGGGACGATGAACATCAGAAGCGGGCGGAGGTAGCGCTTCAGGTTCCGGGCCGGCGCTGGAGCGGTCTCGGGCGCCTCGGCCTTGGCGCCGGTCATGGGTTCGGTGGCCATTTTGTTCATTGGTTCATTGCCTTGCTGACCGTTCCGGTGCGGCCGGCGTTTTCACGCACCCGGCCAAGCACCGTTCGAAGGATTTCAATGTCTTGCGGGTCGATTCCGTCAAACGCGTCGGCGACCAGCTGGGCGCTGATGGTCTGGAGCTTCGCGATGAGTGGCTGTGCCTTCGCGGTGATGTGAAGGCGCCAGGCGCGCCGGTCGACAGGATCGCGGCCGCGTTCGACCAGGCCGGCTTCTTCGAGCCGGTCGAGGATGCGAGTGAGCGTGATCGGCTCGAGGTCGAGCATGTCGGCGAGCTCGATCTGGCGCAGGCCCGGGTAGCGGGTGAGCTTGACCAGCACCTTCCACTGCGCACGCGTCACGCCGAGGCCGGCGGCAAGGCGGTCGAACGCCTTGCGCAACGAATGCGCGGTCTCGCCAATCTCGAAGAGAATCGTTTCCATCTGCCACGGATATAGTAAGTGTACTTATATTGAGCAACACCCTAGTGGCCGCGAGGTTCCCCCCGACGAGAGTTCGTGTGGCGTTGACGGGCAATCTGCCGCGACATAACTGAGGGCCGCAGGCGGGTATGATGTAATGGTAGCCTGTCAGCTTCCCAAGCTGAACGCGCGGGTTCGATTCCCGCTACCCGCTCCGGCTAAATCCCGCCCTCGACCGGCTCGTAGCCCGCATCGCGCAGCTTGTGCGACAGTTCCTCGCCCGTGGTCCGAGCGAGGTCTCCATCCTCCGAGCGGATGACGAAGTTGGCGCCGTAGCGGCCGTCCTTAAAGAACGGGTAGCTGCCGATTGCGACTCCCGGATGCGCTTCCTCGGTCTCGCGGAGGAGGTCGGCGACGTCGCTTTCCGGCGCCCGCGCGCCGACCGTGACCGAGACGACTGGCCGCCCGCCCTCGAGCTTGCCGGTGAGCGCCGCAAGCATGCTCGCAGCGATGTGCGGGACCCCGGCAAGGATGAAGACATTGCCCAAGCGGACGCCCGGCGCACCCGAGCTCGGATTGGCGAGCAGTTGGGCGCCCTGTGGCGTGCGCGCCATGCGCAGGCGCGACTCGGTGAGCGCGCCGGGCCGGTCGCGGTAATAGTCTTCGAGGATCTTGCGCGCCTCAGGATGGACGATCACCGGCACCCCGAACGCCGCGGCGATCGCGTCGACCGTGATGTCGTCGTGGGTCGGCCCGATGCCGCCGGTCGTGAACAGATAATCGTGCGCGGCGCGGAGCTCGTTCACCGTCGCGGCGATGCGCTCCATGTCGTCGGGGATGATCCGCACCTCGGCGAGACGGATCCCATGATCGTTCAGCCACAAGGCGATCTGCGCGACATTCTTGTCCTGGGTCCGGCCCGACAGGATCTCATCGCCGATGACGACGAGTGCGGCGGTCCACACGCGGTCTTTGCTCATCCAAACTCCGTTCGTCCCGAGCCCGTCGAGGGATTGCCCTTACTTTGCGCTCGGAAAGAAAAGAACAGCCCTTCGACGAGCTCAGGGCGAACGGTTGGGTTGCGCCGCGTCTCGCCCTATATGGCCGCCATGACTCAATACATCACCGTCAGCGCCGAAGACCGCGTCGAGTCGAAGAACGGCACAATCAAGCTCCATGGCCCCGAGGGCTTCGAGGGCATGCGCAAAGCCGGCCGCCTCGCCGCCACGATCCTCGACGCACTGGTGCCGCATGTGGTCCCCGGAGTCTCAACCCAGGAGCTCGACGACATCGTCTACAAGATGACGGTCGACGCCGGCGCGGTCCCGGCGACGCTCGGCTATCGCGGCTACACCAAGAGCTGCTGCATCTCGATCAACCACGTCGTCTGCCACGGCATCCCGAGCGAGAAAACGCTGAAGGACGGCGACATCGTCAACATCGACGTGACTCCGCTGCTCGACGGCTGGCACGGCGACACTAGCCGCATGTACCTGGTCGGCGACGTGCCGCTGCGCGCGCGCAAGCTGGTCGATGTGACCTACGAATGCCTGATGCTCGGCCTCGAGCAAGCCAGGCCCGGCAACCATCTCGGCGACATCGCCAACGCCATTCAGCGCCACGCCGAATCGCACCGCTACAGCGTCGTCCGCGACTTCTGCGGCCACGGCGTCGGACGGCTGTTCCACGACAGCCCCGAAGTGATCCACGCCGGCCGCCCCGGCACCGGCCCCGAGCTCCGGCCCGGCATGTTCTTCACGGTCGAGCCGATGATCAACCTCGGCCGCGCCGACGTGAAGGTGCTCGACGACGGCTGGACCGCCGTCACCCGCGACCGCTCGCTGTCGGCCCAGTTCGAGCATTCGATCGGGATCACCGAGGACGGCTGCGAGGTGTTCACCAGGAGCCCGAAAGGCCTCGACAAGCCGCCTTACTGAGCGAGGCGGAGCATCCACGCGGCCAGCGCGTCGAGCGCCTCGGCTTCCTTCGCGGCAACGCGGAACGAATGGTCCGCGCCGTCGACCACGTGCAAGGTCGCCCGCTCGCCTAATGCCCGAACCGTCGGCTCAAGCAGATCCAGCTCGGCCAGGGCGTCGCGCGAGCCTGACACGAACAGCATGGGCACCCGCACCCGCGCGAGATGCTCGGCCCGCTCGATGCCCGGCTTCCCCGCCGGATGCAGCGGGAAGCCGAGGAAGGCGAGCCCGCGCACTCGGTGCAGCGGCTCGATCGCCTGCGCCTGCGACGTCATCCGCCCGCCGAACGAGCGGCCGCCGGCGAACAACGGCAAATCGGGCGCGAGCTTCCCCGCCGCCGCCGCAGCCGCGCGCACCGCCGCATGCGCGACCACCGGACGGTCCGGCCGCTGCGATCCCTTTTCCATGTACGGGAACTGATAGCGCAGCGTCGCGATGCCGCGCATGGCGAGGCCCTGCGCGCAGGATTCCATCGCCTTATGCGTCATCCCGGCGCCAGCGCCGTGAGCGAACATGTAGAGCAGCTTCGCTCCCTCGGGCCGGAGCAGGAGAGCGGAAACGCTTTCCTCGCCGACCGGGATGGTCAGCTGGTCCACGTCAGGCCGCGGCCGCGCTCGATCCCGCGTCCCAACGCGCCGTCAGCTCGCGCGCCGCCTCGACGTCGGGCGGGAAATCGACCTCGCCCCACTCCTCGCCGTTGATGTCGAGCGTCCACACGTCGCTCGATTGCGCGATGTGGTTGATGACGCGGAGATACCAGATGGTCGTGCCCTCGGGCGTGCGCATCGCCGCTTCAATGGCTTCGCGGAACCGCTCGGCGCCGCCCGAGCGGAAGGCCAGCAGGCCGATCGACTCGGCGTTGACGGTGGCGAGATCGAGGCGTTTGCCGATCGCCTTCAGCCGCCCGCCCTCTTCGACCACTTTCATGTCGTCCTCGTCATAGCCGTCGGCCTTGCGGTCGATGGTGACGCAGATTCCGCTCCGGTCGTTGTTGCCGACGACCTTGGCCATCAGCGCCTTCGAAACGAGCGTGTCGCCGTTCCACACCAGGCAGTCGCCGGCGAGCTCCGCGCGCGCCATGAACAGCGATCCGGTATTGTCGGCGACCTTGTAGAAGGGGTTGAATACCGTCCGCACCTTCGGTCCGCTGCTGCGGCGGACGATCGCTTCATCGACCAACTCGTCGTGGAAGCCGGTGACGACCACCGCCTCGTGCACGCCGTTGGCCTCGAGCGTGTCGAGCTGGCGGTCGAGCAAGGTGCGGCCGTTGAAGTCGATCAGGCACTTCGGCCGGCCGTCGACGAGATGGCCGAGGCGCGAACCCTGGCCGGCGGAAAGGATGATGGCTTTCATATTGCGGCGGCCCCTGCCTTCCAAATACGGCGGTGATTGGGCATTAGCGGTTTGACCGATCCCACAGGGGAAGCCGAGTGAAGAAGATCGAGGCGATCATCAAGCCATTCAAGCTCGACGACGTCAAAGACGCGCTGCACGAGGTCGGGGTCAGCGGAATCACCGTCGCCGAGGTCAAGGGCTTCGGCCGCCAGAAGGGCCATACCGAGCTCTACCGCGGCGCCGAATATGTGATCGACTTCCTGCCCAAGGTGAAGGTCGAGGTGGTAGTCGAGGATTCGATGGTCGAAAACGTCATCGAAGCGATCGAGAATGCCGCCCGCACCGGCCGCATCGGCGACGGCAAGATTTTCGTTATCGACGTCGAGCAGGCCATCCGCATCCGCACCGGAGACCGCGGCAGCGATGCGATCTAGGGGCGCTACCTGATGGCCTCCCAAATGGACGAGCGCCTCGCATCCATGTCGCCCGACGAGCTGCGCTCGACCATGCGCAGCCTCGGCTACCG
>Ga0207678_10005121_pt1 | contig 11758 bp, 8 predicted proteins | sample KBSC63metaG_FD_184319 | JGI IMG/M metagenome (GOLD analysis project Ga0207678, IMG submission 184319) | Corn rhizosphere microbial communities from Kellogg Biological Station, Michigan, USA - KBS C6-3 metaG (SPAdes) (version 2) | ecosystem: Host-associated > Plants > Roots > Rhizosphere > Soil ... | reverse complement strand
CCCGCGTAACACCCGTTCGCCCTGAGGTATCGAAGGGCCACCGATTTCCGTTCAGGCTGAGGTATCGAAGCCCCATCCCGACGCTCCACAAGCCCTTCGATCGCGAAGCGACCCTGTCCTGAAGTATCGAAGGATCAGGGCGAACGGGTGTTGATGACTTCACATCAGTTTGAATCGCACCCTGACAGAGGCTTCGATACCTCAGCCCGAACGGATCATGGGTGTGCGTGCAGGTTGTAGGCGCGGGTGCAAGCACGTGTTGTTGCAGGCGGATGTTGTACGCGTGGTGTTGCAGCGTAAGCGACACAAGCTCTCAGTCCTCAATGCCGCGCTGCGCTGGAACGCCCGCCTTGAAGTGATGCTTGATCAAAGACATCTCCGTCACCGTGTCTGCCAGCTCGATCAGTTCCTCGGGTGCATTGCGTCCGGTGAGCACCACATGCACATGCGACGGTCGTTCTCGCAGTGCCTGCAACACGGGATCCAGCGGCAACCAACCATAGCGCAGCGGATACATGATTTCGTCCAGCACCACCAGGAAGTGATCTCCCGCACGGATCGTCGCTTCCGCGCGCATCCAACCGTCGCGCGCCAACTGCGCTGAATGCTCGAGGTCGCGACTCTTCCAACTGAATCCGTCACCCAGGCCCTCGATGGGCACGCCAATTTGATCGAACAATCGGTGCTCGCCGAAGCGCGCGCTGGGTACTTTCATGAATTGGTAGATCTTCACTGCTTTGCCCCGGCCATGCGCGCGCAGCGCGAGGCCGAAGGCTGCCGTGCTCTTGCCCTTGCCATCACCAGTGTGGACGATGACGAGTCCGCGTCGTTCGCCATCGGGCTTGGGCGTGTTGCGTTCGGTGGGGGGGGCTTCAATCTGCATGTCAGTCTTCCAGATGTGGCACCGCCATAGGGCGTGCGCCACGGTTGTCAATGCGAACAGCACCGTCGAAAGTGGCAACCAGCGCTTCGTGCAGCGCAGGGTCGTCGTACTTGCCGCAGGCCTGCACCGCGCCAGCTCGCATGACGAGAATGCGATCGGCATGCAGCGCGAGCGGCAGGTCGTGCAGCACGCTCACCACCGTGTGCGTGTCAGCGAGCCGGCGGAACAGTCGGGCAAGCGCCACCTGATGCGGTGGGTCAAGGTGAGTCGTGGGCTCGTCGAGCAGGAGGATGGGTGCCTGTGTCGCCAGCACTCTCGCGAGCATCACGCGCTGGCGTTCTCCGCCGGACAGTTCGTGCAGCCGACGACACTGCCAGCCGTGACACTCGGTGCTGTCCATGGCCACGTCAACGATGGTTTCGTCCGCGGCCGTCGGTGAGCCGAAAAGGCCGAGATGCGGCAGTCGGCCAAGGTGCACGGTTTCGCGTGCAGTGAGCTCTCCGGTCACCTCTGCCTGCTGCGCGAGCCAAGCGATGCGACGAGCGAGCTCGCCGCGATTGAATGCCGCAATATCGCGGCCGTCCAGACAGACCGCTCCGGCAGCCAGCGGCTGGAGCCCGGCGAGCGCACGAAGCAAGGTCGACTTGCCCGCACCGTTGGGCCCGACGACGGCTGTCCAGCCCTTCTCGAACGTGCAGGAGACATCGCGCAGCACCAGGCGCCCGCCAAGAGACACCCGCAGCGAACGGGCACGCAACTCGTTCATCCGACCCTCCTTCGATGCAGCAGCCACAACAGGTAGCCGCCGCCCAGCACAGCAGTCAGCACGCCGACCGGCAATTCCTGTGGCGCGATCAAACCTCGCGCGAGCACATCGGCAGCCAGAAGCAGTACGCCGCCCATGCCTGCGCTCGCGGCCAAGGTGTAGCTTTGAGGCGCAGGGGCATAGCGACGCACGAGGTGCGGCGCCACGAGACCGACAAAGGCGACGAGGCCCGACTGCGACACGGCGAGCCCTGTGCACAAGGCCATCAAGACGACGAGCGTGAGACGGATGCGCGGCAGGGGCAGGCCGAGGCTTGCGGCAGTGTCGTCGCCAAGGCTCAGCGCGTCGAGCACGCGCGCAAGCCGGCAAGTGATCGGCAGTGCGATGGCCAGGCCCGCGAGCAGCACCCACACGCTGCCCCAGCCGAGGAAGCCCGTGCTGCCAAGCATGAAGACTTGTTTGCCGCGAAGTGCATCGGGCGAGATGGTGGTGACGAGGTCACCCGCCGCGCCGAGCACCACGCCGACGACGACACCCGCAAGCAAGAGGCGAACGCCCTGCTGCGCGCCGCGGGCCAGCATGAGCGTGAGCAGCACGCCGGCGAGTGCCCCGGCAAAGGCGGCTGCAACGATGCCGATTCGCGACAGCAGTGCCGCCGTGGCGAGGCTGATTGCATGGCCAGTCAAAGTGCTTGCGGCGAGGACAAGCACGACGGCGAACGATGCGCCTGCCGCGGACCCCAGCAAATACGGATCGGCCAGCGGATTGCGAAACAGCCCCTGCGCCACCGCGCCGGCAAGGCCGAGCAGTGCGCCGATCATCAAGGCACCCAAGGTGCGGGGTGTGCGGATCTGCCCGACGATCAAGTCGGCCTGCGGGCCGGAGACATCACTGACGAAGGCCTGCCACGACCAGCCCTGGCTTCCGACCACGAGTCCTGCCACTGACAACACGATGGCAAGGACCACCAATGCGATGGCGAGCCGGCGACGCCTCGCGCGGTCGTCGTGTGCGGCATGCGATGCGACCTGTGTCGATGTCGGGGCCATGCTCATCGCATCTCTTCCATCGACGCGAGGCAGTCGGCCATCGCCAACGCCGCTTCGCCCATGCGAGGGCCGGGGCGAATGAGCAACTCATACCGCTCGGCGTCGAACCCGCAACTGCGTCCGCGCAGCGCACGAAGTGTTTGCCAGCCGGGTCGCTTTGCCATCGATTCGACATCGCGCCGCGGTGCCATCACGATGTCAGGTTGTGCGCGGATCACGTATTCCGGATTGAGCTTGGGAAATGGCCCCATTTCGGGAGGGACGACGTTGCCCATGCCCAGCCGCGCCAGCGTCTCTCCGATGAACGATGACGCGCCCGCAGCGTAAGGTGCAGAGGACACCTCGAAGTACACGCGCTGGCCACGCAGGTACACCGGCACGCGCGCTGCGGCTCGGCGCATGTCGCGCTCGATGGCATCCCACAAGCGCTCTGCTTCTGCTGGCGCGCCGATGAGCTGCGCCAGCAGGGATGCGGTGCGTTTCACGTCCGCATGCGTTTGCGACTCCACCACCACCACCTGCAAGCCGAGCGATTCGAGCCGGTCGATGACGCGGGCGGACCTGGCTGCGAGCACCACGTCAGGACGCAGCGCGACGATGCGCTCGACCTGCGCATCTTCAAGACCGCCGAGCTTGGGCAAGGCGCGCACGCTCGCGGGCCAGTTCGAAAAACGATCGGTGCCGACCAGGCGCGCGCAGGCGCCCAGTGCACAGATGGTTTCGGTCAGCGATGGCAGCAAGCTCACGATGCGCTGCGGCGGAGCGTCGAAGCGATGGACAGTGCCTCGGTCGTCGCGCAACATGGTCTGCGCGATCGCACTGGTCGAACTACCGGCTGTGACCACGGCCACGAGAGCCCACAGCATCCGGATCCAGACATTCATGTGCGTTGTCCTTTCACCGTGAGTTCGTGGCCTGCCACCATCAAGGTGACATGGCTGCAGGCAGCCGCCACGCGCTGATGCAAGACACCCAGCGCATCGACGAAGCGGCGCGCTTCGGAGGACATCGGCGACACGCCCCATCCAATTTCGTTGGACACGAGCACCACGCAGCCGCGTGCCGTGCGTAGCGCGGCCACGAGATCGTCTTGCCGCGCCTGCAATCGAGCGTCGTCAATTGGAGCGCCGGACAAGGGCATCAGCAAGTTGGTGAGCCACAGAGTGAGGCAATCTATGACGAGAATGCGATGCGCCGCGCTGTGCTCCATCACGGCTTCGGGCAGGGCCAGTGGCACTTCGATCGCGCTCAACGCCGGAACCCGCCGGGCGCGATCCTCGCGATGGCGGGCGATTCGTTCGCGCATCTCGGGATCGCCCGGCAACGCCGTCGCGAGCAGGTATGCGGATCGATCAGGACAGGCCAGCCAGTCGGTGGCGCGCTGCTCCGCGCAGCGCGACTTGCCGCTCTTGCAACCTCCGAGAATGAGTTCGTGCATGGTGTTGGTTTAGAGGCTGAGAGTTTTTACAGAAGACATAGCCCAGCTATCACCCTTTCAATAGCCCTGATTGCGGCTTCTCAGTCATTGCCCCATCTTCCTCTGGGACAGGACTGCGGCCGTTGATAGCCAGGCCTTGCTTTCTCGACCGCCATTGCCCTCACCCCCGCCCTCTCCCAGAGGGAGAGGGAGCAAGTGGAAAGGGTCTTGGGGCGTGATGAGCGGGCATGATCGAAATATTTCAGGCCTCAAAGACCGCTATAGCGCAGCGTCAAGTAAGCCTCGCGGCCTGGTTGGTTGTAGCCGTAGGCGGTCTCAAAGATCTTGCCGGCGAGGTTGTTCAAGCGCAGGCCCATCGTCCATTCGCGTGCCACGCGCCAATCGGCATGAACGTCAAGCGTGACGTAGCCGGCCAGGCGCAGATTGTTCTTTACATCGTCAAAGCGATGATCGAAGGCGTTGACGGTACCGCCCATGTCCCACTGCCCCAGGTTCACATCAGCCGAGGCCTTGACGCTGTTCTTCGCGCGACGAGGCAGCTGCTTGCCATAGCTGGCATTGCTTACTGTGTCGTTGCGCGGATCCACGTGGTCTGCCGACGCGGAAAAGCTCCATTGGTCTCGCCGCGTTTCATAGCTCAGGCTGAAACCGTCGATGCGCGTAAGCGGAATGTTGGTGGACGCCGGCCCGCTGCTGATGTAGCCGCGAATGCGGTTGTCGAAATACGCGGCTCGAAGCTGCTGGCGCTCGTCGGCCCAGCGCAGGCTGAGTTCGGCGTGCTTGCCTTCTTCAGGCATCAGGTTCGGATTGCCGAAGCCCGGGTAGTAAAGCTGATTGAAGCTCGGCGCGACAAAGCTCGTGCCGTATGACGCGCCTGCCTTCCAGCTTGCAGACAACGCGTAGCCGTAGGCCAGCATGCCGGTGGTTTGAGAGCCAAATTGCGAGCTGCGATCGTGGCGCAAGTTGGCTTGCCATGCATGCGCACCGGCATTGCCATTCAGGCCGGCAGCGACGCCATCGATGCTGCGCCTTGACACCGCGAACGGTTCACCGGGCCGACTCACTGTCTGCTGCAGATGTTCAGCCAGCAGCACTGCCGCGCCGAACGGCGTGTTGATGGTGTTTTCCCACGAGATCTGCTGTTGCACCGTGCCGATGGTTCCAAGCGTTGGGGGCCTCGAGGCCGAGGCAAGCACGGTGTATTCGTCGACTGACCGCGCGACACGCACGCCGCTTCGCCAGTCCGCGCAGATGGGTCCGCCGACATCGAGCGCAAGCACTTCGCTGCGCAGGCCGGCTCTGCTGTCGGCCCCTGCGCCGTCGTCGAATTGGGTGACTCCATCGGAATGAAACAGCCTCACATCAGCGCGCCATCCGCCACCGACTCGCCAGCCAAGTCGAAGGTTGCCGCTGTCTTGTCGAAAGCCGTCGTCGTCGGGGTTGAAGTTTTGCGCGTGTTCGTTCGTCGACGAGAAGCCGCGAGTCTGCGTGTGTTGCAGCTGGACGCTGCCGTCAAACGCACCCTGCCCCAATCGCAGGCCGCCCGTCGCCTGCGCATAGCGATTCGATCCGGCCGTGGCTGATGCATCGAAGTGCAGACCCGGCGTGCCGCCGCGCATAAAGACCTGCACCACGCCACCCACTGCATCGCTGCCGTACAGGCCAGACAGCGGTCCACGAACGATCTCGATGCGTTCGATGGCTTCGATAGGAATGTTCTCCCAGACCGGAAGTCCAAGCGTCGCGGACCCGTAGCGCACGCCGTCGACCAGCAGCAGCGTGTGCCGAGCCTCCAGCCCGCGCAAGAACACTGAACTGCTCTTACCTAGGCCGCCGTTGGACGAGGACTGGACACCGGGTTGTTGAGCCAATAGTTCCGCGAGCGTGCGACCCGTCGCCTGCTCGATCTGAGCTCGATCGATCACCGTGACGTCGGCAATGTTCTGATCGACGCGCGTCGGCGTGCGGGTGCCCGTGACCACGACAGTTTGCAGGTGGTCGGCAGCGACAGCGGCCTGCTCCATCGCCTCTGCACCGAAGGGCAATGTGAAAACAAGGAAAGCAGCAGGGAAAGCCGGAGCTGGGGCCGCCAGGCGGCGACGCGCACGCAGGTCGGCCGAACACGGCCGTGCGGACAAGCGGAACATGAAGAAGAGAGCACTCGCACCGATGTTCGTGCCCGCCAGCTTCCCCGCAGGCGCGCACCTCACGGCGCAACGCCTTCGCGCTACGCCTCCTTGCTGGCCGGTATCCGGGCTGGCGAATGTGACTCGTATGTCCTTCCCAGATGCGCGAGGCGTCCAGTGGACCGAAGACACGAGTGGAAAACCGAGGTTCTCATCCGCTTACCGTTGCGGGGGCAGCTCAGGTTGGAGTGTGTGCGGCAACACGCGCGACGCTCTTCCTGCTTCCCGTTTAACTGCGCCGGCTGGAGGGCCGGTGCGAGCACCAACGGGCGGGATGATAGCCGAGGGGCCGGAAGGGGAATCCCGTCAACCAACCCAAAAAGGGAGGCACCGCTGACCCGGTACGCGGACCGATCTACAGGTAGTCGGACATTCAACGGCGGGGCGTACTTGTCACGCCGGGCCAAGGTCCTTGCCAGTTGGCTACCGCGATGCTGGTGTCGCGCAGCGCCTCAGAGGCTGAGAGTTTTTCGAGCGTGCCCAAGCAGCGCGTCAAAAGGCGCCTGATCTAGGCGCAAAGCGCAGCCATAGCTCGGGCTATGGCGAGCAGGCGTCTTTTTTGACGTGATGAGCGGGCATGATCGAAATATTCTCAGCCTCTCAGCGTTTTGAACCGACTTTTCGTGTGGGCAGCGGAGCGTCCGTTGGCCAGCCGCACGAGGGAATCAGTACCGTCCGGAATTGACCGGTCGTCGCCGATCCTTTTGGCTTTGCACTGCTGCGCTGTGATTTGGGGCCGTCGGTACGCAGCGCGGCACTCGTCGCAGGAGGAGAAGCTGTTTTGAAGATTGAGGTCATAGGCGTCTTATGAGGGCGCTGAATTCTACTTTCTTGCCGGCGGCGCACGCCACCTAGCCAAGCTTGGGGTAAGGGTTCCTTCGTAGTGTGGCGGGAGACCGGGCAAGCAGTAAAGGTGGAGAGCGAGTGTGGGGCGAAGCGTTGTTGCATAGGGGCAATAGGCGAGGCAGTGCCTCGAAGGACGGCCCAACTCTTTTCGCAGCGAGCTCGCAACCTTCTTGACCGCCCTTCCGTTGTGGCGCGCGCGCAGGCGACCTCAAGCCCCCTCCAAGGCGGCCGTCACACAGAGAACAAGTGAAAAGAATGGCTTCGTTATCAATGCGTCAAGACCCTCGCGTGGCGATGAGTGAACCTTCTCAATGGTTGCGGCTGCGATGGCTGACGCCTGATGAGCTTGTGACCACAAATCGTCTTAACCCTGTCATTGAAAGGATGTTCGCATGCGCGAACAAATAAGCGCCCTCTTCGTTGGAATTGTCATGTCCGTTGCCGCAACTAGCGCGTCAGCGGGGCCGAACCCATGGCGTACCGTGACAAAAGATGTGGACAACAGGACCCCCGGTTGCGTACGCATCTATTTACCTGATGGTTATCAAGACTTTAAGTCCCGTCCCTTTGTAAGGCAGAAAGCCACGTTCCACCCCTTTGACACCACAGGCTACTTCGTCTCCCAATTTCCTACAAATTTTTGCGGGGGCCCGTCCAAGAACACATGGAGGAACTTGAACGACTCGTGGATATTTACCACTTCATGGTAAATCTTCGGCGAGCCGCAGTAACGCAGAACAAGGCTCGGCTCTTACACACGCTGTAAGCCGGTTGCTGCGGACATGGGCGGCGTTGAAGGCAACGCCGCTCAATGAGCATTCAGATCCCATTCGCCTCGAGCCCGCCGGACTGAGATCGGCTTTAGACCAGTCATTGATGCGGCCCATTGAGCCCAATGTTGAGAACGACGGGTGAGCTTGAGCGGCCCGCCGTACATCGCCGCGCATCAAGAAAAACTTACCGTAAGCAAGGCGTCTTCCGCTGTTCCCTGGCACATCCGCCCCCGCGTCGTCCTCAGAGGCTGAGAGTCTTTCGATCATGCCCGCTCATCACGCCAAAAGGCCCCTGCTCGTCGTTGCAAATGCTCGCCATAGCCAAGCTATGGCTGCGCTTTGCGCCTAGATCAGGCCCCTTTTGACGTGCTGCTCGGACACGTTCTACCCTCAGCCTCTCAGGCATGCCACTTGCCTCGCTTCGACCTGAACTCCTCCACCATGAAGATCGCTCAAGTCGCCCCTTTGTTCGAGAGCGTTCCTCCCACAGCGTACGGCGGAACCGAACGGGTGGTTTCTTACCTGACCGAGGCGCTGACAGCCCAGGGGCACGACGTCGCGCTATTTGCGAGTGGAGACTCGATCACGCAAGCGCGTCTCGTACCCATCGTGAAGCGCAGCCTGCGCCTGGATCCGGCACGTCCGGATTGGGTGGTTTGGCACACGATCATGATCGACCGGGTGATCGAGCAGGCGGACCAATTTGACGTCATCCACTTCCACATCGACTTCTTGCACTACCCGCTCGCTCAGCACTGCGCAACGCCGAGTCTCACCACGATGCACGGCCGGCTCGACCTGCCCGACCTGCGGCCCCTGCACGAACGCTTTCATGCGCATCCGCTGGTGTCTATCTCCAACAGCCAACGTGCGCCCTTGTCGAATGCGAACTGGTGCGGCACGGTCCATCACGGGCTGCCCACGCAGCTCTACCGCTTTCACGACAAGCCCCGCAACTATTTCGCTTTTGTCGGGCGCGTCTCTCCCGAGAAGCGCCTGGACCGGGCCATCGAAATCGCCATCGCCTGCAACACGCTCTTGCGCATCGCGGCCAAGATCGACGCGGCGGACCGCGCCTATTTCGATCGCGAAATCCGGACGTTGATTGACCATCCATTGATCGAATTCGAAGGCGAGATCGGCGAGAACGAGAAGAACGATTTCATCGGCCAGGCGCGTGCGTTGCTGTTTCCTGTCGACTGGCCCGAACCTTTTGGCCTCGTGATGATCGAGGCCTTCGCGTGCGGCACGCCAGTGATCGCCTACCGCTGCGGATCGGTGCCGGAGGTGCTGCAGCACGGCGTCACGGGTTTCATCGTGGACAACCAGCGCGACGCGATCTCTGCCGCACAACAGATTGATCGGATCGATCGGCGGCGCTGCCGCGATGTCTTCGAGCGGCGCTTCACGGCAACGACGATGGCGAGCCGTTACGTGCAGATCTATCAAGCCTTGATCGACGCACGCTTCACGCCGCTCGACGAGTCGATCGCACCAATGACGATAGGGAGGCCCAACGGAGACCGCGGGCCGGTGTACCAAGGGAGTTGACATGAGCGACAGCATTCGAATCGGCGATCAGTGGTACGTCGCAGCTACTGCCGCGCGGGCCGAGGAAAGTCCACAGGTGGTCAAGAGCGACGACACATTCGCGCTCTTCAACCGCTTCGGCGACATCCAGACCTGGGGCACGGGCGAGCAGGGGCTTTATCACGAGGACACGCGCTTCCTGTCGCACCTCTCGCTGGGTATCAATGGCGTGCGGCCGATGTTTCTCGGCGCCACGGTCAAGGAAGGCAACAACCTCCTCATCGTCGAACTGATGAACCCCGACTTGATGGTCGACGGCCGCGTGGTGGTGCCCAAGGGCGAGGTGCACATCTTTCGTGCCAAGCTGTTGTGGGACGGCGCCTGTCACGAACATATCCGCCTGAGCCACCATGGGCTCGAACCCATTCGCCTCGAGGTCTCGATGCGCTTCGAAGCGGACTTCGTCGATCTCTTCGAAGTGCGCGGTTCCGTTCGAGAAAAGCGCGGCGAACGCATGGCGCCCGAAGCTCATCGAGACGAACTCGTGTTTCAATATCGCGGACTCGACAACCGCCAACGCACGAGCCGCATCCGGCTGAGCCCGGAGCCGACAATGTGGAGCAATAGCGAGGCTCGCTACGAGATCGACCTGCAGCCCCATCAAGACGTGCATCTCTACTGCACCGTCTGCTGCCACATAGAGGGTCATCCTCGGGCCGCCCCACCTGACTACGACACCGCCTATCACTGCAACAGCAAAGCACGCGAGAAGATGCAAAGCACGCAGTGCCGCATCGAGACATCGAACCCGCTGATGGACCTGTGGCTCGATCGCTCGTCGTCCGACCTCGCGATGCTGACCAGCGATCTGCCTACGGGCCCCTACCCTTACGCCGGCGTGCCGTGGTACTCGACCACCTTCGGGCGCGACGGACTCATCACTGCACGTGAATACCTCTGGGTCGATCCTTCGCTTGCGCGCGGCGTGCTTGCCTGTCTTGCGGCCACGCAGGCAACGATGGAAGAGCCTGAGCGCGACGCTGAGCCGGGCAAAATACTTCACGAAGCACGCAAGTGCGAAATGGCACATACCGGCGAAGTGCCCTTCGGCCGCTACTACGGTACGGTCGATGCGACTCCGCTCTTCGTCGCGCTGGCAGGGGCTTATTACCGCCGCACCGGCGACCTCGATTTCATTCGCAGCCTTTGGCCCAATGTGCTCGCAGCGCTGAATTGGATCGATCGATACGGCGACAGCGATGGCGACGGCTTCGTCGAATACGCGCGGCGCAGCAAGCAAGGTCTGGTGCAGCAGGGCTGGAAGGACTCACACGACTCGATCTTTCATGCCGACGGAAGGATGGCCGATGCACCCATCGCACTGTGCGAGGTGCAGGCCTATGTGTTTGAGGCCAAGCAGATGGCGGCGCATCTGGCCGCCGCGCTCGATGAATCCGCACTCGCATCGAAGCTGCTCGAAGAGGCGATGACGCTGAAGAAGAAGTTCCAAGCGCAATTCTGGTGTGAAGAGATCGGCTGTTATGCGGTTGCGCTGGACGGACAAAAGAAACCGTGCAGGGTGGCAACGTCCAACGCGGGCCATGCGCTGTGGACGGGCATCGCGTCGCGCGAACACGCGGCACGCATGGCTGAGACTTTGATCGGCCACAAGTTCTTCACCGGCTGGGGCATTCGCACGGTGGCAACCGGGCAGGCTCGCTACAACCCGATGTCGTATCACAATGGATCGATCTGGCCTCACGACAACGCCCTCATCGCCGCCGGGCTTGCGCACTACGGACACACTGAAGCTTCGATGCGCATACTCTCAGGCCTGTTCGATGCGAGCCTGCATTTCAACCAGCATCGGCTGCCCGAACTCTTCTGCGGATTTCCGCGTCGCGAGGGCGAGGGCCCGACGCTGTACCCCGTAGCCTGTTCGCCGCAAGCATGGGCCGCTGCGGCGGTGTTCGCCATGCTGCAGTCGTGCCTCGGTCTGGAGATCGATGCGACTGGCGCAGCCATTTCATTCCACGCGCCACGACTGCCCGAGTACATCCAATGGGTGCAGTTGCGCGACCTGCGCGTTGGCACCGGCAGCGTCGACCTTCTTCTGCAACGCTATGACAACAACGTCGGCGTGGAAGTGACGCGCAAGAATGGTCAGATCGCAGTCAGGGTCGACGTCTGAGAGGCTGAGAGTATTTCGAACGTGTCCGAGCAGCACGTCAAAAGGCGCCTGATCTAGGCGCAAAGCGCAGCCATAGCTTGGCTATGGCGAGCATTT
>Ga0207678_10005119_pt1 | contig 11759 bp, 13 predicted proteins | sample KBSC63metaG_FD_184319 | JGI IMG/M metagenome (GOLD analysis project Ga0207678, IMG submission 184319) | Corn rhizosphere microbial communities from Kellogg Biological Station, Michigan, USA - KBS C6-3 metaG (SPAdes) (version 2) | ecosystem: Host-associated > Plants > Roots > Rhizosphere > Soil ... | reverse complement strand
TCCGCGCATGGGGTTCACCGGTCGTGGCCGGGGATCGGCTCAGCTAGCGCCGCGCGCGATGCGGGCGCGGGGAAGGGGTCGGCAAAGTACTGGGTCTCGTGCGTGACCAGATCGCCGGTGAGTTCCATGACGCTCACCGAATAGGTGGGCGCGCCGTCATAGGTGATCACGCACTCGCTTACCCACAGGTCGCCGCCGCCCCGGATCCGCAGGACAGTGAAGTGGCGTTCAGCCGGGTGCCCGCCGCGCTGCGCCTGGATCTTTGCCCGGCCCCGGAAGCGCTCCCCAGACTGCGGATAGTCCAGGATCGCATCTTCGGAGTAGATCGCGTGCTCGGTCTCGATGTCCCCGCTCTCGGAAGCCCCCCAGTGCTGCTCCAGGAGAGCCCGGGTCCTGGCGTCACGATCCGTTGCGTTGTGCACCTACGCCACGCTAGCAGCAGGGCTCACTGCCCCCGGATCAGGCAGGACCTGATCCGGGTCCGGTCGAGAGGCGCTACGTCTGGTTATCCAGGAAGGTCGCCATCGAGTCGTCGAGCTCTGTCCACCACGGGGTGTGGTGGACGGGCGCGACGGTTCCGGTGCAGGGTGAGGAGAAAGACCGGTCCCGGTATCCGGTGATGCTGGCCATCTTGTCGTGCTCCCACTCCTTGAAGTGCGCGCGGGTCAAGTCAACGTCGTAGCTGGGGTAGTCGACATCCTTATGGAGGTCCACCAGGTAGCTGGCCTGGAAGTCGATCTCGTCAAGCGGCCCCGCGCACTCGTCCAGGCGGTCGCGCCAACGCGCGATGTCGGCGGCCATCTCCTCGTGCGAGGGCAGCGAGATCCGGCCGAGCACGTAGTCCCGCGCATACCACGCCTGCGTATCGAACATGGTGAACGTGTAGTACTGGTCCTGCATCCCGAGATACATGAGGTCGGGGTTGCCGAGCCAGAAGACGCCCTTGTAGAGGTGGCCGGGGTACAGCACGTTCGCGGTGCGCAACCGCAGCTCGTCGGAGATGAACCTGAACGAGTGCTGGTACCCGGTGCACAGCACGATGGCGTCCACATCACGCGCGGTCCCGTCAGCGAAGTGCGCGGTGCTGCCGTCGACTTTGGAAAGCAGCGGCACCTCGTCGATGCCCTCCGGCCATGGGAAGCCCATCGGCTGGGTCCGGTAAGACACGGTTACGGAGCTGGCACCGTACTTCTTGGTCTGCAGCGCGATGTCCTCCGCGGAGTAGCTACTGCCGATGACCAGCAGCCGCTTGCCGGCGAATTCCTGGGCGTCCCGGAAGTCATGGGAGTGCATAATGCGGCCGGGGAACTTATCGAACCCCTCGAACGACGGCATGTTCGGCGTGGAGAAGTGCCCGGACGCGACGATGACCTTGTCGAACTCCTCGGTCCTGCTCCGGCCGTCGTCCCTGGTCCGCACCGTTACCGCGAACTTCCCGGCCTTCTCGTCGTAGCTGATCCACTGGACGGCGGTGTTGAACTGTATGAACCGGCGCACGTTGTTCGCCTTGGCCCGTCCGGTGATGTAGTCGTAAAGGACCTCGCGCGGCGGGAACGACGGGATCGGCTGCCCGAAGTGCGTATCGAAGGTGTAGTCGGCGAACTCGAGGCACTCCTTGGGCCCGTTGGACCACAGGTAGCGGTACATGCTCCCGTGTACCGGGTCGCCGTGCTCGTCGAGCCCGGTGCGCCAGGTGTAGTTCCACAATCCACCCCAGTCGCTCTGCTGCTCGAAACATGTGACCTGGGGTACCTCAGCCCCCCCTCGGCGAGCTTCCTCGAAGGCGTGCAGCTGAGCCAGACCGCATGGTCCAGCGCCAATCACGGCGACCTGTGATGCCATCTCCATCCTCCTGAACCCACGTTGTTCCCATCCGGGCCAGCCGACATGCGCAGGTAACAGCCACGCCCTCTTAGCCGTATCTGAGCACTATATGAGCGGTGAACCACGTGCAGCGCGGAATCGGAAATCCGATCGCATCAGTGGCTTCACAGGCCGGATCTTACGGGACGTCCGGCGGCTTCCGCCCGTAGCCAGGCGGAGAGAACCGGACGCAGCTCGCCGCTCTGGCTGCTGCCGACCTGGCTTAAACGCGGTCGCGAGGAAGAAATCGCCCTGGCCGGGGATGCTCCAGCGCGGCCCCCGGCGGCGGTTATTCGGTCGCCGTGGACGTCTGATCGCGGTAGAACCTTCAGATGACCGAACGACGGCTGCCCGGCGGGCGCAGTTTCGGAGCCGTACGCGTCGGCGACGAAGTCCGCCGCCCTGCGCAGCCGTGGACGGCGACCGTGCACTCGGTGCTGCGGCATCTGGAAGACGTCGGCTTCGACGGCGCTCCGCGAGCCCGCGGCTTCGATGACCAGGGCCGCGAACGCCTGACGTTCCTGCCCGGCCAGACCTTGGGCGAGACCCGGCCATGGCCGGATTGGCTGCGCTCTGACGACGCGCTCCGGCAGGTCGGTGCGTGGCTTCGGAGGCTGCACGACGCGACCGCGACATTCCGGCCGGCCGCAGACGCCGCCTGGTTCACCGGCCGGCCGTGGCAGCCGGGACTTGTGATCGCTCATCTGGATGCGTCGCCGTGGAACGCCGTATGGGCCGACGGTGCCCTGGCCGGCTTCGTCGACTGGGACACTGCCAGCCCGTCCCGGCGCGAGGATGACCTGGCGTTCTCGGCGCTGACCTGGGTGCCGCTGCTGACGGCGGAGATCGCCCGGGGAGCCGGATTCGGCGACTCTGCCGACCGGCACCGGCGGTTCCATCTGCTCCTGGACGCGTACGGATACACCGGCGACCGGACCGCGATCCGCGACGCGATCATCGGGCGGGTCGAGCGCAACGTCGCGATGATCCGGCAGTTCGCCGACGGCGGTGAGCCGGTCTTCCAGCGCATGCTGCCGTGGGCCGCGGACCTGGAACGGTCCGGCCATGAGGTAGCCGGGCTGCCGGACGAGTTCTGGCCGGGGCCGGGCCGCTGATGACCGGACGGGCCGGCGCCCTGCCACACGAGCCCATCCGTGAGGGCAAGTACGCCCGGATCGAGAGGGAAAGGCGCTTCTTGCTGGCCGGCCCGCCGCCACCGATGGCCGTCACCGGCCGCCGCCGCATCACCGACCGGTACCTGCCGGGCACGCGCCTGCGCCTGCGGCGTATCGACAACCTCCACAGCGGAGACCGCGAGTTCAAGATCACCCAGAAGATCCCCGCCAGCCGACCCGGCTACGTCCAGGGACTCATCACCAACACCTACCTGTCCGCGGCCGAATACGACCTGCTCGCCACGCTCCCGGCCGCGGTGCTGTCCAAGACCCGGCTGAGCGTCCCGCCGCTGGGCATCGACGTCTTCGAACCGCCGCTGCACGGCCTGATCATGGCTGACGTCGAATTCAGCACAGACCGCGAAGCAGAGTCATTCCTCCCGCCTCCGGCGGCGGTCGCCGAGGTCACCGATGACTCCCGGTTCACCGGCGGCAGCCTCGTCAGCGCCCGGCGCCATGACTTGCTGGCCTGGCTCGCCGAGTATGGCATCGAACTCCAGCAGACCGAGTGAACTCACGGGGGAATGCCTTCGAGCGTGGTCAGGTAAAAGGAGCCGAGGCGAACAGGTTGAGCCCCAGCGCTTCTGAGAGGTATCTGGTGATGTGTTGTCCCCGCACGCTGTTGCCTGCGGCATCGAGCGGCGGGGAGAACGTGCCGAGGCCTCCCTTGCCTGGCGACACCGTCACGATGCCTCCGGCGACTCCGCTCTTACCAGGCAGACCCACGTCGTAGAGCCACTGGCCGGAATGCTCGTACAGCCCCGCTGTGGCCAGCACGGCCAGCACCCGCTTGCAGTGGCGGGTCTCGATGGCCTGCTCACCGGTGACCGGATTCACTCCGCCATTGGCCAGTGTCGCTCCCATCACGGCAAGGTCACGTGCGCTGACGCGCAGGGAACACTGGCGGGTGTAGACGTCGGTGGCGAGATCGGGGTCGCAGTACATGCGGCCATAGCCGTCCAGGAGGTGGGCGATTCCCCGGTTGCGGTCGTTGGTCGCCGCCTCGGACTCGTACACGTCATTGTCCATCACCAGTCGCCGCCCGGCGAATCGCGACATCGCGGCAACGATGCTCTCGAATTTCTCGTCAGCGGTCGTGCCCGGCACCAGGCTCGTGGTGGCCATGGCACCGGCATTGACCAGCGGGTTCATCGTGCGATCGGTGTTGAGCTCGATGGCCATCACCGAGTTGAAAGGCAGGCCCGTGCTGTTGACGCCGAGCTTCTGGCGCGCCTGTTCGTGCCCGAGGGTGTGACAAACCAGGGCGAAGACGAAAAGCTTGGAGATGCTCTCGATGGCGAACTCCTGGTCAGCGTCGCCAGCCGAGAACAGCCGCCCGCCAACTCCGGCAACGCACACCCCGAAGGCGCTGGGCGAAGCTGCGGCCAGGGCCGGAATATAGTCGGCGACGGCCCCCTCGCCGAGATGGCGATAGCGCTCGTAGCCGGCCGAGATGAGGGCCTGCACGTCAGTATCGGGCGGGAGTACTCCGGTCGATACTCGTTCGGTCTCAGGATGATCGCCGGGGAGGGGATCGTGATCCATGCTCATCCTCTGGCTGGCGAGGCTGGCCGGGTTCCACCTGGCGATCGGGACCCGCCGGGCTGATGGTATCGAGCTTGATGATCCGCAGCAAAACCCAGGTGACAACGTCAACCTTCCCGCCGGTGAACCTGCGGTGAACAAGCCCGTGGCGGCCCGTGAGGAGAACTAACGTGACCGCGGGAACGGTGAGCGCGCGGCGTTTCTGTTGCGCTGTCCCAATCCGGCATACCGTCGTGGACGTGGTCGACCGGGATGTAGATGACGCCGTGGCGCGGAGCTTCCTTGCGGGTCTGCCGGCGGAGCTGGCCGGCCGGCTGCGGGCTGAGGGCGAGCGAGCCGACTACCCGGCCGGGACGACGGTGTACCGGGCCGGCGACGACCCGCGGGCGGCGCTGGTGGTCCGGGGGCTGATCCGGGTGTACCTGAGTTCGCCGGGTGGCCGGCAGGTTACCGTCCGCTATGCCCGGCCCGGTGACGTGCTGGGGATCGCGGTGCTGGTGGGCGGCCCGGCTGATACCAGCGTCCAGGCGGTAGAGCCCTCGAGCGTGTTCAGGATCAGCGCACGGACCCTGACCGAGGCAGCGCGACGCGACGCCCGGGTGTCCTGGGCCATCGCCGAGGAACTGAACCGGCGGCTGTATGAGGTGCTGGAGCAGACCGCGGTCAACGCGTTCGGCTCGGTGCGCCAGCGTGTTGCCGCTCACCTGCTCGATCTTGCCTCCGGCCGGCAGCGGCCGGGGGGCCGCCTGGTGGCCCGCGTGTCGCAGCAGGAGCTGGCGGATGCGGCCGGGTCAGTCCGCGAGGTGGTGGCCCGGGCGCTGCGTGACCTGCGCGCGGCCGGGATCGTGGCCACCGCGGCGGACAGCGTCGTGATCCTCGACCCGGCCCGGCTGTACGCCGAATCCGGAGGCCCCTCTGGCCTGTGACTTTAGTCATCCCGCGCGGGACTGAGGTCACTGACGCAGCGGCGCGGCGGCGGCAGCCTGGATGGGTCAGGCCCGGGAAACCGGGTTGGCCCGCAGCAGGAAGAAAGACTCCCGCCATGAACGCTCTGACCGCGATTTCCCGGACCGGACCCGGGCCGGCGGGGGCGGTGAAGGCGGTGTCGGTGATCAGCACCGGGACCGTCCGGATCCGCCCCGAACACCCCTACGGCAGCCGCAAACCGCTGTACTGGTGGCTGCTGACCTCGCGCCGGTGGACACCGCCACGGCCGATCAACGTCTACGTCATCGAGCACGCCAGCGGGCTGATCCTGTTCGACACCGGGCAGGACCGCGCCTCGGTCACCGACGAGACCTACTTCCCCGGCGGTGCCACCGGCTACCTGTATCACCGGCTCGCCCGCTTTGATATCGGCGAGGACGATACCCTCGCCGCCCAGCTCGCTACGCTCGGGTACGCCCCTGCCGACGTGGACACCGCGATCGTGTCCCACCTGCACCAGGACCACATCGGCGGGCTGGCCGAACTGGCCGACGCCGAGCTGCTGGTGGCAGCGGCCGAATGGGCCGAGCTGGCCAAGCCCGCCCCGGAGCCGCGCGGCTTCCTGCGCAGCCACATCGAGCTGCCGGGACTGAGATGGCACCAGGTGAGCCTGGAACACACCAGCGATCGCGGCCTGGGGCCCTTCACCGAGGCGCTTGATGTGATGGGCGACGGGTCGCTGACCCTGCTGCCTACTCCCGGTCACACGGCGGGCTCGATGTCGCTGCTGGTCCGCCGGGCCGGGCGGCCGCCGCTGCTGCTCGTCGGGGACCTCACCTACGGGGCCGACATCCTCCAGCGTGGCCAGATCCCCGGCGTCGGCAGCCGACGGCGGCTCGCGGAGAGCTCGCGCAAGGTTCTCGCCCTGGGCGAGCAGCAGCCGGGCCTGCTCGTACTGCCCGCCCACGACCCGACCGCCGCCCAGCGGCTGCTGGACAGTTGAGAGGTGTGCTGTGACAACGGCATCGGGGATCGGTGTGGCCAGTGATGTGCTGTTGCTCGGGGCGGCGGGGAACAGCGGCCGGCTTATCGCGGCCGAGCTGGCTGCCCGCGGCCTGTCCGTCCGGCTAGCCGGACGCCGCCGCGGCCCGCTGGAGGACGTCGCCCGGGCCCTGGCCGCCGATGGCGCGACGACGGACGTGCGCACCGTCGATGCCAGCGACGCGGCGTTGCTGGCCGAAGCGATCGCCGGCGTCGGGGTGGTCCTGTCCACGATCGGACCGTTCGCCCGGCAGGCCGGCCCGGTAATCGATGCCTGCCTGGCCGCTGGAGTGCCGTATGTGGACATAGCGAACGAATGGGCGGCGGTACGGGGATTGCTTGACCGCGACGAGCAAGCGCGCGCACACGCGGTCGCGCTGGTCACCGGGGCCGGGTTCGGGCCGGCTGCGACCGAGACCCTGGTCCTGCGCCTGGTCGGGCAGATGGGTGCGGTGCCCGGCCTCGTGCGTGTGGCGGCCGCCGCGGCGGTGACCGGCCACAGCGACGGCGTGCGCCAGACGGTCCAGGAATCCCTGTCTCAGGGCGTCACCATCACCTACCGCGATGGTCATGTGGCCCGGGAGGCTCTCGGCAGCGGCGCCACGGTCCTGACCTTCGGCGGCGCCCAGCGGCAGATGTTGCCCGGCCCGGTCGGTGACCTGGAGGCGGCCAGGCTGGCCAGCGGCGCCGCCAACGTAGTCGCGTACATCTCAGACCCGGCTACGGCCAGCAGTGGCACCGCTTCCTGCACCTGGGCCGAGGTCACCGCCCCCGACGGGCACGTTGCCGTAGCCGAGCTAGTGACCGGCGAAGGCGTCCGCATGACGGCCGCCATCGCTGCCGAGACAGCCCGGCGCGTCCTGGCCGGAGCCAAGCCCGGCGCCTGGACCCCCGGCCAGCTGTTCGGCGCCGCCCTTGTCACCGACGCCACCGGCGCCCAGGTGACCGTCAACGGACAGCCAGCATGAGCGCCAGCGCTGAGGAGGAACACATGGAGATCGATACGCTCGAGGAAATCCAGCTCGGCGGCATCACCCAGCGGATCCGCGTTCGCGGGGCGGACGCATCCAACCCGGTGCTTCTGCTGATGCAGCAAGGTCCCGGATTGCCGATAATCAACGACGCGCGGCGCCTGGAGCGCCTCCTCGGACTGGAAAAGGCCTTCACGGTCATCTACTGGGACCAGCGGGGCACCGGCCTGTCATCACCATCGCTACGCAAGGACTCGAAGCGGTTCGAAATCAGCGTGACGCGAATGGTCGATGACACAGTGACGCTGCTGGAGCTGCTTCGCGCCCGGTTCGGCGGCAAGACATTCGTCGCCGGGTTCTCCTTCGGCGCGACATTCGCGGCGTACGCCGCTGCCCAGCGCCCGGAGCTCGTGGCCGCATTGGTAGCGGCCGGTATGGACATCGACGTGCCCGCAGCCGAGGACAACGCCTACGCCTTCGCGCTCGACGCCGCCCGCCGGCGCGGTAACCGGCGCGCAATCCGGCAGCTGGAAGCCATCGGCCCGCCCCCGCACACAACCGCGAAGCAGTTCACCACCCGGGCCCGCTGGGTGGCCAACTTCGGAGGCGTAGCGACCAACGCGAACTTCAACAGCCTGTTCCGCGCGCTCCTGCTCAGCCTGGTCCGCTCGCCCGACTACTCCGCCGCAGACATCATCCGCACCGTTCGCGGGATCAGCGCGTCACAGGCCGCACTGCTGCCCGAGCTCGCCACCACAGACCTGGTTCGCACCATGCCGTGCCTCGACGTGCCCCTCGTCATGGCACAGGGCCGTCTCGACCAGGTGGCACCCGGCGAGGCGGCCCAGCGATTCCACGACTCGCTGACAGCACCGGGCAAACAACTGGTGTGGTTCGAGTCATCGGCCCACACACCGCATCTGGAAGAACCAGCCAAGTTCCGGGAACTGCTGATGGACGTCAGAGCCAGCCAGCTCGCCAGCACCTGAAGCAGCCCAGCCACAGCCGCGGCAGTGGCTAGTCACCGGCCAGCGTCAGGCCCAGGGTGGTGCGGTGGTGGACGAGGAAGCGGCCGGTCCGGGTCGTGGACACCAGCCCGTTCGCGCGCAGGACGCCCAGGTGCTCGCTCACGCTGCTGACTGGTATCCCGGTACGGGCGGCCAGGCCGGTTGTTGAGGCTGGCGCCGCGAGGGCCGTCAGCACGGCCGCCCGTGTCCGGCCGATGAGCCGGACGAGATCTTCGCTGGAGCGCGGGCCCTGCTGCCAGAGCCCGTGGATCCCTCGTGCCGAGTAGATCACGGCCGGCGGGTCGAAGCTCACCGCGGCGCCCGGCCAGGCGAACACGCTGGGGATCAGCACGAGGTCGGTGCCGGACACGTCGATCTCCCGCGAGCCGGCTATGCCGAACCTGACCGCGCCGTCCTTCCAGGACACCTTCGGGTCAAGCTCGCTGAGGACGGCGGCAACTCCGGCATCCGCGAGCCGCCGGGCGCGATAGGTGATGTCAGCGTCGAGCACGTCGCGCAGCCGGGGCCACCATGGCTCTATAAGCGCCGCCCATGCCCGCCACAGCATGTCCGCGAGCAGGTCGCGCACTGCCGCCGGGCCGCCGTCCCGCTGATGGGTATCCCACTCAGGGCCGAGGCACTCAGCTAGCTCCGCTGCGACCTTCTCCGGCGGGGTCGCGCGAACCCTGTCGAGTTCGGCGCCGATCTCAGTGAACGGGCTGTCCGGGGCCGGGCTGATGAAATCAGGCTGGTACCCGTGCACCGCCAGGATCGCCAGCAGCGGCTCTACGCCCAGGCCGGGGACCAGTTCGCGGGCCTGGCGTTGCCAGGGCAGGTGGTAGGCAGCCGCGCCGGGCCGGGCCAGCGACCGCAGCGCGTCGGCCGTCTCGTTCAGCGGCGAGATCGCGAACCGGCACTGCAGCAGGTCCTCCGAGCGGAACCGCATGAGCAGGGGCACAGAATGCCTTTCGTTTCGGCTGGAGCCGAAATAAGTGTTCCCTCCTTACCCTCCCCTCACCATGAAGCCGTGACACTCCTGCGCGACCTGCCCCGCTTCCGTTATCTCTGGCTGAGCAAGGCGATCTCCTCGACCGGCACTGGCGTGGGCCTGATCGCGCTGGTGCTGTTCGTGGCCCCGTCCGGTCCCGGCACGGTAAGCCTCGTGCTGATCGGCACCGCGCTGCCGCTGCTGGCCGGGCCGCTGGCCGGCGCAGTCGCCGACCGGGTGGACCAGCGCCGCCTGCTGGCCGGCTGCGAGGCCGGGCAGGGAGTCATCTATGCGATCCTGGCCGTGACCCGGCCGCCCCTCCCGGCGCTGCTGCCGCTGGTGATCCTCGCCTCGCTGCTGGCGACGTTCGGCGCGCCGGCTGGCAAAAGCGCCGTCCGCCGCCTCGTGCCGGCCGAGCGCCGCAGCCAGGCCAACGCGCTTCTCAGCCTCGCGATGAACCTGCAGATCATCGCAGGCCCGGCGATCGGCGGCGTCCTGGCCGGGATCACCGGGGTATCCGCCGCGTTCGGCGTGAACGCCGCGTCGTTCGGCATCTCCGCGCTGCTGCTGACCGGCCTCGGCCCGCTCGCGCCGCTCGAGCGACCCGCACCGGAAGCCAGGCCCGGCCTGCTCGCCGACACCATATCGGGGCTGCGGTACGCGAGAGAGAACCCGGCCGTCCGGGGCCTCGTCCTGGGAACTGTCATCTTCGTGACATTCGCCGCCATGGACAACGTCGCGCTGGTCTTCCTCGTACGGCGGGCGCTGCACGGTCCGGCGGCCGAGTACGGCATCATCTCGGCGGCGTTCGGGGCCGGCATGGTCACTGCGTCGCTGGCGCTGACCGTCAAGGCGGACCGGAGACCGGCGGCCTTCTGGCTGACCGGCGGCGTCGTGACGGGAGCGGTCGGCATGGTGCTGACGGGGATCGCGCCGACGGCGGCAGTGGCCTGCGCCGGGCAGGCGGTCGCCGGCGCGGGCAATACCGCCGACCTCGTGGGCACCGACACGCTGGTCCAGGAGCGGGTGCCGGCGCACATGCTCGGACGGGTGTTCGGCACCGTCTACGGCGGGGCGCAGCTGGCGTCCGCGCTCTCCTACATCATCGCCGGCCCGCTCGTGGCGCTCACCGGGCCACGGGCCACCTTTGTCATCGGAGGCGCGGGCGCGCTGGCCGGCGCCTTCGTGCTAGCCTCCGCGCTGCGATCCCGGCCCGCGCCAGCCGCGTAACGGACCCATTTCCGGATGCTCCCAGCGGAGTACCTGCACGGGCCGCCGCATCCACGCGGACCAGGTAGAAGACGCTTCCCGCAGCCGACGACGGCGGGCCGCCTGGTTGGCAGCATCGGTGCCATGGCAACCATCATTTCCGCAGCTCGCAGACAGCGCGACCAGCGATCGTTCCTGCTCCAGCGGGCGCAGCCCGCGATGGTCGGCCTGATCGACGGTTCGCTGTCGACACTCGCCCCGATCTTCGCCGTCGCGTTCGCGACACACCAGCCGCGCTACGCATTCCTCGCCGGGCTGGCGACCGCGATCGGCGCCGGCGTCAGCATGGCCTTCTCCGAAGGACTCTCTGACACCGGCGACCTGACCGGCCGCGGCCGCTCGTACCTGCGCGGTGCGATCACCGGCGCCGGCACGTTCCTGGGCGGCATCCTGCACACACTGCCGTTCCTCATCCCCCAGTACCAATCGGCGGTGCTGCTCGCGCTCGCGGTGATCGCGTTCGAACTCCTAGCGCTGGCCTGGATTCGCCGGAGGTTCTTCGGCACCGGCTTCCTCAGCTCACTCGTCTCGGTCACGCTCGGCGGGGCGATCATCGCCACGATCAGCGCCGCGCTCGGTGCAGTCAGATGACCGCAGGCGACGCCTCAGCTGAATCCGCAAGAAGGGCCGCTCCCTCAGCCAGCGCGGGACAGGGCACTGTTGTTCTAGACCGGCCGACCCAGCCGGTACCACCGCGGCGCGGTCTTGTTCATCGGCCAGCCCAGGCCCGCGGTGTCGGCCGGCTCGGACGCGAGCATCTCCCAGCCCGCGAAGGCGGTCTCGATCTCCTCCTGCGACACCCCTCCGGTCAGCCACCGCCACCGGCTCGGGCCGAAGCTCAGCATCAGCAGCGTGGCCCCGGGGTTGGCCAGCGCGCTGGCACCTTCTCCCTGGGCCAGACGCTGTCTTGCGTCCAGACCCTGGAAGCAGCCGATGTCGAGAAAGAAGTCGAACGTCCCCAGGTTCGCCGACG
>Ga0207678_10005115_pt1 | contig 11764 bp, 5 predicted proteins | sample KBSC63metaG_FD_184319 | JGI IMG/M metagenome (GOLD analysis project Ga0207678, IMG submission 184319) | Corn rhizosphere microbial communities from Kellogg Biological Station, Michigan, USA - KBS C6-3 metaG (SPAdes) (version 2) | ecosystem: Host-associated > Plants > Roots > Rhizosphere > Soil ... | reverse complement strand
CGCCTGGACGGCGATCAGGCTGACCTGGTGCGAGACGACGTCGTGCATCTCGCGGGCGAGCTGGTTGCGTTCGGCGGCCAGGATCGCCTGGGCGTCGAGCACGCGTTCGTGCTCGCGCGCGGCCCGGATGTCCGCCAGCCGCAGCGCCAGTTCCCGCTGGGCGTGGACCAGCCGCCCGAAGAAGATCGGCGCTGCCGCCGTCATGGTCGCGTAGATGATGGTGAGCACCATGTCGGTGCGTGAGTAGTAGAACTGCAGCCCCGGGAAGAAGTATCCCACCGCGGCGACGAGCCCGCAGGCGGCGAGCAGAACCCGATGCGAGTACCGCACCGCGACCGCGTAGAGCGCGCAGAGCGTCGCGACCACGGAACCGACGAGGACGAGCGCGGGCAGGGTGAGCACGAAAACGGCAACAGGCCACCGCCGGTGGAGCACGAGCGCGCCGACCGCCAGGATGACCACACCGATGTCCCAGTACTCGGTGGGGTGGTTGAACACCGCGTCCAGCGCGGCGAGGGCGATCAGGCCCGCTTCGACGAGCAGCGCACGCGTCCGGTTCACGCTCCGGTGCCCTCGAGCAGGCCCGCGCGTTGCGCCACCAGCGCGGCCTGCACCCGGCTGCCCACCTGCAGCTTGGTCAGGATCGCGGAGACGTGGTCCTTCACCGTGCCGACGCTGACGTGGATCCGCTGCGAGATGTCCGTGTTGGACAGTCCGTCCGCGATCAGGACGAGCACGACGCGTTCACGCTCGGACAGCCGGCCGACCTGCGTGGCCGCGGGCGAACCCGCACCCGAGTCGAGGTAGCCGTCGACGACGGTGCGGGTGACCTTCGGCGAGAGCACCACTCCCCCGGCCGCCAGGGTGCGGACCAGCTGGGCGAGCTGCTCGGGCGCGGTGTCCTTGAGGATGAACCCGGCCGCGCCCGAACGCAGCGCGGTGGCGATGTACTCGTCGGAATCGAACGTCGTGAGCATCGCCACGACCGGCGGAGTCCGCAGGCCCCGCAGCTGCCGCAGGACAGTGAGCCCGTCAACGTCGGGCATCCGGATGTCCAGCAGCACGACGTCGGGCGCGTGCAGGCCGACTTCCTTCACCGCCTCCCCACCGGAGACCGTCGCCACCACCTCGATGTCACCCGCCGCCTGGAGGATGAGGCGGAACCCCGAACGCACCAGCTCCTCGTCGTCGACCACGATCACACGAACCATGGCACCAGTCTCGCCGCGACCGGCACCCGGACACCATCCGGGGCCCGGCGACCCCCACCCCGCCGGTCGGCTGGACCTCGGCAGCCGATCGGCGGGGACCGGTCCGGGTCACCGGTGCCCACGCGCGACGTCCGGGGATGACGGTTCCCCGGCCCCGCTCGTGAGTGGTCCGCCACCGCCGTGCCGCTCACGAGCGGGTGATCATCTTGATGGCGAGGCGAAGGCCCTGGCGCATGCTGACCTGGGGCAGGTAGGCGCGGCCGACCGCGTTCGCGATCCGCGGCAGGGCGGCCGGGTCCGGGTAGGCCATGTACATCGGCCGGTAGCCGGGCTGGAACTTCGCCTTGAACGCGAACAGCGAGCGGAACCCGTACACCGGCTCCAGCACCTGTCCGGTCATGTCCAGTACCCGCTGCAGCGCGCGAGGGCGTTCCCCGCGGTCCAGCCGGGCGAGCGGCGCGCCGGACAGGCTGAGGAACCGGATTCCCCCGGTCTTCAGCTCCAGGGCCGCCGAAGCGATCAGGAACTCCATCGAGCCGCGGAAACCGCCGGCCCGGCGCCGCATGAAGTCGAGTGTGTACCCGACGACCTCGCCGTCGGCGTACACCGGCAGCCAGCTGGTGATGCCGTGCACGGTGCGGTCGGCGTCGATGGCGAGCAGGCACCGCACGCCGTCGCCGGTCAGTTCTCGCAGCCCGCCGAGCGTGAAGCCCATCTCGGGCAGTCCTTTGTCCGCCACCCATTCCGCCGAGATGGCGCGGACCTGATCGGTGATCGCGTGGGGCGCGTCGGCGTAGGCGCACCACTCGGCGGTGATGCCGGCCTTGGCCGCCTTGTTCAGCGCTGTGCGGACGTCCTGCCACTTCTTGCCGGTGAAGCTCAGCGTGCCGAGTTCGATCACGGTGTCTTCGGCGACCTGCACGGCCGACCAGCCGAGCGGGCTCACCGCGTCCCGAGTCTCCTCGGTAATGCTGTAGAGACACGGCATCCAGCCGTTTTCCTGGCAGAACCCGGCGAATCCGCGCACGGCCTCGGCCGGCGCGCGTCCGATCGGGTCGCCGACGGTCAGGGCGATGGTCGCCACCACGCGGTAGGCGATGGCCGTCTCGCCGTCGGGGGTGAACCAGTACTGGTTGCCGTGCCAGGTCGTCATGTACGACAGGGACGACCCGCCGTACCGCCGCATCAGGTCGCGGGCGTGCGCCGCCTCCTTCTCCGACGACGACGGCCACGCGCGCCACGACGCCAGCAGCAGGCCCGTGAGCACGATCAGCCAGAACACCACGCCGGTGTACTCGAACAGCACCGTGCCGACGAACCCGTCCGCCTTGAACTCCGTCGAGATCAGCCCGAGCAGGTACCCCGGCGGCAGGAACCGCTTCGGCAGGTCGGCGAGCAGTCCGGCGAAGCTCGGTTCCGGCGAGAACTGGTTGCGCACCAAGGAGCCGCCGAAGACGTACAGCGCCGACAGCACCCCGATGCTGCCCAGCGTGAACTGCCAGAACTTCGTGATCGCGTGCCGGGGCAGCTTCACGGTGAAGTGCTTGCGCGTCACCAGCAGCACGACGGTGGCGGCGAGCGGCGCCAGGATGGGCACCCCGTAGGAGAAGCCGATTTCCAGCGCACCGGCGGCCGGAAGCCGCGCGGCATCCGCCACGAACCATCCGACGATCGCCGCGTACGCCACGTTGAACGTCAGCGCCGACCACCAGGCGAACCGCCGCCCGCGCCGCAGCCCTTCCGCGAGCACGAGCAGCAGCAGCGCCGGGAGCAACGACATCACCAACGCCGGGAACCGCCCGTAGGACAGCTGGATCAGCATCGTGCGGCACAGGTCCACCGCGTCCGAGGCGCACGTCGAGGTCACGTCCTCCGCCGCCGGCCGCGCGACCGCCACCACGTCGGAGTACCACGACAACGGGCCGTTCGGATACGGCGACAGCATCGTCACCACCGGCCCGAGCGCCGACGCCGCCACCACGAGCCCGACGAGGACGCGGGTCTCCGCCAGGGTCCGGGGCGTGCGGACTGCGGCGGTCCGCAGGAACAGCCCGCCGATCAGCAGTCCGATCACGCCGCCGGACAGCCTCAGCAGGTCCTCCAGCCACCCCGAGTACAGCGTGAGCACCAGGACCGACAGGACGGTCACCAGCCGGACGCGGCGCCGCCACAACGACGGCATCCGGAACGTCAGCGCCAGCGCGAGCCCCACCCCGCCGATCGACGGGCCGGCCGCGACCGCACCTCGGAGCGAATCGAGCCAGGCCGGCTGCAGGTCGCTGCCGAACAGCACCAGTCCCAGCCCCAGGAACACGCCGAGGACGTGGGAGCCGAGGAAGATCGCGGCCGTGCGCAGGGCACCGAACTCGCGCTCGGCCAGCGCGCCGAACACCAGCAGCAGCGCGGTGGTCGCCAGGTAGCCCGTCAGGTCCATGGCCCACAGTGCCGACGAGAGTACCGTCCACAGCGGACTGTCGGTGCCGGCGCCGATGCGGGCGAGCAGCTCCTCGTTCGGCCCGCCCAGCGCACCCGTGCACGCACCGACGGTCCAGAACGCGATGACGAAGGTGCACGTCAGCGGCGCTGTCCGGAGCAGACGGCCCACCGACCGGCCGATGCGCTCCACGCCGCGGCCGAGCGCGGTCCTTTCCGCGGTCTCGGCCGTCGCGTCACCCGATCGTGTAATCATGTTTCCCGTTTCCCCGAACTGCTCGTGGTGGTCATCTGCTCAGGCCGGTGCGCGTGGCGAGCCAGGGCAAGGAGTCGTAGAGGCCGGAACGCCACACGGTCCAGTCGTGCCCGCCCGGCAGTTCCTTCCACTGCACGTCCATGCCGGCCGTGCGGCAGGCTTGGAACACCTCGGCGGCCGCCGGCCCGTAGTGCGCGTCGTCACGGCCCGCGACGATCACGCCGTCGGTGCGCGGGAACCGTTGCCGGGCGAGGATGTCCATCGGGTTGACACGGGTGAAGGCCGTCTCGTCGCCGCCGAACGCGGCCTTGACCGTTTCGGTCCGCGTGCCGAGTGAGGGTTCGCGCTGCCCGGTGAGGTCGATGAAATTCCCGTACACGTCCGGCGCCCGCACGGCCAGTTGAAGAGCGCAGGTGCCCCCTTGCGACAGACCTGCGATCGTCCAGGCCTCGCGCCGCTCGTCGACCGTCAGCCGCCGCTTGATCCAGGTGGGCACGTCACGGGCCAGATAGGTCTCCGACTGCCCCAGCTTCGAGTCCAGGCACAGGGGGTTCGCCATCCGGGTGCCGAGCTGGTCGGCCACCACCACGACCGGCGCCAGCCCGTCGTGCGCCCGAGCGAACGCGTCCATGCGCCCGGCGAGCCGGCCTGCGTCGAACCAGTCACGCGGCGAGCCCGGTTGCCCCGCGAGCAGCACCAGGACCGGCAGCCGCGGGCGGACTGCCGCCGCGTACGCCGGTGGCAGGTAGATCCACGCCGGACGGGCCTCGAACGCGCCGGGAATCGCCGCTTCCGACACCGTCCCCTTGTCCGGAAGACCCGCGGGCTTCCGCCACACGTCGGCGAGCTTGCCGCCGGCCGGCACGTCGACCACGCTCGACGGCGGACGCGCGGCCTCGTCGAGGCCGACCCGGTGGTTCGCGAACACGTCGAGCACCGCGCGCGATGTCGGGTAGAAACCGAAGTGCGTGTTCGCGGCCATGCCCGCACTCGCCAGCACGACCAGTGCTGCCAGAAGTCTCAGGACACGCCGGTACCACCGGCCGGCCCGCAGCCGCGCGACCGCCAGGCAGGCAGCGACCAGCGCCGCGCCCGCCCACACCGCCAAGAGCAGGGGCAGCGGCTCCGGCCACGGCTTCCACACGTGGTCGACCAGGAACTTCACCCCGGCCACGAACACTGCGCACGCCGCCACCACGACCGGGAGAACCCTGGTCCACCACGGGCGATCCTTCCGGACCGCCAGGGAAAGCAACGCAGCCACGCCGGCAACGGTGGCGACGACAGGGATCGGCCCGGAGATCAAGGACAGGTCCAGTGGACTGATCATGCATTCCGTTCGTCGCGGGTCTTCGGGCCGATCCCGGGGCTCACCCTCCTCAATGGACAAATAACTTACGGCAGGCAGCTTGTCCAATCAGGAGTCCTGCTTCGTTGGCCGCCAAGCAGCGCGGCAGGCGTCCGAGGGGGGTGGTGACGCCTGCCGCGCAGGTCTTGTGGTGCGGTCAGGGACGCTCGCGGCCGGCGGTCCCGGCCACCCGGATCACACCAGTGGGTGACACACGGCCGCGGCCGGTCATCCTTCGTCGTCGCCGAAGAACTCGTCGGCGACGCCGCCGGCGACCCCGCCGAGGACCATGCCGCCGGCCAGCCCGGCCGCGCCGGCGGCGAGCATGCCGCCCATGCCCGGCCCCCGTCGCTGCCCGTGCTGCTCGTCGTGGCCGGCGTACCCCTGCTGTCCGGCATAGCCGGGCTGTGCCCCGTAGCCGGGCTGCCCGCCGAACGCCGGGTTCGGGTGGCCGCGCTCGGCGACCTGGGTGAGCCAGCCGTTGACCGCGGTGGCCCAGTCGGTGTTCTGTGCCTCTTGGTGAGGGAGCCGGAGGTGGCCCGCCGTGTCGCCACCGCGCTTGTCGGCGTCCAGGATCACGTGGAGCTCGTCCGGGTTCGCCACGAAGGTCACCGTGACCTGGTTCACCCGGCCCGCGTACTGGGCCGGCGGGAAGAACTCGAGCTCCTGGTGGAAACCGAGCTCGCACGCCACGCCCTGCGGAGGCCCGGCCGTGATGCCGGTGCTGCGGAAGGTGAACCCGAGCAGGCCGAACGCGTCGAGCACCTTGTTCTGCGAGGGCAGCGGGCCGACCAGTACCGGGTCGAGGTCGCCCTTGTCGGGGGCACCCTCGACGAGCAGGTCGGTACGCACACCCACGCTCATCCCGGGCAGGACCGCGCCGTCGACCCCGGTGATGGGCGTCTCCCACGGCAGCGGCAACCGGAACGGGATCGAGACCAGCTGTCCCGCGGGCACCCGCAGGCCCTGCTGCACGACGAGCCGGGAGAACTCCGCGTCGCCGCCGTGCTCCACCTCGATCCTCGCGACGAGCGACAGCACGACCTGGCCGATCTCGGCGTCCGCGTTGCCGCCCTGGATGTGCACCTGCCCGGTGATCGCCTGACCGGGCACGGCGTGCGGCGAGTCCAGCACCGTGTCGACGGACGGGCCGCCGATGCCGAAGCGGCTCAGCATCCGATTGAACATGGGAATCTCCTCCGGGGCAGTGGGACGAAGTGCGGCGCGCCGTCTCTGTTTCCCAGTGTCGTGGGCCCGTCCCGGCCCGCCCAGCCGCTGGGCGTCCGGAACAACCCGCCACCCGGCTGGATGTCTCCCCGCCGGTCGGCCCGGCCGTCGACCGGCGGTCAGCTGGTTCGCACCCGTTCGTGGGCTTGGCGGAGCCGGACGGGCCGGAACTTGCGTAGTGTCGCGACCATGTCTGGGGATGCGCACCTGCTCGTCGACGATGTCCTGTCCGGGCTGACCGCCGCCGAAGTGGCCGAGCGGGTCGCCGCGGGCCGGACCAACGACGTACCCGCCCGGGTGAGCCGCAGCACCGGCGAGATCGTGCGGTCGAACGTGTTCACCCGGATCAACGCGATCTTCGCGGTGCTGGCGGTGCTCATCTTCTCGACCGGCTACCTGCTGGACGGGCTGTTCGCCGGGCTGATCGTGGCCAACAGCGCCGTCGGCATCGTCCAGGAGCTGCGGGCGAAGCGGACACTGGACCGGCTGGCGATCGTCGGCCAGGTCCGGCCGCGGGTGCGCCGGGACGGCGTGAGCCGGGAACTGGCGCCGGCGGAGGTGGTGGCCGACGACGTGGTCGAGGTCGGTCCGGGCGACCAGATCGTGGTCGACGGCACCGTCCTGACGGCCGAAGCCCTGGAAGTGGACGAGTCGCTGCTCACCGGCGAATCGGACGCGCTCGTGAAAGACCCCGGTGACCCGGTCATGTCGGGCAGTTTCGTGGTGGCGGGCAGCGGCGCCTACCGCGCGACGAAGGTCGGGCGGGAAGCGTACGCGGCGCGGCTGGCCGAGGAGGCCGGGCGGTTCACGCTGGCGGATTCCGAACTGCGCGCCGGGATCAACACGATCCTGAAGGTCATCACGTACCTGCTCGTCCCGGCCGGGGTGCTGTCGATCTACAACCAGCTCTCCGGCTCGCAGGCCCTGCCGGACGCGCTGCGTGGCATGGTGGCCGCGCTCGTCCCGATGGTGCCCGAAGGCCTGATCCTGCTGACCTCGGTCGCCTTCGCGGTCGGCGTGGTCCGGCTGGGCCGGCGGCAGTGCCTGGTCAACGAGCTGCCCGCGATCGAAGGCCTGGCACGGGTGGACGTGGTGTGCGCCGACAAGACCGGCACGCTCACCGAGAACACCATGCGGCTTTCCGAGGTGCGGCCGCTCGGCGAGCCGGACGTCGTCCCCGAGGTCGTCCTCGCCGCGCTGGCGGCCGCCGACCCCCGCCCGAACGCGAGCCTGCTCGCGATCGCGCAGGCCTGCCCGCCCGCGCCCGGCTGGACCGCGGAGGCGGTCGCGCCTTTCTCGTCGGCGCGCAAGTGGAGCGGCGCGGGCTTCGGCGAACACGGCGACTGGGTGCTCGGCGCTCCCGACGTCCTGCTCGCCGCCGGCTCACCCGAGCGCGCGGAGGCGGAGCGGATCGGCGCGCAGGGGCTGCGGGTGCTGCTGCTCGGCCGGGCCGGCCTGGCGATCGACGCCCCGGAAGCGCCGGGCGAGGTGACCCCGGTCGCGCTGGTGGTCCTGGAGCAGACCGTCCGCGGTGACGCCCGCGAGACCCTGGACTACTTCGCCGCCCAGGGCGTCGCGGTGAAGGTGATCTCCGGCGACAACGCCGTCTCGGTGGGCGCGGTCGCCCGCACCCTGTCCCTGCCCGGAGCCGACGCTCCGGTCGATGCCCGCACGCTGCCCGAGGATCCCGCGCAGCTGGCCGCCGCGGTGGAGAACGGCACGGTCTTCGGCCGGGTCACGCCCACCCAGAAGCGGGCCATGGTCGCCGCGCTGCAGTCGCGGGGGCACACGGTCGCGATGACCGGCGACGGCGTCAACGACGTCCTCGCGCTCAAGGACGCCGACGTCGGCGTCGCGATGGGGGCAGGCAGCCCGGCGACGCGGTCGGTGGCCCAGATCGTCCTGCTGGACAACGCGTTCGCCACCCTCCCCCACGTCGTCGGCGAGGGGCGGCGGGTGATCGGGAACATCGAGCGGGTCGCCAACCTGTTCCTCACCAAGACGGTCTACTCGGTGGTGCTCGCCCTGATCGTGGGTGTTCCCGGCCTGATCGGCCTCACGGCCGTGTCCTACCCGTTCCTGCCCCGGCACGTCACCATCGTCGGGTGGTTCACCATCGGCCTGCCCGCGTTCGTGCTCTCCCTGGCCCCGAACAACGACCGCGCCCGCGGCGGGTTCGTGGGCCGGGTGCTGCGGATGGCGATCCCGGCCGGGGTGGTGATCGCCGTGGCCTCCTTCACCGCCTACCTCCTGGTGCACCCCGGCGGCGACACCAGCCAGGCCGCGCAGGTGCAGGCGAGCACCACCGCCCTGATCACCCTGATGGCGCTCGCCTTGTGGGTGCTGGGCATCATCGCCCGGCCCTACACGTGGTGGAAGGCCGCCCTGGTCGCGGCGATGGTGCTGGTCTCCGGCCTGATGTTCGTCCTGCCCGTGACGCAGAAGCTGTTCCTGCTGGACCCCGGCAACACCGGCCACACGCTCACGGCACTCGGCTGCGCGGCCGCGGGCATCATCCTGATCGAACTCGGCTGGTGGATCGGCGGAAGGCTACGCCGCAACCACTGAGCGGCCGGCCTCATTCCGGCCGGACCAGCGGGAAGGCGAGGGTGTCGCGGATCGTGGTGCCGGTCAGCAGCATGACGAGCCGGTCGACGCCCAGGCCGAGTCCGCCGGAGGGCGGCATGGCGTATTCGAGCGCGGTGAGGAAGTCTTCGTCGACCTCCATCGCCTCGGGATCGCCGCCCGCGGCGAGCAGCGATTGGGCGACGAGCCGGCGACGTTGTTCGACCGGGTCGACGAGTTCGGAGTAGGCGGTGGCGACTTCCGTTCCCTTGATCACGAGGTCCCAGCGTTCGGCCAGCTCCGGGTCGTCGCGGTGCGGGCGGGTGAGCGGGGAGACGTCGGCGGGGAAGTCGGTGTAGAACACCGGTCCGGTGGTCTGCTCCTCGACGAGGCGTTCGTAGAGTTCGAGGACCACCGCCCCGCGTGTCCACTGTGGATTGTGGACGATCCCGGCGGTGTCGCACAGCTGCCGCAGCCGGGTTTCCGGAGTGCTGCTGGTGATCTCTTCGCCGAGGGCTTCGGAGATGGCGTGGTGGACGGGCACGACCGGCCAGTCGCCGGAGAGGTCCAGTTCTCCGGCCGTTTCACTTCCGTGGATGGCGGAGGCGGCCGCCTTGATCAGCTGCTGGCACCGCGCCCGCATGACGGTGTAGTCCGCGTAGGCCTCGTACGCTTCCAGCATGGTGAACTCGGGGTTGTGCTTGTAGGACACGCCTTCGTTGCGGAAGGTGCGGCCGAGTTCGAAGACCCGTTCCACTCCCCCGACGCAGAGCCGCTTCAGGTACAGCTCCGGGGCGATGCGCAGGTAGAGCCGCATGTCGTAGGCGTTGATGTGCGTGACGAACGGCCGGGCGTTCGCGCCGCCGTGCACCGGTTGCAGCATCGGCGTTTCGACTTCGAGGTAGTCCTGGCCGAGCAGCGTCGTCCGCAGCGCCTGGACCGCCTGGCCGCGGGCGCGCAGCAGCTCGCGCGACCGCGGGCGGACGACCAGGTCGAGGTAGCGCTGCCGGACGCGGGCTTCGGGGTCGGTGAGGCCGGAGTGCTTGTCGGGCAACGGGTGCAGGCACTTCGCCGCCAGCGTCCAGCCCTCGGCGAGGATCGACAGCTCCCCACGCCGGGAGGTGATCACCTCGCCGCGGACCGCGACGTGGTCGCCGATGTCGACGTCCGCCCGCCAGCCGCGGAGATCCTCCTCGGCGGTGTCCGGTGCCGCGAGCATGATCTGGAGGTCGCCCGACCAGTCCCGCAGGGTCGCGAAACACAGCTTGCCGTGGTCGCGCTTCAGCATGACCCGGCCCGTGACGGCGACGCGCTCCCCCGTGCGGGTGTCGGGTTCGAGGTCCGGGAAACGCCGGGCCACCTCCGCGAGCGAGGTGTCGCGGGGTACCAGGACGGGATAGGGATCGATGCCGCGGGCACGCAGCTCGTCGAGCTTGGCCAGCCGGATCCGGGTCTGCTCGGAGGCGGGCACGGCCCGGTCGGCGACGGCAGGCTCGGCGCTCTCGGCGTCGCGGACCCCGGCCAGCAGCGCCGGGTCGCTTTCGCGTGCGGGCGTGGTCGAGCCGCCGCCGAGGAAGCCTTCGGCGATGGCGGAGGCGAGCCCGACCCGCGCCAGGTCGTGCCGGTCCCCGAAGATCAGGAACCGCGGTTCCCAGTGCGGGCGGTACTTGACGTTCGACCGGTAGAGCGATTCGAGCTGCCACCACCGGGAAAAGAACAGCAACAGCCGGCGCCAGGCCCGCAGGATCGGGCCGGCGCCGATCCGCGCGCCTTCTTCGAACACCGCGCGGAACACCGCGAAGTTCAGCGACACCCGCCGGACCCCGATCGCGGGCGCCCCGGCGGCGAGGGCACTGACCATGAACTCCATCAGGCCGTTGTCGGCGTCGCGGTCACGGCGCATGAGGTCGAGGGAGAGCCCGGTCCGGCCCCAGGGCACGAACGACAGCAGCGCCCGGACGTTCCCGGCCGCGTCGAGCGCTTCGGCCAGCACGCACTGCCCGTCGGTGGGGTCGTTCAGCCGGCCGAGAGCCATCGAGAAGCCGCGTTCGGAGTCGGTGTCGCGCCAGCGCTCGGCCAGGTCGGCCGCGGCGGCGAGCTGCTCGGGCGGGACGTCCGCGTGCCGTCGCACGCGTGCGGTGTACCCGGCCCGCTCGATCCGGGTGACGGCCTGGCGCACCGGCCGCATGTCCGGCCCGGCCAGGGTGTAGCCCGCGACGTCGAGAATGGCTTCGTCGCCGAGTTCGATCGCCTTCAGCCCGGCCCGCACGTACGCTTCCGCGGCTTCTTCCCCGGCACCCATCACCGCCGGGCTCCAGGTGTACTCGGCGCACATCGCCAGCCACCGGGCGATGGCCGGCTGCCACGCGTCCGGGGCGCCGAGCGGGTCGCCACTGGCCAGGCACACCCCGGCCACGACGCGGTAGGTGATCGCGGCCTCGCCGGAGGGGGCGAACACCACCGCCTTGTCCCGCCGGGTGGCGAAGTAGCCGAGTGAATCGCGTTCACCGTGGGCGGCGAGCAACCGCCGGACGGCGATCTCGTCGTCGGTCGTCAGCAAGGACGTCATCCGCTGTGCCCGCAGCATCCACAGCAGCGCGGCGAACAGCGAGACGACCCCGAACAGCGACACCGACAGCGCGACCCAGCCCGGCGCGTCACCCACCCGGGTGATGTCCAGCTGGATCGCGCCACCGATGACCGTCTCGACCGCCCAGCTCCACC
>Ga0207678_10005114_pt1 | contig 11766 bp, 7 predicted proteins | sample KBSC63metaG_FD_184319 | JGI IMG/M metagenome (GOLD analysis project Ga0207678, IMG submission 184319) | Corn rhizosphere microbial communities from Kellogg Biological Station, Michigan, USA - KBS C6-3 metaG (SPAdes) (version 2) | ecosystem: Host-associated > Plants > Roots > Rhizosphere > Soil ... | reverse complement strand
AACACGCTGGTGATGAAGTACTTGCAGTACGTCGCCGCGCTGACGCAGCCGTCGAGGTCCACCCACTCCATGTTCACCTTCTGGCTGCCGGCCGCGGCATCCGCCTGCTGGACCGCCTTGGCCGCGCCGAGCCCGACGTTGCCCGCGACCGGGAAGATGATGTCCGCGCCCTCGCTGATGAACGTCTGGGTCAGCGTCTGGCCCTTGGTCTGGTTGGTGAAGTCACCGGTGAACGAGCCGTTCTGAGTGCCCTCGTTCCAGCCGAGCACCTGCACGTGCGTGCCGTGCTTCTGGTTGTAGTACTGGACGCCGTCGTAGAAGCCGTCCATGTAGATCGTCACGGTCGGCAGCTTCTGCCCGCCGAACGTCGCGACCTTGCCGGTCTTGGACATGCCCGCGGCCAGGTAGCCACCTTGGAAGCCGTCCTGCGCCGTGTTGAAGAGCAGTGCGTCCACGTTCGGCAGCGGCGGGGTGTAGCTGAAGTCCACGATCGCGAACTTCTGGCTCGGGTGGGCCTTGGCCGCGGCCTGCGTGGCGTCGCCCATCAGGAACCCGACGGTGACGATGACGTTGCACTTCTGGCTGATGAACGTGTTGATGTTCGGCACGTAGTCGGCCTGCGTGGTCGACTGCAGGTACTTGACCGTGACGTTGCTGCTGGCTTTCGCGGCCGCCTGCATGCCCGCCCACGCGGAGGCGTTGAACGACCTGTCGTCGATGCCCCCGGTGTCGGTAACCATGCAGCCGAGGGTCTTGCCGGCGGCCGCGGCCCCGCTACCCGAGCCTGCCGCCGGGCTCGAGGAGCCGGAGCCTGACGGGGCCGAGCTGGTGCTGCTGCCGCACGCGGCGATGACCACCGACGCTGACACGGCCAGCGCCGCAGTGGCCCATGCGCTGTGTTTCACGCTTACCTCCACCGGGCCAGCACGCTACTGCGCCTGGCCTCGCATTCGTCCTAGGTTGACCCGCAGGCTATTCCTGGTCGTCTCCGCTGGGAAGGGGACACGCGGCCTTCTGGCCTGCTCGTTGCCGAATCGGAACCCGATCATGATGGCGGTCCTGGCCTGGCAGACAGAGATCCGGGGTCTGCGCGCCGGGTCTTTGGTGCCTTCGTACAAGCCGGCGCGATTACAGGCTGGCGAGGTCCTGCGCGGACGAAGAGTACTCCGCGCCCGTGTTGTTCGGCCCCGTGTTATTCGGCCCTGTGTTGCTCGGTGCGGGCACGCCGGGGAATTCGAGGATGGCGGTCAGCCCGCCGCCCGGGGTCTCGGACAGCTTGGCCGTGCCGCCGTTCGAGGTGACCAGGCGGTGCACGATGGCCAGGCCGAGTCCGGTGCCGTTCGGATTCGAGGTGGTGAAGCGCAGGAAGGCGCGCTCCCTGTCTTCGGGGCTCATGCCCGGGCCGTCGTCGGCCACCGAGATCCGCGCCCCGGCCGTGATCGCCGTCGTGGTCACGGTCACGTGCCCTCCCGCGCTCAGCGCGTCGAGCGCGTTGGCGATGAGGTTGTCGAGCACCTGCTCCAGGTGGCCTTCGCCCATCCAGGCCAGCACCGGCGAGCGCGCCCCCCACCCGGCTTTTCCGCGCACGGTGGGCTCCCGCCCCCCGTCCCCGCCGGCCCTGCCGCCTTCGCCGGCCTCGAGCACGATGCCGCGGTCGTCGGCCACCGGGTGCCACGCCACGACCCGCTCCCTGGCCACCTCGGCCACGTCCACCGCGGCGGGCACCGGTACCACGTTCTCCGCGCGCGCCACCGCGAGCAGGCCGTCCACCAGGCGGGACAGCCGGGCCAGCTCTTCGAGCGCGCCGGCCAGCTCGTGCCCGGTGGTCTCCGGGTCCGGGTCCGGGTCCGCGGCGAGCAGGTCGAGCCGCAGCCGCAGCGCGGCCAGCGGGGTGCGCAGCTGGTGCGACACGTCTGCGATCACGGCCCGGTTCCCGTGCACCAGGGCTTCGAGGCGTCCGGCCATGGTGTTGAACGTCGTGGCCAGGCGGCGCAGCTCCGGGGGCCCGGAATCGACCACGGCCCGGATGGCCAGGTCGCCGTCGGCCAGCCGGCCCGCCGCGGTGTCCAGGCCGGCCAGCGGCCTGCTCACCCACCGGGCCAGGCCGAAGGCCAGCAGGGTCGCGCCGATCATGGCGAGCACGGCGATCGTGCCGAGGATGACCCAGAGCTTGACGATGTCGCCGTCCAGCGTGCTGGTCGACCTGGTCAGGATGACGGTGCCGACCAGCCCGTACCTACCACCCCGGAAGACGGGCATGGCGGCGGCGAGTTGCGACCCGGCGGCCTCGGTGACCGGCTCCACCGGCCGGCCCGCATTCTTCGCGAGCTGACCCTGCTCGCTGGCCCGGATGGCCAGCCGAACCCAGTTGCCCGGCGGCATGCCGTTGTCGACCAGCCGGTGGTCGTCCTGCGGGGGGCCACTCAGGATCAGCAGGCCGTCGCCGATCTGCTTCGTCTGGTCGATCAGGACGAGCAGGGCGGGGTCGGCCTTGCCCCCGCCCGCGTCGGCCGAGCTGCCCGACGGGGACGAGGCGAGAGCATCCAGCCGCGACTGGGCGATCGCGGCGTCGGTGCGGGCCAGTCCCGCGGTGGCCTGGATGAAGGACGTCCGGTCGTGGGAGGCCGCGTCGAGCGTCAGCGGCACCACCGCGCCGACCAGCACCGCGGCGGTGAAGGTCAGCAGGACCAGCAGGATCCGCCTGGTCACGGCGTACCGGTCTGGTCGGCGAGCCGGAAACCGTGTCCGTAGACCGTCTCGATCAGGCCGGGAGCGCCAAGCTTCTTCCGCAGCGCCGCCATGTGCACGTCGAGTACTTTAGTCGGGCCGTACCAGTGCTCGTCCCAGGCGCGCTCGAGCATCTCCTGGCGGCTGACCACCCGGCCCGGGTCACTGGCCAGGCACTCCAGGATGGCGAACTCCTTGGGGGTAACGGCGATCTGGTTTCCGTTCACGCTGACCTTGTGCGTGCGCAGGTCTACGGTGAGCGGGCCGTGCTGCAGCATCTGGGGCTGGCCGGCGGGCTGCTTGCTGCGGCGGAGCACGGCCCTGATCCGGGCCAGCAGCTCCTCCAGCCCGAACGGCTTGATCAGGTAGTCGTCGGCACCCTCGTCCAGGGCCAGCACGCGGTCGGTTTCCTCGCCCCTCGCCGTCACGATGATGATGGCCGCGTCGCAGGCCTGGCGGAGACGCCGGCAGACCTCCACGCCGTCCATGTCGGGCAGGCCGAGATCGAGCAGGAAAACGTCGGGGACCGGCCAGTCGAGCGCCGCCTTGCCGGTCGTGACGCTGCCGGTTTCGTAGCCGGCCCGGGTCAGGCCGCGGACCAGCTGAGTGGCGATACCAGGGTCGTCTTCCACCACGAGGACCCGGCCGAGACGCGCGTTCACGGGCTCCACGTTAAGCACGAAACCCGCCGGCACCCAACCCGACGCAGATCTTAACCACATCTGAACTTCTTCCAGGGTGGGTCCTAGCAAGTCGGCGGGCATTATTTGTAGCAGAGTTCCTTGCTCTTAGCGCGAACCGCCTCCCTGCGGCGGCCGCGCAGGACGTGAGAAGGGTCCGGTCGGATAAGGCAACCCTGCAGCCTTATCGGACCGGACCCTAGTCCTTTTCCGGGGTGCTTTAGAGTCGTCACGTGATCATCGACTGGCCAGCGCTCCGCGCGGCCGCCACGGCTGCGGCGCAACGTGCCTACGCTCCTTACTCCGGGCTCCGGGTCGGCGCGGCCGGCCTGGCCGCCGACGGGCAGGTCGTCACCGGCTGCAACGTGGAGAACTCCTCCTACGGCCTGACCCTGTGCGCCGAATGCGGCCTCGTCTCTGCTCTCCACGCCTCCGGCGCTGGTGCCGCCCGCGCCCCCGGCGCGGGGGCGGAAGCGCTGCGAGCCGTGGCTGTCGTCGCGGGCGACGGCCAGCCGCTGCTGCCCTGCGGCCGCTGCCGCCAGCTGCTGCTCGAGGCCGGCGGCCCTGACCTGCTCGTCGACACCGCGGAAGGCCCGGTCGAGCTAAAGGTCCTGCTCCCGGCCGCGTTCACCGGTGCCGATCTCGCTGCCCGCCGGGAGACCCGATGAAGGACGCTCCGACAAAGGACGCACAGTGACCGACGCCGTCTCGCTCATCAGGGCCAAACGGGACGGGCAGCGGCTCGCCGACGACGACATCAGGTGGCTGTTCGACGCGTACGCACGGCACGAGGTCGCCGACGAGCAGATGTCCGCGCTGCTGATGGCGATCTACTTCCGTGGTCTTGACCGCGCCGAGCTGCGGACCTGGACGGCGGCCATGATCGCCTCGGGCGACCGGCTGGACTTGTCCTCCGTCGGCAGGCCCACCGTGGACAAGCACTCGACCGGGGGAGTGGGCGACAAGGTCAGCCTGATCCTCGCGCCGCTGGTGGCGGCGTGCGGCGCCGCGGTGCCGCAGCTGTCCGGCCGCGGCCTCGGGCACACCGGCGGGACCCTGGACAAGCTCGACTCGATCCCCGGGTTCCGTTCCGCGCTGACCCCGGACGAGACGCTCGCCGTGCTGGCCAGCGCCGGCTGCGTGATCTGCGCGGCCGGCTCCGGCCTGGCCCCCGCCGACCGCAGGCTCTACGCGCTGCGCGACGTCACCGGGACGGTCGAGTCCATCCCGCTCATCGCCAGCTCGATCATGTCCAAGAAGATCGCCGAGGGAACCAGCGCGCTCGTCCTCGACGTCAAGGTCGGCAGCGGCGCGTTCATGACCAGCTACGAGCGGGCGCGCGAGCTCGCCGAGACGATGGTCGCCCTCGGCGAGGAGCACGGCGTGCGTACCCGGGCGCTGCTGACCAGGATGGATGTCCCGCTGGGCCGCGCGGTCGGCAACGCGGTCGAGGTGGAGGAATCCGTCCAGGCGCTGCAGGGCCACGGCCCCGCCGACCTGATGGAGGTCACCCTGGCGCTGGCCCGGCAGATGCTCGCGCTGGCCGGCATCGCTGGCAACACAGCCGGCGACACAGCTGGCGATCCCGCGGCGGCCATCGCCGACGGCCGGGCGCTGGCCGCCTACCGGGCGATGGTCCGCGCGCAGGGCGGCGACCCGGACGCCCCGCTGCCCCAGGCGGCGCATACCCAGGTGCTGCCGGCGCCCGCCTCCGGCTGGCTGACCGGCCTGGACGCGCTCAAGGTCGGCATCGCGGCCTGGCGGCTCGGCGCGGGCCGGGCGCGCAAGGAAGACGACGTCAGCGCGTCCGCGGGCATCATCTGCCTGGCCAAGCCGGGAGAGGCGGTGCAGGCCGGCCAGCCGCTGCTCGAGCTCCGCGCCGACGAGCCCGAACGCTTCGGCCCGGCCCTGGCCGCACTGGAGGGCGCGGCCGCGGTCAGCGACCAGGGCCCGCCTCCGCCGGTCTCCCCGGTCATCTCCGAAGTCGGTCCTGCGTAGCAGAATAGGCAGATGCCGACACTTGCCGAGATCAGGACCGTCCCGAAGGTCCTGTTGCACGACCACCTCGACGGCGGCCTGCGCCCGCAGACCGTCCTCGAGCTGGCTCGCGAGACGGGCTATAACGACCTGCCCGCCGATAACGAAGAAGAGCTGACCCAGCGGCTCACCGAGGGCGCGCACCGCGGTCACCTGGAGATCTACCTGGACGCCTTCCGGCACACGGTCGGGGTGATGCAGACTCCGGAGGCGCTGCGCCGGGTCGCCGCCGAATGCGCCGAGGACCTGGCCGCCGACGGGATCGTGTACGCCGAAGTGCGGTTCGCGCCCGAGCTGCACACCGAGCGCGGGCTCAGCCTGGACGAGGTGGTCCAGGCCGTGCTCGACGGTTTCCGGCAGGGTAGCGAGGGCCGGGGCATCACGGTGTACGCCCTGCTTACGGCCATGCGAACGGCGGCCAGGTCGCTGGAGATCGCAGAGCTCGCGGTGCGCTACCGGGACCAGGGCGTGGTCGGGTTCGACATCGCGGGTGCCGAGGCGGGCTGGCCGCCGAGCCGGCACCTGGACGCGTTCCAGTACATCAAGCGGGAGAACTTCCACATCACCATCCATGCGGGCGAGGGGTTCGGGCTGCCGTCGATCTGGGAGGCGGTGCAGTTCTGCGGCACCGAGCGGCTGGGCCACGGCGTCCGCATCGTGGACGATATCCAGATCAGCCAGGAGGGCAGTGTCCGGCTCGGGCGGCTGTCCGCCTACATCCGGGACCGCCGGATCCCGCTGGAGATGTGCCCGACCTCTAACGTGCAGACCGGCGCGGCGCCGTCGATCGCGCTGCACCCGATCCGGCTGCTCCGCCAGCTGTCGTTCCGGGTCACGGTCAACACCGACAACCGGCTGATGAGCCAGGTCACGCTCAGCTCGGAGTTTCACCGGCTGGTCACGGAGTTCGGCTACGGCTGGACGGACATCGAATGGCTGACGGTCAACGCGATGAAGAGCGCGTTCGCCGGTTTCGACGAGCGGCTGCGCCTCATCAACACGGTGATCAAGCCGGGCTTCGCCACCGCCCGCGCGATCAGCGACGCGGTGGTACCGGTCGGCTTGCTCGGAGGCCAGCCGTCGGATTAAATGCGAAGAATTATCCCGAACGGGCATGGTTTTCTCTCCCGCCTCACCTGCACCAAACGCTGGGAAGGCGCTGCCGTGACCGGAACGGTTCGGCATGATGGGAGCTGGCCACTGTTCGAAGTCGGGCGCTTGCGAACGGGGGTGAGGGAGGGCCGAGATGGAGTCGCAGCCGGGCCGTGAGCCCCGCGACTGGGAAACACTGCGCAGATGGGATCCGGAGCGGATCGGGCCGTACGTGGTTCTCGGCCGCCTCGGCTCCGGGTCGATGGGCCAGGTCTACCTGGGACGTTCGGCCGCCGGCCGGCTGGTCGCGGTCAAGACGATCCGGGTGGAGCTGGCCGAGGAGACCGGTTTCCGTACCCGGTTCGCGCAGGAGGTAGCGGCGGCCAGGAAGGTGAGCGGGGTGTTCACCGCCGCGGTGGTGGAAGCCGACCCCGAGGCCGACCTGCCCTGGCTGGCCACGGCGTACGTGCCGGCCCCGTCGCTGTCCCGGCTGGTGCTGGCCTGCGGGCCGCTGCCGGTGAGCACGGTGCGCTGGCTGGCCGCCGGGTGCGCCGAGGCGCTGGCCTCGATCCACGGGGCCGGGCTGGTGCACCGCGACCTGAAGCCGTCCAACGTGCTGGTCGCGCCGGACGGGCCGAGGGTGATCGACTTCGGGGTGGCCCGGGCGGCCGAGCGGATGGGCCGCACCACCGCGCGCGGCGCGGTCGGTACCCCCGCGTACATGGCGCCGGAGCAGGCCAGGGACACCCGTGAGGCGTCGGTGGCCAGCGACGTGTACTCGCTCGGCGCGACGCTGCTGTTCGCGGCCACCGGGCACCCGCCGTACCAGGGCGCATCGGTGATGGACGTGCTGGCCCGGCTGGCCACCGAGGAACCCGACCTGTCCGGCCTGCCCGCCGAGCTGTCCGAGGTCATCACCGCGTGCCTGCACCGGGTGCCGCGGGCCCGGCCGACCTCCTCGGCGATGCTGGTCCAGCTCGGCGACTTCACCGTGGCCCAGGCCGGCCCGGACGAGGAGCACTCCTACCTGCCGGACAAGGCGATGGCCCTGATCGCCGAGTACCAGCGCAGCCCTCAGATCGGTCCGCTCGGTGAGTTCGCCGGCGAGCGCGCCGAAGACGCCACCTCCGCCTCCTACACCGAACTTCCCGCCTCCTACCGGCCCGCCCGCCGGCGCAAGCCACCCGGCCACGGCCGGACCGGGGCCGCGGGGGCTGAGACCTGATCCAATCCTGTGGTCTGAGCTGTGGGCGGCTACGTGTGGTTGTTGCCGCCTGGGCTGGCGAAAGTGGAGCCATCTGAAGAACACAGGAAGGCAAGGGCGATGATCGACGGACTGACCCGGTTGGCTTCCCCGGACGGCGCGGCCGATGGCCAGGCTTCGACTGCGGTCGGTGGGGGTGCCCGTCCGGGCTTGCCCGGCATGCGACGTCGGCCCGGGGGGCGGCTGCGGGCACTCCTGCACGCTCAGGCTCTGCTCAGCGGCCCGACCACGGACGTGGTCGGCATCGAAGATGACTGGCGGCGTATGGCTGGCCGGCGGGCAAGGTGACCCGTGGCTGTCTAGAGGCCGTGCTCATCCAGCGTGTCCTGGACGAGCCGGGCTTCTGGTGTTCCGATGCGCTGATAGATCGCGAGCGCCTCGCGCAGGTTCCTGGCGGCCTCGGCGTTATCGCCGGCAAGCTGACTGCGGCCGAGGCCGGCCAGCGCCCTGGCTTCCTCCGCAGGTGCGCCCAGCTCGATCGCCTTGGCCAGCGCCTCGCGGTGAATCTCGCTGGCCTTCTCGGGTGCCGACGTCCGGGTAGCCAGCTCGCCGAGGTTGTTGAGGGCCACGATCTCGCCGTGCCGCGAGCCCAGGTCGCGATGCAACTCCAGGGCCTCCTCAAGGCAAGCGGCGGCCGCTGAATACTCCCCGGTTTCCTGGTGCACCCTGCCGAGTTCGTCGAGAGCCCAGGCCTGGCCGAGCCGGTCGCCGAGCTGACGCCACAACTCAAGCGCCTCGCGCTCGTGCGCCAAGGCGGCGGCATAGTCCCCGGTCAGCCGCCACGCGAAACCAAGCTCAGTCAGCGCGTCGGCCTCGTCGAACGTTGACCCAAGACCGCGGAACAGCGACAGCGCCTGCTGGTAGTTCTCGATAGAAGCCGGGTAGGCGCCGGTCATCAGCAGCCCCATCCCGAGGCCGGTCAGCGAGACTGCCTCAGCCAGCTTGTCGCCCGCCGCCAGGGCAAGCTCCAGCGCCTGCTGGTGGCAGTCGATTGTGGCCCGAAAGTCGGATGTGTGCCCGTAGACCAGGCCAAGGTGATTGAGCGCATAAGCCTGATCCGGCTTGTCACCCAGCTCGCCGAACAGCTCGATGGCCTGCGTCAAGGTGGCTGCCGCGTCTGGGTAATCCCCGGTCAGCTGCTGCAGCAAGCCAAGCTCGTCAAGCATGCCGGCCTCGCCGCGCCGGTCCCCGGCCGCCCGCGCTGCGCGCAGCGCCGTCCGGTACTGGGCCGTCGCTTGCTGCCAGTGGCCGCGGGCGCGCAGGTAACCGCCCATCGCCGCGGCGATCGCGATCGAGTGCAGCGGCATCCCCTCGGCTGCCGCGTAGCTGACCGCCGCATGCAAGTTGGGGCGCTCGGCGTCCAGCCAGTCGGCTGCTTCCTGTGACGTGGTCAGCTGCGGGGCGCTGGCGGGCGGATCGGTCGGCGGCAGTCGTCCGCCGGCCGTGGTCCAGGTCGCGATGTGCCGGCACGCGCCGGCGGCAACGTGAGCGTAGAAGTTGATCAGCCGTTCGACGGCTGCGCGCGCCTGTATCGGCTGGTCGGCCGCGACGAGCGCGCGTGCGTATTCGCGCAGCAGGTCGTGCAGCAGGTACCGGCCCGGCGCCGGCTCAGTGAGCAGATGATGATCGTAGAACTCGTCCAGCCGGCGCCGGGCATCCTCGAGGCTCGTGTCGTCCAGCGCGGCGGCCGCGTACGCGTCGATGTCTGGTCCCAGCGTGAGGCCGAGCCGCCGGAACAGCCTTTGCTGATCCGCCGTGAGGTCCTGATAGGACAGATCGAACGCCGCCGCTACGGACAGGTTCTCCGCGCGCATGACCGCCAGCCGATCGCGCGCAGCGGCCAGCTCGGCCGCGAGCTCGGCGGCAGTCCTGGCCGGGTGATGCCTGAGCCGCCGGGCAAGCATTCCGATCGCCAGCGGCAGGAACCCGCACAGCCGGGTGATCTCCCGGCCGGCGGCCTCGTCCAGTTCAAGGTCGGCCCGGTCAGCGAGCCGGACGAGCAGCGCCCACGCCTCATCGGGAGACAAGGTGTCGATGCTGATCACGATGGCGTCCTCGAGCGCGGTCAGCCGCCGCCGGCTGGTGACCAGCACCAGGCTGGCGGCGCTGCCGGGCAGCAGCGGCCGCACTTGCTCGTGCCCGGCAACGTCGTCGAGGAGCAGCAGGATTTTCTTGCCCGCGACGTGGTCTCGCCACTTCGCTGCCCGCGCTTCCAGGCCAGGCGGGATGTGCTGAACGGCCACCCCCGCCGTCATCAGCAGACTCGCCAGGGCATCGGCCGGGTCGACGGGTGACTGACCAGCGGTGTGCGCGTGCAGCGGGAGGAAGAACTGCCCGTCAGGGAAGCGCCCGGCGAGCCGGTGCGCGGCGTGCACGGCGAACGTCGTCTTGCCAATGCCGGCCATCCCGTCGATCGCGTAGATGCCTGCCAATCCGCCACCCGCCACCTTGGCCAGCGACTTCTCCAGGCCCGTCAGCTCGCGTTCGCGGCCGGTGAAGCCGCCGATGTCACGTGGCAGAGTCCGCGCCGCGGCGGCGGCTGACGACTCCGGCGCGGCCTCGCTCCTGACCGCCAGCACCCGCGCCGACTCGGCCCGGCCGCGGGCGGCAGCGACGAATGCCTCCTGCACCGGGCCGGTCAGCTTGAGCGCACTGGCCAGCATCAGGGCACTATCCTTGCGCGCAGTCCGATTGATGCCCCGTTCCAGGTCGCTGACTGACCGCACGCTCAGCCCCGCCTGCTCGGCCAGCTCCTCCTGCGTCAGCCGCGCCTCGGTCCGCAGCTGCCTCAGCAAGTCGGCGAACCTCAGCCCAGGCTCCACGTCTGCAGAGCCTACGTCGGCGCAGCCACCTGCGGCGCGCCGGTCCCCACCTCAGGACGACGGTCATCACGGTGCACGCGGCCCACAGTCCCGCCGGCGAGTGAGCCTGACCCCAGGCTCAAACAGAGCACGCCAGCAAGCCCCTGGCATTCCGGCGATAACGTGATGACACCACTCACCCCGTCCAGCCGAGCACACCGACCGGTACACAGCCGACCGCTTTCGCCGCGGACACCCAGGCTCGCATCTGGTCCCGCGGTAGCCGCCCCGAACTGGCAGATCTGCGCTAGTGACCGGCGCCCACTCAACCACCGAAAGAGGCGCCGAGTCGGCGATCTGGTTCGGGGCGGTTCCGACTGATAGTGACGCTCTGTTTTTGTCGTCTTGGTGGTTCGCGATCCGTGACTGTGTGGTCAAGGGATCGAGGCGGTGTCAGCGTGGTAAGCGTGCTAGCCCTGGGTCACTGCGGAGCGGATCAGCTGCGCTACCGTACTGGCTGATTCCAGGTAGGGCTGGTGTGCCATGCCGGGCAGCACGTGGTGCCGGGCCGCGGGGAGGCTGGCTGCGAGCAGGCGGCTGCGGTCCACTATGAAGGGCACGTCGAGATCGCCGCACGCGACGGTGACCGGGATCGTGATCTCGGCGAGGCGGTGCCAGGCGTCTATGCCGGCGGCGCCTTCGGTCTCCGGCACGTCGTTGGCGATGATGATCGCGTTCATGTCGAGCGCCAGCTTGCGCGCGGACCCGCCCACCCGTCCTTCCGGCTGGGCGGGGCCGTCCAGGTACAGCCAGGTCTCCAGGCGGTTGATCTCCCCGGCGTCCCGCGCGGCGTAGGCCTCATCCAGCAGCGGCTCGAGCCGTCTGGTAGCGGCGTCGAGCTCGGGTTCGGGGGCGCCGCTGACTGCGGTGCCCATCACCACCAGGCCCGCGACCCGGCCGGGGGCAGCGAGGGCGGCGTCGAGTGCCAGCCCGCCCCCCGCCGAGGCGCCGGCCAGCCACACCGGGCCTGCGCTGGCGTGAGTGATGACGGCGAGCAGGTCATCCAGGTGCGAGAACGGCTCCGTGCCGGGCGGCGTCTGCCCGTAGCCACGGCGGTCGTAGGCCACCACGGTCAGCTCATGCGGTCCGAATGTGGTGCCCGACC
>Ga0207678_10005113_pt1 | contig 11768 bp, 10 predicted proteins | sample KBSC63metaG_FD_184319 | JGI IMG/M metagenome (GOLD analysis project Ga0207678, IMG submission 184319) | Corn rhizosphere microbial communities from Kellogg Biological Station, Michigan, USA - KBS C6-3 metaG (SPAdes) (version 2) | ecosystem: Host-associated > Plants > Roots > Rhizosphere > Soil ... | reverse complement strand
TACCGAGGGAGAGATTGTCATGACCAAGGCCGTGCGCGTGCACAAGGTGGGGGGTCCGGAAGCCCTGGTGTACGAGGACGTGGAGGTACCGGCGCCCGGGCCGGGCGAGGTCCGCATCCGTCAGCATGCCGTCGGCCTGAACTTCATCGACGTCTACTTTCGCACCGGCCTCTACAAGGCGCCGGGGCTGCCCTTCATCGCCGGCAACGAAGCCGCCGGCCAGATCGTGGCAGTCGGACCGGGCGTCACCAATTTTCACCCCGGCGACCGCGTTGCCTACTATTTCAATCTGGGCGGCTACGCCAGCGAGCGGGTGATCCCGGCGGAAAAGCTGGTCAAGCTGCCCGACCACATTACCTACGAGCAGGGCGCCGTGCTGATGCTCAAGGGGCTGACGGTCTGGTACCTCCTGCACAAGACTTTCAAGGTCGAACCCGGCCACCGCGTGCTGATCCACGCTGCGGCCGGCGGCATCGGGCTGCTGGCCTGCCAATGGGCCAGGGCGCTCGGCGCGCACGTGATCGGTACCGTGGGCTCCAAGGCGAAGGCCGATCTGGCGCTCTCCAATGGCTGCGATCACGTCATCCTCTACAATGAGGAAGATTTTGTTGCGCGGGTGAAGCAGATCAGCCGCAACGAGCTCTGCGATGTCGTCTACGACGGCGTCGGCAAGACCACATTCCCTGGCTCGCTGTCGTGTCTGCGGCCGCGGGGCCTGTTCGTGAGTTTCGGCAACGCCTCCGGCCCGGTGCCGCCGTTCGCGCTCGCCGAGCTCAACAATCACGGCTCGCTGTTTGCGACGCGGCCGAAGCTCAACGACTACGTCTCGACCCGCAAGGAACTGCTCGAAGGCGCCGACACGCTGTTTGCCGCCGTCATCAACGGCAAGCTCCATGTGCCGATCAATCACGCCTATGCGCTGAAGGATGCGGCGAAGGCGCATACGGAGCTGGAGAGCAGGGCGACGACGGGCGCGGCGATCCTGCGGCCGTAATCCTGCGCCTTTGACTTCGTCATGCCCGGTTATGTGCCGGGCATGCGTTATCGCTTTCACGGGGAACCACTTCATGCCAGGCGGCAGCTCCAGCTCTAGGCAGCAGCCGCCCACCCCCGCGGGGTTTACTGCAGTTGCTTCACGCTCCAGCGGGTTGAGAGCTGTCACGACCCTGCCGGCGTGACAATCCAAGTCCCTGCCTGTCTTGTTGCATGGCCTTCTGCTTGTCTTCAGAATCAAACTGCGAGTGATCGATACCGAGATCGAGTTGCTCGAGATAGCGACGCGTTAGGTCAGTACGGGCGATAGTCGGCGAGTTGTCAGCCAGGCTTGAGAGCGCCGACCGCAATCGGCGGACCACCTGAACGGAATTCGTTCCAAACTGCCGGATTTCATCGAAGGCGAGCGACAGGTAGTCCTCCCACGACGGCAACAAAAGGATGAGGCGCAAATTACCCTTTGAATCTCTTATGTGGGCCGACTCCAGCTCCTTCCGGATCAATCTGCGCAGCAAGTCCTCGATTTGATCAATTGCCTGGACCGCAGTCGTGGGGTCGTTGACCGCCGGTGAAAGCGCCCTGATGGCAATGTCAACCAGAATGCGGATGCAGTATTTCGGATCCTGCTCAGCGGTACGCTCCGGGCCAAGGTGAACAGCGCGCACCGCGTCTTCTTCCGAAAAGTCGCTTGTGACGCCGTGCACGCGCATGACAGTATCACCATCAAGCAGGGTGTCTCCGACGCCACATGTTATCTCGATAACAGCGCCACTCGCTCGCGCTTCACTGACGAGTGCGTCGATATCAAGTCGCGTGACTATGCGCGGGTATCCCGTATAGGTAACGGCGCGGCAGGGCCCGCCCAGCCGCGAGTCTTCGACACATTTTGAGTCAGGCTTGCCGACCTGCTTCGGCTCGAGAGGCCGATAGCACGCCTCAATCACCTCGCGGCCCTTGTCTCCTATCGCGCGCAGCACGGGTGCGATTTGCAGATCCACCACCCGCTGAATCATTCTGACGAAGAGGAACATGCTGACCATCAGCAGAATTCCGACTGTCATGGTGGAATAGCTCGGAACCGTACCAGAGCCGTTTCGATCAACCCAGGGAAGGGTGAAAAAGGCGAATATGAATGTGAACGAGAACACTCCAATCGAATGATAGAGAGTCAAATCGCCTATAAACATGCGCACCAGGCGGGGCGAATAGGCGACCGCGCTGAACTGGACCATCAGAAAGGCGAGTGCGAACACAACTCCGGTGAGCGCCATCATTCCCGATCCAGCCGCCGACAGGCAGGCCTGCGCCGAAGAAACCGATATACCGACGTTATGGTCCAGGTAGGCGAGTTCAAACCGCGGCAGTATCTGGGCAAACACGAAAGCGGCCAACACATAGATCAGGGGAATGATCCAGATGCGCATTGTCATCCTCCAAGACGCTTAAGTGCCAGTTCGACACAGCGTGGAAATGTGTCCGTTGGACGAGGGCGCGCCCAGGTAAGTGCGCTAGGTCTATTGATGCCATACTAAGCGCCACGTGCGTTGCCTTGGAAACCTAACTCGGTGGTTGCAGCGCCAGTGCGATTTTTCGTCGTTCCCGGGCGCTGCCCCACGTGATTTCTGGCCGGCCATATGGGTGCCTCCGAGCCGGCTCGACCTGATCCTTCCGACGGCGAAACACGTTGATCTTGATCCAGATCAACTCTGGCCGGGAGCACTTTGCCAGAGCCGCTCCGGTTCATGCGAAACCCGCTGCAGGTCAAACCGGCGGATGACGAGTACCCTGGCGCTATGAGCTGCTAGCTCAATACCCTTCGCCCCAGCGATATTGCCAGGCGATTCCGACAAGGCTGAACTGGGTGCCGGTGCGGCTGTAGATGCCCGTGCTGGCATTGAACTTGATGGAGTTCTGACGGTCGACTGGTAGACCAACGGTGAAGCCCGCACGCACGTTCTCTTGCTCGTTGTCGCCGGGGACGCCATTGACCTTGGTGCGCAATCCCTTGAAATAAGTGCCGTCCAGCGAAACCCATGCGCCTGAATCAAAGTTGCGGATGAGAGAACTCCGGACCAGATAAAGCGGGGCCTGGGCAAATCTCCTGCCGTTGAAGAAGTCAGGATTCTCCGAAAAGAATGTGACACTGGGAACGATCTCGTACGTCCACTGGCCCCAAGCCTTGGAGACACCCAGCTCGGGCCTGAAGGACCAGCGGTTGCTGCCGAGATTAAGCAGCTTGCTGTCGTCATACTGACCCAAAGGTGCCGAGACTTGAAGGCTGACGCCGACGATGAGGTCCTGCTTATAGTTGGCGAACTCCTTCAGCGATAATGCCGGGGCTCCAAAGAGATTTACGGAGACGCGAAATCGCGGGTCGGCAAAGCCATTCATTTCCCGCTCTCGGGGCAAGTCCGCGACGGTGCCGTGCGCCGAAAATTCCGAGTACGGCACGATCACGTCGAACTTGGCGGATTGCCCGAACAAATCGAAGGACCGCACGTAGGCCAGTACTCCCGCGTTGGATTGGAACGCTGCGTCGGCGGCCGCCAGGGATGGATCAAATGCCAGCTTGCCTTGTGAATAGATGTAGCCAGCGATCAGGAAATTGAGTCCCACGGGCGTGTTGCTGTACGCCCTGGGCTCAGCATCCTGGGCCTTCACCTCGGCAACCATCAGGCCGGCTACGAAGGCAAGAGCAATGCAAAACGCACTTCGGATGCGGTCACTCACGACAGGTCCGGCCAGGGAGCCAGTTTATTGACGGCCGCGCACAACTGAAAGCGGTATTGGATATTCAGCTTCTGGACGAGCGCCTGACGCTGCGCGGCCACTTGTTCTTCGGTGCCGCCGATTTCCTGTGCGATGACCTTGTCCAGTTTTCCCTGAGCGAGACGGCGCAACAACTGCTGTTCGAGGGGGCTAAGTGCCGTATGTCGTTCGCTATCTTTCGCCATCTTTGATGACCGGCACACAGAAACAGTTCATTGCAGGTGAGGCTGCGCCCCAACACGATCCCACGAGTCGGCTTGGGGTCGAGTAGCGGTGATCACGTCAGAGCGCAGACGGCGACGGGAGCGGCCCGCCGCAGTTACTACTTTTTCCCACAGCAATCGAAGTAACGCCATTGGCTCAAAGGACATCAAAGCGTCAATAAAGGTGACCAAATCGCGGGGGGGTAATCAGGCGGCGCAGAACCCCATGACTGCCCGGCCATCTCGGTAGGCGAGCAAGAGATTACTCCCGTTCGCAGCTCCAGAGATCAGAGCCCCCACGCGTCTCGCTGCGGAAGGACCCCAGGCGTGCTGTGGACCTTGGGCAGCAACTCCGGCATGCCGCCCTTTGACGTAAGCGAACATCCCAACGCGGGGCCATCGCAGCGCGGAGCTGGTTCAATGCATCGCTCCGTTGATCTGGATCAACGACCCCTGGCGGGCCAGGAATGAGCGTCGCACGATTGCGCGACGAAAAGCCACCCGCCAATAAGGAGGTTGACGTCGACAGCAATAGAGCGGGAGGACGACATGGTACCGATAGCCAGAGTTTTGCCTGCCTTAATCCTCACAACGCTGATTCTTAAACCATCGATAGCTTACTCACTTGAAGCCGAGATCCGGTTACGCCCCGATGGGAGCCAGACCCCGTCTGTCATAGGCGTTACCAACTTGCCCGATGAAACCAAATTGCTGGTCAGCCTGCGAAGAAAGGCAGTCAATTACTCGGCGCAGCAAAACGTAACGGTGCACGCTGGGCAGTTCATCACAGATCGGTTCAGTGACGAAGGAAACGCGTTGCCACCCGGCGACTATGCGCTGGAAGTCTCGATGGCGTCCGCAGAGGTCCAGCCCGGCAAAGTTCAGATGCTGATCGGAAGTAATGGAGAGAGACTGAGCGGACCTCTCGTCGAGGATACGAAGTTTGGGAACATAGTCATAAGCCGATCAACGATTGAGCTCGGCGGCAACGCATCGGCGACGTCCGACGCGGCGGCGAGAAGGGAAAATGATCTCGCAATGGATAAATGGCGGCGCGAAAGCTGCGAGTGGGTAAGCAGCGCGGGCAACAGTTCGAGGTCCGTGGCCGAATGCGTTGCCGAACTTGGCAGGAAATGAACTCTTGAGCACCCGTCGCGGACGCTATGCCGGCACAGAATTTGTTCACACCCGCGTGGGACGTCAGTGTCCCGCTGGCGGCGACAACGTCGGGTTATGACCATGAAACAGGAGCCTCTCCGAGAGGAAGCCCGTGACCCGCAAATGAAAGCTTCGGCACGCGGGGCGGACACGAATTCCAGGGTGCTGCAGCGCCTGGGTATCCGAATTGCAGGCGAGCTAAAGCAAGCGTTGCCGCCGACAATATTCTTTTTCGTCGGTTTCAACCTCATCGTTCTGACGACGAACCTCCTCGTCGCCAGCTATGCCGTCGCCGTCAGCAGTTTCATGCTTGCTACGGTAGCGGCGCTTGTCGTCGGCAAGGCTGTAATCACTGCCAACTCGATGCCCTTCCTCAAGGTCTTCGACCGGGCCCCTCTCATCCAGCCGATCCTGTTCAAGACGACCATCTACTGGGTTGCGACGGTCATTACGCGCTTGGCCGAACGCTTCATGCATTTTTCGGTCATTGACGGGAATTGGCCGGGTGATTTTCCGTCCTATCTGATCTCTGACTTCTCCTGGCAGCGTTTCACCGCAATTTCGCTTTGGATACTTGTGCTCTTTCTGATCTACGTCACGGTGTCGGAGTTCAGTCATCTCTTCGGCCCGGCGGAAATGCGAAGGCTTTTCTTCACCTATAGACCATCCGAATTGCAGCTGAACAGGCGCCAACGCGCTCGGGAACTGATGCGCTTGCACCGGCTCGCGGACGAACATGATCTGACCGAGTTTCGCGATCCCGATAGCCCCGCGCATCATGCTCTCGTTGAAATCATTGAGCGTCTCGCGCGGACGAGCGCGGAATCTACGCGGACGGCGTAGGCCTCCACGAATGTGGGATTGAGAACGACAAGAGCTAATTTAAGGATGACCAGCCCATTATCTCTGGATTCCGGGAGCGCGCCGATGCGTCCATGTCGCGGAAGCTGCGGGCCTGAGTTCAAAGCTGCTTTTCGAAGAACAGGTCCGGGTAGGGGTCGTCGTTGAAGCGCGCGATTTCGGTCCAGCCGCTGTTGCGGTAGAGCTGGCGCGCTTCAGGCAGCGCGCTGTTGGTATCGAGGCGAACCACCTTGATGGAGAGTTCCCGCGCGGCGCCCTCGACAGCGTTCATGAGGCGCCGGCCGAGCCCCAGCCCACGCGCGGACGGCGCGACCCACAGTCGCTTGATCTCCGCAATATCAACGCCGCTTCCTTTTAGCCCGACACAGCCGATCGGCAGACCGTCCGACATTGCCACGATGAACGTTCCGCGCGGGCGGTGCATATCCTTGGCATCGGGATCGCGCGACCGCGTGACATCAAAGCCTTGTTTGAAGCGGCGCGCGAGCTCACTGTAGTATTCACCAAGGCAGTATCGTGCCTCGGCGCTTCGAGGGGGCATTTCGTTCAGTTCGATGCGACTGCGTCCGAGCACGGAGCCGATCATGTCCATCGCCGCCAGCAGCGCCTCTGGCGAGCTGTGACGGGCGAGGAGGGCCTGGGCTCGCGAATTGGACATCGCTTCGTATGCGCCAAACTCGCGCTGGCCCGCGCGCGTCAGCTTGACAACGCGGCGGCGGGCGTCGACCGCATGCTCTGTCGTCTCAATCAACTCTTCCTCTTCAAGACTGCGCAGCAGGCGGCTCATCAGCCCGGAATCGAGGCCGAGATAGTCGCGTATTTCCGCCACGTCCGAACGTCCATGACCGATTGCGTTCAGCACGCGGGCCGCGCCAAGCGGGCGGCCACGACCGAGAAACGAGGTATCGAGCGCGCCGACCTCAGACGTGACGGCACGGTTAAATCGGCGGACGCGAGACACGGGATCGTGCATATCTCTGACTTTAGTCAGATAAAATCGCATGTCAATCGAGCCGGGGTGGCCAATCGGCGAACACAGGTCCATGAGCGTTGCATTCCATCGGCTGGGACGTCTGCAAGACCCGGAGCCGACACCGGGCAGCCGCATCGACAGCCGCGCGTGCGCGATGAACTTAGTCCTACGGACGCAGGGCCGCTTCGGCGCGCTGCATCATCCGCCGCCATCGCTCGCTTGTAGGCCCGCCCATAAGCAGGAAGTAGCGGACGGTCGCGATCGGCAGCCAGGTCTCCATCGCCTGCTTCAGCGCCGCTACCGGTATGCCGGACAACCGCGCGTATTCGGATTGCGCCGCCGCATAGACCGCAAGCTGCCGCTGCGGATTGTCGGTGACGTCGAGGGCGAGCTCGGTCAGGTTGATGTGAAAGTGCCCATGATCGAAGGCCGCGGGCGCGCGGATCGAAAACGTCCAGTCGATCAACCGCGGACCATCCGCCGTCATGATCACGTTCGCAGGATGGATGTCGCCATGACACAGCCCGTCCCCCGGCTGCTGCAGGCGGTCGATCAGCGCGAGGATGCCGGAGGCGATGTGCTTCGGCACGATGTCGCCCGAGAGGCTGAAGGCGGAGTCCATCCAGCGGCACAGATGGAAGGCCTCCGGCGGCGGCGACATCCTGTGAACGGACAGGACGAGGGACGCGAGGATCGCACCCGCCTCGACGAACGTCACGGCGCCGCTGCGCGTGACCTGCAGCAGTGTCGGTCCGTCGAGGCGGCCGAGCACGATGCCGAAGCGTCCGTCGAGCATCACCTCGCCGAACACCTCCGGCGCCGGCGCGCCGACGGCGAAGACCGCCCGGGTCATCCGCGCCTCTTGCCGGCCGAGCTGCGGCGGGAAACCTTCCTTGAACAGTTTTACGACCTGGCCTGGCGCCCAGGCGTGGATGTCTGCCGTGCCGCCCTGGTTGATCTTCTCCCCGAGGGATCCCCGCATCGCTCGTCCTCCCGCCGGTCGCGACCAAACACCGACGGCGGGCAAAAGAAAACGCTCCCGGGATCTTGGCTGCCAGCCAAGATCGTGGCTTGTCCCCGGCCGCAGCGTTTGCCAGAATCGCGAAGCGACGCGTGGTTTGAGACAGAGTCCGGTTCTGGCCCTTCGCCGTTATAGTCGGCGAGTCCGTTGTCCGCTTCGCCTAGGCCCCGAGCGCTCCGCGATGCTCTTCGGAAAACACGTGGGCGTAGAGATTGGCGATCCACTGTTTGCCTTCCTGCGTGACCCGCAGATATTTGAGTGCATCGCCGATATAGGGGCGGACGGCCCTCCAAAAGAACGACGGATACGCTGCACGCAGATCGTCAGAACTTTGATAGCCGAGCTTCTCGCTGACGCCAGTTTCGCGAAATTCCGCGAATAATGCCGAAGTCTTCCGCAGGTAGTTGATGTCGGCCAATTGTCCGATCAAATCTGCCGCTCGAAGCAAACCGGGATAGTCCGCGGTACTGGCGTGCTTTTCGTGTTCAGGTACCGGAAATCTCGTGTGCTCGATATTGGCCTGGATTTCGAGCGTATCGATGTGCGTCAGGCTGGCCTTCCCAAAGCGCTCACTGACAAAGAGTTTCGATCGCGTCACATGATAGGGAGTCATCGACGCATCGGTTGCCCCCGGGGGGATATCTACGAGGTCACCTTTTTCGTTGCAGACGTATTTCCCCTCCTGATCGCCTCGGCATACCCCCCGCACATAGCCAATGTCGTGACAAAGAAGCGAAATAACAAAGTGGAGCCAATCGCGCGGCGTAACACCGCCCTCCTTGGTGTGCTTCCCGCGCAGAATCTCCTGGCCTACAAGTGTCACCATTATGGTGTGGTTCATATCGTGATAGGCGGCATCGCTGTCGGCGATGTTCTCTAAAGCCAGGCGCCCCACGAAGGCAATGATATCCGGATAGGCCGGCTCAAGGACGCCGTAGCTTTGAACGTACGCACCTCGAAGCTCTTCGATAAATGCCTGGATAACAATTTGTGTGGGATTGAACATGGTCGTCTCCCCCGAATTGCTCGATGATATTCCAGTTCGAGCCTGCCGTCACGACCTCCCATCTCGTCGCCGTTTCAAAATCTTTGTCGACAGTGATCGGAGCTCGTTCGCGATTTTGCCCTGCAGTGGTCCTTGTGGGTAGCGGAAAGTCTTGCGCCTCGCTCGACAACGTTGACAGGGACCATGACCAAAATCGCATCGAGGCAATCGATCATCAGCGACATCTCCTCGCGGGCGATGTTGAGTGCCGGCATGAAGCGTAGCGCACGGTCTCCGATTGAGTTCGCTCAGCTAGGCCCCAAGGAATTTCACCATCAGGACGTCGTCGTAGTAGCGCCCGCCGTGCTTCAGCGCGTTGATCTGATGGCCGTACTCGATAAAGCCTGCCTTGGCATAGAGCCGGCGCGCGGCCTCGTTCTCGGTGACGACGGCGAGTTGAAGCTGCTCAACATGACTGGACGCGTGCACCACCGCCGCGTCGATGAGGCGTTCGCCGATGCCGTACTGGCGGGCTTCATGCCGCACATACATACCCCAGATCATGGCCTTGTGGCGCAGCTTGGCGTCGGCATGCGAACGCAGCCCGACGACACCGACCAGCCTTTGGGCGAGGAATGCGCCGAAGATCTGCGACAGCGTGAGCAGCTCCTTGAACCAGTCCAGCGACCTGTCCTGCTCATCCTCGAACGCCGAGGCGAACGCTTCCGGATTCTGGCACAGCCCCTCGAGGCGGATGTCCCTGTAAGCCGGGGCATCGCAGCAGGTGAGTAGTCTGATCTCCGGATCAGGTCTGGTCACGTCTATTTCCCCCGTTACGTGTCCGGGAGCCGCACGAGTAACGCTGTGCGGCTCCCGTCGCGGCCTATGCCACTCGTCGTGCAGCGCCCGCCTTCACCAGGATCGCATCGAGGCAATCGATCATCAGCGATATCTCCTCGCGGGTGACGTTGAGCGCGGGCATGAAGCGGAGTGCATCGGGCTGCGGCGAGTTGATGAGGACGCCTTCTGCAAGCGCTTCGGCTACGATCGCGGGGCCGATCGGCAGTTTCAGGTCGAGCGCCAGCAGAAGTCCGCGGCCACGGACTTCGCCGAGGCCATGCCGTGCCGAGAGTTTTTGCAACTCGCTTTCGAGAAACAGGCCGGCATCCGCCGTCGCTTTCAGGAATTCCGGCTTTGAAACCTCCTCGAGAACGGCAAGCCCGGCGGCGCACATCAACGGATTGCCGTTGAAGGTGCCACCCTGGTCGCCGTGCTCGAAGCACGCCGCATGCGTGGTCGCGAGCAGGGCGGCCAGCGGCACGCCGCCGCCGATACCCTTGCCGAGCGTCATGATGTCGGGCTCGATTTCGGCGTGTTCGTAATGAAACAGCTTTCCTGTGCGGCCCATGCCGGTCTGGATCTCGTCGACGATCAGGAGCAGGCCGTGCTCTTTGGTCAGTGCGCGCAACGCCTGCAGGAATTCGTCGGTCGCCGACCAGACGCCGGCCTCGCCCTGGATCGGCTCCAGCATCACGGCGACCGTGCTGTCGGAGATCAGCGCCTTCACTGAATCGAGGTCATTGAGCCGCGCCTTTCGGAAGCCCGATACTTTCGGCTCGAACAGCGGCTCGAACGCCTTCTTGCCCGACGCCGACATGGTGGCGAGCGTGCGGCCGTGAAAGCCGCCTTCGAAGGTGATGATTTCGAACGCACCGTTCTTGTGCTTTGAGCCGTACTTTCGCGCGAGCTTGATGGCGCCCTCATTGGCCTCCGCGCCGGAATTGGCGAAGAACACCTGATCGAAGCAGGAGTTCTCGACCAGCGCTTGCGCCAGCCTGAGGCTGGGGCCGTTGTAGAAGGCGGGGCTCGGCGTCAGCAGCAGTTTTGACTGCACGGCGAGCGCTTCGGCGACGGCCGGCGGCGAATGGCCGAGCGCGTTGACGGCCCAGCCCTGCACGAAATCGAGATAGCGCTTGCGGGTGTCGTCCCAGAGGTACGACCCGGCGCCGCGCACGAACACCACCGGTGGGCGAGCGGTAATTTCCATCAGCGTATTGAACGGATGGGTGGTGTCAGTCATGTCGATCTCCTCTTGATGTGCTGGGGATGAAAGGGCAGGCCGAAACGCAAGAAGGCCGCACTTTTGAGGGTGCGGCCTTCTCGAAAACCTGGCTGAAACTTAAGCGATCAGCGTAGTCGTCGGACACGGCGCAACCCATCGTCGCTGGTGCGACGACGCTGGCAGGCGCGGCGGATGGTCCGGTTCAGTTTCATGGCGGAGGGCCATACAGCCGAATGGCAGCGGATGTCAAGCGGCTCTGCTGTGGGGTTGGGACGCGGCTGCGGCGATATCGGCATAGATGGTCTTGCGGCCGAGGCAATCATTCTTCGTCATGGCCGGGCTTGTCCCGGCCATCCACGTCCTATTGCCGCGACAAAGAAAACAGGACGTGGATGCCCGGGACAAGCCCGGGCAGGACGAGCTAACCAGACCTCTTCGATTTGATTGACCGCATGCTCGGTATCAAAACCCGGCAACGCTGCCGTGCAGATCGTACTGGTCCGCGCGCTCGATCTTCGCGGTGACGATCTCGCCGACCTTCAGCGGACGGCGGCTGGAGAGATAGACCGCGCCGTCGATCTGCGGCGCGTCGGCCTTTGAACGACCTTTTGCCACTGTGGGTCCGACCTCGTCGACGATGACCTGCTGCCGCGTGCCGACCTTGCGCTTCAGCCGCCGCGCAGAAATCTTCTGCTGCCGCGCCATCAGCGCGTTCCAGCGCTCCTGCTTGATCTCGTCGGGCA
>Ga0207678_10005111_pt1 | contig 11770 bp, 12 predicted proteins | sample KBSC63metaG_FD_184319 | JGI IMG/M metagenome (GOLD analysis project Ga0207678, IMG submission 184319) | Corn rhizosphere microbial communities from Kellogg Biological Station, Michigan, USA - KBS C6-3 metaG (SPAdes) (version 2) | ecosystem: Host-associated > Plants > Roots > Rhizosphere > Soil ... | reverse complement strand
CCAGCAATATCTGTTCGTCAACTCCCGGCCGGTAAAGGACCGCATGCTCGTCGGTGCGTTGCGCGCGGCGTACCGCGACCTCATCGCCCGCGACCGGCACCCGATCGCGGCGCTGTTCCTGCACGTGCCCCTCGACGAGGTCGACGTGAACGTCCACCCGGCCAAGACCGAGGTTCGCTTTCGGGATGCCGCGGCCGTCCGCAGTCTCATCATCGGCGGAATCCGGGCCGCCCTCGATGCTGAATCACACCGCAGCGCCGCCCATGAACAGGTCGACGCACCGGTCGCCTGGACGACCAGCGAACAACTGGTCAGCCCGCCCGCACCTGTCGCCGTTCAGGCGCAGGGCGTTCGCGAACAAAGGCCGCTGTTCAACGGCATCCGGGTCGAGCCCGCAGCGCGCGCGGAACCGGCGATCGAGCCGGTACGAAGCTTCCCGCTCGGCGTTGCTCGCGGCCAGGTCGCCAACACCTATATCATCGCCGAGGCCGAAGACGGCCTCGTCATCGTCGACCAGCACGCGGCGCACGAGAGGCTCGTGCTGGAGCGCCTTCGCGCCGCGCGGATCGGCGGCGCGGTGCCGCGTCAGGACCTGCTGATCCCGGAAGTTGTCGAGTTCGAGGAGCCCGATTGCGACCGGCTCGAGAGCAATTTCGCGGCGCTTGGCGACCTCGGGCTGGAGCTGGAGCGATTCGGACCCGCGTCGATCCTCGTGCGCTCGGTGCCCGCCGCGCTCGGGAGTCCGGACGTAAGCACGCTGCTTTCCGACCTTGCAGGAGAAATTGCGGAGCTCGGCTCGGCACTCTCGCTCCAGGAACGGCTCGATCATGTGGAGGCGACAATCGCCTGCCACGGCTCCGTGCGAGCAGGGCGCGTGTTGTCGGTCGCCGAGATGAATGCGCTCCTCCGGGAGATGGAAGTCACGCCGCGTTCCGGGCAGTGCAACCATGGCCGACCGACCTGGGTGAAGCTCGCCCATTCCGACATCGAGAAGCTGTTCGGACGGAAGTAGGCAGTTGGATGGTGCACCCGGCGATGGAAATCGCGTAACGGGCGGCCAATGGACATTGAACGAATCAGCGTCGGCGACGACCCGCCCGAAAACGTGAACGTCATAATCGAGGTGCCGGTCGGCGGTGAACCGGTCAAATATGAATTCGACAAAAAGTCCGGGGCGCTTTTCGTCGACCGGATTCTCCATACGCCGATGCGCTACCCCGCCAATTACGGATTCATCCCGCACACGCTCTCGCCCGACGGAGACCCGCTCGACGCGCTCGTGATTGCGCGAACGCCTTTCATCCCCGGCTGTGTCATTCGCGCCCGGCCGATCGGCGTCCTGAAGCTGGAAGATGAGCACGGTGGCGACGAAAAGCTCATCTGCGTGCCTCTCGACACCACCTTTCCTTATTATTCCGATGTCGGGGAACGGCACGACCTGCCGTCGATCGTGCTCCAGCAGATCGAGCACTTCTTCAAGCATTACAAGGACCTGGAAGCCGAGAAGTGGGTTCGGATCGGCGAATGGGGCGATGCTGCGGAAGCAAAACGGATCCTGATCGAAGCCATCGAACGGGCTGCCGCGCCAGCCTGAACAACCACGGCGGGGCGAACCGTTCCAGCGTTGGAACGAGGCGACTTTGCTGCCGCGATCTGCTAGGACGACTCCCAGTAGGAGTAGGGCCATGGAAGAGCAGAATGGCGGCAAGGACCGCGTCTATTACGCGCAGCGCGCGGCCGAAGAGCTCGAGCTAGCCCAATCCGCGACGGATCAAGACGCGGCCGCCGCGCATCGCAAGCTCCAGCGCGCCTATCTCGAAAAGGCCTCGACTGGCGATCGCGAAACGCCCGTCGCGGACGAGATTGGCTAGTCCGAGGACAAGTTCCTGAGGCTTCGATAGACCTCCTCGATCGGCTGCGATCGGGCCTTTTGACGCGCATCGCTAAGATCGGGGTAGCCGCTTTCGGCTTCGTTCTTCAGGGCTCTCGCGAAGTCGCCGGACTGCACCGATCTGAGGAGTGTGGCCATTCGCTCGCGGATTTCGGGCCCGACGATTGCCGGTCCACCCAGCACGGCGCCGAGTTCGGCGGTGTTGGAGATCGCCTCGCGCATCCCGGCGATGCCACGCGCATCGATAAGCTCCGCGATCAACTTCAGCTCGCCGACGCATTCGAGATAAGCGACTTCAGGCGATATCCCCGCCTCGACCAAGGTTTCGAACCCGGCGCGCAGGAGCTCGGGCACGCCCCCCCAGACCACCGCATTTTCATTAAAGAGGTCGGCGACCGCCTCTTCCTCGAAGCTGGACGCGATGAGGCCAGCGCGCGCGCAACCGATTGCGCGGCCATAGGCGAGGGCGATGTCGCGCGCATTCCCCGTTGAATCCTGCGCCACTGCCCAGAGCGCGACCATGCCCTTTCCCTCGCTGTAGAGCGAACGCAGCGCGGTCCCAGGCCCCTTGGGTGCGACGAGATAGACGTCCAGGTCCTTGCGCGCTTCGAGCAGGCCGAAATGGACGACGAGGCCATGGCTGAAACCGAGAGCGGCGCAAGAGCGCAACTGCGGCTCGATCTCGCGGTAGAGATCACCGAGGATTTCATCGGGGGCGAGCAGCATCACTACGTCGGCGGAGCGCACCGCATCTTCCAGAAGCGCGACTTCGAGGCCTGCCGCCTCGGCTTCCATTGTGCTCCCCGACCCGCCGCGCAGGCCGACGACGACGTCGATTCCGCTTTCCTTCAGGTTCAGCGCCTGCGCCCGGCCCTGGTTGCCGTAGCCGAGAATGGCAACGCGCTTGTCGGCGAGCGGCGCGGGGTCGATGTCCTTCTCGCGGATCAGGTCCATGCCGGCGGCCTACGCGTTCCCTTCCAAGAGGGCCAGAGCTTCGCCCATCGCGTCGCCGTCAGGCGCCTGCGCGAAGCGTGGCCAACCGGGCGGAGGCTGGTGCGCGAACCAAGTGTACTGGCGCTTCGCGTAATTGCGGGTGGCCTGTTGGCCGCGGCGGATCATCTCTTCCCGATCGATTTCGCCGCCAAGGAAGGCCGCGATTTCGCGAACACCGATGGCGCGCATGACCGGCAGCCTGGCATCGAGGCGGCGAGCGAGCAGGGTCTCGACTTCCGCGACTGCCCCCGCATTGACCATGGACTCGAACCGCGCGTCGCAACGCGCGTAAAGCCACTCGCGGGGCGGGAGCAGCACCACCGGCTTCAAAGTGATGCTGTCCCCGATCCCCCCTTCGCGGAACGCCTGCCAATTCGCCAGGGTTCGGCCTGTCGACAGCACAACCTCGAGCGCCCGCGCAATCCTGGTTGTGTCGGCGCTGTGGAGCCGTTGCGCGGCTTCGGGGTCCGAGCGCTCGAGTGCGGCGCGATTCTGTTCGACCGATTGCGCGCGCACCCGCTCGCGCACATTCTTTTCAATAGGCGGGATGGGCGCGATACCTTCGAGCAAGGTGCGGAGGTAAAGGCCGGTTCCCCCGGCCAGAATGGGCAAGTGCCCGGCCGCGTGGATATTGGCGATCTCCGCTTTGGCCGCCTCCGCCCAGTCGGCGGCCGAGCAGGGGTCCGCGCCATCGCGGATTCCATAAAGCCGATGATCGGCGCGCTGTTGTTCGGCCGGCGCCGGTACAGCGCTAAGGATCGGCAGGTCGCGGTAAATCTGCGCGCTGTCTGCGTTGACGATGACTCCGGCGGCTCGCTCGGCAAGCGCAATTGCAAGCGCCGACTTGCCGCTCGCCGTCGGTCCCGCGATTAAGGCGACCATGTTCATTGCAACCCTGATAGCAGCGGGGCGCCTCGATGACAGGCTCGTGGACCGGGCGCTCGGGCTGCTTCGGGAAATCGATCCCAAGGCCAGCTTCGGGTCCTGGATAGACGAAGGCGACGCCGCCGACCTCGTCGCAGCCGGCGATGCCGCGGCCATCCGCTGGGCCCTCGAATCGCTTCCGGGAGCGGACGTGGTGGTGCAGCCGCCCGAACCCCGCTTCCGCAAGCTCCTTGTCGCCGACATGGATTCGACGATCATCGGCCAGGAATGCATCGACGAGCTCGCCGATTTTGCCGGTCTGAAGCGCGAGATCGCCGACATCACCGAGCGTGCGATGCAGGGCAAGCTCGACTTCAAGGCGGCCCTTCGCGAGCGCGTGGCACTCCTGTCGGGACTGGAGGAGGATGCGATCGCGCGTTGCCTGGCCGAGCGGGTCGTCCCCAACCCGGGAGCCGCGACTCTTGTTCGGACGATGGGCGTCGGCGGCGCGAGGTCGCTGCTGGTCTCGGGCGGTTTCTTGTCCTTCGCCGAACCGGTCGCGAAAATGATCGGCTTCGAACGGGTTCGCGCCAATCGGCTGTTGTTCGACGGAACCCAGCTTAGCGGCCGCGTCGAGGACCCCATCGTCGATGCACGGGCCAAGCTCGATTCCCTGATCGAAGCCCGCGGCGAGTTCGGCCTGGACCCGCAGCAGGTGCTGGCGATCGGGGACGGCGCCAATGATCGCCTGATGATCGAGGAGGCAGGGCTCGGCGTCGCCTATCGCGGCAAGCCCATCCTCACCGAAGTCTCCGACGCACGGATCGAGCACCATGGCCTCGACGCGTTGCTGTGGGCGCAGGGGATCCGGAAAAAGGAATGGGTTCGCGGTTAGAAGCTATTTGCCCTCGACCGGGAAACAAGCCTGCCCCTTCAAGGATGCACAGGCGGATGCAGCCGCTGCGCGTGTCGCAAATCCACCGATCTGGAGGCGAGTTACTGCGCCGGCGGGGATGAAAAGGGGCGGGCGCCCTGCGATCGCTGCCGACCCGGACATTTTGCGATACAGCTCTTCGGCCGACGACCGCTTGGCGAAGGCGCCGAGCTGGATGCGCCATTTTCCGCTGGCAGCCACCGGTGCCGGTGCCGGCGGCGTCGCCGGTGTAACCTTCGCCTTTTGAACCGGCGCCATAATTGGAGGAGGGGGCTTGGCCGCAATCTTCGGCGGCGGTTTCGCCGCCGCCTTGGGCGATTTGGCGCCCGGGGCCGGGCGCTCGGCCGACTGCTGCAGCGCGATTTCCACTGCCCGGCGTCGAACATCGACCGGAAGCAGCCCATCCATGTCTTTCAACGTGCTTTTCGCGGGCTCCAGGCCCTGCGCTGCCGCCCGGCTGACATAAGCGTAGGCCATCACCGGGTCGCTGCGCACGCTGTCGCCGTTGTAAAGCGCCGTCCCGTAGACCAGCATCGCGCGGGGCTCGCCGCGCTCGGCGGCCTGCTTCAGCCACTGGATTCCGCCGGCATGATCGCCGCTGTCGAAAAGGAGTAGCCCGAGCGTCGTCTCCGCGTCCAAGTGGCCGGCGCGCGCCGCCTTCTCAAGCCAGGTCTTTGCTGACGAAAGATCGACACGCACTCCGCGGCCTAGGCGATAGGCCTGGCCGAGGTTGAACGCGGCGTCGGGGTCGCCCTTCGCGGCAAGAGGCCGCCAAATAGCAATCGCCTGTGCGTAATCCGAGCGCTGCCACGCCTCGATCCCGTCACGGACCGATTTTGCCTGCATTGCCGCGACGGGCGCTGCTCCAGCCAGCACCATCGCTGCTAACAAGCTGAATCGAATAGACTTCATCCCGGCCCCATCTCCTCGCCCCAGCCTAATCATCTTCTCCGCCCGGGCAACAGGGTCTTGGCAGCATTAACCAGATTTTAGAGCCTTGGGTGTCACTCCGGGCCTCGATCGATCGAACAGAGGGCAGGGGATAAGCATGCGCGTTCTCGCATTGGCATCGCAGAAAGGCGGATCGGGGAAGACGACCCTGTCTGGGCATTTGGCGGTGCAGGCACAACTGGCGGGCGCAGGGCCCGTCTGCCTGATCGATATCGACCCGCAGGGCAGCCTTGCTGACTGGTGGAACGAGCGCGAGGCGGACATGCCGGCCTTTGCGCAGACCACGGTCGCCCGGCTCGCGTCGGACCTCGAGGTGCTTCGCCAGCAGGGTTTCCGCCTCGCCGTCATCGATACGCCGCCCGCGATCACCATGGCGATCCAGAGCGTCATTGCAGTCGCGGAGCTAATCGTCATTCCGACACGCCCGAGCCCGCACGACCTTCGCGCAGTCGGCGCCACCGTCGATCTTTGCGATCGCGCCGGAAAGCCGCTGATCTTCGTCGTCAACGCAGCGACGCCAAAAGCGAAAATCACCTACGAAGCGGCGGTTGCTCTATCGCAGCACGGTACCGTTGCGCCGGTGACCGTTCACCACCGCACCGATTTCGCGGCGTCGATGATTGACGGCCGCACCGTCATGGAAATCGACCCTCAGGGCCGATCTGCCGCCGAGGTGATCGAGCTTTGGGACTATATCTCCGATCGCCTCGAAAAGAATTTCCGTCGGACGGTGTTCGCTGCTCCCAATGCCGCGCCAGGCATCAGCCCGGCCAGTCCGCGTCCCGTTGGCGGTTTCGGCCGCCGCGTGGTCGGCCAGTAACGGGGGGACGGAGTGAACACCGAACCCAAGCCTTTTGCTTCCCTTTCGTCCGGACTCCTCGCTCGCAAGGGCGCGGCGCGTCCCGCCATGCGTCCGCAGGGCTTCGGACAGGTTGGCGCCGGACTCGAAGATCTTGGCTGGAACGACATGGGATTCGAGCCGCCCAAGCCGGCCCACACGCCGCAGCTGGACTCTGACCATGACGCGTTCGGCGAAGTCATTCCTGCTCATCCGCACAATCTCGCCGGCCTGACTCCGGTCGAGTCTCCGGTGCACAATCAGCAGGCGGAGATTGCCGGGCGTCTGTCGGCCTATTCGCCGGACCATGCCGGTGAAGAGGACATCGACGACACCGCCGAGATCTACGATGCCGAAACAGAAGAAGCAGACGAGCTCGTTGAGGAAGCGGGAGAAGTCGCGAAGCCGGATCCGGTGTTCGTTGCCAAGCGCGTGCCCACGCCGGCGCCTCGCCGCCAGCGCAAGCTGCGGGCGATGCCCGGAGCCAAGGGCAAGGCAGCTTTCACATTGCGCCTCGATCCCGAGCGGCACCTGAAGCTCAGGCTCGCCTGTGCCGTCGACGGTCGCTCGGCGCAGATGCTCGTCACGCAGGCGCTCGATAAATTGCTCGCCGACATGCCGGAGCTCGATGCGATGGCCACAAAGGCGAAACGGAAGGGGTAAGAACATGGGCCGCCCGAAGCGCTTTGGATCCGCAATCTCAACGCTGGCGATCGCCGCGATGCTGACCGGCTGCGCGGTCGGGCAGGAGAGCCGCCAGGCGTTCGCGCCGAAAGCGGGGGCGTCGAACCTTGGCCTTGCCCTCCAGGCCCAGGCTTCGCTGAGCTCCGGCCAGTTCGCCCAGGCGGTGGACCTCGCCGAGCGGGCCGTTGCGGCAACTCCGACCGACTCCGAGCTTCGTGCCCTGCTGGGTAACTGCTATTTCGCCGCCGGTCGCTTCGCCTCCGCCGAGCAGGCCTACCGCGATTCACTCAGCTTGATGCCGACGCAGCCGAAGTTGGTGCTCAAGCTTGCACTGGTCGAAATCGCGCAGGGCAGGGATGCCGACGCGCTTGCCGCACTCGATGCGGCGCGCTCGGCGCTCGACCCGGCCGACTACGGTCTTGCCGTCGCTCTTGCAGGCCACGCCGACGAGGCGGTCGACGTCCTCAACCAGGCGGCCCGCGCTCCCGGCGCCGACGCCCGGGTCCGGCAGAACCTGGCGCTGGCCTATGGCCTTTCCGGCGACTGGACCATGGCCAAGACGATTGCCGCGCAGGATGTCCCGGCGGAGCAACTCGACGCCCGCATCCAGCAGTGGATGGCGGTCGCCACACCCACCCGGCCGTCCGACCAGGTGGCGATGCTGACCGGGGTTCATCCGGCAGCCGACCCGGGCCAGCCGCAGGCCCTGGCCCTCAACAACTCGCCGGCAGGCACCCGCCTTGCGCAGCTGCTGCCGAAGACCGCGCCTTCGCCGGTCCAGCAGCAGCCGCAGCCGCACCCTGCGGCTGCAATCCCTGCCGCCCCGCCGCCGGCGCTTCCGGAACCGGAGCCAGCCGTCGTCGCCGAAGCAACACGGTCGCTCATGACTCCGCCGCAGGCACCGCAGGAGCAGCCCGACGTGATCCAGCCCGAGGCGCCGGTCGTCCAGGCCGTCGCTTCGAAGCCGGTTCCGCAGGCCCCGACGCGGTTCGATACGCCGGTCGAACCCGCCAAATATGTGGCAATCACCGACACGGTTCGCCGTGCCGCGAAGGAGGTCCGCAAGGCGGACGGCCGGTCCAGTTCGGTCGTCCAGCTCGGCGCCTACAGTTCAGCTGATCGGGTCAATGTCGCCTGGGCCAACCTGACCAAGCGGTATCCGGCGCTAGCCAGCTATACCCCGATGCGCGCCCGCTTCAGCGGCGCCAAAGGAACCTTCTGGCGCCTGTCCATCAAGGGCTTTGACAGCCAACAGGAAGCGGCCGTTCGTTGCGAGCAGCTGCGGAGCCGTGGCGGCAACTGTTTCGTCCGCCGTGTCGCGGGCGATGCTCCGGTCCAGTTCGCCTCGCGCTGATCAGGCGTCGAATTCGCGAGCGACGAGGTCGAGGCAGGCCATCCGGACTGCCACCCCATATTCGACTTGAAGCGTAATGAGCGAGCGCGCCGGATCGTCCGCGATGGCGCTTTCGATCTCCACGCCGCGATTCATAGGGCCGGGATGCATCACGACAGCATCGGGTGCAGCCGTCGCGAGCCGCTCCGGGGTCAGCCCGTAGCGCCGCAGATACTCGCCTGGCCCGTCGCCAAGGTCTTCCTCGAGCCGCTCGCGCTGGATTCGAAGCATCATGACGACGTCCGCGCCGTCGATCGCTTCGTCCACGGACATGGCTCCCTCAGGCACGAGGCTTTCCGGCCCGCCAAGCCGAACGGTCGCGCCGAGCCTTGGCAGCAGCTCCAGGTTCGAGTGGGCGACGCGACTGTGGGCAATATCGCCGCAGATGGCGACGGTCAGTCCTTCGATGCGGCCGAAATGTGAGCGGATGGTCGCAGCGTCCAGGAGCGCCTGGGTCGGGTGCTCGCCGGTACCGTCGCCGGCATTGATGACTGGTGCATCCATGATTGCCGCGACACGTTCGGGCGCGCCGTTCTCGCGATGGCGGATGACGAGGGCATCGGGTCGCATTGCATTCAGCGTCCGCGCCGTGTCCTCTAGTGTCTCGCCTTTCTTCACCGATGAACGCTCGATCGGCAGAGTGACGACGCTCGCGCCGAGGCGGTGCGCGGCGGTCGAGAAGGACATCAGTGTCCGCGTCGAATTCTCGTAGAAGAGGTTGAAAACGATCTTGCCCTTCAACCGGTCGTCGCTGTCGCGGTTCGTGCTTCGCCAGTCATCGAGGAAGCGGTCCGCGGAATCGAGGACCTCCGCGATCTGGGCGTCGGTCAGGCGGTCGGTCGAGATCAGGTCCACGAGGCCCTCGCTTATTCCGGCGGCGAAAGATTTGCCAGAGCGTCGATCGCGCCCTGGAGGATGTGGGCGGCGGCGAGGGCGTCGACTTTCCCGGCGCGCTTGGCCCGGCTGACATCGGCATCGATCATCGCGCGCTCCACGGCCTGGGTCGACCAGCGCTCGTCCCAGAGGAGGATCGGAAGCTCCAGCGGCGCGAGGTTGCGGGCGAATGCACGGACCGATTGGGTGCGCGGGCTGTCGGTTGCGTCCATGTTGAGTGGAAGCCCGACCACCAGGGCGACGACATGCTCGCGGGCGATGAAGGTGCGGAGCGCTTCGAGATCCTTCGTGAACTTGGTCCGGCGGATGGTCTCGGCGGGGCCGGCGAAATGCCAGCCGGCGTCGCAGACGGCGAGACCGATCGTCTTCGTACCGACATCGAGGCCGGCAAGCTTGCCGCCGTTCGAAACGGCCGCGAGGAATTCCGAGGTGTCGGCGGTCAACGTTGCCATGCCGCCAGCCTCCGCTCCGCATCGCGCCGGATCGCGCCCCAGAAGAGGGCGTAATCGTAGACGTGATAATTGTTGCCGGGCAGGACGTAGGGCCCGAGCGCGGGCACTTCGCCATCCACGATCAGCAGCCCCTTGTCGCAATGCGCTCCGACGATGCCGCTCGCCAGCGAGGCGGTGGTAAAGTCGGCGCTCGGAATGAGCGTGCCGGGGTTGGCGGCAGGCGGCGCGGCGCTTCCCTGCGTCCCGGCGATCGGATTGACGCACAGGATGTCAACTTTCTTGCGGTCTTCGCCGGTGAAACCCTTCGTCTTCTGCCAATCCTCGAGGATCAGCCACGGATTGGGCGGATCGCCGAACGTCATCCACGACAGGAGGCAACCGGTCTGGGCGCTTGCGGTGCAGGCGGGGAAACCGAGCACGGGGAGGTCGGAGCGTGTGTCGATCGGCCAGCCGACGACATAAGCTGCGACGAGCCGCCCTTTAAGCTGATCCTTGTGATCGCGGAGCAGGCGGATGAGGTGCAACGCGCCCTGGCTGTGCCCGGCGAGGATGATCGGCTGGCCGGGGCCGACGTGCTTCAGGAATTCGCCGAACGCCGCGGAGACGTCGGAATAAGCGAGGTCGAGCGCTTTTTGCGCGTCGCTGCTGTCGAGCAGGAAGGCGCCATAGGCGGCCTGGCGATAGCGCGGCGCCCAGACTTCGCCCGCGCCGTTGAACACGCTCGCCTGGCTCTGGACGAAGAGCTGGTCGCGCCAGCCGCTTTCCGGTTCGTAGATCGGCGCGTTCCAGCGGTCGCTGCGCAAGTAAGTGGTCGGGTGGATGTAGAAGACCGCCGCCTCGCCGGGCGCGGTTCGGGCAACGCCCTCCGGAAGCCATCCGGCGGCATTGTGCGGGATGTTGGGCCGGGCGATCCACGAAGCCGATTGAGTGTAATCCGGTCCGCTGCTCGGCGCGGGCGCCTCGAAATGACCCTTCGGGGTCGCGGTCCTCAGCAGCACGCTGCCGCCGAACTGGTAGATTGCGAATGCGCCCGCGACGACGAGCAAGGTCAAGATCGTGATCGCAATGAGGAAGCGCCGGGCCCACATCGGGAACGGCGGTTAGGCGAGCGGCGAGCGGCGGGCAACGGGCGCCGGCCGATTCGCGGTCAGTGCGGACAGGAATTGATCGCGAAGCTCGGCGTCGAAGCTGCGAAGACGTTTGTTACCCCGACCCCGTCGAATCCGGGGTCCGTCCACTTCGTCTACTTTGTCACCCTGGCGCGCGGGGGGTCGATTTGCCGCAAGCGCGGCCTTCCAGGCGCTCGCGAAGGCAGAATCGCGCGATTTGAGCGCGTAAGCGGCCTTCCGGCTCATGCCCGAAGCACGGGCGGCAAGGGTAACGGATCGGGTCGCCGCGAGGGTGACAATGAAGGTGACAGCCCTGGCCGGAGTCCAGTCGCCCGGACGGCGGGGACGGAGCGGGCGGGAAAGCTGGATCACAGGCGCTGCCTCATGCTGGTGGTGGCGAATTGAAGGGAGCCAAGCACAGCGGGACGGCTGTAGGACAGCACTTTCTTTTGAGCGCGGGTGTCTGCTTTCGACCCATTGCGGACATTAGCGAGGCGGCAGCTTCCGAGCCAAAGCTGCCGCGACTGCCAGCCCATTGCGGACCTTAGCCCTTCTGTTACGTTCCCGTAACCGCTGAGGGCGAACCGCATGGATACCCACCAGTCGAACGTTCCGCACGATTGGCGCGAGCTTGCGCGTGATCCCGCTGAAGCTCGATGCACCAACCGGCGATTTCACGGAAAAGCAGGCCATGACCGAGGTCGAATTCGTGGAGGCTGTCGCCGCCGGCTACGATGCTGTGCAGCCGCACGCCGATCTCGTCTGCC
>Ga0207678_10005108_pt1 | contig 11771 bp, 11 predicted proteins | sample KBSC63metaG_FD_184319 | JGI IMG/M metagenome (GOLD analysis project Ga0207678, IMG submission 184319) | Corn rhizosphere microbial communities from Kellogg Biological Station, Michigan, USA - KBS C6-3 metaG (SPAdes) (version 2) | ecosystem: Host-associated > Plants > Roots > Rhizosphere > Soil ... | reverse complement strand
TCCCGGCGGCGCCACCATCACCGACGGCTTCCTCAATAGCTCCATCGCGTTGAATCGCCACTGGACGGTGCAGACCTTCGCGCAATATGAGCGCTTCCTTATCCCGTCCTATATGCCCGGCTCTCAACACAATGTAAGCGGATGGTTCCAACTTACCTGGACGCCGGAGTTACGCTTGAAGCGGTAGCAGCTTTTGCCGGTCCGCATCATTTCGGCGCGCACAAGAGAAATTTCCCGTGAAAGAGCGGTATCTTGTCAAAAGATCTGACACATGACCGCTGCTTTACAACAGAAAGTTAAAACCACGGATCTCGCTCTAATCCTTTTTATAAACGTGCTTGTTTTCTACAATCCCCTTTTTGAAGACGGTACGAACCGCTTGCCGTAGTGCAATGTCGCCTTGTAAGACGAGATCACGTACTGGTTGTTCAGGCCGACCGCGGAAAGAAGTGACGTGGAAATATTCGTGATCTTCCAATGGCTTTTCTGAAAAATAATAATTTGAGACACAACAACGCGAGCGATCAACAACGACCTGACTCACAGAGTGCCACGACTTTTCATGAGTTGCCATAAGCGCCAACCGGTTGAACTTGGCCGTGATCACCCGTTGCGACTCTTTGGGCCCGCTATCCCAAAGCTCCAGGTTCCCACCGAACTCATGATTCCAATCAGGAGTCACATAATAAAGAAGATTAAGCACACGATACATCTGACGGTTCTTATCGTGGGAGTTATCGAGGTGCGGGTTTAGAAAATTGTCTTTTGCCATCAGACTTATACCGCCGGCATAAAGGCGATCATCAGGCACCATGCCCTGAATGCCTGTGATCTCTTCGACAGCCTGCAAAACCCCAGGTTCCTGAAATGCATAGATGATTTCCTCGAGAACAGGGGCGTATCGATTCATCTGCGCTGCGACATATTTATTCTCACGAAGGCTCTTCTTGAGCATCATCGTGCTTTTGTCGGGAAACGCCTGAAAGACTTCAAGGACTTCGTTCTCGGGGAGGAGATTGTCGATTACACAACTCTGAACAGTATGCAAGTGAAATTCTTGCTGGAGACGAACGAGTTCAGTCCTTAGTTTTTGTTCGATAATTTCTCCAAATTGCTTGCGATTCATGTCGTTTCCCCTCTTGAGCTATTTTGCGGTTCGACCAATCGTTCATCAGGAACGACCTCGCCGCGGTGCGATTATATGTGTAATTACTTCCAGAATCCAGGATGCATGCTTAGATTTCGCTTCCATTCTGTACTCAATCTGAATTCGATTCTACCTAATCTGTAACCCGCCAATTTAAGCGCGGTGCGAACCAGGGCGGACGGAATTAACCACCAATACTTGGGCCACAGATATCCCAGCTCCGACGTTACAAATCGACGGCCTTCTCCCGATGCCTCTCCAAATTCTTCGAGAAGCCAGTTTTCACGCGAGTGTAGGACGCCAATATCAAAATAGCGTTTGAAATCCTGCTTCCAGGAATAGCAATGAGAGTGATAAACCTGCGCCTCGGCCACATAGGCAATCTTGCAGCCTGACAATAAGAGCTTGGCAGCAGTGATAGTGTCTTCGCCAAAGATTACATTTCGCGGAAAACCTCCGATCGCCATTAAAGCTTCACGACGATATGCGGCAAAGGAATTTGAGATGAAAACGGATTTGAATCCCATCTCCTCGCGACTCTCAAGCGTGCGAACGTTCGATTGAGCTGGATAATTGAAGAGACGAGCATGTGTCTCGATTGGCCCAGCATCCGGACGGGGTAACTGACGGCCAAAGACAGCAGCGACATTGGGGTCGGCAAATGGCCTAAGCAAAGCTTTAAGGGTATTGAGATCGGCAAGCACCGCGTCTTGAGTCAGGTATATCAATAGCTCAGCGTCAGGAAGCAAGTCCGCCGCCAGTTGACGTGTACCGCCATGATTGAATTCATTGCGCGGAATCGTATGAATGCGAAAACCTGCGGAACTTGCTAAATCAGCCGTTCCATCGACAGAGGAAGAGTCGACGATCAATACCCGGTAGGCCGGGATAGAAGCCAGTAGAGGCGGTACCGAATGAAGCCACTCCCTCGCAGCATTTAGCGTCGGAATAATTACCATGCTTCTAGAAAGAATAGACATAGTTTTCAACTAAATAGGATATGACATAGCTAAATACAGCGAAGCTGTCTTACACCTAAGACCGATAATAGATAAAGAACACTGCGTCGATTTGCAAATGGACATATGGATGGAGAAAACGATTACGCTCTAATCCGATCGTTCGTACTCTCATTTTGCAAAGTGCGCAACATAAGGATGCTAAAACCAAATGCGCTTCCTAGCGAAGTTACATATGGATTGGTGAAACCCGATGCGATCCAGACTACAAAAACTATAGCGAAAGGCAACACCTGCTTCCCCGCTTTAAGGCTTACAAATAAAACGGCAATTAAGTTGATACAAAACCAGGCAATGCCGAGAAATCCGAACTGCATAGTCAGAGCGTACCATTCGACCTCGTAAGAAAAGGGCATAGTTTCGCTGCGCGTATAACCGCTCGCACTTGAACCAATCCCAGTACCCAAAATTGGGTAGCTGGAAATGGCGCTATCCAAATGCCTTATCTGCTCTGCTCTGGTATTGTCGGATGCAGTTGTTCCTTCTCCACTAAATCTCACAGCAAGACTGGCTGAAAATATCGTACATAAGACGAGTATGACAACAACGCTAAATCGCGAAATCATATCCATCCTTCGGATCCACACATATCTCACAACCAGGCAGAGAAGATAGCCTCCAAATAAAAAGCGCGAAAAGCTCAAAAGGACAACTATTGTTATGCTTACGAGAAATACAGCATCTTTAATTCTGTTTTTTCCTCCGACGTAGCATGGCAAGAGAAACAAGATCACAATATCGGAGGGGAATTGTAGCCTTTGAAGACCTAGTCCGATAAAGTCGGAAACAGTTTCAAAACCAACGTACTTTTGTATCTCTTCCAGTGAGTACCATCCCCCAAGTACCAATGTCAAAATGACGATTTTCAAAATCATTGCAAGCACTGCAACGCGAAGTATCAGAGTGTCTAACTCTACTGTCCGGGGTCTTGAGCTTCGAGCGACATGGGCTCCAATGCTAAGCACCATAAAAAAGAAGAGGATTCTGCTACATTGATTGATCATGTCAGTCTGACTGACCATGTGCGCCTCTGCAACGATACTCCAGGCTAATAAGTTAGCTGAGACAGAGAGAACCCAGATTACGGAGGATCTCTCAAAGCCATCTATGGTGACACAATATCCCCAGAACATAATTATCGCGATGGCTTTCACTATCGCGAATCCGGGAACGGCAACACAAAGCAACACCAGCGCAAAGAAGGCACGGTTATTGTTTTTTAGTGGTCGCATCATAGGTTTGGCCTGAACAAGCAAGGCATATATCTAAGTTGAAACTGTAAATGAAAAAATGTGTTACCACCGCGAACAGGCTCTTTCATTCCGGGGCTTACCATCTCAAGTATGCAGTTATGTCATTCGGGAAATAAGCCTATATGTCTAAAGAGAAACAGGTATTGATATCGAGCGAGGTAGTGCCGGTTGAACTATGCATATGCTGGAGATTCCTCAGAGATTGAACGCCCACACAAGCCCATACTTGGCAAGAGCATAAATGAGATATGGAGAGCGAAATTTCATGAAAAGCTTTACATCATTACGTGCTGAAAGCAATCTCATCTCTCGGGATGTCTCCCGACGTCCCTTCCATCCCCTACAATGGTAGACGGTCAGCCCCGGGTGGTGGATCAATGTCCACTCAGAACGAGCAGCCCGCCATGATAGATCAATATCTTCCTTGTACATGAAATAGCTTGGGTCGAAAAGAACATCTCCTTCAGCGATATCTTTGAGCGTTGTTTGGCGCGCAAACAGAGCGGCACCGCAAATCGCAGGCACAGGATTCGGCTGAGTATATTTTGTAAGTGCTGAGAGAGGTGACCGTTGATCCCGATCAATGGATTGACCGTACCAGGTATGCATTACGCATGTGGAATCAACGAGTCCGGTAGGACGATTCGCTACGACGTCATAGCCAAGCAATGTTCCTGTCAACATACCAATATCCTGGTTCGAACCTGTTTCCATGTACTCGACGGCTTGTTCCAGAAAGTTTTCTGTAAGAAACGCATCCGGGTTGAGAAAAAGAACGAAGTCGTAATTGTTTGAGAGATGCCACCCTAGATTACATCCCGCTGCAAAGCCAACATTGGGCTCTAAGAGGACCGTACATCGCAAAGACGATTTGTGTGCTCGGTCAAGATAGTCGGTGCTGTCAGAGCCAGAGTCAACAATGACAACTAAATCCGGAAGGAGGGTCTGGGCCTCAATGGCTGCCAGGAGCTTTGATATGAAAATCTCGCTATTATGCGTAACAATGACGACGGAAACAGTCATCTTCAGATAGGCCACCAATTGGTTGGGATTCGAGAACCCTCTGTCCATGAGGATTGCTTCAATTTAAGCATACGGTAGTCGTCCCTTCCGGAGAGAAACCTTAAGGTATAACAAATTCGGTATGCCAGACCATATGGAGCCGACAGAATCCTTCCTAAAAACTTTACCAGCATGAATGCTCGGTTTCTGGTTCCGTAGCGCACCTGAAAATCTGATCCGGCTCCGGATAAGCTGCTTACCTTATGCAACAGTTTGGATTGAGGCAAGCAATAAATGCGCTGACCTGCCTTCAGCGCGCGCAACATAAAATCTGTGTCGTCGTGATAGACGAAATACCTTTCGTCCATCAGGCCCACCTTGGCAAAAACCTCTCGTTTCATCAGCACACAACAAGTTGGTGCGTGTTCAACGCATCGAGGTGTGGAGTACTGGCCATGATCCTGCTCTCCATCGCCGATAAGGAGACAGCGATAGCCATACCAGGATTGATAGTAGCCTCCTGCCGCCCATATAACATTTGGTCGGTCATAATAATAAATGAGCGGCATGCACATCTGGCACTGGTATTCGGAAAGGCCGGCGAGCAGTTTCTGAAATAGGGTGGGGCCGAAAACAACATCATTATTGAGCAACAGGACATACTCACAACCAGCAGCCAAGGCAGCACGAATACCCTGGTTATTTCCGGCTGCCACCCCAAGATTGTTCTCATTCGCAATTACAAGATGCTCAAATTGCTTATAGGCATACAACTGTTCGACAGTGCTGTCTTTTGATGCATTATCAATAGAGATCAACACGCAATTGCGATAGGTCTGTTGATCAAGAGATTTTAAAAAATCGGGCAGAACTTCGCCGCTTCCGTATGTCACGGTTACGATACCGATTTTTCCCGATACGCAATCGATTGGCAGTGTAACCGTGGATTCAGATTGGCTATGCACGCCCATGCAAAAGGCCTCGTTGTCTCATCTCTGCTAATGACTGCTCATATCCTCCAATGGAAGGCTCGCTCTCGTTTGCCCATTGAAGGAATAGCCGCAGGCCATCACGGAACTTCCACTGCGGGTTATAGCCGAGGAGCGACTGTGCGCGAGTCAGATCGGCCATGCCGTGTCGGATATCACCGTCTCGAAACGCCCCCGTTGTTTGGACGGTGGACTGGTTGCCATAGAATGCATTAACGCCTTGCGCAACGTCAAGCACGCTCGTCCTTTCGCCAGAACCGACATTGACGGAGTGGCACCCCACTACGTCCCCGACCGCGCAAGTCGTCGTGGCCTGGATGACGTCATCAATGTACACGAAATCACGACTCTCCATACCATCTTCAAAAACATGGATGGGGCGACCAGTCCTGGCGAGATTGGAGAAGATCGCCAGAATTCCGGTATATGGATTTTGAAGCGATTGGCCGGGTCCATATACGTTCTGATAGCGCAATGCGAACGATGGAATATGCAGGACCTGGCCAAACAGAAGAACGGTCTGCTCCTGAACCTGTTTCGTCAATCCGTAAAAGGAGGACGGTTGAAATGGTGCCGACTCCGGCGTGGGCGCGGTGACGCAAGCCCCTCCGCATAGAGGGCAAAGAGGATCAAAATGACCGCTGCGTTTGGCCTGATTTGAACGAGATAAAGGATAGACCACTCCATCATTGTGGCAGAGATAGGCACCTTCTCCGTAGATCGACCGAGACGAAGCGACCACGATCCTCTCCACTGCATGTGTCGGGGTTTTCGCAAGCGTGTCGTAGAGCAACGCAGTTCCTGCCACATTGGTACGTTCATAGCGGGCCACCTCATACATGGATTGGCCTGTACCAGTTTCAGCAGCCAGATGCACGATACATTGCGCGCCAGCAAGCGCCGTTCGTAATGCATCGACATCGGCTACATCACCTTGTATCAGACGTACGTGAGGCGCAATATCCGCAGCCAAATATGTCTCACCCGCATGAACCTGGGGCAGAAAGTTGTCGAGAATGGTAAGGTCATGCCCAAGAGCAAGCAGATGACGCGAAAGATGGGTTCCGATGAAACCGGCTCCGCCGGTAATGAGGATTTTCATAGTGAAAGTCGGATCGTACTTTCGAACTGCCAAGCTGGGTACAGAGATGCGGGATTTAGGCTATTTCTGTTCGTGCGATCTTGCTGCATCTGCATAACCTTGCAACTTTCGACCCTGCCGTTGATTCTAAAGCAACTTTAGCCATCATTCAATGAGCGCGGCTGCCTGCCATCTTGGAACTTATAATCAGAAAAATGTCATCCCCTTTGAAAAAAACGCTTACAGCATCCATACAGTCATTTTGGGAGCGGCCATTTCAAGAGAAGCTAAACGCTCTTGGTCGATGGTCAGCGAGGCTCAAGGGATCTGCATACTATCGGCACATTTTCGGAAGTTTCGGCAACAATTCTATGTTGTTCAAGCCGATAATTCTCGGTAACCCTCAATATGTGCATATAGGGGAAAATGTCTCGATCCGGCAGGGAGCCAGAATTGAAGTAATTCTGAGCGAACTCAATAATAGAACTCCGGAATTGCGTATTGGTGACAACGTCAATATAGAACAAAATGTCCATCTCGTATGCCACTCACGAATCACGATTGGACGCAATGTCTCAATTACAGGCAATTGCGCGATTGTCGATGTAACGCATCCGTTTACTGACGTCAACGATCCCGAGAAGATAGGCAATCGGATTCTCGATGAGGATTCTTTTGTCGAGATCGGAGACGGGTGTTTTCTCGGGTTTGGTGCCCTGATTATGCCAAATGTCCGGATCGGAAGGTATTGTATCGTCGGCGCGCATGCGGTTGTCACCAAAGATGTACCGGATTACTGCGTGGTCGCAGGAAGCCCTGCAAAGATTTTGCGCCAATATGATTTGGTATCGAAGCAGTGGCGCAAGCCGCTTTAATTAGGTCGCATGCATTTCACCCGAACTCGGATCGTTGGAATTTTCCATTTCTACAACTCGGATATAATTTTGCAATGCCTTCTCGACCTTGCAGAGTCTGTCAATCGCTTGATTCCCTTCGACTTTTTCGGACGCGAGATCGCCATTATGGAATTCAGGGAGAGTTTGACATCGTACGATGTGTTGGTTGTGGCTTGGTGCATTTGGACCCCATCCCTACATCTGATGAATTAGCTGGATTTTATGCTCAGGATTATTATGCGTATAAGCCGATAAAGGATGATAACAAGCTGAAAAGCCTTATTAAGAGGCTGCTTAGAACTACGATAGAAACTCATGATCCAAAATTTCTGGAGCCCGGTAAATTTCTAGATATCGGTTGTGGAAGCGGCAGGCATTTACACAGGATGCGAGAGAAAGGCTGGAGCGTACAGGGCGTTGAGCCGAGTACTTTCGGAGCTGAGGAAGGCCGCCGTTCTGGACTCGATATCTATAATGGATTTTTACATGAGGCGAATTTCGACGCCGATTCTTTTGATTACGTTCGCTCGAATCACTCATTCGAACATATGCCAAATCCTATAGAAGTAATGGATGAGATTTACCGTATTTTAAGACCGGGAGGCAAGCTGTTTATTGGAATACCAAATATCGACAGCATTCCCTCTCGGTTATTTGGTAGATATTGGTGGTATCTAGGCGCTCCAGTACATGTCTATAACTACACTGTTCCGACCATCTCTGCCCTTATGCAGCGCTCTGGCTTTGCAATTGATAGAGTCCATTTCAACTCCAATTTTACGAGCTTGCTGGGAAGCCTGCAGATCTATGCCAATCGCAATAATGGGAAGCGGTCGGCTGAAGGATGGCTCATCAAGAACCCGGTATTAATGCTATGGTCCAATATGATTATGCGAATGATCGATCTCACGGGTCAAGGCGACACGATCGAAGTCATCGCCCATAAACCAGAGAAATAGAGTGGTTCTGGTGAAGCTATACTCATCCTTTACCGAAGCTTGAGAGGAGCTTTTGGTCATGGCACATTTCAGATTTGAAGCCAATCTAGGACGACTGCACAAAGCGTCACTTGATATGCGAAGCGATTCGCGTTTGCAGCATAGTTGGGCGTAATTTTCCAGAGGAAAGTGCTAGCAAGATACTGACTAAACTGGCCGCGGCAAGGGCTCCTATACTCTTCCGTGATGGATTTTGAGTACCCATCAGTAATAAGTAGATTAGAAGTGGCGTGGCAGCTAAAATGGGCAATAGAATACCTTCGCGGATGAACATAAACGAGGGTATAGGAACTTCAGCTGCTCGATGCATACTGAAGGGAAATAAACAAATGATGGCAATAGTTGCTCCGATCAATGTCCCCCATGCCACGCCGATGGGGCCGATCCAGATTGCTCCCGCAATACTGAAAACAAGATTTGAGACTGCTTCTATGAGAGCAACGGCTATGCCATATTTCTGCTGGCCAGTAGCAATCAACATAATGCAATAACTGCTGCCGATCAACCGGACTGCCTGCGCCACCAGCAATATTTCCAGAATGGGGAGTGCCTGGCTGGCATATGTGGAGCCAACCCAAAGCTTTAGTGCAGCAAATCCATAGACGAAAACGGGCAGCGTGATCGCTAGACTTGCGTAACTGCTGAGCCGGGTGGTGTGAACTACAAGATCGCGAATGCGCTCCACTTCTCCACGTGCCTGAAGAACTGCTACCGGTGTCATCAATGCACCGAAAACCGAGTTACTGAAGCCGGCTACAAAAGTAATCAAAGTGGCGGCGACGGCATAGTAGCCAACCTCGCCAAAGTTGAAATAACCGACAATGATTACATCCAGACCGCTCACAACTAACATGCTGAGTGAATACACCGTAAGGCCAAAGCAATAACGAACCAATTCTTTCGCCATGTGACTACTTACATATACTAACTTTACTTGCATATCTGGTAGCAAACGCGCAGCGATCACGCATTGGGCCAGCCCTCCGAATAAATTGAATACAGCCAGACACAATGCGAGCCATATCAGCGATTGGGTAAAGTGTACCGATACAAGTACTGCAATTGCTCCCAAAATGCGGGATCCACCAATAGCCAGTGCTGGAAATTCATTGCGGTGCAATCCAATGAGCACCCCGGTAAACGTTGACATAGGAAGCGACAGGCTGGCACTAGCCACCATAACTAATAGCCCCAGTCGAAGTTCTCCAGCCAGCCCCAGAGGTAGTCGATGAAACAGGTGAGGAAGCGTAAGGATAATCAGTCCGATAACACTGAAAGCTAGTACTCCACCTATTGTGAGCAAGGCTAGTGCGGTGCTTACCAAGCGATCCCGCTGTACGCCATCACCACGCTCCATGGACTGAGCAAGATAGCGTGCAACGGCCGTCTGTAATCCGAAATCGAAGAAGTTGGCATAAGCTGCGATCTGGAGCAACAGCACCCATGCAGCAAAACGATCATGGCTGAGTGCGCGGGTCAAATAATGTGGCAGTGCCAGTGCCACAATTGCTGTGGCACCCCCACGCACTACATTAGCCAATGCATTCTTGACAATCGTGAAACCTAATCGTTTCAAAAAGCGACTCCACAAGCAATGCTGATTGGATCCGCATTACTGAACTGCCATACCGTCCGGTGTCGATTGCAAAGATGCTTCAACTAAATGCTAGTGTCAGAATCATATTGTTTTATCGATGCCGCCTGGTGTAAGGCTTGAAGCCTTCCAGCCTTTACCGGATCACTCTGTAATGTGACGATAAAAGATCTAAAAACCACCCAGGCTGCTCCAGCAAATGCTCCTAATAGACCGCTTGCGAATATAAGCAATATCCTTGGAGGACCAGATTTCTTATCTGGAACCAGTGCTGTATCGACAACCTGGATAAATGGGGCGTCGCGAGATTCATCTAATCTCGCAGACTCATACTGTTTGGCAAGCAATTCGAATAATGTTTCATGGTATTTGACTTCGCGTTGTTTCCTTACATACTCAAAAATGAGTTCAGGGGCCTTCGCCGTTGGCAACTGCATATTCCCAGGATGCCGTGGACCTGTACCACTTTCGAGATTTTGCTTTTGCTCTTGCAACCCAGCAATCTCGGTCTGCAGTCTCACGACTGCAGGATTCTGGTCCGTTGCGGACTGCTTCAAGGCGGCGAGTTCGACCTGGCGGCTGGCAATCTGCGCACGTATGTTTGAGCTGGCCTGGATCTCCGCCAACGTCTGACCGCCAGGGACAATCAGACCTGTCTTTTCCTGAGTTTTCTTCAACTCGACTTCGGCATCTTCAAGCGCGTTCTTCTCTCGTTCAAGCTGCTGTTGAAAAAAAAGGCGCCTTTGGGCAGAGTCGGTCAATGCGAGTCTGCCGTTTTGATCATGCAGTGCATCTAAATAACCATTCGCAATTTCCGCAGCCCGTTTAGGATCATGATCTTCCACGCTGATCGTGATCAAGGTATCTTTACCGAGAATAAATTTGCTGCGATTCTTCAGTTTTTTCTCTGTATCGCTGAGCTTTTTTGCTTTATATATTTTTTGCAAGTCAAAGCGCTTGATGAGTGTATCTGCAATTGTCCGACTACCGAGTATGCCGACGTATACATCACCAGTACTTTTGAGCCCTCCCAATCCACTCACGGCGCCTAGTGCACCCAATTGGCCGGCAAGTTGAGCCATGCCGCTTCCTGGTGAGTTCTGCGGAGCGAGGAAGACAGCCCGTGCCGTGTACATAGGCTTTATAATCAGGTAAACGACGATCGCTGTCACGGCCATGGCGATCAGCACAAAGCGCAGAATGATCTTCTTTCCACGCATCAAAAGAATCGCTAATTCCATCAGATCGATTCCCTCGTCCTCCGTGTCAGATTTTGTACCTGCAGCGGGTTCCGGGTGAGTGCTGATCATAGGATCGTTCAATGCTGGCTCTTGGGGCATGGTCTATCTTTCCTAGAAGATCACGTTGGCGGCGGCGATTGCGATTCCGAACTGGCCGACGATTTGTGCTATATCGACAACAAGCCGCAGCTTCTTGCCCTTATCCAGATTCAACGGGATCACAACTGTGTCTCCCGGATAGAGGCGAATGGAATCGAAGCTATGCCCACGCAGGGTGGAGCTGTATTGCTTGCTGATCACAGCTCCGCTGGCGCGAATGACGTAGCCTCGACCCTTGTCGGCATCGCGGTTGGCTCCTCCTGCCTGCCGAATGTAATCTCCGAGGCGTTTGTGAGGATCGTAAACAAAGGAGTTCTGGTTGTAAACCGCGCCATCCACGCTCACGGTCGAAGGAATGCGCGGCACGATGAACTGGTCGCCATCCTCGAGTGGAAGGTCTGGAAGATCGGCAACGTCATGACTGTCGGGCTGCAGGTTGAGCACGATTCGCC
>Ga0207678_10005107_pt1 | contig 11771 bp, 9 predicted proteins | sample KBSC63metaG_FD_184319 | JGI IMG/M metagenome (GOLD analysis project Ga0207678, IMG submission 184319) | Corn rhizosphere microbial communities from Kellogg Biological Station, Michigan, USA - KBS C6-3 metaG (SPAdes) (version 2) | ecosystem: Host-associated > Plants > Roots > Rhizosphere > Soil ... | reverse complement strand
GTTCTCGACCGCGTCGTCGGAGGCGGCTTATCCGAAGACGCTGGAGGGCCTCAACCGCTTCGGTGCCTCGTCGCGGATTTCGGCCTTCGTGCTGCCGCTCGGCTATTCGTTCAACCTCGACGGCACGATGATGTATTGCACCTTCGCGAGCGTCTTCATCGCGCAGACCTATCACATCGACATGTCGCTCGGCACCCAGCTCGCGATGCTGGCGACGCTGATGATCACCTCAAAGGGTGTCGCCGGCGTGCCGCGGGCGTCGCTGGTGGTGATCGCCTCGACGCTCAGCCAGTTCGGCATTCCCGAGGCCGGCCTGCTGATGATCATGGGTATCGATACGTTCCTCGACATGGGACGCAGCGCCACCAACGTGATCGGCAACTCGCTGGCCACCGCCGTGGTGGCAAAATGGGAGGGTGAACTGAAGGCCGAGCATGAGCTTGGCCCCGACGAAATGGTGCCGACCGGCACTGCAGCCGGTGAGCCCGCCTTGGCCGGCCATTGATGGGAGGGATGCATGCATCGATCGCAAAGGAGGGCGACAGCAAGACCCGCTTGGGCAGGCGGCATATTGCTGGCGGCATCTCTGCTGGCGGCAACAGCGTCTGCCCAGACCATCGGCAGCGAGGGGCTTAGCCCCACGCTCGCCAATATCAAGAAGACCCATGTGGTGCGTCTCGGCTATCGCGAAAGCTCGCCGCCGTTTTCGTTCATCGGACATTCGAACCAGCCGATCGGCTACAGCCTCGAACTTTGCGAGGCGATCGTCGACGAGATCGGTATCGAGGTCGACGACGCCAACCTCAAAATCGAGTACGTCAAGGTCACCTCGGATGATCGCATTCCGGCGGTGGTGCAAAACAAGATCGACCTCGAATGCGGTTCGACCACGGCCAATGCGGAACGCGCCAAGCAGGTGGCGTTCTCGCCATTGATGTTCGTGGCCGGCACCAAGCTGATGGTGCCGAAAACCTCCGGCATCTCAGCGCCGACGGATTTGAAGGGCAAGACCGTGGTGGTGACGAAAGGCACCACCAACGAGCAGGCGATGCACGGTGTCGACAAGAAGTTCTCGCTCGGCCTGAACATCGTGACCTCGCCGGACCACGAACAGTCCTATCAGATGCTGGTAGACGGCAAAGCCGACGCGTTCGCTACCGACGACATCCTGCTCTACGGCCTGATCGCGCGGCACAAGTCGCAGGACAAGTTCCGCGTCACCGGTGAATATCTGTCCTACGACCCCTATGGCATCATGTTCCGCAAGGGTGAGCCGCAACTGGCGGCGGTGGTCGAGCGCACCTTCCGCAAGCTCGGTTCGAATCGCGATTTGATCCCGCTCTACAACAAATGGTTTGTTTCGCGGCTGCCGACCGGCGAAAGGCTCGGCGTCTCGATCTCGCCGCAGCTCGAAGAGGCGTTTAAGGTGCTCGACGATACGCAGGGGTCGAGTAATTAGCGTAAGATGCCATTACAGCTCTGTCATGCCCGGCCTTGTGCCGGGCATCTACGTTCTTAAGTCCAGGCCATGACCGACACTTGTTCAGAAAAACGTCAAATCCTGTGCGCGGCCGCCCTTCGCGACCGTGGCGTATTCAATCGCCAAAAATAACCCGCCGGCTACATACAATTTTCGTTTCCCTGCCGCCGCCAGTTCCCGGCTCACCGCCACGGCGTCTTCAATCGTCGCAGCAACCTGAATATCGGCCGCGGGATTGGCGCGCCGCGCGGCGTCGGCGATATACTGCGCGTTGGTGCCCTTGTGATAGGCGGCGGTCGCGATAATCGTGTCGAAGGAAGGTGCAAGCGCGCCGACGATCTCGTCGGCCTTCTTGTCGCCGGAGGCGCCGGTGACGAGAATCCAGCCCTCGGCGCCGTGGATCGCCTTCAGGCTTGCCAATGATTGTCGGATACCGTCGGGGGTGTGGCCGACGTCGATTACCGTCAGCGGTTCTTGTTGAATGATTTCGAGCCGGCCGGGCCATCGCACGTCGCGGAGGCCAGTTCGTATCGCAGTTTCAATCCGGACCTGCACCCTGCGCGGCAACACGTGCTGGCGCCAGAGCAGGAACAGGGTGACGGCAATGGCCGCATTGTTGAACTGAACCGCGCCGGCCAGATTCATTTCCAGCGATCGAAAGTCGTAATATCCGAACTGGAAATCGAACCGTTGTGCCGGCACCGACGCATTGTCGATGCCGATCTCGCCACGGACAAACAGCGGCGTCACATTGCGCCAGCGATTATATTCGAGGAGGTGGGGCCGCAGCTCTTGGCAATTCTCGCCATAGACGACGGTGCCGCCCGCGGCGCAGGCATCGCTCTTGTCTGAAACGATCAGCTCGAGCGAATGGCCAAGCAGTTCGACATGTTCGAGATCGACGGAGGTCACCGCGGTTTGTAATGCGCCGACCAAGCGAACCGGATCGTAGCGGCCGCCGATGCCGGCTTCGAACACGGCGAATTCACATTCGCTTTCCCTAAAGTGGAGGCAGGCCAGCGCAAACAGCGCTTCGAAGGCGCCGAATTGCTGGCCGAGCCGTTTTGAAATCGAAGCGATAGCGGTTTCGACCTGCCGCTTCAAACGCGCGAAGGCCTCGTCGCCAATCGGCTTGCCGTCGACCTGAACCCTCTCGTTGAAACGGAAAAGATGCGGCGAGGTGAATAGGCCGGTCCGCAAACCATAGGCGCGGCCGATCTGGGCGCACATCGCCGCCGTGCTGCCCTTGCCGTTGGAGCCGGTCACCACCACCGAATGACGCTGCAGCCACGCGCGATCGATGGCGAGCGCGTCCAGCAGTTCGGCCATGCGCGCGAGACAAATGCCGTCGCCATATTTCGGAAGATCGAACACTAGAGCAGTCCCATCGCCGAAAACGTGTGACGCCAAATCTTTAGGATCAGGTCGGCCCGATCGGATTCCCCAGCAGGCGGATCGACGGGTTGGCGTTGACTTCGATGATCCTGATCGCGTCACCCTCGCCGCCGATATCGACGAACAGATCGACGGCTGCGACGCGAAGTCCAAGCGCGCGGGCGGCTGCTTGCGCCAGGGTGACCGCTTTCCGGGAGGGTGCTTCCGCCAGCACCATCGTTCCTCCCGCGCTCAGATTCATCCGCCCGGGAATGTCGCGGCGTTCATCTTTTGCCAGCACGGCGTCGAACGACGGATCATGATCCGCAAGCGATGCCGGCGAAAGTCCGCGGGCGCGGAGGAGGTCGTTATGGGCCGATAGCAGGTCGCGCAGTGTTCGCTTGCCATCGCCGAGCACGAAGGGTGGATATTTGCGCGCGCAGTAAAGCGTCTCGTCGTCGAGCAGGAAAACCCGGTACTCGATTCCCTCGACGATCGGCTGGATCAGAACCGCGTCGTAATATTTTGCGACCTCGTCGAGGTAGCGAACAAGTGCGGCCTCGCCGTGCACGGCTTGCGCGAAATCGCCGCGCGATCCCGACAATGGTTTGAGGAAAGCCGATGCACCCAACGTCCCAAAATATGCGACCGCCTCGTCGCGTTCATGTCCCGCCGGGCGATGCGCGCGATGGCGGTCGTTCAGGAAGAAATATTCACCGCCAAGCGTTGGGATATTCGCCTGCACCAGGATCTTGCTGGTAAAATTCTTGTCGGAGGCCAGCGTCGAGGCGGTGGCATTGTTTTGCGGATACCACGAGCTTCGCCCGGCACCGAGATAAAGCGATTTGCCTTTTGCGGCGACGCTGAAGAGTAGTCCCGATCCGCCGTCGATATCGCGAAAAGCTAATCCGAATTCGCTGCAGGCGAATTCCGCATAGATCGCTTGATCGGGATAGAATCCCGGCTTTCCCTTTCGAAACTTCTTGAGGCTTTCTTGTTTTTCTTGGGGGCTTCGCATGCGATCTCTTTTGAAACGTTCTTAATTCCACCCAGTAATTTATTGCCAGATCGGCGCCGATTTCAGCAAGTTAATTACGTCTACGGCATGCGTTGTGGAACAGAGGTCGAACTTGTTTGCAAAATAAATCGACTGCCGTTTTGAGTTCTCAATTGCGCGTCAACGCATCTTGACTATCTCAGTCATTGGCGCAAATGACACGTCAAATCGCCAATGATTTCGGGGGTTTTTACCACTTCGAGACCTCGGCAGCCGGATCGTTCTACATCGAGACAACTGGAAAAACGAAAACACATGAGCGCGTTCTATAGAGAGAAAGTTCTTTCTGTCCGGCATTGGACCGATACACTTTTCAGCTTCACCGCCACCCGCGATTCCGGCTTTCGTTTCCAGAACGGGCAATTCGCCATGATCGGCCTCGAGGTCGAGGGCCGTCCGCTGTTGCGTGCCTACAGCATGGCGAGCGCCAATCACGAGGAGGAGCTCGAATTTTTCTCCATCAAGGTCGCGGATGGACCGCTGACCTCGAAGCTGCAAAAGATCAGGGAGGGCGACACGATCCTGGTGGGCCGCAAGGCGACCGGCACGCTGATCACCGACAATCTGATTCCCGGCAAGCGTCTGCTGCTTCTGTCGACCGGAACGGGCCTCGCGCCGTTCGCGAGCCTGATCAAGGACCCCGACGTTTATGAGCGCTATGAAAGCATCGTGCTGGTTCACGGCTGCCGCCAGGTGTCCGAACTCGCCTATGGCGAAGAGCTGGTCGCGAAGCTGCGCGACGACGAGTTGTTCGGGCCGCTATTGTCCGAGAAGCTTCTATATTACCCGACCGTGACCCGCGAGCCGTTCCGCAACCGCGGCCGCATCACCGACCTGATTACTTCGGCACAGCTGTTCAACGACATCCACGAGCCGCCGCTCGATATTGAGACCGACCGCATCATGATGTGCGGCAGTCCGGGCATGCTGGAAGAACTGCGCAAGTTGTTCGAGACGCGTGGTTTTTCGGAAGGCAGCCATAACGAGCCCGGGCATTTTGTGATCGAGAAGGCGTTCGTCGAGCGCTAAAAGCTTCGATTCCTCAGTCGTCATTCCCCGATGCGCAATTGCGCATCGTGGGTGCGCCTCTTGGCGCAGGCCCGGAATGCATACCCCGATCGTGGTTATGGATTCTCTGATGTGCAATTGCACATCAAAGCTCGCGCTACGCGCGCCCCGGAATGCGACAGTAGTGGTGTGGCAAGCTCCCCCACTGCTATAACGCACCCCACGTCGCGGGGCATTGCCGACGCGGCGATTGCGGGAGCGAGCAGACTTGTCGGTACGCGATCAGATAGGCGAGACGAAAACTGCCTTCGTCTTTGCGGGTGGCGGTAGTTTTGGCGCCATTCAGGTGGGCATGTTGCAGTCGCTCGCCGCCCACGGAATTACCGCCGATATGGTGGTCGGCTCCAGTGTCGGCGCGCTGAACGGCGCCTTCTACGCCGGTGATCCCACGCTCAAAGGCGTGGAGAGGCTCGCCACCATCTGGCGCGGGCTGACGCGGCAGGATGTTTTTCCGATGAGCTGGCGGACGGTGCTGAGCTTTCTGTGGCGCCGCGATTTCCTGATTCCCCATGACGGTATCCGAAAACTGATCGACGACAACATCCCCTATCGCAATCTGCAGGATGCGAAGCTTCCGGTGCATATCGTCACGACCGATATCATCTCCGGCGATAGTGTCGTGTTGTCGGAAGGCTCGACCGCCGAGGCGATCGTCGCTTCGACCGCGATCCCCGGCGCGTTCACGCCGGTTCGTTACAAGGACTATTATCTCGCCGACGGCGCGATCTCCAGCAACACGCCGATCCAGGTCGCGGTCAGGAAGGGTGCCAGGCGCCTGATCATCCTGCCGACCGGACATGCCTGCGCGACGCAAACGCCGCCAATCGGTGCGGTGGCAAATGCGCTGCATGCGCTGACGCTGCTGATCGCGCGGCAATTGGTCAGCGAACTGGAAAGTCTCGGTCCAGACATCGAATATTTCGTGGTGCCGCCGCTATGCCCGCTGGTGGGATCACCTTACGATTTCTCGCGAACGGCCGATCATATCGAGCGCGCCATCCGGACGACCGATGCATGGCTGGCGCAGCACGACCTTCAAGAGGGCAAGATCCCCCACGAGATGCGGGCGCATAGCCACTGAGCGGTAGCGGGTTCGGTGGTTACGCTGCACTGCGAAAGGCGTTCCCGTTCAATTGATTCCCATTCGGCAATCTTTTGGGCGATCCGCCGTCACATCCGTGACCGCCAGGGCGTATATCGTATGGTGCTTGCTCCGCTGGTTGGATTAAGCTGCGGTCGACACAAGAACAATCCGGCTGAGGGATGTCATGGAAACGCTGCTGCTTCCGTTCTCGCCACGCTTCATTGTGCTGACGATCTGCGGCGTTGTTACCGCGCTGCTGCTCGGAATCGGGATTTTCGACCATAACCCGAAGGTGTGGGAGGTGGTGCTCATTCCGATCATCGTCTTCGGTGGGCTGACGCTACTTGGCATTCGCGACCTGACGCAGAAGGGCCACGCGGTTCTGCGCAACTACCCCATCTCGGCGCATATCCGTTTCCTGCTCGAAGAGATACGCCCCGAAATGCGGCAGTATTTCTTCGAGAGCGAGAAGGACGGCATGCCGTTTTCCCGCGACACCCGCGCCCTGGTTTATCAGCGCGCCAAGATGGTGCTCGACAAGCGGCCGTTCGGCACTCAGGAAGACGTCTACCGCGAGGGCTATGAATGGATGCACCATTCCATGGCGCCGAAGCCAAGTGCCACGAAGGAATTTCGCATCACGATCGGCGGGCCGGATTGCACCAGGCCGTATTCCGCGTCGGTCTTCAACATCTCGGCCATGAGTTTCGGTGCGCTCAGCCCGAACGCGGTGCGCGCGTTGAACGCCGGCGCCAAGAAGGGCGGCTTCGCGCATGACACCGGTGAGGGCGGTGTCAGCCCCTATCATCGCGAGAATGGCGGCGACATCATCTGGGAAATCGGCTCCGGCTATTTTGGTTGCCGCAACCGCGATGGCACCTTCAATCCGGAATTGTTTGCGAAGGTCGCGGCCGACGACCAGATCAAGATGGTCGAGCTCAAGATCAGCCAGGGCGCCAAGCCCGGGCATGGCGGCGTGCTGCCGGCGGCCAAGGTCTCGGAGGAGATTTCCAAAATCCGCGGTGTTGCGATGGGCGAGGATTGCATCTCGCCGGCGTATCACCGGGCGTTTTCGACTCCGCTGGAGATGATGGCGTTCATCGGCGAGATGCGCCGGCTGTCCGGTGGCAAGCCGGCCGGGTTCAAGCTGTGCATCGGCCATCCCTGGGAGTTCCTGGCGATCTGCAAGGCGATGCTGCAGACCGGGATTTACCCCGACTTCATCGTCGTCGACGGCAATGAAGGTGGTACTGGAGCTGCGCCGCTTGAGTTCATGGACCATCTGGGCATGCCGATGCGCGAGGGCGTCAATTTCGTTCACAACGCGCTGATCGGTATCAACGCGCGCGACCGCATCAAGATCGGCGCCGCCGGAAAGGTCGCCACCGCCTTCGACATGGCGCGCGCCATGGCGATCGGCGCCGACTGGTGCAATTCGGCGCGCGGTTTCATGTTTGCGCTGGGCTGCATCCAGTCGCTGAGCTGCCACACCGATCGCTGCCCGACCGGCGTCACCACGCAGGATCCGTCGCGCAATCGTGCATTGGTGGTGCCGCACAAGATCGAGCGGGTGTACAATTATCATCACGCCACGCTGCACGCGCTGGGGGAGTTGCTCAATGCTGCAGGCCTCGAGCATCCCCAGGAGATCAAGTCGATCCATTTCTCGAAGCGAACCTCCAGCACCGAGGTGTTGTCGTTCGCAAAGATCTATCCGTCGCTGCGTCCGGGTGAGTTGATCGACGGCACCAGCGATCCACGCTTCAGGGATGCCTGGGCATTGGCGCGGGCGGATTCGTTCCAGTCGGCGGGGTAATGTCTCGCTATCGTCGTACCACGACCTAAAACTCCCCGTGGAAGCGGCCGGAGAAGACATGCACGGGGCCGCGGTCGGCATTGTAGGCGGGGTTGGTGATCAGCTGATAATCCGCGGTCAGCGTCAGCTGCTTGGTGAGCGCGTAGGCGTAGTAGGTCTCGAGAATTCGTTCCCTGCGGTAGTTGAGCTGGCCGTCGCCGATGAGAACGCCGAGCCCGCCGGCAGCGATGAAGTCGCGGTGGTCTCGTGACAGCGCGTTGATGGCGCCGCCCAGGCCGATCACGTCATCCGGCCGGCCCCATTTGGCGCCCTTGATCGAGGTGCCCAGCGAGAGCGAGGCGTCGATATCGGTGAAGGCCATGATCTCGGTCTTGCCGTCGTTCCAGCTCCAGCGGCCGAACAAGCCGATGTCGTCGGTGACCGCCTGTTCGACGCTTAGAACGTAACCATATTTGATGCGGCCCATGCGCGTCTGTGAAATATCGAGATTGAGCGCCGGGTTGTTCAGCGTTTCGCGGTAGCTTCCCATAAAGGCGCTGGTGAGCCAGGCGATGGTGCGAAGCTTGCCCGGTTGCGAAAACAGCGAATAGCGTGTCTCAAGTTCGACCTGATATTGGCCGCGCTGAAAAACTCGGGTGTCGAAATTGTTCGAATTCGACACCGCGTCGATCAGGAAATAGCCGCCGCGCAGAGCCCATTGCTTCTGGTTCAACTCAGCGGTCGCACCGTAAGCTAGCCCGAGCCTGTCGGCGCTATAGTCGAAGGCACCGGGCGCCCACATCGACCAGTTCATGAAATCCTTGCGGCTATCTTTCGCGTAGGAATTGCCGTCAAACAGATCTATGACCGAGAATTTTCCGGCCTGCAGCGTCAGGCGCGACACATCGACCTTGTCTGCGAGTTGGCCCGGCGCACTCGCAAGCTGCTCCTGCTCGCCGCCGAAACCAAAGGTCTGACGCAGGTACAGCCGCGATGTGTTGTAATGCGGGTAGGGGAAGTTCGATTTCTGCGCTTCGCCGCTCGGGAATCCACCGGCCCCAACGGTGTCGTTCAATCCAAATCCCTGCAGCAGTTCGGGATTGTAGTAGACTTCGCCGCCCTCCCAGAGCCGGGCGTTCAAATAGAGACTATTGCTCCAGGTCGCCTGGGCCTGCGGTGCAGGCGTCAGGCTGTTGGTGCCTGTGTAGGGCGCGCGAAACGCCGGATAGCCTTGCGGCAGATAGGTCGTCTGACCGTGGATTTCCCAGCGATCGGATTCCGTATCGGTCAGTGCGGTCTTCGGTGTCCAATTGTTCGATCCCGGCCAGTCGACCTTGCGGTTGAGGCCGATGCGGAGCGACTGGAAGTCGAGGGTCGAACTGTATTGTGTGCCTGACGGGAAGCGGACGTCGGCCCGCCCGAACTGGCTGTAGAGATATTCGAGCTTTGCGCTCCAGTGCGGGGCGAAGGCGTATTCGATGCCCGCGCCGGCCGCCCAGCCGAGCCGCAAATTGATGTGCTTTTCATCGTCGCCGATAGTGGGCGTGTTGATGAAGCGCTCGCCGGCCCAGGCCAGCCCGCCGGTGGCGTAAGCGAGCCAATTTCCGTTGGCGTAGCCGACGCGGCCGCGTGCGGTGCCGACATAATCCCACTGCTGGGCGACGTCGGAGCGCGCGCTGGCGATCGAGGACACCACCGAATTCGAGTTCAGATAATTCGGAAACGTTATGTCGGCTTCGACGCCGAGCAGGAGGCCGGAGGAAAGCCGCGCATTGTAGCCGGCCTGCACGCCGCCGATGAGGCCGCTGAACACATTGCCGGTTGCAGCGATGGCGGGATCCGTGAGCACGGCATTCGACGAACCGCGGCTGTAGCCGGTATGCGCGCCGATATAGAAGCCGGTCCAGTCGTATACGGCTCTATAGGCAGGCGCCTTGAGCGCCATGTCCGCCGCAGCCGCAGGGGTGCCGAGCGCGAGCGTGCCGAAGGCGACGCCGGCCAAAAGACACTGCTGAGATCGGCGGTCGCGGTTCATGATGCGAACATTTCCAGCGCGGATGCTGCGAAGGATTCGCGCACCATCACTGCAGATTTGCCAACGCGCCGCCACCCAAGAAATGCAGTCATCAACCCCGCCGCCCCCGGTCGGATTCCACGATCCCGGTCAAGGTTAGATCGGGAAACCGCACGATTCATTCCCAATCCTTATTGCAAATAATTCGCAATAGCAAGAAGGTCGCGAATGCCTTTATTGGATGACATTCCGCAATGACGGTTATGCAACAGAGCCCGGCGGCTCCGATCGCGTGGCTGCAAAAAAAGTTGACCCGCCCGGCGGGGGATAGCCGGGCGGGTCGGGTGCGACACGGGGTGGATGAGGCGCCCGTGCCGGACGCAGGATCCACGTGAGAAGCGAAGTGGGTTTTGGTTTGCTTGAAGCGATGCTTCTCAAACAGAAATCAGGTTCAGCCGATCAATCAGTAACCGCAGGTACGCACGCGGCCGATATAGTTGCCGTAAGCGTCGAACTGGCGGACGTAGCCGCAGCGGCGATAGCCGTCGGAGTAGTAGCCGTCATTGCTGGCGGCGATCGCGCTGCCAACGATGGCGGCGCCGACGAGGCCGGCTCCAACGCCCCAACCCCAGCCGAAACCCTTGGCTTCGGCCTGCGTGGTGGTGGATGCGACAGTGCCGGTAACGGTGAGCGCGGCGAGGGCGAGGGCGGCAATCCTGGTCTTGATCGACATGAGTGGCTCCATCCTGATGCAAGCGGCCATTGTGGTCCGCATGCCCAGTTGGACGGGTGGTTGCCGATTCCGGTTCGAATCGCGATATCCCAATTCCCCGATGTCGGATATTCGATAGATCATACAATCAGTTAGGCTATTTCTTCGGGCCCGCCGCTAGTCTCCTCACGTCGAAATTATCGACATCCTCAAGCAATTCGCAAAATCCGCGGGCGCCGTGATCGAGCAGTTTTTCACCCTTCTCCGCGGAGGCCTTTGTCGCGTCTCCGGCGGCGCCGCTTGGGTGCAGGTCCTGCGCCTGCCACGCAAAGGGTGCGGGCCGGTGCGTCGAGAGCCAACGAAATTCCTTTTCCATTGCGATGCTGGCGGGACGAAAATCGGCGATCGCTTCCTTGCGCACGGTGTGCGGATAGCGCGCCAGCATGATCGAGGTTTCGACCGCCCCGCCATGAATGCCGTGACGCAGTTCTTCGGCTGTGAACAATCCATCCGGCGCGCCGAAACGCGACCAGCCCGTGGTGACCACGAGGAGCCCATGTTGCGCGCGCAAATCCTGCGCGACCAGCATCATCGCGGCGCTGTTGCCGCCGTGGCTCGTCACCATGACGAGCTTCTTTATTCCCGATCGCGCGACGCTTCTGCCCAGCTCCATCCATTCCCTGAGCGCTACGTCAGTCGGCAGCGTCAGCGTACCCGGATAGTCGGTATGCTCGGTGGAAATGCCGACCGGCTGGATTGGCATGAACGTGGCGGGAATTTTGGCGGGCACTAGTTCACGCACCCGCGCCAGATAGGCCTCGCCGATCAGGACGTCGGTTTCAAACGGCAAATGCGGGCCGTGTTGCTCGGTCGCCGCCAGCGGCAGCACCGCGATCCAGCGCGCCGCATCGGATCCGGCAATATCGGGCCAGTGGATGTCGGTCCAGTCACGGGGCGGAACGGACGAAGTCATCGAGTGAAGCGTTTCTTTGGACGAATTTGCAGGTTAGTTTGTTAGTCATTCCGGGGCGATCCATCGCCCCGGGGGACGTGATCCACGTCCATTGCCTCCTTATCATGGGCCAGAACGATCGACGGAGTCCAACCATGAACCCGGCCTTTTTGCCGCGAGCGTTAACCGCAGGCCTTTCGGCTGCAGGTCCTTTGGTTACAGGTCTGTTGGTGCT
>Ga0207678_10005101_pt1 | contig 11777 bp, 6 predicted proteins | sample KBSC63metaG_FD_184319 | JGI IMG/M metagenome (GOLD analysis project Ga0207678, IMG submission 184319) | Corn rhizosphere microbial communities from Kellogg Biological Station, Michigan, USA - KBS C6-3 metaG (SPAdes) (version 2) | ecosystem: Host-associated > Plants > Roots > Rhizosphere > Soil ... | reverse complement strand
GCCATTTGTCGACGATCAGCGGATTGTCGTTATAGCGGGTGTAAAAATCGTCGAGCGCCGCAGTGCGCTCGGGCACGTCGCGAAGCGACAGCGTCGAGAGCGCCGCCATGCGATCGGTCATGTTGTCGGCGGCCCGATATTGTTGTGCGGCCAGCGACACGGCGTCCGGCCGCCCGGTCGCCACCAGAAGATCGAGACAGACATTGCGCAACGCCCGCCGCCCGGCGCCCGCGGCATCGGGCGTATAAGGCCGACTCTCGGACAGGCGGCGGTAATGATCGAACAGTGGTCCGGCGAGATGATCTCCGACCACGGCCCGCAAGGCGGCGCGCGCGGCGAAAATGGCATCGGGATCGACATCACGGCCGATTTCACGTGCAAGGTCCGACTCGCCCGGAAGCGTGAGCGCAAGCGCGATGAACGCGGGTTCGAGCGTGCCGTCGTCGAGCACCGCACCGAGCGCGTCAAGCAGGCCGCGATCCTGCCGCGCCGGTTTCCCCGCACGCAATCTTGCGACGTTGTCGAGCAGCAGATGCGTCGCCAGCGTCTGCAATGCCTGCCAGCGGTTGAACGGGTCGACGTCGTGCGCCGCCAGGAATCTCAGGTCGTCGGCGGACAGGTTGGCGACGAGCTTGATCGGGGCCGAAAATCCACGATTGAGCGAGGGCACCGGCGGCTCGCCGATATCGCCGAACACGAAGGTCTCCGCGGGCGTGGTCATGGTGAGCACGCCGCGCTCGATCGTCCGCCCGTCGCTGAGTTTCAGAGGCAGGTCGCGCCCGTCGCGTCCGACCAGACCGATCGCGAGTGGGATGACCATCGGCTCCTTGCTCGGCTGCCCCGGGGTCGGCGGCACGGTCTGCGCCACCTCGAGCCGATAGGTCCTGGCGCGCGCATCATAGCCAGCGGTGGCAACCACCTCGGGCGTACCGGCCTGGGAGTACCACAGCATGAATTGGGTGAAGTCGGCGCCGGAGACATCCGCGAAGCATTGCACGAACTGCTCGATGGTGGCTGCCTCGCCGTCGTGGCGGCTGAAATAGAGATCCATGCCCTGGCGAAACGTCTCCGGGCCCAGCAGCGCCTTGATCATGCGCACGACCTCGGCGCCCTTTTCGTACACCGTCGCCGTGTAGAAATTGTTGATCTCATGGTAGAGGCGCGGACGCACGGGATGGGCGAGGGGCCCCGCGTCTTCGACGAACTGGTGGGCGCGCAAGCCTCGCACGCGGCTGATGCGCTCGACCGCGCGCGAGCGCGCGTCGGCCGAGAACTCCTGATCGCGAAATACCGTGAGCCCTTCCTTGAGGCAGAGCTGGAACCAGTCGCGGCAGGTGATGCGATTGCCGGTCCAGTTGTGAAAGTATTCGTGGGCGATGATCGCCTCGATCCGCTCGAAGTCGCTGTCGGTGGCCGTTTCCGGCGAGGCGAGCACGTATTTGTCGTTGAAGACGTTGAGGCCCTTGTTCTCCATCGCTCCCATGTTGAAGTCGGAGACGGCGACGATCATGAAAATATCGAGATCGTATTCGCGGCCGAATGCGGTCTCGTCCCACCGCATGGCGCGCTTGAGCGAGTCCATGGCGTAGACGCAGCGCGCTTCCTTGCCGGCTTCGACGTAGATGCGAAGCGTGACGTCGCGACCCGACATGGTGCGAAAACGATCCTCGACGCAGGCCAGCTTTCCGCCGACCAGCGCGAACAGATAAGACGGCTTCGGAAACGGGTCGTGCCAGACCGCAAAATGCCGGCTCGTGCCAGGCAGGTCGCCGGAGGCGACGAGATTTCCATTGGCGAGCAGCACCGGCGCGTCGGCCTTCTCGGCCTCGATGCGGGTGGTGTAGACCGCCATGACATCGGGACGGTCGAGGAAGTAGGTGATGCGGCGAAAGCCCTCTGCCTCGCACTGGGTGCAGTAGATCGCGCCCGAACGATAGAGGCCCATGAGCTGGGTATTGGCGGATGGATCGACGACGGTCTCGATCTCCAGCCGGAACGGGCGGTGCGGCGGTTGCGCGATGGTGAGCCGGTCGGCGGTCGCGACGAACTGTTCGGGAGGGATCGTCGCGCCGTCGAGTTTCAGCCCCCACAGGTTCAGCCCATCGCCATCGAGCGTGAGCGGCCCGGGCGGGGCGCCGTTTCCGTTGGGCCGCAGCGCCAGGGTCGCGCGCACCCGCGTCGCGGCAGGATCGAGCTTGACGTCGAGTTCCACCGTCTCGACGACCCAATCGGGCTGGCGGTAATCTTCCAGACGAACGGGACGGGCTTCTTCGGTGCGCATATCGATTCCATATCGCTGTGAGGCCCCGGCGGGGACTATGCCGCGGGCGTTGCCGGAGGCTTCTAAATCGGGACGTTTTTACTCATATACCCTGAATTGGCTTCCTGCTTTAATCGCTTCCCAGAACACCGCAACCCAATGTAAGGGTGCACCGACAATTTCGGGAGGACTATGATGACGGCTCTTCGCACGACCTTGCTGGCCCTGTCGACGATGGCGGCCGCCGCTTTTGGCGGCACTCTTGATGCATCGGCCCAGGCCTATCCCAATCAGGTCGTCCGCATCATCGTTCCGTTCTCCGCCGGCAGCATCACCGACGGCCTTGCTCGCATTCTCGCCGACAAGCTCGGCGACCTTTGGAAGCAGCAGGTGATCGTCGAAAACCGCCCGGGACTCCCGGGAACGACGGCGGTCGCCAAGAGCGCGCCGGATGGCTACACGCTGATGCTGACCTCGAACGGGCACACGATCGCCAGTGCCATCAACAAGAGCATCCAGTACGACCCGGTCAAGGATTTCGCCGGGGTCTCGCGGGTCGCGGCGGTGCCGCTGGTCGCGATCGTCCCGCCCGACTTTCCGGGGAAGACACTGAAGGATTTCATTGCGGCTGCGAACGAAAAGCCGGGCCAGCTCAACTTCTCCTCGGCGGGGATCGCCAGCACTTCGTATCTGTCGGCCGAAATTCTAAAGCAGGATGCCAAGATCAACATCCAGCACGTGCCCTATAAGGGCGCGCCCGAGGCCACGACCGCCGTCATCCGCAACGACGTGCAGATGTACATGGCGCCCATCCCGTCCACGCAGGAGCTGACCGCAACCGGCAAGGTCAAGGCGCTCGCCATCAACTCTGCCAAACGCGTTCCGCAATTGCCTGATGTGCCGACCGTTGCCGAGACCTTACCGAACTACAAATACGAGTCCTGGTTCGGCGTGCTTGCACCGGCCGGAACGCCGCAGGCGATCCTGACCAAGGTCAGCGAGGACATCGCGAAGGTTCTCGAGATGCCCGACGTCAGGGAGAAGCTGCTGGCGCAAGGTTCGATTCCCTCGCCCACCACGCCGGCCGAGTTCGACGCCATCAACAAGTCCGACACCGAGCGTTACGGCAAGATCCTCAAGGACGCCGGCATTACGCCGCAATAACGCTGGGCTGAGGCTCGCATCCCGCCGCTGTCGGCGCGCACCGCAACCGAGCGAGCGGCACCCGCAACCGGCCGGGCCACGCCAAACACGTCGCCACGAGACGGCGTGCGTGGTGCGCCGTACCTCGGAGCGTCGCAGCGCTTGGCGCCGTCCGCCGGATTGCTGATCGACGCAGCCAGGTCCTGTCCCACACGCGCCGTAAGCGCGGCCCGCCCCGGTGGGCAGCGACCCACGCCGAGCTTGCTGCCAGACTGGTCGCTGGCAGCGTTCCCGCAACGGGGGTAGCATCGCGATCACAACAACAAATGCTCGGGAGGAGATCATGGCTTTCTGCGCTTGCAGTTCGTGCGCCCCGTCGCCTGCGGTGTCGCGCCGCCAATTCCTCTGCACCACCGCGGCCAGCGCAGCCGCTGCCACGACCGTCGCCAGCGCGATCGTGGGAACTGCGCGTGCGCAGCAGTCCGGTGGGGCGACCACTCCGGGACGGGCCATTCTGATCAAGGGCGGATGCGTGCTCACGCTCGACCGGGCGGTCGGCGACTTCGAGCAGGCCGACGTGCTGGTGGAGGGCGGCAAGATTTCCGCCGTGCGCCCGAACATCAGCGCGCCCAACGCCGAGGTCATCGAGGCCGCGCGCATGATCGTGATGCCTGGGATGGTCGATACCCATCGCCACATGTGGCAGGGCATCCTGCGCAATGTGCTCCCTGACGGTTCGCTCGAGGATTACCGCAACATCGTGCAGCGGACGTTCGGCGCAAAGTATACGCCCGACGACGTCTATGCCGGCGATCTGTTCAGCGCGCTCGGGGCCATCGACAGCGGCGTGACCTGCATTCTCGACTGGTCGCACATCCATAACACGCCGGAACACAGCGACGCCGCGGTCAAGGGCCTGGCGGAGTCCGGCGTGCGCGCGATCTTCGCCTACGGCAATCCGCAGAACGAGACCGGGCGCTATTGGGAAATGCAGGGGCACAAATATCCCGACGATATCGCACGCCTGCGCAAGCAGTACTTCTCGAGCGACGATCAACTGCTCACGCTCTATATGGCGGCCCCGTCGGCGTCCCCGGAACTGATCCTTGGAGCGTTCAAGGCCGCTCGCGACGTCGGCGCACGAATCACGATTCATGTCGGCGTCGGTGAATTCGGCCGCAATGCCCTGCTCGAGAAGCTCAACGCGGAGAAGGCGTTGAAATCGGACACCACCTATATCCACTGCTGCACGCTCAACGACACCGAGTGGAAGCTGATCAAGGATACCGGCGGCACCGTCTCCATCGCCGGCTACGTCGAGACCTTGATGGGACACGGCAACCCGCCAATCCAGAAGGCGATCGATACCGGAATTCGTCCGTCGCTCAGCGTCGATGTGGAAACCTCCGTGCCCAACGATTTCTTCCAGCAGATGCGCACCGTGTTCTCGCTGCAGAAGAACGAGGTGTGGGCGCGGCGGCTCTCCGGCGACAAGAACCCGCCGAGGTTCCTCACGGCGCGGGAGGTGCTCGAGTTCGCCACCATCGAAGGCGCACGCGCCAACGGCCTCGAGCGCAAGATCGGCACGCTCACGCCGGGCAAGGATGCGGACATCATCCTGCTGCGCACCGACCGGCTCAACGTAATGCCGATGAACAATGCGGTAGGTGCGGTGGTCACCAGCATGGGCCCGCAGAACGTCGATACCGTCCTGATCGCCGGCAAGGTGATGAAGCGCAACGGCCAGTTGGTCGGCGTCGACTTCGACCGCCTCACGCGTCTTGGCGACCAGGCCCGCGACCGCCTCTATGCCAATGCCAATGTGAAGAACGTGCGGCTCTGAACGTCGATCACGTCGACTCACCGTTTATCCGCAATTCGATGCGCTTAGGGAAGCGCGCTGCGGGCTGTTCAGGTCCTGGGCCGGCGCCGAGTGTCATCTTGCGTCGGTGCCGGATCATCGGCTCCGCTGTGGCGCGCGCGCCGACATCTGGAGAGATTGCCGGGTTGCGGTTGAAAGGTGGGAATGGACATGCCTGATCGGTTCGATGTCGTCGTCGCGGGTGCCGGGCACAACAGCCTGATCGCCGCCGCCTATCTCGCCAAGGCGGGCTATCGCTGTCTGGTGCTGGAGGGCAGGCAGGTCGTGGGCGGCAATTGCGTCACGGAGGAGCTGACGCTTCCTGGCTTCCAGCACGACTCGTGCGGAACGGCCCACGTCGTGATCCAGGATAGCCCGATGCTGCGCAACGACGAGCTCGGGCTCGGCAACTACGGGCTGGAATACATTCATCCCGAGATCGTCGTGCATGCTCCATTTCCGGACGGCACCTATCTGACGCAGTACCATGACCTCGATCGGACCTGCGACGAGTTCGCCAAGTTCTCCAGGAAGGATGCCGCCGCGTACCGGCGCATGATCGCCGACTACGACGCGGTCAAGCCGATCTTCGACGCCGTCTCCTACACGCCGATCGGTTGGGGCAAGCCAGTCAACGAGCGCCTCGCCGAACATCCCGACGGCAAGCAGTGGCAGCGCCGCATTGCGATGTCGGGTTGGGATATCATCCGCGACAATTTCGAGGACGATCATTGCCGCTCGTTCATGCTGTGGATGGCGTTCCAGACCGTGGTACCGCCAGAATGGCCGATGTCGGGACGGCTTGCATATTCGCTGGTCCATGGCCGTCAGCGCTGGAGCTGGTGCGTGCCCAAGGGCGGGTCGGGGACGTTCTCTGCCGCGCTCGCCCGGCTGATCAAAGCGCATGACGGCGTCATCCTCACCGACAAACGAGTGTGCCAGCTGATCCTCGAGAACGGCCGCTGCACCGGCGTCGAATGCGTCGATGGAAGCTCCTACCGTGCCACCAAGGCCGTGCTGTCGACGGTTCACATCAAGCACCTCGTCGACATGGCGCCGCGCCAGGCTTGGGGCGACGACTTCGTCGCGGGTGTCGACACCTGGCAAGCCGGGCCCACGTTGTTCGTCACTCACTATGCGACCACCGAGCCGATGCGGTTCGCGGTCGATGGCGGCGTGCGCGAGCCGATGGCGGTGGGACTCATGTCGACGGCAACGCGGGCCTTGCGCATGGGTTACGACTATGCGCGCGGGGCAGTGAACATCGAGGAACCGGTGTTGCTTGCGGTCTGTCCAACGCTCGTGGATCCGGGACGGGCGCCAGCGGGCAGGCACACGGTCAAGGTGATCGGATTTCAACCTTACGATCTCAAGGAGGGCCCCCAGCACTGGGACGAGATCAAGGAGCAGGTTTCGCAGGCCAACCTCGACCACCTGCGGCGGTTCGCGACCAACCTCACGGACGACAAGATTCTCGCGCGGGTGGTCGAGAGCCCGCTCGATCTCGAACGTATGAATCCACACAATTGGCGGGGCTCCTGCCATGGCGGCGCACAGAACCCGGCGCAGTCGGCGAACATGCGGCCGGTGCCCGGCTGGGCGTCCCATCGCATGCCGATCCCTGGTCTCTACCAGACCGGGTCGACCACTCATCCCGGTGGGTCGATTTCAGCCGGACCCGGCCGAAACGCCGCGGCCGTGATGCTCAAGGACTTCGACAGCAGCCTTGACGAGGCCATCGCAAGGAAGAGTGCAGCAAGGGTCGCCGAGGCTGCGGCCGATTGAGCGCGGGAGCAACGTCAATGGCACCATCTGGCAGCGCGATCTTCCGCTCGCTTTTAGTTGGCATCGCGGGCGTGCTGGTCTCATCCGTTGCGACTGCGCAGACGCCGACCGATCCACCTTATCCCGGCCAGGCGGTTCGCCTGGTGGTGCCGTTCTCTGCCGGCAGCGTGACCGATCTCCTGGCCCGCATCATCGGCGAGAAACTCGGCGAACGCTGGGGCCAGCAGTTGATCGTGGAGAACCGTCCCGGCATCCCCGGAACCGCGAGCGTGGCGAAGTCCGCACCGGACGGATACACGTTGATGCTCACATCCAACGGGCATACCGTTGCCGCCGTCCTCAACAAGAACCTGCCGTTCGATCCGGTGCGGGAATTCTCCGGCGTGACGCAGGTCGCCTCGGTGCCGCTGGTTTTGATCGTGCCACCCGACTCGCCCGCAACGACGCTGAGGGAACTGGTCGCGCTGGCCAAGGACAGACCGGGTGCGCTCAACTTTGCTTCGTCCGGCCTCGCCAGCACTGCCTACATCTCCGGCGAACTGTTCAAGCAGACCGCTAAGATCGATATTGTGCACGTGCCCTACAAAGGCGCGCCGGAATCGCTGACCGGCATCATGCGCGCCGATTCCCATATGTTCTTCGCCGGGATCAATATCGCTCTGGACCTGATCCAGTCCGGAAAGGTACGGCCGCTCGCGGTGGCGGCGTCCAAGCGGATCGCAACGCTTCCGGCCGTTCCGACCTTCGCCGAGGCGGGTATGCCGGAGTTCGAATACGATGCCTGGTTCGGCGTCATGGCGCCGACTAACACGCCCATCGCCATCCGCACCAAGGTCGGCCAGGATGTCGCGGCGGTCTTGCGGACGGCCGAAGTGCAGAGGCGGTTGGAAAGCCAGGGGGTAGTGACGGTCGTCAACGCACCGCAGGAATTCGATGCGCTGATCAGATCGGATACTGAGCGCTTCGGTAGGATGCTCAGGGACGCGGGCGTCGCCGCCAACTAGGACCGCCGCCTTGGCGAGCAACGTTCTGTCCCGCGGCACGGAGGTGCTTGTATGCGAGCCATGGTGCTCGAGACAGCGCGGACGCCGCTGCGGATGCGCGAACTACCGACGCCAGTGCCTGCTGCGCGGGAGATATTGCTCGAGGTCGCGGCCTGCGGCGTTTGTCGTACCGACCTGCATGTGGTCGACGGGGAGCTTCCGAATCCGAAGCTTCCGCTCATCCCTGGCCATGAGATCGTGGGGCGGGTGGCCGCATTGGGGGCCGATGTGGCGGGCTTCGCGGTCGGCGAGCGCATCGGCGTTCCCTGGCTCGGCTACACATGTGGCGTCTGCCCATATTGTCGTGCCGGGCGGGAGAATCTGTGCGATCGGCCGCTGTTTACCGGCTACACCCGAGATGGCGGCTACGCGACGCATACGCTTGCAGATGCGCGCTTCTGCTTTCCCTTGCCCGAGCGGAGGGATGACGCCGAGATCGCACCGTTCCTCTGCGCCGGTCTGATCGGCTGGCGCAGCTACCGCATGGCAGGCGCGCAGTGGAAAGGGCAGGGCGCAGGGTCCGAAGGGGAAAGTCTGAAGGCCCTTGGCCTCTATGGCTTCGGCGCGGCCGCGCACATCCTCGCGCAAGTCGCGACCTGGCAGCGTCGTCGCGTCTATGCCTTCACCCGCGGCGGCGACACGGCGGCACAAGCATTTGCACGGTCGCTGGGCGCGGTCTGGGCCGGCGGTTCCGACGAAATGCCGCCCGAGCGGCTCGACGCCGCCATCATTTTTGCACCGGTGGGCGCGCTGGTTCCGCTGGCGCTCAAGGCGGTGAAGAAGGGTGGGCGCGTGGTTTGCGGCGGCATCCACATGTCGGACATCCCAAGCTTCCCCTATTCCCTGCTGTGGGAGGAACGGCATGTCGTGTCGGTCGCGAACCTCACCCGTGCGGACGCCCGTGAATTTCTGGACATCGTGCCGCGGGCCGGCGTGAAGACCGAAGTCACGCGTTATCCGCTTGATGCGGCCAATGACGCGCTCTCCGACCTGCGCGAAGGCCGCCTGCAGGGCGCGGCCGTGTTGACGCCGTAACGCTATTTCGAGGCCGGCGCCGGCTCGGCATGTCCGAGCACGCGTTTGATCGAAGGAAAGCGCAGCCGCAGCGCGCGTTCCACCTCGTCGACCCCGTCGTGCACGTTCGCCACGCTCAGCGTCTGGTCGACGACGCAGTGGAAATTGACGATCTCGCCGCCCTCCGCCTCGCGCACCCGCACATCGTGGATCGTTCGAACGAATTCGTGCTTCGCTGCGATCTCGGACAGCGCATTGTGTACGGCCGTGATCCGTTCCGGCGGGGCCTCGCGCCCGGGCTCATCATAGGGTTGCAGGGGCTCGATATGGGTGTCGACCTCCACCTCCGGTCCCAGTTCCTCGCGGATCGCGTCTTCCAGCCCGCTTGCGATGTCGTGGGCGGCGCCGAGCGACAGCAAACCGTCGACTTCGAGATCAAGGGAGATGGCGAGCCGTCCCTCGATCTCATGCACGGTGACGTGATGCACCGCCAGCGCACGATTGCGCGCGGTCACCATGACCCGTTCCAGCACGGTCTCGTCGTCGAGCGCGCGTGGTTCCGTGGTGACCGTCACCTCGGCGGCCGACCTTTCGAAGCGCACGGCTTCGACGATGCGGTTCTTGAGCGCCGCCACGCGGTCGAGCGGCAGCGTGCGGCTGACCGCAACGACGAGGTCGACGAACAGCACTTCACCGACCTGGCGCACGCGCAGCCGTTCGATCTCGACCACGCTGGGAACGCGGGTCACAGCTGCGGTGATTCTGTCGGCGACGCCGGGTGGGGCGGTATCCGTCAGCGTATCGATGGTGCGTCGGGCAAGCCGCCAGCCCGCAATGCAGATGACAACCGATACAACGATCGCTGCCACCGAGTCGGCCCGCGCATAGCCGAGCGTGATCCCGACCAGCCCGACCACGACCGCCAGCGACGACCACATATCGGAAGAGAAATGAAGCGCGTCCGCTTCCAGCGCCTCACTCGACGTCTGTTGGGCAGTCCGGTAGAGCACGCGCGCCCGGAAGAAGTCGACGACGATGGAGAGCAGCATCACCACGAATGCCCAGCGCGTCGCCTCGACCTGCGGCGGGTCGGCGCTCATGAGCCGTTTCGCCGCCTCCCAGATGACGACACCGGCGAGCCCGAACAGCAGCGCCGTTTCCGCGAGCGCGGTCACGCTTTCGACCTTGCCGTGGCCGTAATGATGTTCGGCGTCGGCGGGCTTGCCGGAAACGCGTACCGCAAAATAGGTCATCACGGTCGCGCCAAGGTCGATCAGCGAATGGGCCGCTTCCGACAGGATTGCGAGCGAACCGCTCGTCACGCCGACGATGGCCTTTGCCACCGTCAGACCTGCGGATGCGGCGATCGAGGAAAGTGCCACCCTCTGCTTGACGTCTTGCATCATGTGCCTCTGCGCCGCGACCGGTAGCGAGGCCTGACGCTGGCGTCAATCCGACGGGACGATTTCGCGGATGATGGGAATGCAAACAAGTTGCATCTGACGATGCTTTGTCGCGATGCCAGCGATCTTCGCCAGCGCGATCGTGCTGCGACCGGTCCGCGAACCTGAAAACCGAATTCTGGCAGAATGGACTACTTGAAGGTCAGTAACTGGTCGTCGAACGCGTTCGCGAGCACGCGGCCGATTTGCGCCAGTGGGATCGGACGCATCATGTGCACGTGTTCGCAGTGCACCTCATGGACCGCGATCTTGCCGCTGACATAGGGCTGCCACTTGTGTGGCTCGGGCCGGGAGTTGTCCTGCGTGGCCGCAAAAAGCAGGGCGTCGCCCCTGAACCGTCGCGGCAGAAAAGCTCTTGCGAGCCGACTGTTCTGTTTCATGACCTGGATGATTGCTGCGACCTGATGTTCGTCGAGGTTCGCGAGGATGTCTCCTTCCTGGCGCAGGATGTCCAGTGCGCTCGAGACCTGTAGCGGCGCATCGCCTGAATAATAGCCGAGGGCTTTGAGCTGATTGGCGAGGAGCGTCTCGTCATCAATCTCCGTTTCGTTCTGTGGGTGGCTTTGCCCTGCGATGGGATAGCAATCGAGCAGAGCGAGCAGGGCAACCGTCTCGCCGTGGTCCTGAAGATGCGTCGCCATGGCGTGAGCAACCAGCCCTCCGAAGGACCAGCCAAGCAAATGATAGGGGCCTGTTGGCTGGACGTGCCGAACGAATGTCACATAGTCGGCGGCCATTTCCTCGAGTGTTTGGGGAGACGTTTCAGGATGCGAGATGCCACGCGCCTGCAGCCCGTAGATCGGACGATCGGCCGGTAGGTGGCGCATGAGCCCGGAATAGGACCAACTGAGCCCGCCGCCGGGATGGATGCAGAACAGCGGCGGCAGGCTTCCCGATGGTCTGAGCGGAAGCAGAACTTCAAGCGGGGAGCGGTCAGGCTGGTTGCCGTTGAGGCGATCGCAGAGCGCCTCCACCGTCGGCGCCTCGAACAGGCTGCGGATCGCAAGCTCAACATCCAGCGTCGAGCGGATGCGGCTGATCAGACGCGTCGCCAGCAGCGAATGACCCCCAAGCGCAAAGAAGTTGTCGTCGATCCCCACACGCTCCAGCCCAAGCACCTCCGCAAACAGCCCGCACAGGATCTCCTCCTGCGGCGTGCGCGGCACCCGCCGCACCGCTCCCACCGGCTGCTCCGGCGCCGGCAGCGC
>Ga0207678_10005100_pt1 | contig 11778 bp, 11 predicted proteins | sample KBSC63metaG_FD_184319 | JGI IMG/M metagenome (GOLD analysis project Ga0207678, IMG submission 184319) | Corn rhizosphere microbial communities from Kellogg Biological Station, Michigan, USA - KBS C6-3 metaG (SPAdes) (version 2) | ecosystem: Host-associated > Plants > Roots > Rhizosphere > Soil ... | reverse complement strand
ACTGATGAAGGCGCCGGCGCCAATGATCACCATGTCGGCGAGCATCAATTTCTTTCGACCGAGATGATCCGCCATTGGTCCGCCAACTCCTGCTCCAATGACAGCACCAAACACCAGGCTTGCCCCAATGAGTCCCACCACCTCAGGTTGAATGTGAAAATCAGCCACGATAATGGGCACCGCTACGCCAAGGACGAAAATGGCGTAACCATCGAGCAACGTGCCGCCGGTCGATAACATCCAAAGCCAGCGCTGAATCTTGTTCAGCGGCGACTCATCCAGCAGAAGCGTCAGGCGTTGTGGTAGCGCGACTTCGGACAATGTTAGCTTTTCTTACGTTTGTCCGATTCCTCATCGGCGGCCTGATGATATTTACGACGAATCTCCGCGAGGTTCACGGTTGGCTTGGGAAGTTGCATGTTCATGTCTTCCAGTGCCCGGACAATGATTTGAGAAATAATAAGGTCGCGAAACCATTTGTGATTTGAAGGAACGATGAACCAGGGAGCATGTTCGGTGCTGGTCTTGTTAAGCACATCCGCGAACGCCTTGATGTAGTCATCCCAGTATTCGCGTTCCTTGTAGTCGGATTCACTGATCTTCCACTGGCGCGCTGGGTCATCCAGTCGTTTCTCAAACCGGGCGAGCTGTTCCTCTTTTGAAATGTGCAGAAAAAATTTGAGAATCGTCGTGTTGTTCTGCCTGTTGATCAGCTTTTCGAAATCGTTGATTTCGTCGTAACGCTTCGACCAGATTTTTTCCGGCACCAGCTCGTGAACGCGGGCCACCAGCACATCTTCATAGTGAGAGCGATTGAAAATGACGACCGACCCTTTGGCGGGCACGTGTGGATGCACGCGCCAGAGAAAATCGTGCGCCAGTTCTTTCGGCGTCGGTTGCTTAAACCCAACAGAAACGCAGCCCGCGGGATTCATCCCGGTGAAGACATGGCGGACGGTGCCGTCTTTGCCGCCGGCATCGAGTCCTTGCAAAACAACGAGAAGTGAATGCTTGTTCTCGGCATACATCAGATATTGCAGCGCATCAATTTTCTGCCGGTTCTTCTCAATTTCGGACAAAGCTGACTTGCGTGATTCTTGTTCGCCATGGTAGCCGGGATCGAACTGTTTTAAGCGGATCTTAGATCCCGGCTTCACCACAAATTTTTTTCGGTAGTTGGACATGATCGGGTTGTCTTTTGATTACCTCACAGCCTTTTGCGCATTTGTACTGGGGCTCGCAACGGTTCGAATAGCGATCGCTTCCATGATTGAGCAGGATCCAGAATGCGATAAAGCCCAAGCTTCACGATATCCTGTAGTATCATCCATACGATGTTGTAAGCCCACACAAGGCCGATGATTTCCCAAGGGAGCGCCGGCACGAGCCAGCCCTGGCTGCACATGAACACCGCCGCGACTTGTGTCGCCACGATGGCAAAAAAGAGACGTGAACTGGGATATGGTGGCTTCCAAAAGGGACCCCGCGTTCGCGTCACAAACAACATGAGGTGACCTCCGGCGACGAGTTGCAGGAACATCATTGTTTGTAACTGCGGTTGATGCAGGTGACGAACCGTGTCGCCGAAATAAAGTAAACCGAAGCTTTCAATCACACCGAGAAGTCCAAGCACCGACGAGATCACCAGCACTTTTTCCAGTTCCCATCGTACGGGTTGCGGCGGCACGGTGGCGTTGTCGAACGCAATCGTCATAATCGGGACATCGTCCAGAAGCGCGAGCGCGATTAACATGATCGCTGTGAGCGGGAAAAATTGATAGAAGATCGATGCCAGCACCACAAACACCATGATGGCTATGGTCATGGCGATTCGATACAGCACGTAGCTCGTCATCCGTTCGAAGATGCGCCTGGCTTCCGCGATCCCGTCGATGATCACGGATAGACCGGGTGCCGTCAGGACCAATGCCGCTGCTGCACGCGCCGCTTCGGTCGCTCCGGAAACGGCGATACCGACATCTGCTTGCTTGAGCGCGGGTGCGTCGTTCACGCCGTCACCAGTCATACCGACAATGTGACCGTTCTGCTGGAGGATCTTAACGATCGCATATTTGTGCTCAGGAAAAACCTCAGCAAAGCCATCGGCGTCGTCGATCTTCTCCGCCGCATCCAGTGGGATTTGGCCTTTCGTCACGTCGCCGGGGAAAAGTTCCGTTGCCGGCTGAATATTTGTGCCCATACCCAGCTGCGCTGCGATTTGCCGTGCGATCGCAACGTTATCGCCGGTGACCATTTTGACTTTCACCCCGTAATCGCGAGCCCGGGCGATAGTGCTTTTCGAATCGGGACGCGGCGGATCGAGCAGCGGCAGAATTCCAAGGAAAACCCAATCATCACCGCCGCGTACGAGCGCCACACCAATGGTGCGGTAACCATGACCCGCAAGATCCGTCACCGATTTCTGTGCTTCGACCAAATCGGCGCCCGCAAGTTTCGTTAGGCTCAGAATGACTTGAGGTGCGCCTTTGCTGACGCGAAAGACTGCGCCGGACGAATCTTTGATTGTTGCTTCGGTGCGTTTGTGGACTGGGTCGAATGGAACGTACGCTTCCTGATGATAGCTCTTAAGAACCGATTGGTCTTTAAGCCCGGCCAATATCGCGAGGTCAATCGGATCGTTATCGGCTGCGCGCGAAGCGAGCGACGCCATCAAAATCAACCGGTCGGCGTCGGTACCAGGCTGCGGTTGTGCTTCGCCCAGGGTAAGTTTGTTCTCCGTTAATGTGCCGGTCTTATCTGAACAGAGCACATCAACACCTGCCAGTTCCTCGATCGCTTCGAGTCGCGATACGATCGCCTTGCGTTTTGCCAGCATTCGCGCGCCAAGGGCCATGGTCACCGAGAGCACGGCGGGCATGGCTACGGGCACTGATGCCACTAGAAGAATCAGAACCATTTCGGCCAACCTCAACAGGACAGCTCGATCGTAGTGGCCGCGCATGTCGAAAAGACGAGCGGCGACCAAAATCACCACCAGCACCAGCGCGAGAATGATCAGGAAATTGCCGATCCGCATCACGGCTCGCTGGAAATGCGAAACACTTCCTGCGCCCGCGACCAGTTTCGCCGTGCGTCCAAAGAACGTGTTCGCACCGGTGCCAGTAACGACGGCCGTCATTTCCCCCTGTTTAACGATCGACCCCGAGTATGCGCCCTCGCCAGATTTCTTGCTGACCGGTAGCGATTCTCCCGTTAGCGCAGATTGATCGATGCTGATGTAATCGCCTGCAATGAGCGTGCAATCAGCGGGAACAACGTCGCCGAGATACAATCGCACTATGTCTCCCGGCACTAGTGTTCGAGCGTCGATCTGTTGCCAACTCCCGTTGCGCAACGCGCGTGCTTTTAGAGCGAGCGAACCCTTCAACGCGTCCAGCGCATTGGAAGCTTCGTGTTCCTCCCAGAACCCCAGTAGCGCGTTGAACAACAGCAGTGAGGTGATAATCGCAAAATCGCCCCAGTCGCCAATGATAAACGCCATCAACGCTGCGGCCTCAATCATCCACGGCATCGGGCCCCAAAAATATGGGAGCAAGGCCGCGAACGCGTTTTTCTGTTTCTCAACCAGTGCGTTTGGACCGTACTTTTTCAAGCGCACCTGGACTTCGGCGTCAGCTAACCCTGTCTTGTCATCGGCTCCGAGCTTCGCCAGCGTTTCAGCGATCGAGGGGGCAGCGGCCCCGGTGGCGTCTGGTGTTTGCATGAACAACTGCTCCTACTCGCAGTAGTGGCGACCAGTGATAACTTTCTGCTTCGTTTAAGACGAGAAGAATTTCCGGAGCAAATCTGTAGACGGCGCCATAATCCCACGCGGTCAACTGGCTACGAATCTCATTCGCGACGGTAAATAAACACCGCCACTCGCCTCTTCGCGCGCGAACGAATTGTGTATGGCTAAATGCGAAGTTTGCGGGAATGATTATGACAAGGCGTTTGAAGTCGTCGTGCGCGGAGAGCGTCACACTTTCGACAGCTTCGAATGCGCAATCCACGCGCTGGCGCCTGTTTGCCCGCACTGCAGCTGCCGTATCATCGGCCACGGTGTGGAAGCGGACGAAAAAATCTTCTGCTGTGTCCATTGCGCACGCACATCCGGCGCCACGCAGTTGAAAGATCGCGCCTGATGGCGGGGCGCGCTATGCGGCTTACTCGCCGCGGCGTGCGCCGTTCTTAAGCGAACAAGGATGCGACTGGACGTACCGACTCGTGCGAAATACAAATGTTAACATGAACTTACTCAAAGCTTTCTTCATCGGGCTGGCGCTTGCATCTTTCGCGGGGCTAATCGCGCTGGCGCAAACGTCGGCGACATCATCAAAGGGCATCTCGGTGCTGCATCCTACCGCAGGCAATAAAGTCAGCGGTACGGTTCATTCACGGCGGCCGCTGATGGCGTAAAGATTCACGCAGAGATCGCGGGCCTGACGCCTGGTAAACACGGCTTTCACATCCATGAGTTTGGCGATTGCAGCGCAGCCGACGCCAGTTCCGCAGGCGCGCATTTCAATCCTACCAATCAACCTCATGCCGGACCTGATACCGCCGCGCGGCACGAGGGCGATATGGGTAACATCGAAGCGGATGCGTCCGGCAGCGCGAAACTGGATTATGTGGACCATCAGATTTCTCTCACGAACGATGCGAAATCGGCAATTGGTCGCTCGGTCGTGGTGCACGCGAAACCCGATGATCTGAAGACGCAACCTTCCGGCGATTCCGGCGCACGCATCGCTTGTGGCGTGATCGGCTGGGCAAAAGGTCAGTGATCGAATTTGAGGTCTAAGCGCTGTCGTGTGCATTCTTCTCAGCGCAGTTACCTCGTGGCATATCGTATCAACTCCGCTAAGGAGAGCGGACGGTATAACCTTTTGGCGCCGTAATCTCTTTGCTCGACAGAGCAGAATTGATCTGATCAAATTAACGGAAACTATCGCCCTGCACGCTTATGCCACGATTATCTAAAATTGAATTGTCGCCCGATAACGGGTGCGTCATCGACATGAAATGGAGCCTCGGCTCGTTGAGCTACCACTCTTCCGGCGCTGGCAAAGTCATTGTCGAGCCGGCGAAAGAAATTACCCGCCTGCCCGAAGTGGTGCTTTACGATCATGTCGGCTTCAAAGGTTCCTACGCCCGCACGAATCTGAGTTTCCTTTACGTCGGTGATTACTGGAACGACCGCATGAGCTGCGTCATCGTGGTGAGCGGCGTGTGGCGATTTTTTCGTGACGATTATTACAAGGGCCCGCATTGGGACTTTGGTCCCGGCTATTACGAAAGCTTCTTTTCCGAAAAAGGCCCCGACGACGTCGTCAGCTCATTTCAGTGCATTGAGCTGACGTAGTCGCGTTCTGTCTGGCGCGCCGTCGTTTGCCTCCGTACTCTTACCGCTGCTCGCGGGTTGCTCGCCTGCCTAGTCCTGAACCTCTACAATGCGCTCAGGCTACGACTCAGCCCTTTGGCGAAATGAGGTCAGCGTGTTTGCCACGAACCCTGCCGTGCCTTAACTCCTTCTTGTTAGACGCTCTGTATTTCCCTCGGCGCTTGACACAAGCGCCGCTACAACGTCGCGATTTCGAAAACTTCACGTGCGCAGCCCCAGGAGAGGGTGAAGCCCGCGCCGCCATGGCCGTAGTTGTGGATGACGGTACGGCCGTCGCGCAATTGGCCGCGCTCGACCCGGACGCCTGATTTTCGGAACGGGCGCAGACCGACACGCTCGGCGAGGACGCGCGGTTTCTCGACATTAAGCACACGGCTGCATTCAGTGACAATTCGCGAAGTGGTTGCGGGATCAGCGGCGAGATTGGCGCTGAGTTCATTCGTTCCACCAAAAACGCAATCGTTCGCACGTGGGATTGCGTACATTAGCGGCTCGTCATCGCAGACGATCGCGCAGGACAGACCCTCGATCTTCGGGACGATTGCGACCTGGCCACGATGCGGTTCGAGATCGGCGTCCTGCACAAGGTCGCGCGCGCCCATCCCTGCGCAATTAATCACGAGATCGAATTGTCTGTCGACGTCTTCGAGTTTTTCGAAACAGACATTCGCTTTCATTTCGCCGCCAGCTTTGCGAAAACGCCCGGCGAGGTAATCGAGATAGATAGTGGTGTCCGTGAGCGGGACTTGAAGAGAGAAACCACTTTTGAATGCCACTCCATTCTCGACCACGCTCGGGATGACAGAAGCGCCCAGCGGAATGGCCCAACCGGGAATTTCAATTTCGCCGGTGCGCAAGAACTGGCGCGATTCGATGACCGAGACACCGGTCTCTGGAAAACGAGCCAGGTCGACGAGAACTTGATAGGTCTCGAGCGCCAATGGAATCACTCTCTCCGCTGGTTCGACATGGTAAGGAAACCAAACCGCCGCGGCTACGCTCGAGGTTGTTTGCTGCCCGATTTCCTTCGCGAAGATGACAGTGCGATGACCGTGCTCGGCAAACACTATGCCGCACGTCAAGCCCGACACGCCCGCGCCGACTATTGCTACACGTTCTGCCACACTCTGATGGTGCTAATGGGAACGAAAAATACAAGGAGCCTCGAATCGTAGGGCGGTTCTGTGAGACGCCGATCGCTGGCGTTGACACAAAGGCCCTACAGTTGGTGCGTGCCAAATCCGCGGCAGCATCTAAGATTTATTCGCGATGGTTTCACTTAACCGAGATGCGCTGACGGAGAAAATTCTGGCGGGCGCGCGGATTTCCCGCGATGAGGCACTGGAGTTGTACCAGTCGCCGTTGGAAGAATTGGCGGCGCTGGCGAATGCGCGGCGCGATCTGGCAAAAGCAAAAAGCTACGGCGGTCGCGGCCGCGAAATCGTCACTTATATCGTCGATCGCAACATCAATTACACGAATGTATGCAATGTTTACTGCAAGTTCTGCGCGTTTTACCGGACCGAACGCGACGAAGATCATTACGTGCTGAGCTTCGAGGAACTTGATCAAAAACTGGACGAACTTACTGCTGCGGGTGGAGTTCAAATCCTGATGCAGGGCGGGCATCATCCAAAATTGTCGTTCAAATGGTACATCGATCTTTTGCAGCACATCCGCGAAAAATATCCGCACATCAATATTCACGGGTTCAGTCCGCCGGAGTTTCAGCATTTCGCGGAGACATTCCGGATGCCGCTGCGGGAAGTGATTTCGCAATTTAAAGCGTCCGGCCTTGGGTCAATCCCAGGTGGTGGCGGCGAAATCCTTGTCGACCGGGTACGCAAGAGGATCGCGCCTTTGAAAATCAACAGTGACCAATGGCTCGAGGTAATGCAGGTCGCACATGAGCTCGGATTGAAATCGAGCGCTACCATGATGTTCGGCCACGTCGAAACCATCGAAGATCGCGTCGAACATCTGCAACGGGTTCGCGATCAACAGGATCGCAGCGGTGGGTTCACTGCGTTCATTTGCTGGACCTTTCAGCCGCAGCACACGGTGCTGAAAGTTAAACAACCGACTGGCGTGTCCGAGTATCTGCGAATGCAAGCGCTCGCACGGATTTTCCTGGATAACATTGAAAACATCCAAAGCTCGTGGGTCACGCAAGGTCCGAGCATCGGCCAGATCGCTCTTCGATACGGCGCAAACGATTTTGGTTCGGTGATGATGGAAGAAAATGTGGTCAGCAGCGCCGGCACGACTTTTCGGCTGGATGCAGCGCAAATCGAATCGCTCATCCAGGGCGCAGGCTACGAACCGCGCCGGCGGAATAATTGGTACGAATTGTTGAACTGAAGGAGACCGCCATGGAATTACTCGAAGCGTTTCCGCGACTGATCAGCTGGGCCGTGCCCATTATCATTCTCGCCATCATTATTTTTCCGCAGGCGATCCGGATCCTGCGTGAATACGAGCGAGGCGTGATTTTTCGTCTGGGAAAATTGCTCGGCGCAAAAGGACCGGGCGTAATTTTTCTTATCCCGATCGTCGATCGCATGGTCCGAATGGATTTGCGCGTCGTCACCATCAGCGTCGAGAAACAGGAGGTGATGACGCGGGACAACGTGCCGGTGACGGTCGACGCGGTGGTTTATTTCCGCGTGGTCGACCCGCAGTCGGCTGTCGTGAAAGTAGAGAACTTTCTCAAAGCCACCTCGCTGATGTCGCAGACGACGTTGCGCAGCGTGCTTGGCCAGGCCCCTTTGGATGATCTGCTTTCGCAGCGCGAGTCGATCAACCAGAAGTTGCAGGAAATCATCGACAGGCAAACCGAACCGTGGGGCGTCAAAGTCACGGCGGTCGAGGTCAAGGACGTTGCGTTGCCCGACACAATGAAGCGCGCCATGGCAAAGCAAGCCGAAGCTGAGCGCGAGCGGCGTGCTAAGATCGTCAATGCCGAGGGCGAATTTCAAGCTGCGGAAAAAATGGTGCAGGCCGCGGCGATGATGAGCAAGGAACCGATCGCGCTGCAACTGCGCTTCCTGCAAACGATGCGCGAAATTTCCAGCGAACATAATACCACGACCTTTTTCCCACTTCCGATCGACCTGTTGACGGCACTGATCAAAAAGAGCGAACCACCAAAGCCGTAGTTCGTCGCAGGATCAGCGGACGATCTTCGCGATTTGGTGGCGAAAAAGTTTTGCGCCACCGGATGCTGGGTGGCGAACGCAACACGCGTTAACACCAAGTTGCTCGAGCTGCGCGCCGGCGATTTTTCCAAGTGCGACGATTTGCTCGCAAGGAAATAATTCGAGAAACTCCTTCAGCACACTGCGACCGGAAACTTGCTCCGATTTGTTAGGCATACGATTGCTTAACAGTCCGCGACGCGGATCGAACGAATGCCATGGAAACGCATTCCACAAGACGAACTCGTCCGGCAGCGCGCCGATCTTCAGCAACGCGCCCCAGACAATCGTCGCCGTCGGTTCCGAAAAACCATTCGGACAGATCTCCGCTTTGCTCGTGCGGCGTGGCTTGATGTTTGAAATAATCTGTAGCGGCGTTCTCTGACCGCCGTCACTGGAACAGGCACCCCGACTTCGGTGCTGAGACAGCGCCGCCACCATGTCTTCATGTTTTCCGAGCAGGATGCGTTCGGAGGTCATCGGGATCCCGCTGAAATGACCGCCGCGATAACCAAGCGCTTCGCCTACTATCGCCACCCGTGCATTGCCGAGCCGTTCACGAAAATAGAGGGTTAACTGCTTTCTGCGAATCGCTGGGGCGTGTGGTCCGATATCGTTTGCTTGATCGATTTCCCACCACGGATTGAACACAGCGCCGGAAGGCGATGCTTTCAACCGATCCAGAAACTTATCGAGTTGCTTGCGGGACATCGCCTGAACTAAGTGCAAACGTAAGCGCGATGCCAGAGTTGCCCGAAGTCGAAACGTTCAAACGATATCTGGACAGCACGTCACTGCACCAACGGATCACCGCTGTCGAAGTGCGAGATGCGTATGTTTTGCAAAATATTTCGGGTCGTCAGTTGGCACATCGACTGAAAGGGCGTCGCTTCGAAAACAGTTATCGGCATGGCAAACATTTGTTTGTGCGCGCAGGGGCTGAGATCTGGTTGCGACTGCATTTCGGTATGACCGGTTCACTTGAGTACCTCAAACACGAACGAATAGCGCCGAAAACTGCGCGAGTGATTTTTCATTTCGCCAGAAACAATCGCCTGGCGTTCGACGATCAACGAAAGTTTGGCGAGATAGAGTTGATAAAAGGCGTCGATGAATTTTTGCGATCACGCCATCTCGGGCCGGACGCGCTGGACGTTAACTTCTCGCAGTTCGCTGCAATTATTAGAAAACACCGCGGCGCGGTGAAAGCGATCTTGTTGAACCAGCAGTTGATCGCGGGGATCGGCAACCTTTACGCAGATGAAATTCTTTTCCGGTCACGCCTGCACCCGGCCACTGAAGCGACCAGATTGAGCGGCGATGATCTGAGGCGGTTGTTTCGTGCAACGCGCTACGTTCTGGAGAGAGCGATTGCGTTGAAAACCGATTTCAATCGTTTGCCGAAATCCTGGCTGCTTACGCATCGTGGAAAAGCCGGAAAATGTCCGCGCTGCGGTCGCGCGTTGAAATCAGCAACGATCGGCGGTCGCACTTCATGGTTTTGCGCGCATTGCCAGAGGTCGAGTTTCTGCTTGAACCACCGGTCTAAAGACCGGTGTTAATGACATCGGACTTATCAGCGCAACATTCCCAGCAGCGTGAGCGCATTCTTCGGCGCGGGCGCTTTTGGCCTCGTTGCGCTGAGGATAGCGCACACTACAGCTCGGATGTTCTCACACCATCGGTCGAAAACGGCCGACCACTTCCTGCAGGCGGCCGGTGATCTGGCCTAACGAACAAACTTCGACTGCTTCAAGTAGCGCGGGGAAAACGTTCTTGCCGTGCTCGGCGACTGCGGCGAGCTCGTCCAATGCACGTTTCGCCTTCTCGGCATTTTTCTTTTTGAATTTGCGAAGCCGATCGACTTGCAACTGCTGTTTGGCCCGCGGGGTACGCGCGAGCGTTACCTCTGGAGCATCGTCGTCGCCGTCACGGTACTTGTTTAATCCGATGATTGGGCGCCTCCCGTCGTAGATTTGCTGTTCGTACTTATGCGCTGCGTTTTGGATCTGGCTCCGTTGATACCGTTCTTCCACCGCGGCGAGCACGCCCCCGAGTCGTTCGATCTCGCGGAACTCTTCCAGGATCGCCGCTTCCACTGCACGCTCGACCGCTTTCATGCCGGGCGAACCGCTTAGCATGTTCATGGTGTGTTTGAAAATGCCGGACTCCTCCAGCAAGATCGCCTGTCCATGCGCGGCGAGCCGGATCCATTCTTCGCTAGGCGTGGTGAACGGTTCGTCCGCGCTGTTGGAATGACACGAGTTCGTGGCGTTCATGTAGGACAGAATCAGTTCCGTGGCGGTTCGGGTGAGATTGTTTTTGAATTCGGCGGCGATTAACGAGCGTCCGCTGGTTTGCGTGTGCAATTTGAACAGTTGTCCTCTCGGACCTGCCTTAAACACGTCGCGCATGCCGATTGCCCAGATGCGGCGCGACACGCGGGAGAGCGCGATGTACTCCGCGTCGAGTCCGCAATCGAGAAAGAACGAAAGGCGCGGCCCGAATTGATCGACCGGGATTCCGCGCGCGGCGAACATTTCCGCGTAAGCAAAGCCGTTCGATAGCGTGTAAGCAGCCTGTTGCACCGGTGTCGAGCCCGCCTCGCCGATGTGATAACCGCTGATCGAGATTGGATACCAGCGTGGCATTTCGTGCGTAGTGAATTCCACCATGTCGGTCAGAAACCGCAGCGACGGCTCGATCGGAAAAATGGTTTCGTTCTGCGCCTGGACTTCCTTGAAAATATCGGCCTGAACTGTGCCGCGTAATTTCGGAACGACCTTGGGACCAAATCGCCGTTTGGCAGCGGCGATATACATGGCCATGATCATCGGCGCAGGACCGCTGATGGTCATCGAGGCAGAAAAATTCGGCGATCCAAGATCAAATCCATCGTAAAGCCGCACCATGTCTTCGACCGTATCGATCGCCACGCCGCCCTCGCCGATCTTCCCGAAAACGCCGTCGGCGTCGCTATCTAGCCCGTAAAGTGTCGGCCCATCGAAAGCAGTGCTAAGCCGATGGGTGCGCTGGTGACGCGTTAGATAGTGGAACCGCTCGTTCGTGTCTTCAGCCAGCATCAATCCTGAGAACAGGCGCGTAGGCTCTTCAGGCTGCGGAATCTTCTTGCCCGTCTTTTCCCCGTTCTTCTCAAAACTCTCAATATCGCGGATC
>Ga0207678_10005097_pt1 | contig 11781 bp, 13 predicted proteins | sample KBSC63metaG_FD_184319 | JGI IMG/M metagenome (GOLD analysis project Ga0207678, IMG submission 184319) | Corn rhizosphere microbial communities from Kellogg Biological Station, Michigan, USA - KBS C6-3 metaG (SPAdes) (version 2) | ecosystem: Host-associated > Plants > Roots > Rhizosphere > Soil ... | reverse complement strand
GGGTTCCAGGGCACCGATCGCGGCCAGGGCACTGACGGGACCGATCAGAACGGCCACCACCGAACGTCCCACCATCGTGCGCCTCACCGTCCGGGTCGGGCGCCGGCCGCGTAAGCCGTGCCGGGGAAACCAGGATCGCCGAGGTCCGGGGCGCTGTGCCCAGTCTAGACCCCGGCGCCCGTTCGCTACCTGTTCGCCCGCGCCGGCGGCCCGCTCGGCGCGGGGAGAAGGTCATCGGGACTTGCAGTGTTGCCGGGGTCCGAGGCGGTCTTCAGGGCGGTGGTGGCGGTGTCCTGCGGGGTGTCGGGTGCGATGACGAGCAGGGTCAGGCGCCGCTGTTGGGTGCCGATGAGGGCCAGGGTGTGCGCCGGCATGGCGTGGAACCCTTCCAGCCGCACGAGACGGCCGTCCACCACGAGTTTGCGGTGGGTGACCTCCCAGCCGTCGCCCAGCGGGTAGCTGATCCGCTCGACCTGGCCCACCTGGTCGCGCACCGCCGTGATCAGATCGGCGAACCCGACGCCGGCGTCGCGGGAGCGCGGCCACCACGCTCCGTCGACGTACCCGCCGCCGGCCGCCGGTTTCAGCTGCAGGCGGACCTCGTCGCGAACGGCGGTCATGACCGGCTCCCGTCGGCGGGGTACTGCCGTGCCGGTGTCTCGGTGAGCAGTCCGCGCTCCAGCTTGCCGGACCCGCGGGGGGCCGCGGAGTAGCCGGGGTTGAGCTTGCGGGCCAGGTGCTCGGCCCTCGGCCAGCGGACGTCGGTGGCCCAGCCGAGCTTCTCGAACAGCCAGATCAGCCGGGCCGACATGTCCAGCTGGCCGCGGCGGACGCCGTGGCGGGCGCCGGTAGGGTCGGCGTGGTGGGAGTTGTGCCAGGATTCGCCCATCGAGGCGATGGCCAACGGCCAGAAGTTCGCGGACTTGTCGCGGGCGGCGTAGGGCCGTTCGCCGATCAGGTGGCACAGCGAGTTCACCGACCAGGTGACGTGGTGCAACACCGCCACCCGCACCAGACCCGCCCAGAAGAACGCGGTCAGCGCACCCCACCAGGACAGCGTCACCAGCCCGCCGACCAGCGCCGGGGCGAGCAACGTGACCACGGTGAGCGCGGGGAACCAGCGGTCGATCCGGACGATGTCACGGTCGGCGAGCAGGTCGGGGGCGAAGCGCTGCGCGTTGGTCTTCTCCCGGTCGAACAACCAGCCCATGTGGGCGAACCAGAAGCCTTTGGCGAGCGCGGCGGCGGACGTGCCGTAGCGCCACGGGGAGTGCGGATCACCGTCGCGGTCGGCGAAAGCGTGGTGGCGGCGGTGGTCGGCGACCCAGCCGATCACCGGCCCCTGCATGGCCATGCTTCCGGTGACCGCGAGCGCGATCCGCAGGCCGCGGCCGGCCTTGAACGCGCCGTGGGTGAAGTAACGGTGGAACCCGATCGTCACCCCGAGCCCGGTCAGGAAGTAGAACCCCACCGTCAGGGCGACATCGGTCCACCCGAGGCCCCAGCCCCACGCGAACGGCACCGCCACGGCCAGCGCCAGCAACGGCACCACCGCGAACAGCTTGACCAGAAAGGTTTCGGTGCGGGACTTCTCCCCCGCAAGCATCGGCTCCGCCGCCTTCGGCGGCCGTGGCAACGTACGTGTCATCTCGATCGCTCTTCCTGCTGACGTACCTGTCCGCCAGGGTCCGGGGCGATCAAGGGGGGATAGCCCGCCGACGGCGGCCTAAACCCGGTGGAACAAATTACGACGAACGAGGCCCCGACAAAGTTCCTATGGGGGCCCTTCGCGCACCGACCGGTGCGGGCCGGCCGCACAATCACCGCAGTTGTTCGGGAATCGTGTCCATGGTGTGCAGTAGCCGCACAGCGAGGGTCTGGCAGGCGGTGTCCGACAATTTCGTGTTCTCCTTCAGGACGTCTCGGACCAGTTTGACGCGCAGGTCGTACCGGGAAACGAAGGCGGTTTTCGTGGTCATGGTGTTTCCTTCTCAGGTTCGTCGTGGCCGCCGGCGCAGGCGCACCGGCGATCGTGCGGGGTGGTGGGCATGCCGGCGGAGGCCGACGCCCGGTCCGCTGCCATCAGCGGGCGCGGCGTCCGGACGGGTCGGGTGCCCACGTGCTCGCCGCGTCCGGGCGCCGTTGCGGGCCCGGTGCCGGGGTGTACACCGGCTGGAGGAACAGGCTTCCGTACCGGTCGTCCGGGGAGGTGGTGAGCGCTCCGGGCCGGGGTTGCTCGGCCCTGGCAGCCAGATCGCGGGTCCGGGGCCACCACGCACCGTCGACGTGTCCGGTGGCGGGTCCCGCCGGTTTCAGCCGTGGCCGGGACTCGGTGACCGGTTGGGCGGCGAGGATGGTGTTCGGGCCCGACGACATGTCGGTGCTCCCGTCTCAGGCTGTTGACTACCGGCCTGACTGGGGCCGAGGACGACGCAGGTTCGAGCACTTGCGCACGAGATGCTCTCGGTCAACACCCAGCGTACACGACGACTGCGCTGAGTGTGTGAAGGGTGCGACACGGTCGGGGGAAGATTCGACCGGGTCACTACGCCACGAGGTGCGGATACTCCGCCGCGCGGTGCTGAAAGGCCAGGACGGCGGGATTCCGGACGATGCCGTCGCGGATCTCGATGGCACGGCGGACGGTTTCGTCACCGTCCCATGCGGACGGTCCGCCGAGGACCGTCCCGAGGAACGGGAGCAGAGCCTCGCTGTTCTCCCACGTGGCCGAGTTCCACAGGTAGGAGGGACTGTGGTCGACGGCGTAGTACGTGATGCCGTCACCGACCACGAACGCCGGGTCGGCGAACGTGGTGGGCCGGGCCCAGCTGAAGCCCATGCCTTCGTCGCAGGAGACGTCGACGATCAGGCTGCCGGGCGCGAACGCGGCGAGGTCGTCCTCGAGGAGGAACATCAAGGGCTCCGCGGTGTTCTGCAGGACGCAGTTGACGACGATGTCGTGCTCGGCGAGGAACCCCGCCAGAGGCACCCGGCCGCGGTCGGTCAGGGCGTGGCTGCGGCGGGGGTCGCCCGGGTGGTTCACGTCGTGCTCGAACTGCACCATCGTCGCGGAGTGGATCGGCGAGGCGACCGCCGGGACGTCGCGGCCGGTGAGCACGTGCACGTCGTGCACACCGTGCGCGTTGAGCGCGGTCACCGCGCCCCGCGCCGTCGCCCCGAAGCCGATCACCGCCGCCCGCAGCCGCCGGCCGTAGTCGCCGGTCGAGCCGATCACCTGCAGGGCGTGCAGCACCGAGGAGTAGCCGGCCAGTTCGTTGTTCTTGTGGAAGACGTGCAGGCCGAACGAGCCGTCGCGGTTCCAGTGGTTCATCGCCTCGAAGGCGATCAGCGTCAACCGGCTGTCGATGGCCGTCTGCGTGAGCTCGCGGTCCTGGACGCAGTGCGGCCAGCCCCACAGCACCTGTCCCGGCCGCAGTTCCGCGACGTCCTGCGGGAGCGGCTTGGCCAGCAGGATGACGTCGCACTCGGCGATCAGCTGTTCCCGCGTGCGCAGCCCGGCCACGGCGCCCGCCAGCTGGGCGTCGGGGACGCCGAAAGCTTCGCCGTAGCCGTGTTCGAGGTGGATGCGGCCACGGAGGCCGGCGTCGATGCGTTCGACGTGGCGTGGGTGGATCGGCAGCCGGCGTTCGCCCGCTTTCCGCGAATGCGCGACGACGCCGAGGATGAGCTGGTGCACGTGGGCCCCTTTGCTAGACCCCAGTCTAAGCACACGGTGGCGTTCGGCCGTTCGCCGCTCGGCGGCGCGGGGACATCGGGGGCACGCTGGGCCCGGTCACGTCCTCGCCGGACGGGTGACGAACCACGGAAAGGCGGACGCTCATGACAGCCGATCGGCCGGTGAGCCCGAAGCGCGAATCCTCCGAAGAGGCGCTGTCCGCGGTTCCCTACGGGCTCCGGGTCGCGGCCGCCGTCGGCTGGCGCTCGCTGGTCGTCGCGGGCGCCTTGACGGTCTTGGGTTTCGTGGCCGTCAAGCTGGCCTCGGTGCTGGTCCCGGTCGCCGTCGCGCTGCTGCTGGCGGGCCTGTTCTCCCCCGCTGTTTCCTGGCTGGCGGGCAAGAAGGTCCCCCGCGGTCTGGCGGCCGCGATCGTGCTGGTCGGGGGAACCGTGCTGGCCGGCGGCGTGGTGACGTTCGTGGTCATCAGCGTCACCGTGGGCATGCCCGGGCTGATCGACCAGGTCACCGCGAGCCTGACCGATCTGCACACCTGGCTGCGCGCCGGGCCGTTGCACCTGAGCCAGGGCCAGCTCGACGAAATGCTCGGCAACCTGACCGCCATGCTCGGCCGGAACAAGTCGGCCATCGCCTCGGGCGCCCTCACCACGGCGGTGACCGTGGGGGAACTGCTCGCCGAAGCCCTGCTCGTTCTGTTCTGCCTGATCTTCTTCCTCGCCCAGGGCCGCGTGATCTGGGCGTTCGTGCTGCGGGCCGTGCCGGCCGGCGTGCGCGACCGCGTCGACGTCGCCGGCCGCAGCGGGTTCACCACCCTGGCCCACTACATCCGCGGCACCGCCGCCGTCGCGTTCGTCGACGCCGCCGGTATCGGCCTCGGCCTGGTGATCATCGGGGTCCCGTTGGCGGCCCCGTTGAGCGCGCTGGTCTTCCTCGGCGCGTTCGTCCCGGTCATCGGCTCGGTGATCGCGGGCGCGATCGCCGTCCTCGTGGCCTTGGTGGCCAACGGCGTGTGGGCGGCCGTCATCGTGCTCGCCGTCGTCGTGGGCGTCATGCAACTCGAAAGCCACGTCCTCCAGCCACTGCTGCTCGGGCGCGCCGTCCGGCTGCACCCCCTGGCCGTCGTCCTCGCCCTCGCCATCGGGCTCGTCGCCGCCGGCATCGTGGGCGCCCTGCTCGCCGTGCCCCTCCTCGCCGTCTTCAGCTCGGGCGTACGCAGCCTGACCACCCGGCCGGAGAACCACTCGCTCGGGCGAACCGCGCCCGGCGCTTCCGCTCCTAATCTGGAAGCCCGCGCCCCGGACCCCGGCGCCCCATGACGGCGCACCCCGTGCGCCGCTGGCGAAGGCGGACACCGGTGGACGACGAGCGAACCGATGCGTATCCGGCGGGACGGACCGCGGGGAGTGCGAATCGGACCTGGCCCACGCGCCACGGCGGTGGCTACCCACCCGGCTGGCGCGTCCGCTACCGCCACCGCGCCGGCCGCGCGCATCCGGCCTCGTGCGCGGCCCCGGCGTGGTGCGAGAACGTCGGGACCGTCGCGGGGCACAGCCTGCGCGACGAGCACACCAGCACCACCTGGGTGCCCGTCCGCCGGCAGGGGTCGGCCTCCGATGAGGAGGTCAGCCTGGTTCGGGCCACCGACATCCTCGACGCCCGCCCACCCGGCTTCGAAGAGCCAACCGGGAACTGAGCCGTCGCCGCTTTCACGCAGGTGCGGCCAGGCAGGGGAAACCGGTCCCGCGGTCAGCCGGTGTCCGCCGCCGCCCAGCGCGGCGCCGCGATGGCCGCTGCCCGCGAGGTGTGGACGACCAGGCGTTCATCGGTGCGAGTGAGCTGCAGCGGCCGCCAGGTCGCGCGCGTCGTGGCGACCAGCCGCAGATCGGTGCCCGGACCGGCCCGGCGGTGGGCGTCGAGCAGCACCGCCAGCCCGGCGGTGTTCAGGAACCGCACGAGGGACAGGTCCACGACGATCCGCCGCGGCGCCCGGCTCAAGTTCGCTTCCAGGACGTCGTGGAGCATCGGCGCGGTGCAGAGGTCGACGTCACCGTCCACGGCGACGACCACCGTCCCATCGAGCCACTCCACGGTGATCGTCAGATCCCGGTACCGGTGGACCGGCGACCGGCGCGTGCGCGGGAAGTCGATGACGACGGACGGCACGATCGGCTCGCCGGCCGAACTCTGTCCATTGTGGACGGTCATGATGCAGCGCGCCCGCTCTGGTGCCGGATGGAGTCCCCGCCCTTGTGGTGGTCCCTCCGCCCGTACAAGCCTTCGAGCACGCTCTCGAGTTTGTGCACGGCACCCCGGCACGCCTCGTCGACCGAACCCGCGTGGTGGCTGACGGCCACCGTCCGCCGTCCGGTCGGCCGGGCCTCGAGCACGCAGCGGCGGTCCATTCCGTCGGCGGCGGACTCTTCGCTGAAGTGGACTTCCAGCCGCGTGATGTGGTCGCTGAACCGCGACAGCTGGGCAGCCAGCTCCCCTTCGAAGTGCCGGATCAGTTCTTCGCTGCCGTGCATGGTTCGGTCCGTGCTGATCTGGATCTGCATGCGTTGTCCTCTCGCCGACCGGTCGGCCCGGGTCTGCTCGACGCGGGCGTCCGGCCTCCGACCATCGTGTCCACTTCGGAGCCGGTCTGCCCAGGGGCCACACGTCCCCGGTGCGAGGGCCGAAGGAATCTTTCTCGCGTCCATCGCACTGCCGTGACATGCCTCCGCTGAAACGCGAACGGGAAATGCGGAGGATCACCGCGCGGAACTCCGCGGGGGCCACCCGATCGCCATGTCCACCCCGGGTCCGTCCTCCGCCGGTCCCGTGGAAGGGCCGAACGCTTCCCGATGGGTGACCTGAGGCCCTACGCAGGGCCGGGCGAACCGGTGAGACTGGCGATCCGAACGAGGGACGGAGCCCGGCTGTGCACGTGCGACTTTCCCTGCTGGAAAGGACCGACCTCACCCTCGGCGTAGAGGAGGAATTCGTCCTCGCGGACCCGGCGACCGGCGGGGTGGCGCTCGCCGCACCCCGGGTGCTGGAGCTGCTCGACGGCGAACCCGCGGTGATGCCCGAGTTCCTGCGGTTCCAGATCGAAACCGCCACCGGGATCCACACCGGCCTCGACGAAATCCGGGCGGAGCTGCTCGGGTTGCGCCGGCTCGTGGCGGACGCGGCCGGCCACGCCGGATGCCTGGTGCTGGCGTCCGGGACACCCCCGTGCGGCGATCTGCCGGGTCTGCCCGGCGTCACCGCCGAACCCCGGTACCGCACCCTGGCCGCCCGGTACCCCGCACTCCTCCCGGAAGCCGGCACGTGCGCCTGCCACGTGCACGTCGGCATCCCGTCCCCGGCACTCGGCGTCCGGGTCCTGGCCGGCCTGCGCCCCTGGCTCGCCCCGCTGCTGGCCATCAGCGCCAATTCCCCGCTCGCCCACGGCGAGGATTCCGGGTGGGCCAGCGGCCGGTACCCGCTGTGGTCGCGCTGGCCGACCGCGAACCCGCCGCTGGACTGGCCGGACGCGACCGCCTACGCCGCGAGCGTCGACGGCGCGGTGCGCCGTGGTGAAGCATTGGACGCAACCGGGGTCTACTTCTACGCCCGGCTCTCGCCGAAGTACCCGACGGTCGAGATCCGCGTCGCGGACGTCGGCTTGACGGCCGAAGACGCGGTGCTGCTCGCCGGGCTGACCCGCGCCCTCGTGGTCACGATCCTCGCGGAGGCCCGGGCCGGCGTCGCGCCCCGGCCGGTCCGGACCGCGCTGGTCGTCGCCTCGCTCACCGCCGCGGCGCGCGGCGGCTACCCCGGCCACGGCATCGACCCCTGGACCGGGCAGGTCCTCCCGCAGCACGTGCTCGCCGGCCGGCTCCTGGAGTACGTCCGGCCGGCCTTGGAGGCCAACGGGGACTTCGCGACGATCGAGCGGCAGCTCGCCGCGGTGCGGGCCGGGGAAACCGGCGCGGCACGCCAACGCGCCTTGTTCGCCGACGCCGGCTCACCGGCCGCGCTCGTGGCGAAGCTGGCCTCGACGACTCTTGCCGAGAGAGGTGGCTCCGGCCCGGTGCCGGGGCGACGACCGGTGGCCGTCCACGACGGCTGAGCCGGCTCCGGGGACGTCCGCGGTCTGCGGCGCCGCAAGGCGGACCGATCCGGCGCGCCGGCCGGAGGCGGAACCGTCGCCTCCATTCGAGGTCCCTCATCCGGGGGATTCGGTTCTGCTGGGTGGCGTAGAGCGCCTAGGCTGTCCGGACCGCCCCAGACCTCGGCGTGCCCCGCCGTTCCCCGCACTGCGCGGAACGCACCCACGGCCGAGGAGACGACGGATGACTGCCCGGAACCCGGACGGTATCGCGCCAGTGGACGATGTCACTCCCCTCCCACCTCGGCGCCAGATCGCGTTCAGCGTCGGGAACTGGCGCGTCACCTACGCCGGCCCGGATCCACGCTCGCCGCGGACCGGCGCCATCGCCGGCCGGCCCGAGTTCGGGCCCGGAGGCGCCCGCGTCCCCGTCATCGCCGACGACGGCCCCGCGGCCTCGGTGCTCTGGGTCGACGAGCGGGACATCATCGCCGTGACCGCGCAGCCGGCCGGCGAACGACCGGTCACCGGATGCCCCTGAACAGCCCGGGACACGGCCGGCATCGTTGCGCGAGAACGTGATCGCGCGGCGGCGGGTGTAGAATCGGGGTACCGAGAGCATTTCGCGTGCCGGCGGCAGAGCCGGTGCCGTCCTCGGTTTCCCTCCACATCGGTCACCGCGATCGGGACGGGACAGTGGCATGACTCCGGAATCGCCCACCAGAACCAGAACGTCCTCCGCGCGGCCGCGTCAGCGCACCCTTCCCCCGCCCAGACTGGTGTGGAAACCGCAGGGCGGACCAGCCGGTCACGTCGACGGCGGCTGGTGGCCGTGGTCGCGCGATCTCGCGGCGGAACTGCCCGGGCTCGCCGCGGCGCTCACCGCCCGGATCGGCTACCTCACCGGGGTCGCGTACACCGTGTCCGAATGGGACAGTGCACCGCGGCGGCTCGAGATCGGCGGACACGTCATCCGGCTCGACGGCCTCCTCGACCGGGACGGCCACGTCCTGTCCGTCACCGGGCCGGAACCGAACCACCTCACGTTCCTCGTCGTCCCACCGGAGGCGGTGGACACCGCGGGACACCGCGCGCTGATGACCGCGTCCCGCCGCGGCAACACCGACCGGCCGGCGGACATCCTCGCCGCGAGCGGGGCGCTCGTCGCTCCGGCGGTGCCACGGCCCCGCGACGACACCACCGAAGACGGCTGGGAGACCGAAGGCGGGCACGTCTCCTGATCTCTCCCGCCGAACCCGGGACGACCGGGACCCACCCGTTCGCCGACGCCCCGAGCCGAGCAGGCGGGTTATCCTCGGTGATGGCCGCCCCGGCCCCCGGCGGTGCCACCCCGAAGTGGCCGAACCGGGCGGAGGGCCGTGATGACCACTGCGACACCGGGAGCGCCGGCCTCCCCCGCGGAGTCCGGCTCACCTCTCGTTCACCCACGCCGATGAGGCAGCCGAAGGTGGCCCCGCCGAGGCAGCCGGACCCGTTCGCCCTCAGTCCGGAGCAACGCCGGCGTGGTGCCCGTGTTGTCGCTTCGGCAGCGGAAAACGCCGAGGACTGCGCCACGCTGCTCGCCATCCTCGGGCTGGATCCCGCCGACGGCCTCACGGCGCCGGACGGCGAGCTGTGACAACCGGGGCTTCGCCACCCGGACCCCGAAGGCGAGCCCTCCGTCCCGGGCTGACCCGGCCTCCGGTCAGCCCGCCCACGTCCAGCTCCGGATTTCCGGCATGTCCTCGAAGTGCTCACGGATGTAGCCGCGGTGGCGGGTCAACATCGCGTGACAGTGCTCGGTCAGCGCCGCCCCGCCTTCGGGCACCCGCGCGGACCTGCGCAGCGCTTCGAGGACGAGGTGGTAACGGCTCATCCGGTTGAGCACGACCATGTCGAACGGCGTGGTGGTGGTGCCTTGCTCGGTGTAACCGCGGACGTGGAAGCGGCCCGGCTCAGGGCGGCCGTGCAGCAACTGGTGCACGGCCCTGGGGTAGCCGTGGAAGGCGAACACCACGTCGGCGGTGGCGGTGAACAGCCGCTCGAACTTGCTCTCACCGAACCCGTGCGGGTGGTCTTCGGGTGGGAGCAGGCCCATCAGGTCGACCACGTTGACCACCCGCACCCGCAGGTAGGGGACGTAGTCGCGGAGCAGCCTGGCCGCGGCCAGGACCTCCAGGGTCGGCACGTCACCGGCGGCGGCGAGCACGACGTCGGGTTCGCCGTCGGTCGTCTCGGTGCCGGCCCAGTCCCATGTGGACGCTCCCGCGGCGCAGTGCGCGGCCGCTTCCTCGAGGTCGAGGTACTGCAGGTGCTCCTGCTTGTCGGCGACGATCAGGTTGACGTGGTCACGGCTGCGCAGGCAGTGTTCCGCCACCGACAACGTGGTGTTGGCGTCCGGCGGGAACCAGACCCGCACGACGCCGGGCGCGAGCGGGATGGCGATGTCGATCAGGCCCGGCCCCTGGTGCGAGAAACCGTTGTTGTCATTACGCCAGCAGGTCGAGGTGAGCAGTAAGTTCAGGGACGCGACCGAGCGACGCCACGGCAGGTCCGCGGCGTGCTGCAGCCACTTGGCGTGCTGGATCAACATGGACGCCGACACCATCGCGAACGCTTCGTAGGTCGCGAACACACCGTGCCGGCCCGACAGCAGGTAACCCTCCAGCCAGCCTTGACACAGGTGTTCCGAGAGCACTTCCATGACCCGGCCTTCGGGTGAGACGTGGTCGTCGGTGGTGAGGATCGGTGCCTGCAGGCAGCGGTCGGTGGCCTCGAAGACGGCGCCGAGCCGGTTGCTGGCCGTTTCGTCCGGGCAGAACAACCGGAACGTGCCGCCGCCGTCGGATTCCCGCGTACTGGCGCGGTAGACGTCGCGCAACAGCTCGCCGAACGGACGGGTGTTGCCGTGCTGCACGACACCGGGCGCCGGCACGCCGACGGCATACGGGGCCAGGGCAGGGAGGTCGAGCCGGTGCAGCAGCCGTCCGCCGTTGGCGTACGGGCTCGCGGACATCCGCTTGTCCCCGTGCGGAGCGAGTGCGGCCAGCTCCGGGACGAGCCGTCCGGTGGCGTCGAACAGGGTTTCCGGGGAGTAGGACCGCAGCCACCGCTCCAGCAGCCGGAAGTGTCCGACGTCCTCCCGGACCAGGGTCAGCGGTACCTGGTGCGCCCGGCACGTGCCTTCGACGACGACGCCGTCGACGACCTCCGGGCCGGTCCAGCCCTTCGGCGTCCGCAGGACGATCGCCGGCCAGCGAACCGGCCGGAACGGCTCGGCCGGGCCCGTGCGGGCCTGCCGCTGGTGGTCGCGGATCCGGTCGTGGGCGGCAGCGAGGGCTTCGTGCAGGTCCGTGAACACCGCGGCGGGGTCGTCCCCGGCCACGAGGACCGGGTCCCAGCCCTGCGCGGTCAGCAACCCGAGCACGTCGGTGTCGTCGGCCCGGCCGAGCACGGTGGGCCCGGCGATCTTGTACCCGTTGAGGTGCAGGATCGGCAGCACGGCACCGTCGCGGCGGGCGTTGAGGAAGGCGGGGATCTTCCAGGACCCCGCCAGCGGCCCGGTCTCCGCCTCACCGTCCCCGACCACGCAGGCCACGACGAGGTCCGGGTGGTCGAACGCGGCGCCGGCGGCGTGGGCCAGGGAGTAGCCGAGCTCCCCGCCCTCGTGGATGCTGCCGGGCGTCTGGACGCCGACGTGGCTCGGCACGCCCCCGGGCGTGGAGAACTGCCGCACCAGCCGGGTCAGCCCGGCGACGTCGGAGGAGACGGCGGGATACGCCTCGCCGTAGGTGCCTTCGAGGTAGGCGTTCGCGAGCAGGGCCGGTCCGCCGTGGCCGGGACCGGCGACGTAGACGCAGTCGGTGCCGGTCTCGCGGATGAGCCGGTTGAGCAGGGTGTAGATCAGGGACAGCCCCGGGCTGGTGCCCCAGTGCCCGAGCAGGCGCGGCTTGATGTCCTCCACCGAGAGGGGCTCGCGCAGCAGCGGGTTGTCCTGCAGGTAGATCTGGGC
>Ga0207678_10005095_pt1 | contig 11781 bp, 11 predicted proteins | sample KBSC63metaG_FD_184319 | JGI IMG/M metagenome (GOLD analysis project Ga0207678, IMG submission 184319) | Corn rhizosphere microbial communities from Kellogg Biological Station, Michigan, USA - KBS C6-3 metaG (SPAdes) (version 2) | ecosystem: Host-associated > Plants > Roots > Rhizosphere > Soil ... | reverse complement strand
GAGGCAGCCGTCAATTCGTGGTGTGATGACGTCCATATCGTCGCCTGAAAAACTTGACTCAATCAATACAAACTTGGGTCAGTCAAGGAATCTAGTAAATGCATCGTCGCGCGGAGCGACATGGCAACATGGCAACTGCGCTCGCCGGGCGGGTCTCTTCGACGGCCACCAAACGGCGCACGATGGACTTGATTTGGTTTTGAGTGTCAGGCGCGAGTCGCCTTTCTGTCAACGCCATCATCTCGCCCTAAGGCTGATCGCTGGAACTTCAAAGTGGCGATGCGTGGTGCTTTCTGCACGCTACGCAGCCGCAGTCCGGGGCGATCAACTGGGTTACTGTAAAACGATTTGAGCCTCGACTTGTCGATGCGGCGTATCGCACGCGGCATCCGGTGTCAGTAGAGATACAGCGCAGTGGCGTAGTTCGAAGTTGAACGCAACTCGCGGCCACTGCGCTGCAAGTCATGACCTACTTCTTGTTGCCCTTGGCTGCCTTGATGTCTTTCGTCAGCTGCTCGATGTTCTGGAGCAGGTCATCAATTTCATCTTGTGGATCTTGCGAACCCTGATTCTCTTCAGCCTGTCGCGCTTGCTGCTCCTGCAATTGCTGGAGCAGGCGCTCCAGCTTCTTCAACAAATGCTCCAACTTGATGGTGTCACTGCCTTTGCTGGAGGTGTCCGTAGGAGTGGACTGAAGATTGAAGGAAATGGTGATACCACCGGCTTGGGGGTTGGGAACGGAAAAGTCGCTCATCTGCAATCTCCTGGCTAAGATGTGATAACGCGTCGTGCAAAGGTGGATACCGTCGCTTGCCGCACCTGCGAACGTGCTGGAAAACCCAGCCCATACGCCCGGCAAGAGTAGGTAGACCACGAGACGCGAACATCCGCACAAGCGAAGTGCTGAACCGAAATGCGAGCCCTGCGTTGGTTCATTCGTTTCGCCGGACGGCCGACTCGACCCGCAGCAGCGCACGGCCGTTTCGCGTTTTCAAGCTCGGTTTCGCATTGCCGCGCGTCTCGCAGTAGATTTCGGACCAAAGTGGTTTCATCAAGACCACGGAGCACACCGCGATGGGCTCGAGACTTTCGATCCAACTTCCTATACGCCGCGCATGGCCCCTGCTGATCGCCGCGCTGCTGCTCGCGGCATGCTCGTCGACACCCAGGGCCAGGCGTCACGGCGACGATGAAATTCGCACTGGAAAGGATGCCACCTCAAGGCCCGTGAGCCTGGCTTACGAGAGCACCGCCGCACCGGCCGGCATAGCGAGTGCGCTCTCCGGGCTTGCCGGGCGAACCTCTTCGACAGCGATTGAGTGGCGCCAGATGGAGCTGGCTCTGGATGGATCGCGGCTGGTCATGGCCCGAGGCATGGGCCCTTTGTGCAAGGATGAGAACTGTCCATATGGTCTGTTCGCGAGGCGCTCGGGCTCTTACGAGCCGCTGTTTCTCGCGATGAGCAGCCGGGAGCCACAGGTGTATTCGGTTGGGCATCTCGGCTACCCGGGACTCACCTCCACCTCAGTCGCTTCCGAACAGGAGCTGCGAGTCACGCGCTATCAATGGGACGGCGCGGCCTACAGCGCGACCTCGTGCCGACTCGTGGATCGAATCAGCTCTCAATCCAGGCCTTGCGATACGTTTCAGTCGAGCGACGCGCCGGTGCTAGACAGTGTGCCTGAGAACCTCTGCCTTGAAGTTCGGCGTATCGTGTCCACGCCGCCTCAAAATCTGCGCACGAGTTCCGTGATCGCGCGCGGATTCGTGATTCGAAGCGACGAAGCTGCGCATGTCGAGGGCATCAAGATCAGGGGCGACGATGAGCAGAGGACCGCCAAGGCCATCGCCAGGTGCCTGCAATCCATGGGGTCGCCGCTTCAGCGCGCGAAGCGCCCGGCAAGCACCGACGGGTTGACGACACAAGGCTGGTTTGGCGTGTCAGGCGCGAGTCGACAATCGCTTTCCGTATCGACAACGTCGACCTATGTGGCGCACTGGAACTTCACATTGGTGAGCGTGGGCGTCTTTACGTCGGCGCGTCCGCAGTCGTCAGGTGACCGACCGAGTTGAGGATGTCAGCGTCGATCGTCAAACGGAGCCAGGACAGGGGACAGTGGTCGCCCGGTAAGCCTTTGCTGGCTTTCCCACACCTGACCTTTGTTGATGGTGATGGGGAAGGACTTTGCCGACCCCGACACAATCCTTCCGCCAGCGTTGCCGCTCGCGGTTGTCGTGCCGTCACCGGCTGAATGGGTCAGCCCCTCCGCTCCAGCTTCATTACGGAAGACGAAGAAGAGCCCGTGGCCGGCTGGTGAGTTCTAGCCGGCGCTGCACGGATGCGGTGGCATTTCTTTCCTTGTGGCAGCGAGGCCCGCATGATGCCTTGAGATCAGCGCGACACGAACAACTGCCCGATCCAGCGGCCGGTCATGCGTACGACACTCGGACTGACGCGCCACGCGAACCGGCAGGCCTGCCTCAGAAGAGTCGTGCGTGACACCGCGCCTCTTCGCACGTCGTGCGCGCACAAGGCCGCGACGAGGCCGGCCACATCGATGAACAACAAGCACGTGGCGGCGACGAAACATGCAATACGCCGCCATGCAGCGACGCGATGCGCCCTGAGCAGGCACGGAGTGACGTGGCGATGGCCGATCTCCTCGGCGCAGTGCCATCGCCACATGTCCGCCTGCCGGCCCGCCGTGCCGGTGAGCCATGCAGGGCCTTGAAGAATCTCGTGCGAGATCAAGGCAGTAAGCTGTTCGAACGCGGTGGCTAAGGCAAGGCGTGTGTGCAGATCTCGCGTTTCAAGCTGCCTTGTCGCGGCCGCAATGCGTTGTTCGAGCTCACGTGCGGGAGCGCCATCGAGCTGAAGACGTTCGTTGTAGAGCCGGTGTGCCCGCTGGTGGGACACCTCTTCGCGCACGAAGCGAAGCGCCTCTTTGCGCAGCGTGGCGCATTGAGGAGAGCCGTGGTCCAGTGACGAAGCGGCCTGCTCAACCGACTCCACGACGAAGGTTTCGCCGCTTGGAAGCAAAATGGACAGGGCATCGAAGAGTCTCGTTCGGAAGACATCTTCGTTCCATGGCCAACCGGGAGCCGGTGGATTGGGGCCCGTCATGTCAGTCGTCTCATTCGCAACTAGCGCTGCCGTAACGCAAACCCGATGCATTGAGCAGCCCCGCATCGGGCTCCGCCGGTCCCCCAGCGAGCCCCCCGCTTGAGGTGGAGCGCCAAAGGCGCTTTGGGGTTGGATCATGTCAACGCGCCGATGATGCCGGACATGCGTTGCAACCACGCAAGTGGCACACACCGCCACAAAGGCCACAGCCGGGACAGCGGGATGCGCCCGCGAAGGACTACGCCATAGTCCATCGATTGCGCATGCGGGAAATATCCCGGACGCACTGCAACCACCTCGCGGAATCCGCGGCGGTGATAGTAGCGAAGTTGTGGGTCGCGCGGCAGATCTCCACGGCGCTCGTTCACATAGCGCTCCACGTCGACTTTGCGGCACCGCGCGACGGTACGCGCGAGTCCCGGAATCGGCGAGCCCAGGTAGATGTCGCGCCAGCCGTGGCGCAGTGCATGGGGCCAGAAAAATCGGATCAGGCTCCACGATGCACGCGGCTCGATGCTCGTGAGGCTGATGCCGAAAAGACTGCGCGTCGCCTGGTCGTCATGGGGCGCATCCGCCTGCGCGCAGTCGTGCCATCGACGCGCGGCAACCACAGCGCTTGGAAGCATCGGCTTCATGAAGAGAGATGCCAATGCCTCCCCTGTCTTTGCATCGAATGCGCCGACGCACAGTTGAGGATGCCGCCTGATCCGCCGTCGCAGCGCAGCCCCGTCGGCAGCCTGTTCGTCCGTCCAGCATTTCTGCTCGAGGCGGATGAGGGCAGGCACATCATCGAGTCGAAGAAAACGTACGGTGATCGAATGGACGTTGGAATTCCGCATATGAAAGCTGACGAACCTGAATGTGAACAACCCAGGCGCACGACAGTCAGTTCGCCCAGAGAGGAGCACATGTTCGATCGGTATCGTGACTTCCGTGTGACGGACTTCACAGGTGTGCGGGATCGCACCACAGAGCCATCTTCTCGTGCCGAGACATGAGCACGATGACCTGATCCAACGCCACGAGCATCCGCACCGCTACCGCCGGCTGCGTCAGTGATGTTTGATTCGAGTCACGTTCGTACGGCTTTCAATTCCTGGAGCGGGCTGCTGATGGTTTCCACAGGCGTCGGTCGCGCTTTGTCCGAGTTGCTGCAACCTACACGCACCCGAGCGCAGCGATTCCGTTGCGGTCGCAATATTGCAGGGCCCCTGCATAAATGCGCGCAGGAGCCACCCGCTTACAGGGAGGCGCCACTCGCCAAGATGCTGGGGAACGAGTTTGAGTCATCGCCACGATTCAGTGACGCGCCGATGCGGTATCGGCCGCGATTGCGGATGGGTCGTACAACAGCGAGTGGAGCACCGCAGTGCAAACGCCGTTCACCAAGTCGAGTGCAGTGGCGACGTCTTGCGGATCGTCGATCCATACGAGCGAGCTGAGCTGCAGCAGACCTTCCGAGGAAATTCCGAGGTACCAGCCAAACTCGCCCAGAATGAGCGACTGGACCCTGAGCAGCCGGCTCATCTCCGCACCGCTCAGCTCGTCCGCCGACATCGGCAGGAGAGCCTCCGTCCGCACCGCTGGCTGACCCTGCATCACGTGCAGACGGCAGACCAGCCCGGACGGCCCCGTGATCAGCCGCGGCGCGACGATTGCGGTTCCGTCTTCCGCCGGTAGCCCAAGCAAGGTCGCCAATCGTGCAAGGAAGTCGACTTGCTCGTGCGTCAATGAGTCACGTGCGTTAGCCGACCTTCCGTATCGGCTACCCAACGCGGCTTTCGATTTGCTCATCGATCCCTTTCCAGAACAGCGGCGAGCATAGGAAACGCACCGGGAACTGCAACCGCGCAGACGCACGCATGGATGGAATTGCGAAAGTCCGTCCGGGCCCGTCGCTTTTTGACGAATCGCTTCGCATTCGAAGGCTTGCGACCCACGAAGCAAATTAATCATTTCGATGCCCGGTTTACGACGGGCACGGCGTTAAGTGATTTGCGTGCACGTCGGAACACGCACCTCCTGGGAAACTTCGATGGAAACCTGCGCATCCTCTACTCGACACAAGCACCAGTGCGGCTTCACGCTCATCGAGCTGATGATTGCCGTGGCGGTGGTCTCGATCTTGGCTTCGTTGGCACTCCCCTCCTACAGCGCATACGTGACCCGCGCACGCGTCCCGAAAGGACTTGTCGCCCTGACGACGTACTACGCCCGAATGGAGCAGCGCTACCAGGACACGGGCAACTACGGCGTCAACAGCACATGCGCCTTGCCCGGCGACGAGATGGCAAATTTCACTGTGAGTTGCGCAGTCAATAACGACGGCCGCGGATTCGTTGCGACGGCCTCGGGCAGCGGCCCGCTCACAGGCTATGTCTACACGATCGACCAGTTCGGCAACCGCTCGACGGTTGCCCATCCAAAGGGTGCAGTTGCGGGCTGCTGGACAGTGAGGGGTGGAACATGCGACTCCTGAACTCACAGCGGGGCGTCACCTTGATCGAGTCCATGGTCGTTATCTCGATCGCAGGCCTGCTGGCTGCCACTGGCGCTCCAGCGATGGGCGACTACATTCGCAATTCCAGGTTGCGGGAAGCGGGCCACTCGCTGTTGAGCGAAGCCCTTTATGCACAAAGCGAAGCTGTCAAGCGCAACGGTCGTGTGCGCCTGACGGTACGCGGCAGCGCCATCGAAGTGGTAGACCGCTCTGGCAATTCTGAGGTGGTGCTGCACACACGCACCATGCCGGGCGATGTGCACGCTGGCACGACATCGCTTGATTTCGGCAGTCAAGGGCGTCCGGCACCCTTTGGCACTGAGGCAACCGTGAAGTTGTCTCTGTCACAGACAACCTGCTCGGATGCGCTGCGCTGTCCTGCGTTGCGCGTCGAAGCCGGCGGAGCGGTAAGGCTATGCAACGACCAAAACACCTGCAGCTGAAACCTCGCCGCAGCCTACGCGGCACCAGCCTGCTCGACGGTTTGATCTCGCTTGCACTTCTTGCGTTCGGCATGCTTGCGCTGGCGCAATTCCAGGGCCGACTCGTCACGCGCACGACGGACATCCAGAGCAGCCTCACGGCTACCGGTCTCGGTGACGAGCTTCTGAACATGGCCATCGTCGACCCGGACAACGTGGCCTGCTACACCTTGCCGGTCTCGGCAGACTGCCGAAATGACACCGCGCGGTCCATCGTGGACACATGGCGTTCACGTGTCGCCGTGAGGCTGCCCGGCATGACCGATGCGTCCTCGACGCTCGACTCTGCGACGAGACGATTGAAAGTCGTGATCGCATGGACCGACAAGACCACCCACGACCCGCGCCGCCTGGAGGTAGTGTCTGATGCGAGCCCTTGAACTGGCCCGCCGCCATCAGCGCGGCCTCTCGCTCGTCGAATTGATGGTGGGTCTTGTCGTTGCCATGATGGTCGCTCTCGCCGCCGCCTCGGGCGCGATGATGTTCTCGTCGCAACAGCGCCAGGGTGTTGGCACCGCGACAGCAGTGTCGACCGCGACCAACGCACTCGCGGCACTGAAGGAAGACGCAGCGGGCGCAGGGCTCGGCTTCTTCGGCGACACCTCGTACCTATGCAAGACGCTTCGTGTGAGCGTGGGCACTGCCGACCGTTCGCAGGACCACTTCGCGCCGCTGCAGGTCACTCGCAGCGCCTCGGGCGATCAATTAGATCTGGTGTCGGCGGCCGAAGTGGCCAGTGGCGCAAACGTGCTTCTCCAGGCCCCGTCAGACACGAGTTCAGCAAAGCTCGCGACGTACCTCCCAGTTGCTGCCGGACAGGCCGTGCTCCTCGCGCCCGCTCCCGGAGCCATTGACCCGGTGTGCACTGTGCGCACCGTGACCGAGGTCACGCCTGCGACAGCCGACTCACCGTTGAAGCTCAGCTTCGCCTCGTCGGGCGCTCACAACGCCGTCAATTTCTCGTCCGCGACCCAATACCTCATCAAGGACCGCATCGCGCTGCTCGGTGAGTTGCAATGGCATCAATATAGGCTCTCGGGCGAAACGCTCGTGATCGACCAACCCCTCACCGGCGCGTCGTCGGCCACATTGCTGCGCAACGTCGTCGGATTCCGCGTCCAGTACGGGATCGCGGGCGCCAACGGAACGACCATCGAGAGCTGGGAAGACCCGGTGGGTGCTTGGGCGACGCTGTCCCAGTCGAACGTCGCCCAAGTGCGCGCCCTTCGCATAGGTATCACCGCCCGAAGCCAGCAGCCGGAAAAGGCCGACCCCGACGGGCAGTGCCATGCGAGCGACACCAAGCCTTCATTGCTCGGTACCCAGCTCGCTCTTAGCGGCAACTGGCAGTGCTTCCGCTACCGCACGGAAGTGGTGACCGTGCCCCTGCGCAACCTGGTAATGGGAATGCGATGAAACAAGGATGCTTTGAATGCCGCGCCCAACGGGGCATGACGCTGGTCGTCGTGCTGGTTCTGATGGCCGTGATGCTGCTCGGCGGCCTTGCCATGGCGAAGATCACCGAGTCGGGGATGATGGTCTCGGGCAATGTGTCCATCAAGGAGCGCGCCATCCAGGCTTCCGAGGTCGGCGTCAACACTGCATTCCGGCAAATCCAGGCGCTGTCGAGCGAAGACACCAACGTGGGCGACTGGTACTTCGCCAGCATGCAGAACCAGAGTCCTGATGGTCTTCCGGCAAGTGTCGATTGGGACAAGGTTCCAAGCCTCGACGTCGGCACGGCCTCCGGATTCAAGGTGCAGTACGTCGTCGAGCGGCAGTGCACAGTTGCCAAGGTGACCGACCCTGAGTCCCAGTGCCTGCTGAAGCAGGTCGACGACAAGAAGAACCCGTCATCTTCAAAGGCTGGAGAGGAGGCGCTCGATCCGCCGTCAGGCAAGCAGTTCCGAGTCACCGTGCGCGTGTCGGGCGATCGCAATACCTTGACAGTAGTTCAGACGCTCGTCACGCGCGGCTGACGCACCGAAAACACCACGACTCCTGCTGGACCGACCCCATCATGAAAAAGGCCGCCTTGCAACTTCTCGTGTCGTTCACATCCATGTGCGCCCTGATGTTCATCGCCGTGACCAGCAGCGCAACCGATCTCGCGACGAAACCAATTCGCCCCGCAATGCTCACCCAGCCGAACGTCATCTTCGGGCTGGACGATTCAGGATCGATGGAAGCGGAACTGATGGTCTATTCCAACGACGGCGCGTTCTGGTGGGACTACGACAAGTCGGCCGGTTGGGGCATTGACCCAAACCACCCAAACCCCGGGCTGCGCACGACGCGTGCTCCCTGGTTCAATGAGGTCGGCATGCCAACGCGGCAATGGCGTGAGTTCTACTATCTCTTTCCCAACGGAAACAGTGTCGGCGCACGGTACTACCCCGACCGCCAGTACAACGCCTTCGCTGTCTTGCCGACTTCCCAGTTTGCGTGGATGCGCTCGTCCGCATTCAACCCGATCTATTACGACCCGAGCGTGACCTATTCGCCTTGGGCACCCGCGCGGCTTTCAACAGGGCCATATGTCCCTGACCAAGCCGACCCGGCTCGTGCGAAGTCACATCCCTTGATCGGCACCACAACGACGGACCTGACCAAATTCACCGAGGCGAACACCGGCGACAACTTCGTGTTTACGGCCCTGCCGGGGATGCGCGTGCCAGCCGGCTCACAAAAGCGGGCATGCGACCGCGACAACGACAACTGCACCGCGTGGGTCGCTGTCACCCAGGACGAAGACGCCGCATCCGTGGGCGTGACACGCGTGGCGATGCGCTACTTCCCGGCTACCTATTGGGTCAAGGAATCGTGCACGGTACCGTCTAAGCCAAGTGCGTCGAACGATGACTGTGCGACTGCGTACGACGGGTCTACTCTGAAACGCTACGAGATCAAGCCGGGCCGCAGTTTCCCTTCGGGCCGCAGCTACGCCAATGAGATGCAGAACTTTGCGAACTGGTTTCAGTACTACCGCAAGCGCAAGCTCATGATGGCCGCGGCAATGGGAAGCGTGATGGACGGTATCTCGGGCGTGCGGACCGGCCTCATGACAATGAGCAGGAGGCTGCCTCCGACCATGTTCAACACTGATGCAAAGTTGGACACTGACAACGGCCGCCGCCTGATCGGCATGGTGTACGAGAACACAGGCATCGGCAGCACCCCGACGCGCGAACTGCTGGACTCCATCGGCCAGCAATTCCGCCAGAACCGCAGCATTGTTCACAGCGCTTGCCAGAGAAACAATGCGTTCATCCTGACCGACGGTTTCGCCAATTTCACGACCGTGGCGCCGCAACCGTGGGATCCAGGCAAGTCGGCGAGTACCTGGGGCGCGGATGCTCCGTTCCAGACCACGCTCGAAGGCACGCTCGCCGACATTGCGCTGCGCTACTACACCAACAACCTCCGTCCCGATTTCGTGACGGGCGCGCTCCCGATCACGTCACGCGATCCGAACCCGGATCTGCACATGTCCACTTACGCGCTGACATTGGGCGCTCGCGGCATGCTGCTGATGTCGGAAAACACCCCGGTGCCCACGACGCCCGGCGCGTGGCCAGAGCAGAAGGTCGACCACAGCCCGGCGGCACTCGACGATTTGTGGCACGCGACGATCAACGGCCGTGGCAAGATGTACATCGCCGACACACCCACCGAAACCGCTGCGCGCGTTCGTACCGCGCTCGATGACATGCTCAGTCAGTTCGGCGTGCAGACTTCGCTGGCCGTGAGTTCGGTCAATCTGCGACGCGGCGATTCCAAGGCCTACATCGCGAGCTACAACCCTCAAGGCTGGGCGGGCGATGTGACGGCGCGACCGCTCGACAAATCCAATGGTGCAGTCACGACCGATGTCGATCCAATTTGGTCCGCTGCGGGAAAGCTCTCGGCGAGCGACTGGCACAAGCGAACCGTCGTGTCGAGCAACGGAACACGCGGCGTTCCTTTCACGTACGCTGATCTTGGCGCTTCGACGCCGGGCAGCACGGCGGCGATGTTCGACTACGTTCGCGGCAGCCGGGCGGACGAAGGCACGACCTTCCGTAAGCGCACATCTTTGCTCGGCGCCATCTTCAACGCGCAGCCGGTGGTGTCGCGGGAGGACAAAGTGGTCTATGCCGCTTCTGGCGAGGGCATGCTGCATGCGTTCGACACAGACAACGGTGCCGAACTCTGGGCTTACGTTCCTGGTTCCGTTCTGCCTGGCATCGCGGCGAGCACCGCCATCACCGCGACATTCAGCACTCAGCTCGATGGCACCCCGACGCTCTGGCAACTCGACGGCATGCGTCTTCTCGTGGGCGGCCGCGGAGCGCCAGGTCCGGGCTTTTATGCGCTTGACGTGACTCAGCCGCGCGGCTTGAACGAGGCTCAGCTCGCGGGCAAGGTGAAGTGGGAGTTTCCTAACGCGTCCACGCCCGCCGCGTTGAAGGCGACCATCGGCGCGAGCGTGGGCCGGCCCGTGGTGGTCAAGACTCGCTCGCATGGGTGGGTCGCTCTCTTGACCTCGGGATACAACGACAGTGCACGTGACGGCAAAGGCCGCGTATTCATGCTCGACGCACAGAGCGGAGCGCTCTTGCAGACCTTTGTCGCAGACGCAGGTCTCACGGGCCTGTCGACAGGGCTTGCGCAGATCTCGGCGATCAACGAACCCGACGGCTACGTGCGCTATGCCTACGGTGGCGATGAGCATGGAAACCTCTGGCGCTTCAACCTCGATGAAACAGTGGATTCGAAGAATACGAACCGAGTCGCCCAGTTGAAGGCGGGCGCGTCAATCCAGCCCATCACCGCAGCGCCTGAGCTCGTTTTCCTCGGCGGCGAGCGCATCATTTTGGTCGGCACCGGTCGCCTGCTCGGCGCTTCGGACTTCGACGCTTCGGGCACGCAATCGTTCTACGCGATCAAGGACGGCACGGAATTGACGGATGTTCGTTCCAGCCTTGTCGCACGCAGCCTCGTCGCGGCAAGCGCGGGCATCGACCTGAGCGGCAAATCGGTTGACTGGGCGACGTCTCGAGGGTGGTACTTCGATCTTCCCGCCGGACAGCAGGCCAACACAGATCCGAGCGCTGCCTTCGGCGGTGTCGCCTTCACCACCAACATGGCCAGAATGACGCCGTGCAACGAATCATCGGCCGTGTATGTAGTGAACATCTCGACTGGGCTCAAGGTAGATGGAAATAGTGCAGTGATGGTGCCCCTGATCAACCGCATGTCGTCGCGCATCGTGCTCATGACGACAACCGGGACCCTGCCGACGAACCGGACCGTTGGCGACATCACCACCTCGGACGGAAAGGTTGTCCACCACCCAATCGTGCTGCCCGGCACTGTCTTGCCCCGCAAGAACGCGTGGAGGCAACTGCATCGCGATTGATGCTTGATGTGCGATGAATCGATTCATCGCGCATGATTTCTGGAACGTCCGTTGGTGCATCCTTCATGACCTCCAGCCCGGCGATCGACTCGAGGATCGCCGCCGCCAGAGCAGGCGGTGAGCACTACGCTGTCTGTGCCGATTTTCGAGGACGAAGGCGAACGTTGTGGACGGAACGCTCGACAATGCAATGCCGCGTTTAATGGGCTCAGGGCCCGTTCGGGGATAAGTTGTGCATTTGGCCGCCGGCTGCGAGATGCGATGGAAGGCGCAA
>Ga0207678_10005094_pt1 | contig 11781 bp, 12 predicted proteins | sample KBSC63metaG_FD_184319 | JGI IMG/M metagenome (GOLD analysis project Ga0207678, IMG submission 184319) | Corn rhizosphere microbial communities from Kellogg Biological Station, Michigan, USA - KBS C6-3 metaG (SPAdes) (version 2) | ecosystem: Host-associated > Plants > Roots > Rhizosphere > Soil ... | reverse complement strand
TCGACCGTTCGAGTCGATCGACGAGCCGGTCGGTTGCAGCCTCGAACGTCTGGGCCGCCTCGCGGCCGTGGAGGTTGGGGCCTTTCACATGGAGCTCCGCCTCGACGACGTGGTCGTCGGTGATCCGCGGGTTCCGCTCCCGATCGAGGACGACCTCGACGAGCGTCGACTCGTGGAGGCGCTTGCCGAGCTTTGCGAACTTCGCCTCCACGTAGCTCCGGACATCGTCGCTCACGTGTCCACGCCGCACGGTGACCTGGAGTCGCATGGCACCTCCTCGTCGTCTGTCCAGTACGCCAACGCTAGCGCACGGCCCGCGCCAGGCAAACGACCTCGACCGACCGAGCTCCTGCCCGCCGCAGGGTCGTCGCGCAGGCGGCCGCGGTCGCCCCCGTCGTGTAGACGTCGTCGACGAGGACGAGCCTCCCGAGCGCCTCGCGGCGCGCGGCGAAGAGATCACGGACGTTCGCCCGGCGATCGGCCCGCGAAAGCCCTGCCTGCCGCGACGACGGTCCGCTGCGGGCGAGGAGCCGCACGACGGGCAGGCCCCAGCGGTCGGCGAGCGCGTGGGCGAGCCGGGCCACCGGAACGTGTCCGCGGTCGCGGCCACGCTCCCTGTCTCCGGGCACGAACGTGACCGCATCGACGAACGGCGGGGCGACGACCTCCTCGACGAGCGCCGCGAACGGCTCGACGAGGTCGCGACGCCCTCGTTCCTTCCACGCCGAGACGAGCGGCCTTGTCACTCCGTCGTAGACGATCGCGGCCCGCGCCGTCGTGAAGCCGAGCCTCCGCCCCGTGCATTCGACGCAGCGCCGCACCGGCCATGCGCCGGGGCAGCCGCATCGCTCGCACACCGGCGGCCCGATCCGGACGACCGACGCGAGGCACCTCTCGCAGAGCGCGTCTCCGGGGACGCCGCATCCCGCGCAGCGTGTCGGCAGCACCAGCCCGAGCAGGCCCATGACCCGACGCTAGGTGGAGACGTGTGACGGCTCTGTGCCGTGTTCGTGCCGAATCTGTCACTCGAGCACCGATGCGGCAAGCATCGTGCGGAGAGCGGGTTGCACGCGCCGGAGGTCCTCGGGCTCTTTGATCGGGAAGAACCGGCCGCGATCGCCCGCGCGCGGGACCTCGACGAAGGTCGCGTCGAGCTCCCACGCGACCTGGTGGTACAGCCGTTCGAGCTGCACCGCCGCCCGCCCGTCGACCGACTTCCGGACGTACAGCCACTCCAGGTCGAACGGGCGGTCGATCGCGTCGAGAGCGAACGTCGTCGTGTTCGTGTTGAAGACGGTGATCCGGTCCTGGTCGAAGGAGGCTGGGAACTGAGGGCCTTCGAGCAGCCCGAGCCGGCCGTCGACGCGGGCCGGCGCGCCACCCATGTCGCCCTCCTTGCGCGCGACCTCGGCGGTCATCGGCCGTCCGGCGAGCACGTGTGCGCCGAGGACAACGGGATCGAGCCGCGCGCCGAGGTTGTCGACGTTCGACACCGCGACGTGCTCGACCCCGTGCTCACGCAGCGACGCGAGGGTGCCCGAGCGGCGGAGCGCGTCGAGCAGGTCGCCGTGCCCGGGCGCGTAGAGCGAGGGTCGGCCGCCGTCCAGGAAGAGCTCGCCGTCCTCGGTCAGTCGCAGCGAGACGAACTGCGAGAACCACAGCGGCTCGGGCACGCCGAGGCCGCTGACGTGGACACGCGTCTCGTCCTCGGTCTGGAAGCTCGTCATCAGCGCGACGGGTATCTCGACGCCGAGGGCCTCGGCGAGCCGGGCGGTCTCGCCGAGCTTCCAGGAGAGGAAGCTGCGACCGTCCACCGCCTCGACCGCCCCCTTGACGACACCGCCGAAGCGCGTCGCCATCCCGCCGGCGAGCACGACCTGGGCGACGCCGCGGGCCCGGAGCACCTCGATTCCCGCCGCGCGCGCACCATTCCAGTCGTCGGAGCCGGGCTCCGGGAGGAGCACGACGTCGTCTTCGCGGGGCGGCTCGACCGTGCCGCGCGCGACGTTCGATTCGGCCGAAAGCTTGCCCGACGCGACCTTCCCCCGCAGCGTCTCGAACGTCCGCGGGTCGAACCCGAAGCGCTCGAGCACCGTTCGCGTGCCCGCGTCGACCTCGTCGAGGATCATCGCGCGGCGGCAGTCTCGCGAGGGAGAGACTCCGCGTACGGCGCCCGGTGCACGCCGCGCTCGGTCACGATCGCGGAGACGAGCTCTGCCGGCGTGACGTCGAAGGCGGGATTCCGGGCTGCGAAGCGCTGCGTCACCTCGCCGGGGTCACGCTCCTCGATCGGGATCTCGTCACCGGTCGCGGCGGCGGGATCGAGGGTCGAGGTCGGAGCGACGACCACGAGCGGGAGGCCGTGGTGCCGCGCGAGAACGGCGAGCGAGTACGTGCCGATCTTGTTCGCCGTGTCGCCGTTCGCAGCGATGCGGTCGGCGCCGGTCACCACGACGTCGACCTCGCCTCGCGCCATCAGCGACGCAGCCGCACCGTCCACGATCACCGCGTGCGGGATCCCGAGCTGCTCGAGCTCCCAGGCGGTGAGCCTCGCGCCCTGGAGGAGCGGTCGCGTCTCGTCGACCCAGACCTGCGCAACGAGCCCTGCTTCGTAGGCGGCCCGGATCGCGCCGACCGCGGTTCCGTAGCCGCCGGTCGCCAGGCCGCCCGCGTTGCAGTGGGTCAGCACGCGTGCGCCGGCCGGAAACAGCTCGACGGCGTGCTCGCCCATCCGCCGGCAGCGCTCGACCTCGTCGACGTGGATGCGCTCGGCGCGCTCGCGCGTGGGGTCGTCGCGCATCGCCTCGAGCGCCCAGCGGAGGTTGACCGCCGTCGGCCGCGAGGCCGCGAGCGTCTCGAATGCGATGTCGAGGTCGTCGCCACGCTCGGCCGCGAGCGCCATGCCGTACGCGGCGGCGACCCCGATCGCAGGCGCCCCGCGCACGGCGAGCACCCGGATCGCCTCGGCGAGCTCGGGCGCGGTGGAGCAGCGAAGGTCGGCCTCCTCGCCGGGAAGCAACCGCTGGTCGAGGACGACGACGGCGTCATCCTCGAGCCGGACGATCCGATGCGGTTCTAGCTCGGACATGCGTGGGGGCGAGACTAGCCTCGCCCCCACGCGTGCCGCATGCCTCTGGTGTCCGACTCGAAGTCGGACACCACGCCCTCAAGTCCCTTCGTCCCAGCTTGCGAGGTACGCGGCCTGTTCCTCCGTCAACTCGTCGATTGCAACGCCCATCGTCGCGAGCTTGAGGCGCGCGATCTCGTCGTCGATCTCCTTCGGCACGTCGTAGACCGTCCGCTCGAGCGACGCGGCGTTCGTGATCACGTGCTCGGCCGCGAGCGCCTGGTTGGCGAACGACATGTCCATCACCTGCGCGGGATGCCCCTCCGCGGCCGCGAGGTTGACGAGTCTGCCCTCCGCCAGGAGGTACACCTTGCGGCCGTTCGTCAGCGTGAACTCCTCGACGAGCTGACGAGCCTCGCGCGTCTCGGTGGCGAGCGAGCGGAGCGCCGGGATGTCGATCTCGACGTTGAAGTGCCCGGTGTTCGCCAGGATCGCGCCGTCCTTCAGGCGCTCGATGTTGTCGCGGGAGATCACGTGCTTGTCGCCTGTCGCGGTGACGAAGATGTCGCCGATCTCGGCGGCCTGCGACATCGGCATCACCTGGAAGCCGTCCATCACGGCCTCGAGCGCCTTCATCGCGTCGACCTCGGTGACGACGACGTGCGCGCCGTGCCCCTTTGCCCGCATCGCGACGCCGCGCCCGCACCAGCCGTACCCGGCGATGACGAACGTGCGACCTGCGAGCAGGATGTTCGTCGCGCGGATGATCCCGTCGATCGTCGACTGGCCCGTCCCGTAGCGGTTGTCGAACAGATGCTTGGTCTTCGCCTCGTTGACGGCGATCACCGGGAAGCCCAGCTTGCCGTCGCGCTCGAGCGCGCGGAGCCGGATCACGCCCGTGGTCGTCTCCTCCGTGCCGGCGATCACGTCTCCGAGCTGCTCGCGCCGGGCCGAGTGGAGGATCCCGATCACGTCGGCGCCGTCGTCCATCGTCACGTGAGGGCGATGGTCGATCGCGGCCTCGAGGTGCGCGTAGTACGTGTCGTGGTCCTCGCCCTTGATCGCGAAGGTCCCGATCCCGTACTCCGCGACGAGCGCCGCCGCGACGTCGTCCTGGGTCGAGAGCGGGTTCGACGCGCAGAGGACGACATCCGCCCCGCCCGCCTTCAGCGTCCGCATCAGGTTCGCGGTCTCGGTCGTGACGTGGAGGCATGCCGACACGCGGTAGCCGCCGAGCGGCTGCTCGCGCTCGAAGCGCTCGCGGATCGCGGCGAGCACCGGCATCTGCCGGTCGGCCCACTCGATCCGACGCACGCCTTCCGGCGCGAGCGCGAGGTCCTTGACGTCGTGCTTGGTGGTCGTGGCCATCGTTCCTCTCTCTGTTGTCGTATCAGGCTACGAGAAGCTGTTCGTGCTTGCGCTGCTCCCAGGCAATCCAGTCGGCCTCGCTCGCTCCCTCGGCCGGGACGGTCGCACCGTCCAGCCAGGCTTCGACCGCGGTCCGCAGCTTCGGGTCGCGCCGCAGCCGGACGACGAACGCCACGTCGTCGAGCTCGACGTCGTAGCGCCGCCGCAGCTCGGCGAGCCCGCGGAGGAGCTCCAGGTCGGTGTCGCCGTAGCGCCGGTAGCCCGACGCGCTTCGCTCCGGGACGACGAGCCCGGTGGACTCGAGGTAGCGGAGCATCCGCGGCGACCAGCCGGTGCGGTCGGCGGCCTGGCTGACGGTGAAGGTCGGCAACGCGGCCGAACCTTACCACAGTCTTGTCAAGGTACGGCGTGGATCAGGTCGCGTGGCGCATCCAGACGTTCGGCTCGACGTAGATGCCGCGGCCGTCTTCGACGCGCACCGGGACGAGCCCGCCCGGGACGAGATAGTCCCCGTCGTCGGGGAAGGCGAGCCCCGTCCAGTCCTCCCACTCCCCGACGCCGCCCTCGATCCGCATCGACGCCGGGCAGACCTCGAGGAGCTCGGCGCCCAGCTTCGCGTGCACCCGCAGCCAGGGATCGAAGGGGAGGCCGTCGTCCCGCGTCCACCTGGCGTACCGCTCCATCGGGATGAGCGGGTAGCGCTCCTTCCACGTCGGGCGGACCGGCGCGACGAGCGCCGCATAGCCGTGCGCGCGGGCGAGGCCGCGCATCGCCTCGACGAGCTTCGTCGAGAGACCCTCGCCCTGGCGGCCACGGTCGACCACGGCGACCATCGCGGAGAGCACGTCGGGCTCCGGCCGTCGGCCCTCGCCGAACCACGACTCGAGCATGTCGTCGACCCCGCCAGGCAGGCCCTCGGCCGTCCGCGCCGGCATCGTGCGCGCATGGCCGACAACGGCGTCGCGCTCTTCGTCCCACAGCACGAGCTGCAACTCGGGTAGCTCGGGGCGCAGGAGTTGCCAGTAGCGCAGGGCGACCGCACCGTGGCCCATGAACGACGCCATGGTGTCCTCGACCTCACCCGTGCGTGCGGCGAGATCGGGGCGTTCGGCGTACGTGAAGGTGTGGACGGCAGGACCGCTCAGGGTGCCGACGTTCCTTCACGCCCGTACCGGTCCTCGAGCCGGACGACGTCGTCGAGATGCGGCGTGGAGACCTCGACGACGAGCGTGTCCTCGATCGCGGTCACGCGGTGCACGGTGCGTGGGCGGTAGCGGAAGACGTCGTCGGGCCCGATCTCGATCGTCTCGAGATCTCCTCCGACGTCGCCCAGTTCGAGCGAGGCGCGGCCCTGCTGGACGAGCCACGACTCGTCCTTGACCTCGTGGTACTGCAGGCTGAGCGACTGGCCGGCGCGGACGAAGAGGAGCTTGCCGACGTAGTCCTCCGTCTCGGCCCAGACGAGCTCCCAGCCCCAGGGCTTCTCGACCCGGCGCGGCTCGACCGCGAAGCGGCTCTTCACGCGAGCCACTCCCGATGGGCGGAGACGTACTCGTCGGCGCGACGGAGCTCCTTCGGTGTGTTCACCGTCAACCACAGGCCCGTGTGCCGGAAGGCGTGCAACTTGCCCTCGCCGGCGAGCTCGGGGAATGCCGTGCTCTCGTGGTCGCCCTTCTCGGGGAAGCGCCCGAGCGCCTCCTCGGACAGGACGTAGATCCCGCAGTTCACCCAGTACGGGACGCGGGAGACCTCGTGGAACCCCGTGACGACGTCGTCGTCGGTCAGCTCGACCTGGCCGAACTGGGACGGAGGCTGCGCGACGGTGACGGTCGCCGCGGCGCCCGTCGAGCGATGCCGCTCGAGCAGCGCACCGAACGCGACGTCGACGAGCTCGTCGCCGTTCATCGCGAGCACGTCGCCGTCCTCGCGGCGGAAGCCGGCCGCGTAGCGGATCCCGCCTCCGCGCCCGAGCCGCTCGGGCTCGCCCGCGCAGACGAGCTCGACGCCCACCTCGCCGAGCCCCTCGACGAACACGTCCTCCTGCCCCCCGAAGCAGCTGACGATGACGCGGTCGACACCTGCCTGTGCGAGCCGGCCGATCTGCCACGCCAGCAGCGGTCGACCGCCCACCTCGACGAGCGATTTCGGTAGCCCCCCGGCGGCATCGCCCAGCCGCTCCGCCTTGCCGCCCGCGAGGACGATCGCCTCCATCAGCGCTCGGCGGCGGCCGCGCGGCCGATGCCGTCGTACGTGAAGCCTGCCGCGCGCATCGTCTCGGGGTCGAGCATGTTGCGACCGTCGACGAAGAACGGCGTGCGCATGCCCGCCGCCACCGCCGCCCAGTCGACGTCTGCCAGCTCGGGCCATTCGGTGACGAGCACGGCGGCGTCGGCGCCACGGACGGCGTCGTCGACCGTCGCGACCTGCTCGACGCCGTGCAGGCCATCGGCGTGCGCGACCGGGTCCCACGCGACGACGTCGGCACCCTCGGCGAGCAGCCTGCCGGCGAGCACGAAGGCGGGCGCCTCGCGGGTGTCGTCCGTGTTCGGCTTGAACGCGAGGCCGAGCAGCGCGATGCGCTTCCCGCGCAGCGATCCGAGCACCTGCGTCAGCTTCCCGATCACCCGCCGCTTCTGGAGCTCGTTCACCTCGATCACGGCGTTCAGCACCTGGAAGTGGTACCCGGAGTTCGCGGCCAGCTGCTTCAGGGCGAGCGAGTCCTTCGGGAAGCAGCTGCCGCCGAAACCGACACCCGCGCGGAGGAAGCTCTTGCCGATCCGCCGGTCGTGCCCGATACCCTCCGCCACCTTGACGACATCGGCGCCGGTCGCCTCGCAGACATTGGCGATCTCGTTGATGAACGAGATGCGCGTCATCAGCGCCGCGTTCGCGGCCAGCTTGATCATCTCGGCCGAGGCCACGTCGGATCGCACGACCGGCGCGTCGATGCCCCGGTGGAGCGCCTCGACCGCGTCGCCGTCGGCCTCGTCGAAGGCCCCGACGACGATCCGGTCGGGCTCCATGAAGTCCCTGACCGCGGTGCCCTCGGCGGTGAACTCCGGGTTGGAGACGTAGCCGACGTGACCGAGCCCGCGCGCGTCGAGGCGGTGCCGGACCTTCTCACCGGTCCCGACGGGCACGGTCGACTTCATCGCGACCACGACCCGGTGGTCGACCGCAGGCAGCTCGTCGATCACCGTCCAGACGGCGGAGAGATCCGCGTCGCCCGAGTAGGTCGGTGGCGTGCCGACCGCGACGTACACGAACTCGGCGCCGTCGATCGCCTCGGTCACGTCCAGGGTGAACGACAGCCGTTCCCGGTTGCGCGCGAGCAGCTCGTCGAGACCCGGCTCGAAGATCGGCACCTCGCCGCGGCGAAGGGTCTCGATCCGCTCGGGGATCACGTCCCTCACCGCGACGCGGTGCCCGAGCTCCGCGAAGCACGCGCCCGTGACGAGCCCGACGTACCCCGCGCCGAAGACGGCGATGCGCTTTCGCTGGTCGGCCATGTCGGGCCGCACGATAGTCGCTTCTGCCGCTACGACTTCGCGACCGTCGCGAGCGGCCGGAGGCCCTTCGCAATCGCGATCATCGTCTCGTTCGAGAGCCGGTCGAGCAGTGTGTTGACGACCCAGTACGTCGCGCCGTCGGTGTTGAGCACGACCATGTGCAGGTGCGGGCCGTTGTAGTAGAGCTCGTACCGGCGGCCGCCGATCTTCCGGACGAAGTTGCGGCCCGCCAGCACCGGCGCGTCCTTCCAGTCGGTCATCTGGACGCCCCAGTACTGGTTGTCGCCGACGCGGTACGTCAGCCGCACCGCCGAGTGCTCCTTGTCCGGATCGATCTTGTAGACGCGGATCGGCATCTCGGAGTCGATCCAGGACGAGCGCTCGATCCGCGTCGGCACCATCAGCGGGAAGTCGATCTGGTTCCGGTAGCGGCGCAGGAGGTCGACGGCCGCGCTCGCGCCCGACACGACGTTCGCGGGCTGGCGCTGCGGCGTCTGATCGATCGGGGCCGACGCGAGGCGCCCGTGGAAGGTCTGGCCGAGGACGACGACGAGCATCGAGCCGTTCGAGAGCCTGCGGATCTTGGGGACGAGCTTCACGGCGTCCGCCGAGCCGAACAGCGCCGCGAGCTTCTTCGCTGCGGGCTTCGCGCCGGTCACCTTGGGGTTGAAGTAGACCTGGGTGCGGAAGTAGTCGTAGCTCGGCGCGTCGGCGCGAAGGCCGTTCGACGGCTCGGTCATCCGGTAGCCACGCTGCGAGAGGATGTAGCTCGCGCTCGAGGCGGCGCCCTCGACGCCGTTTCCGTTCAGGACGAGCACGCTCGTCTCCTTCGGGGACGGCGTCTTCACCTTCACCTTCTCACCGAGCGCGATCGCCGTCGCCTTCTCCGGCGAGCTGACGTCCGGGTCACGGAACTCGCGCACGGCCCGCTGGAGGTTCTCCGGTGCGGTCGTCAGGTCGGCGAACCCCTCGAGCCCGTCGATGCGGGCTTGGAACACGTGTCCCGGCGGCAGCGAATAGGCGAGCGCCGCGTACCGCAGCACGGTCTTCGCGCTGACGTCCTTCCCGCCGCCCTGGCCGACCTCGACGTTGGACGTGATCACCTTGATCACCTGCGGCAGCTTCGTGAGCGAGACGGAGTGCTCGATCTGGTCCTTGAACGAGCGCACGAACAGCTGCTGGCGGGCGGTGCGGTAGATGTCCGAGTCCGTGTGGCGGAAGCGGACGAAGTCGAGCGCCCGCGTCCCGTTCATGCGCTGGTACCCGGGCTGGAGGTTGATCTTCGCATAGCCGCTCGGGCCGCCGTGGTCGTTGTAGTAGCGGCGGTCGATGTCGAGCCAGACCCCGCCGAGCTTGTCGACGAGCTGACGGAACCCGCGGAAGTTGATGGTGATGATGTAGTTGATCGGCAGGCCCGTCAGGGCGCGGACGGTGCGCAGAGACCCGACGGCGCCGCACGTCGCGTACGCCGCGTTGATCTTCGCCGTGAAGGGCGTGTGGCCCGGGCAGTCGATCGGCACGTTGAGGTCACGCGGGAACGAGAGCAGCGAGATCGTCTTCTCGCCCGGGTCGGCGCGCACGAGCATGAGCGTGTCCGAGCGGGACGGCGTGTTCTTGCCCTCGTCCGCACGGTGGTCGTAGCCGAGCACGAGCGCCGTCGCCGGCTCGCCCGGGAGCGCGATCTCGAGCGACTTGAGCGCCTTCTTCACCTCGTCCGACCGCGGTGCGACGGAGGCGACCGTCTCGTGGAGGTAGAGGTACGCGCCGCCCGCGGTGCCGCCGACGAGGACGGCGAGCACGAGCGCCGACCACCCAAGGACCGCAAGCGCCAGCGAGCGGCCGCTGCGCGCGGCGGGCGGCGGCTGGCGGTAGACGGTAACCGGCCCGACGGGCGCCGGTGGCATCGCGGCCCGCCCGTTGCCGTTCAACGTCGCGCCGCGGCCGACTCCTCTCTTCAGTGTCGTTCGCATGGGAAGCAGGGCGCCGTGCGCCCGAGCGCTGAACGGTAGCCAACTGCCCGGAGGGACTCGTTTAGGCGTTCGAGAAGACGGCCGCGAGTTGCTCGGCGAGGAAGGCGATCTCCTCGGGCGTCCCCGCCGTGATGCGGAGCGCCGTGGGAGCGCCGAACGACCCCATCGGCCGGACGATCACGCCGCGGCGCAGGAGCGACTGGTTCAGCGCCTCCGCGTCCTCTCCGACGTCGACGTAGAGAAAGTTGCCGACGGCCGGCGCGATCGGGTCGAAGCCGTGCGCGCGCAGGACGGCCTCGAGCGCGGCCATCGCCTCGCGGTTGACCGCCCGACGGCGGACGAGCTCGGCGTCACCGTCGAGGCTCGCGAGGGCAGCCTCCTGCGCGGGCGTCGTCACGTCGAACGCGCGCTGCACCTTGCGCATCGCCGTGATCACCTCGGCAGGGCCGACGCCGTACCCGATGCGCAGCCCGGCGAGACCGTAGATCTTGGAGAACGTCCGCAGGACGAGGACGCGGCGACCCTGCTTGGCCGTCTCCTCGATCGCGTCGAGGAAGTCTGGGTCGTCCACGTAGTGGAAGTACGCGTCGTCCACGACCGTCAGCACGTGCTCCGGCGCCGCGTCCAGGAAGCGCAGCACGTCGGCACGTGAGGTCATCGTCCCGGTGGGGTTGTTCACGGTCGGGAGGAACGCAAGCTTCGTGCGGTCCGTGACGGCGCCGAGGAGCGCGTCCACCTCGACGCGCCCGTGCTCGAGCGGGATGCGAGCCGTCGTCGCCCCCGCCTTCAGCGGATCGAGGACGTAGCTCGGGAACGAGGGCCACGGCGTGACGATCTCGTCGCCCTTGTCGAGTGTCGCCTGGCACGCGTAGCCGATCACGGCGTCGGCGCCCGCCGCGACGACCACCTCGCCGAAATCGACGCCGTGTCGTGCGGACAGCTCCTCGCGGAGCCGGTAGCAGCCGCCGTCCGGGTAGCGATTCGATTCGGCGAGCGCGCGCTCGACCGCCTCGATCGCCTCGGGGAAGGGACCGAACGGGCCTTCGTTCGACGCGAGCTTGACGACGTGCTCGAGACCGAGCTCGCGCTGGACGGTCTCGACAGGCCTGCCGGGCTCGTACGGGACGAGCCCGTCGAGGGTCGAGCGGACGACGCCCGGCCCCGGCCCGGCGATCGGCGTCACGCGGCAGCTGGGCCCGGCTCCGGCTCGGCCGGAGCCCCCGGCGTGTCCGGGAAGGGCGGCACGTCGGGGAAGGGCGGCACGTCGGCCAGCGCGGGCGCCTCCGAAGGCTCCCCGCTCGAGAGCAGCTTCCGGGCGGCGACGAGCCCCGCCGCGAGCAGCCCGACGAGGAGAACCGCGCCGAGCACGGCGCGGACCCGCCCGCGCTGCGCCGTTGCCGCCGCCGTCGCGCCGACGCCCGCGACGGCACCCGCGGCGCGCCTGCGGATCTGGCGTCGGACGATCCACCAGCCGATCGCCCAGAGAATCGTGTTGCGGCGATGCTTCACGGGTCGAGCCTACCTCCGCCGCGGCGGTAGGTGGATGGCGCGGCCGAGCGCGACGAGCCCTGCCTCCTTGATCGCCTCCGAGAGCGTCGGATGCGGCGCGATGCCGTCCGCGACCGTCTCGACCGTCGACTCGGCGTCGATCGCGACGACGCCCGCCTCGACCATGTCGGTCACGTGCGGGCCGACCATCACGAGCCCGAGCAGCTCGCCGTAGCGCGTCTCGTGGATCGACTTCACCCAACCGACCGTCTCGTTCTGCATCACGGCGCGCGCGTTGGCCGGCCACGGGAACGACCCGACCGCGACGTCGTCGCCGTACTGCTCGCGCGCCTCCGCCTCCGTCAGGCCGACCGCGGCA
>Ga0207678_10005092_pt1 | contig 11783 bp, 9 predicted proteins | sample KBSC63metaG_FD_184319 | JGI IMG/M metagenome (GOLD analysis project Ga0207678, IMG submission 184319) | Corn rhizosphere microbial communities from Kellogg Biological Station, Michigan, USA - KBS C6-3 metaG (SPAdes) (version 2) | ecosystem: Host-associated > Plants > Roots > Rhizosphere > Soil ... | reverse complement strand
CGATGGGGGAGCAAACCGCACGCTGGGACCTGGCGATCGCCGGCGATCAGCCTCCGTTGCGGCCGTTGCGCCCGCAGGTGCTGTACCAGGCGCCGCTGCCGCCTCACCGCCAGCGTGCCCTCGCCGCAAGCACGGCTTCAGCTCGTCGTGACCACCGACGATGACGACCCGGTGGCGGTGACCCATGCCGACCCCAGGGGCGGAACCCGCACCGTCAGGCACGCCGCGCTCGCTAGGGTCGAGCTGACCGTGCGCCGGCCGGGCCATGGCGGGCTCACCCTGTCCAGCCGCCACGGCGCCTACGAGTACGGCACCCGCGAGCCCATGCCCGGGATCACCCCCCGGCCGCTGCCCGAGGGCTGAGCTCCGCATCGGCATCGGCATCGGCATCGGTGTCGGTGTCGGGGTCGGGGTCGGCGGAGTCGCGCGCCTGCAGCCGCTCGCCCAGCACGACCTTGAGTCCGGCCGCGATCGGGATGGCCATGAGGGCGCCGATCAGGCCCAGGACCGTTCCGCCGATCAGGCCGGACAGCAGCACCGCGGGCGCGCTCAGGCTGACCGTGGAGTGCAGGATGCGCGGCGCGATCCAGTAGTTTTCCACCTGCTGGTAGAGCACGAAGAAGATGGCCACGATCACCGTGGTCGGCCAGAGTTCGGTGGTGAGCAGCGCGGCCAGCACGCAGATCACCGCGCCCAGCGTCGCCCCGATCGTCGGGATCAGGTCGCACACCGCGACCACGAACGCCAGCGGCACCGCGAACGGTACCCCGAGTATGGCGAAGAGAGCGAACGAGGCCAGCCCGGCGGCCAGGGAGATCAGCAGGTTGCCGATCATGTAGGAGCCGACCTTGTCCACCATTACGTCGGCGACGCGGCCGGCCCGCGCGCGGTGGGCCTTCGGGAACACCCGCATGGCATTGTGCCGCAGCCGGGGCATGTCGGCCATGAAGTAGATGGCGAACACCACCACCGTCAGCGTGTCGAACACCGCGCCGAACAGGCGGCGGACGAACCCCAGCGCGCCGCCGCCCAGCTTGCCCGGCAGGCTCGTGAGCAGGTCCTCGACCTTGGTGGTCAGGTGGTAGCGGTCGGTCAGCTGGCGGAAACGGGCCGAACGGTCGGACAGGCTCGCGATGTAACCGGGAAAGTCGCGCACCAGGGCCTCGAACTGGTGGACCATCGCCGGGATGACCGAGACCAGGAACGCCGCCGTCAGGCCGCCCGCGATCAGGAAGATGATCAGCACGGCCAGGCCGCGGCGCATGCCCCGGCGGGTCAGCATGCGCACCGCCGGGTCCAGGCTGACCGCGATGAACAACGCGATGAGCACCCGGATCAGCAGCGCACGGGTGGTGTAGACCGCGACGGTCGCGGCGGCCACCGCGAGGACGCCGAGGCTCGCGTACAAACCCCAGCGGAACATCACCCCCGGGTGCGCGTCGGCTCTTCGGCTCCCGGGCGCGGGCGGAGGATTCTCCTGATGCGGCGTCTCGTCCTCGGCCATCGAGCCCACCTCGGTCAGCGCAGGCTAGCAACGCTCGCCGCCGCCAGCTCCCTGCCTCAACAAACCAGCATCGGCGTGCAGGCACCGGGGAGAACTTGTGTAGATGACATGGAGGTCCGTGCCGCCTGGATACGGCCGGCGCGTACAGTCCTACGTGAATGTCACCCGAACACATGTCGAGGCGCTATGACCATGTTCACGAGCGTGCTGGCACCGCTGCGGCCTGCCGCCCGCATCTTCACGGGATCCACGTACGTCCTGCTCGGCTTCGACGCCCTGCGGGCCCCCGGCGCGCGCGTCGAGCAGGCCGGCCCGGTGCTGGCCGCGGTCCGCAAGGCGGTTCCGCTGCCCGAGGACGACGAGCTGGTGGTGCGGGCGAACGCCGCCGTGCAGGTCCTGTGCGGCGCGCTGCTGATGGCGGGGCGCGCTCCGCGGCTGGCCTCGCTGGCCCTGGCCGGCTCGCTGATCCCCACGACCCTGGCCGGGCATTCGTACTGGGCGATCGAGGATCCGGACGTCCGCAAGATCCAGCGGATCCAGTTCCACAAGAACCTCGCCATGATCGGCGGGCTGCTCTTCTCCGCGCTCGACGAGCCCCGCACCCCTCCGAAGTAGCCAGGGGAGGCGTGGTGCATGGCTGGTAAGCGCGGCGCGCTGGCCCGGCTGGATCTCAGCCTGGAACTCACCCCGAGCGAAGAGCAGGCCCGCCTGGTCACCGCTCAGGAGCGGCTGTTGCAGCTGAGGCTGGTGCTGGGCGGCCTGATCGGGCGCGATCCGCGGATCGGGCCGCCGGTCTGCGTGGTCTTCGAGGGCTGGGACGCCTCCGGCAAGGGCGGTGCGATCAAGCGGCTCGTCGCGCCGCTGGACCCGCGGCACGTCCGGGTCGCCCAGTTCGGCGCGCCCAGCTACGACGAGAAACGGCACCACTTCCTGTGGCGGTTCTGGCCGGTGCTGCCCGGCTGGGGCGGCATGGCCGTGCTGGACCGGTCCTGGTACGGCCGCGTCCTGGTCGAACGGGTCGAGGGATTCGCCACCGAGGAGCAGTGGCGGCGCGCCTACGCAGAGATCGTCGAGTTCGAGCGGACGCTGGCCGCCGAAGGCATGATCATGATCAAGTTCTGGATGCACCTGTCGTCCGCCGAGCAGCTGCGGCGGTTCAAGGCGCGCGAGCAGGATCCGCTGAAGACGTGGAAGCTGACCGCGGAAGACTGGCGCAATCGCGGCAAGCGGCGCCTTTACAAGGCGGCCGTCGAGGACATGCTCGACCGGACCGACCACGCCGCCGCACCCTGGGTCCTGGTCGAGGCCGAAGACAAGCGCTGGGCCAGGGTCAAGGTCGTCGAATCGGTCGTCGCGGCCATCGAGTCCGGCATGGCCGCCCGGAACATTCCGATCCCGCCCCCGCCCCCGCCGTGACCGCCACCTCCGCCCGCATGCCCCTTGGGTAACCTGCGGAATATGGGACCTGAAGAGTTCCGGGCCGCCGGGCACGAGCTGATCGACTGGATCGCGGACTACCGCGCCCGGATCCCGGAACTGCCGGTGCAAGCGCAAACGAAACCAGGCGAGGTCGCCGGGAAGCTGCCGCGCTACGCCCCCGAGGAGGCCGAACCCTTCTCCCGCCTCCTAGCCGACCTCGAATCCATCGTGGTCCCGGGCGTGACCCAGGTTCAGCACCCGCGTTACTTCGGCTGGTTCCCGGCCAACGCGACCCTCAGCTCTGCCCTGGGCGACCTGGCCAGCGCCGGGATCGGCGCGCTCGGCATCACCTGGCAGTCCGCCCCGGCGCTGACCGAGGTCGAGGAGGTCGTGGTCGAGTGGCTGCGCGAGCTGACCGCGCTGCCGCCGTCGTGGCGGGGCGTCATCCAGGACACCGCGTCCACCGCGTGCCTGGTCGCCCTGCTCGTCGCGCGTGAGCGCGCGACGGACTACTCCGAGGTGCGCGGCGGGCTGCAGGCCGAGAGCGCGCCGCTGACCGTTTACACCACCGAGCACGCGCACTCCTCGGTCGTGAAGGCGGTGGCCCTGGCCGGTTTCGGCCGGGACAACCTCAGGCTGGTCGCCGTCGACCCGCACAACTACGCGATGCGCCCGGACGCGCTGGCTCGGGCCCTCGAAGAAGACGTCAAAGCCGGGCGCCGCCCGGCCGCCGTCGTGGTCAGCGTCGGCACCACCGGGACCACGGCCGTGGACCCGCTGGCCGAGATCGTCCCGTTGGCCCAGCGGTACGGGATGTGGGTGCACATCGACGCGGCCATGGCCGGTTCGGCGCTGCTGCTGCCGGAGATGCGCTGGCTGATCGACGGCATCGAAGGCGCGGACTCGCTGAACTGGAACCCGCACAAGTGGCTGGGGACCCTGGGGGACTGCTCGCTGCTCTACGTCGCGGACCCGGCCTACCTGATCCGGGTCATGTCGACCAACCCGTCCTACCTCCGGTCCGCGGTCGATGGCGAGGTGACCCAGTACAGGGACTGGGGCATCCCGCTCGGCCGCCGGTTCCGCGCGCTCAAGCTCTGGTTCCAGCTGCGGCTGGACGGGGTCGAGGCTATCCGGGCCCGGCTGCGCCGGGACCTGGACAACGCCCGCTGGCTCGCCGGGCAGGTCGAGGCCGCCCCCGGCTGGCGGGTCCTCGCCCCGGTCGTCCTGCAGACCGTCGTGCTCAGGCACGAACCCGCCGGGCTGGACACCGACGGGCTGAACGCGCACACGCTCGCGTGGGCGGACGCGGTCAACACCTCGGGCGCGGCCCTGGTCACCCCGACGCTGCTGGACGGCGTGTGGTCGGTACGGGTCTCGATCGGGGCCGAGAATACCGAACGGTCCGACGTCGAGCACCTCTGGCGCCTCCTGCAGCACGCGGCCGAAGCCGCCGAGGCAGGCTAGACGAGCCGTCAGACGGGCCTGCGCCGGGTTACCTCGACCGCGAGCTGGGCGCGCGCGGAAATGTCCAGCTTGGCGAAGACGTGCGCCAGGTGCGTCTGCACGGTCCGGCTCGAGATGTACAGGCGCTCGCCGATCTGCGGATTGGACAGCCCCTCGGCGACCAGGTCCGCGACCGAATGCTCGATCGGGGTGATGCTGTCCCAGCCGGACCGTGGCCGGCCCCGCCGGCCCCGGCGGCCGCGGCGCCCGCCCGCCTCGCGCAGCGCGGCCTCGGCGCGGGCCAGGCCGCGGGCGGCGCCGAGCCGTTCGTAGCCCCCGGCCGCTTGGTCGAGCAGCCGGCGGGCCCGTTCGGCCTGACCGTGCCGGGCCAGGCACCTGCCCGCGTCCTCGCACGCCATCGCCAGCCGCAAGGGACGCGACCCGCGGCCGTGCGCCGCCACGGATGCCTGCAGGGCCTCGGGGTCGTCGTCGGCCAGGCCGCGGCAGCGCAACGCCTCACCGGTCATCCAGGCCAGGTCGTTGCGCGCGGCCACCTCGGCCACGGCGTCCGCGGCCTGCCTGGCCCGGGCCACGTCACCCGCGGCCAGCGCGAGCCGGACCAGATCGGCGCCGATCACCGGGAGCTCCGGCACCTGCCCCGAGTCCGCGCACCAGTCCCACAGGGCCGCCATCGTGCTCAGTGCCTGACCGTCCTGGCCTTCCGCCTCGCAGATGAGGGCGCGCGGCCACGCGACCCAGCTCATGGCGTGGCCGCGGCCCCATCCGGCCCGGTAGCGATCGCCGGCGTCGGCCGCCTCCCGCGCCCGGTGCAGGTCGTTGCGGTGCAGGCTGATCCGGGACAGCAGGCCGTACGCAAAGACCAGGCTGTCGGTCTCGCCGGCCTCCTCCGCGACCTTGATGCTGACCTCCAGCTCGGCCAGGGCGTCGTCCCAATGCCCGGCCGCGAAGCGCTCGCAGGCGAGGTACACGCGGTGGGTGGCCAGCGCCCAGCGGACGCCGAGTTCCTCGCTGACCCGCACCCCGGCGCTCAGCGCGGACCTGGCCTCGGGCAGCCGGTCGAGCGCGATCAGCAGCCGTCCCTGCGTCACGCGGACCGGGAAGCGGTGCCCCATCCGGCCCGGGCTCATGTCGGCCCGCCGCACCGCGTCGGCGGCGATCTCGAGCGCCTCGCCGAGGTCCCCGCGGGACTCGGCGATCCTGGCTTTCGTCGACATGATGATGCTGGCGGTCAGGTGGTCGTCCGCGGCGGCCCCCTCCGCCGCGGCCTGCGCCGACGCCGCGGCCCCGTCGGGGTCTCCCAGCGAGATGCGCGCGAAGCCGGCCCAGGCGTGAGCCGCGGCCCGTTCGGCTTCCGATATCCCGGGTGACCGGCAGGCCCGGTCGAGTTCGCCCAGGGCGGCGCGCGCCTGTCCCTGGACCAGCAGGCCCTGTGCGAGGCAGATCCGGACCCGGCCGTCGGTGTCCGGGTCGTGGTGGCGGCCGAGCAGCTCACGGCACGCCGTCAGGGCGGCGGGAACCCGTCCGGCCAGCAACAGGGACCCGGCCCGTTCGGCCATGAGCCGGTCACGTCCCTCGTCGGCCTCCGTCATCAGCCCGATCGCCCGGCCGAACAGGTCGGCCGCGACATCGGGGGAGGTCACGGCGGCCTGGCGGGCGGCCCGGGTCAGCCACCCGATGGCCTCGGCGTCCCCCCGGCGCGCCTCGCGGACCAGGTGCTCCGCCACCTGGGCGGCGGGCGCTCCGGCCGCGGCGAGCCGCTGCCCGGCCTCGCGGTGCAGCGCGCCGCGCACGCTGGCGGGCAGGTCCTGGTAGATCGCGTCGCGGATCAGGTCGTGGCGGAACCGGAGCCGGGTCCCGTCGTCCTCGAGCACCCGGGCCCGGAGCGGCTCGGCCAGCTTCATCGACAGGTCCGCCGCCGAACGGCCGGTGACCTCCGCCAGGTCGGCGAGCGTGAAGCCGGTCCCCAGGACAGAGGCGAACCGGAGCGCCTGCAGCGTGCTCTCGGCCAGGAAGCTGATCCGGCGCAGGATCGTCAGCCGCAGCGCCGTCGGCAGCGTCGAGGTCGAGTCGGCCACCTCGGCCTGGCCGCCGGCGATCGTGATCATCTGCTCACGGGCCAGCGCCCCGAGCAGCTCGGTCACGAACAGCGGGTTGCCCGCCGCGCCCGATATCCCGGCTTGCAGCCGTCGGCCGGGCGCGGCGCCGACGGCGTCGGTGACCAGTTCCGCCACCGCCCGCCCGTCCAGCTCGCGCAGGGACAGGTGCCGGCCTCCGGCTGCTTCCAGGCCGCTGGCCAGCCGCTCCAGGCCGGTCACGGCCGGGGCCGGGCGGAAGCACCCGATGATCGCCGCGGGCAGGCCGTCCAGCCGGGCCGCCAGCGCGCCCAGGGTCACCAGGCTCGACGGGTCGGCCCAGTGCAGGTCGTCCGCGCCGATAACCAGCGGCCCGTCCAGCGCGAGTTCCTCGGCCAGGTCGGCGAACGCGTCCACTACGCGGAACTGCAGGCCGGGGTCGCTGGTCACGGTGACCGGGCCCCAGGAGCCCCAGTGGCCCCGGTCCCCGCCGTCCCCGCGGGCCAGCAGTTCCCCGATCGCCGCCCGCCGCGGATCCGGCGCCGACCTGGTGCAGCCGAACATCCCGGCGACCAACCCGAACGGCCGGCCCTGCTCCAGCTCGGCCGCCCGGGCCGCCGCCACCCGCAGGCCGCGGCACCGCGCCTTCTCCAGCGCGTCCTGGAGCAGGAGCGTCTTGCCGATGCCGGCCTCGCCGTCGATCAGCACGACGGCGAGGCGGCCGGCCGCCGCCCGGTCGACGGCGTCGTCCAGGATCGCGGTCTCGGCCTCACGACCGCGGATGCCCGGGACCCGCGCCAGCATCTCCGCGGCCGGCTGACGCTCAAGCACTGGTGCGCTCACGAGCTCACCCTCCTCTGGGTGCTCCTACTGAGGAAGGTATGAGCCGGAGAGGCGGCCGGCATCACCCGAAAGTAGACCGCCAGGTGGAATCTTGTGCCGCCGTGGTGGTACGCGTGCGGGCGTCGCGAATTCAGCCTGCGTCGGCGCGGTCGGGTTGGACATCGGCCAGTTAGCCGATGTTGCGCGCTGGCGGTCCGGCCAGGATGAACGGGTGGAGGTCCGCATCGCGCTAGACGCCCTTGACCCGCCCGCCGGCCGCATCCGGGTGAGCGGAGACGACTCCGAGCTGCGCTTTACCGGCTGGCTCGGCCTGCTCCGGGTGCTCTACCAGGTGATGGGCGCACCAGCCGGACCGCAGGCCGCCGCCCCAGATACGGAGGAATCATGAACTGCGCACGCAAGCACACGCTGGTTACCGGGTGCTCGTCCGGGATCGGCCGGTCGACCGCGCTCCGGCTCGCACGGGACGGCCAGCATGTCTACGCGGGCATCCGCCAGCCGGCCGATGGCGACCGGCTGGCCCGGTCCGCCGCGGGCGGGGAGATCACCCCGGTCATCCTCGACGTCACCGAGCCCGGCCACATCGCCGCCGCGGCCGCGACCATCGACGAGCACACCGGGGCGGCCGGGCTGGACGGCCTGGTCAACAACGCCGGCTACGGTCTGGCCTGCCCGGCCGAACTGGTCCCGCTCGACTCGTTCCGCCGGCAGCTGGACGTGAACGTGACCGGCCAGCTCGCCGTCACCCAGGCCATGCTGCCCGCGCTGCGCCGGGCCCGCGGCCGCATCGTGATGGTCAGCACGATCGGGGTCCGCTTCAGCCCGCCGTTCGCCGGGCCGCTGGACGCGGCCAAGGCGGCGCTCACCGCGCTGGGGGAGGCGATGCGCCAGGAACTGGCCCCCTGGGGGGTGCGGGTCGTGCTGGTCGAGCCGGCCACCATCAACAGCGGCGCGGCCGACAAGGTGACCCGCGACGCGGCTGCCGCGCTGGCCGCGGCCGAGCCGCGGGCCCGCGCGCTGTACGCCGACACGTTCACCGCGATGCTCCGGGTCATGGAGCGGCGGGAGGCGAACGGCAGCCCTCCCGACGTGGCCGCGGCCACCATCGCCCGGGCGCTGACCGCCCCGCGGCCGCGGGCCGTCTACCTGTGCGGCAAGGACTCGCGGCGGCTGGCCATGCTCAGCGGGCTGCCCGCACCAGTCCTCGACCTGGCCCGTAGGCGCATCTTCCGGCTGCCCGCGCCGGGTTCCCTCGCCTCCTGACCCCGGCGGGGCTGGCCAGCAACCGGGGCGCTGGCCACCCCCGCCCTAGGGCGCTTCCCGCCGGGTGGCCTCGGCGGCGAGCTGGGCGCGGGAGGTGAGGCCGAGCTTGGCGAAGACGTGGGCGAGGTGCGTCTGCACCGTCCGGTGCGAGATGTACATCCGGTCGCCGATCTGGGGATTCGACATGCCTTCGGCCACCAGGCTGGCGACGGTGCGCTCGGTCGGGGTGAGGCTGTCCCAGCCGAACTGCGGCCGGCCGCGGCTGCCCCGGCGGCCACGGCGGATGCCCGCCCCGCGCAGCACCGCCTCGGCCCGGGCCAGGTCGCGGGCGGCTCCGAGCCGCTCGTAGATCTCGGTCGCCCGGTCGAGCAGCTGCCGGGCCTGGCCGGGCAGGCCGCGCCGGGCCAGCGCCGCCCCGGCCTCCTCGGCGGTGAGCGCCAGCTCGAGCGGCCGCGCTCCGGCGGCGAAGGCGTCGACCGCGGCGCGCAGCGCACCCGCGTCGTCGTCCAGCAGGCCGCGGCAGCGCAGCGCCGCCGCGGCCAGCGAGCCGATGCCGGGATTCTGCTCGGCGAGCTCGGTGACGCTTGCCGTCACCGCCCGCGCCCGTCCCTGGTCCGCGCGGGCCAGGGCCAGGCGCACCAGGTCGGCGCCGATCATCCGGTACTCCAGGACGAGGCCCAGTTCGGCGCACCGGTCCCAGCAGTCGGCCAGCGTCGCGTACGCCTCGGCGGTCTTGCCGTCGGCCTCCAGGATGAGGGCACGCGCCCACAGCGCCCACTGCGAGCGGAAGCGGGTGGTTGCCCCGGAGTACTCGCCGATGGCCTCCCCGGCCCGCCTGATGTCGTTGCGGTGCAGGCTGATCAGCGCCAGCACGCTGCGGCCGACCAGGAGCCCGAAGCTCTCGCCGGTCCCGGCGGCCAGCTCGATGCTCGCCTCGACCTCGGCCACTGCCTCGTCCCACTGCCCGGTCACGAAGTACTGCATGATGCTGGGCACGTGGTAGCTGCCCTGATGCCAGCCGAGGCCGAGTTCCTCGCCGATCCGGCTGCCGGCCTCGAGCGTGGCCCTGGCGTCGGCCAGGCGGTCCAGCTCGATCAGGACGTAACCGCGGGCGACGTGGACCGGATAGCGGTGTCCCTCCCGGTGCGGGCTGCGGTCGGCCGCCCAAACCGCGCCGTCGATCAGCTCCGCCGCCCGGCCCAGCTGCCCGTGGTACAGGGACACGATCGCGGACATGGAGCTGGCGATCGTGGTCGTCATGTGGTCCCCGGACTTCCGGGCCGCCGCCCCGGCCTCTTCCGCGGTGGCCTCGCAGCCATCGAGGTCGCCCAGCCACATCCGCGCGATGCTGGCCCAGCCCAGGGCGCCGGACCGTTCGGTCCCGGTGAGCAGCGGCGAGGAGGTCGCGCGCTCCAGTTCGGCGAGCCCGTCCTGCGGCCGCCCGCTCGCCATCAGCGCGTAGCCAAGGCAGATCCGCGCCGCACCCTCGGCCGCGGGATCGTGGTCGCGCTCGAGCAGCGCCCGGCAGACCTCCTCGGCCCGCGCCACCCGGCCCGCCCACATCAGGCTGCCGGCCTGTTCGGCCAGCAGCCGGTCGCGGCCCGGATCTTCCGGTGCCGTCAGCGCGGCCGCCCGGCCCAGCAGCGCCGCCGCCACGTCCGGGGATTTCGCCGCGGCCTCCCGGGCGGCCCGGGACAGCCAGCCGACGGCCTCGGTGTCGCCGCGGGCGGCCCCGCGGGCCAGGTGCTCGGCCACCTGCAGGGCCGGCGCCCCGGTTCGCGCCAGCCGCTGCCCGGCCTCGCGGTGCAGGCCGTGGCGGATGGTGGCGGGCATGTCCTCGTAGATGGCGTCGCGGATGACGTCGTGCCGGAACCGGAGCCGGTCGCCGTCGTCTTCGAGCACCCGCCCGGCGATTCCCTCCGCCAGCACGCCGAACAGCTCGACCACCGGGCGGTCCATCGTCACCGACAGGTCGGTAACGGTGAAGCTGGCCCCCAGGATCGAGGCGAACCGCAGCGCCTGCAGCATGTCGTCGGACAGGAAGCTGAGGCGGCGCAGGATGGTCAGCCGCAGCGTGGGCGGCAGCGCCGTCTGCGCCACCTCGGCCCGGCCGCCGGCCGTCTCGATCATCCCCTCCTGCGCCAGCGCGGCCAGCATCTCGGTCACGAACAGCGGGTTGCCCGCCGCGCCGGCCAGCCCGGCCAGCAACCCGTGGCCCGGTGCCGAGCCCACCGCGTCCGCGGCCAGATCCGCCACGGCCTGCGCGCCGAGACCGCCCAGGCTTAGGTACCGGCCCGGCGGTCCCGCCAGCGAGGCGGCCAGCCGGTCCAGCTCCGCCGATCGCGGCGACGGCCGGAAGCACGCGACGAGGGCCACCGGGAGGTACTCGGCCCGGCGCCCCAGCGCGGCCAGCGTCAGCAGGCTCGACGCGTCGGCCCACTGCAGGTCGTCCACGCCGATCACCAGCGGCCCGGCCAGCGCGAGCTCCTCCACCAGGTCGGCGAGCGCGTCCACCACCCGGAACCGCAGGCCCGGGTCGCTGGTCACCGTGATCGGGTTGCGTTCCCCGGTACCGCCGGACAACAGCTCCCCGATGGCCGCCCGCCGGGGATCCGTCGCGGACCTGGTGCAGCCGAACACTCCGGTCATAAGGCCGAACGGTCGCATGCCTTCCAGCTCTTCCGCCCGGCCCGCCGCTACCTGCATGCCACGCTGCCGCGCGTCTTCGAGCGCCGCGCCCAGCAGCCGGGTCTTGCCGATGCCGGCCTCGCCCTCGATGAGGACGACGGCGCGCCGACCGGATTCGACCAGGTCCAGCGCTTCTGTAAGCACCGCGATCTCCGCCTCGCGGCCGCGGATCGCGGACACCTGCGCAAGCGTACTCGCCGCCCCCGCGCCGGTCAGGGCAATAGCCGGCAACCGGCATATACCGCCCGCCAGAACCCGGATCGACCATGATCATGAATGTGGCACTCTGCACCAAAGTATGTGCACGTTGTCACATTCATACGCACCCCAGCGCCCAGCCGTCGCTCGCCCGCGAACCACTCTGACCCCATCCACCCCACCAGCATCAGGGCCGAACCGATGAATGTGACTCTCTGCTGGATAGAGGGGTGTTGGCCAAGTCCCACATCGGGTCCGGCAAGCTGACGCGCCGGTTGAGGATCGAGGCGACGTACCCGTCCTGATCCACCGCCCCGGCATCCGCCCGG